>ERZ869936.2515-NODE-2515-length-10669-cov-6.193706_pt1 | contig 10669 bp, 8 predicted proteins | sample MGYA00520876_ERZ869936 | MGnify/ENA primary metagenome ERZ869936 (study PRJEB32218, sample SAMN09650985) | biofilter metagenome | isolation source: enrty point of leading RO module | place: Saudi Arabia: Thuwal, RO plant located on Red Sea | collected 2016-02-17 ... | reverse complement strand
TGGTCGTCGGGGATGGGCGGGGGCTCGCTGGACATGGCGGGCTCACACGTTCATGACCGGGACGGTCATGCCACTGGCAGGTGAGGCGCGCTACCGGGCGAGGAAGGCGTCGAGGGCGTCGCGGGTGATGCGGTGGGCGGAGCCGATCTTCTTGGCGGCGAGGTTGCCGGCCTCGATCTCGGCCATCACGTCGGCCTCGGCGACGCCGAGCATGCGGGCGACGGTCGCCGGGTCGAGAATGTCGGGGCTTTGCGCCACCGGCGCGGCCGGTGCTCCGGGCTGGCCGGGCAGCGGGGGAGGCGTGCCCGTGAGGTTGGTCTGCTGCATCATCTGCTGGGCCATGGCGAAGCCGATCGCCATCTCGCTGGCCATGCCGGCGGCACCGCCGCCGCCGCCTTCTCCCGATGCCATGCCCTGGCCCATCTGGTACTTCACGTAGTCGTTGAGATTGCCGATGGCGGACATCGCCGAGCGCTTGTCGATGGCCTCCTCGACCTCCGGCGGGACGCTGACGTTCTCGACGATGAACGAGTCGATCTCGAGGCCGTACTTCGTGCCCATGATCGGGTTGATCAGCGGCAGCAGGGCGGCGCCGAGTTCCGAGTAGCGGGTGGCGACGTCGAGCACCGGCACGCCGGACTGGGCGAGCGCCTCGGAGAAGATGCTCACGACCCGCGAGCGCATCGTGTCGGCGAACTCATCGACGCGGAAGTCGTGATCGGAGCCGGAGACCTCCTTGAGGAAGGTCTGCACGTTGGTGACCTTGAAGTCGTAGGTGCCGAAGGCGCGGGCGCGGACGATGCCGAAGTCGGGGTCGCGCAGCATGATGGGGTTGGAGGTGCCCCACTTGTTGCCGGTGAAGAGGCGGGTGTTGACGAAGTAGCAGTCGGCCTTGAAGGGCGACTGGAATCCGTACTTCCAGCCCTTGAGCCGCGTCAGGACCGGGATGTTCTCGGTCTGCAGCGTGTGCTTGCCGGGGCCGAAGGTGTCGCCGAACTGGCCGAGGTAGACGAACTGGGCCGTCTGGCTCTCGCGCACGATGAGTTGGGCGCCGTTCTTGATCGCCGCGTCGTTGTCCGGAAAGCGCCAGGCGATGGTGTCGCGCGAGTCGTCCTGCCACTCGAGGATCTCGAGCAGTTCCCCTTTGATGAAGTCCATGATGCCCATGTCGATAGTGCTTTGAGGTTCGTGGCAGGCTCGGGAATCACAGGGGGCGTGGCAATGAGAAATCGGGGTCGGAAATGGAACGGGCGGGTGGGAATGCCATGGCGTTTCGGGCTTGGTTCGACCGCTCGCGGGACCGATGCTTCCGGGCATGCCTGCCGAGTGGCAACAGCCCTTCGTCTTCGCCCTGGTGCTCGGGGTCTTCGGCGCGTTCCTGTGGGGGCGCCTCTCGGTCGAACTGATCGCGCTCGTCGGGGCGGGCGTGCTGCTGGTCGTCGGCATCCTCGAGCCCGGCGAGGTGCTGGCGGCGTTCTCGAACCCGGCGCCGGTGACCATCGGGGCCCTGTTCATCATCAGCGCGGCTCTCGAGCGCACCGGTCAGATCGCCAGGCTGGGGCGTCTCTTCAACATGGTGGCGAAGGGTTCGGAACGGCGGGCGCTGGCGGCCCTGCTCATCGTCTGCGCGGTGTGCTCCGCCTTCGTGAACAACACGCCGCTGGTGGTGATCCTGCTGCCGGTGATCCTCGGGTTCTGCCGGGACAGCGGGGCGAAGCCCTCGCGCCTGCTGCTGCCGATGTCCTATGCCTGCATCCTCGGCGGGGTGTGCTCGATGGCGGGCACCTCGACGAACATCCTGGTCGACGGCATCGCCCGCGAGGCCGGGGTGGCGGAATTCGAGCTGTTTTCGATTGCGCCGCTGGGGGTGGCGTTCGCGATCGTCGGAGGCGGCTACCTGTGGCTCTTCGGGGCGAAGCTGCTGCCGGCTCGGGACACGCTGGCGACCCTTCTCGACGCCGCCAAGGGTCGTGAATTTCTGATCCAGGCAGCGGTTCCCTCCGGCTCGCCGCTGATCGGCAAGCCCGGTGTCGAGGTGCTGGAGGGACGTTCGCGGAAGCTCAAGATCATCGAGGTGAGGCGCCGGGGACACGTGCTGGAGGAGGGGCTCGACCGCATTGTCCTTGAGGAAGGCGACCGCTTGCTGATCCGCACCGGGACGAAGGGTGTCGCCGAGCTTTCGAAGGCCGACGACGTGAACGTGGGGCTGCGCGAGCAGGACCTGCAGCCGATGGAAAAGCGCGAGGCCGTCCTGCTGGAGGGGATGATCGGTCCGAACTCGTCGCTGGCGGGCCGCACGCTCACCGAGATCGCCTTCCGCCAGCGGTTCGGGGCGCTGATCCTCGCCATCCACCGCGAAGGCCAGAACATCACGCGGAACTTCGAGACCCTCCGCCTCGACTTCGGCGACACCCTGCTCGTCGAGGGTTCGCGCGAGGGCATCGAGCGCCTGAAGGGCGAGCGCGACTTCATCACGCTCTCCGAGCCGACCGCCGAGTCGTTCAACCTGAGGAAGGCGCCGTACGCGCTGGCGGGCATCATCCTCTTCGTCTTCCTCGCATCGTTCAACTTCGCCTGGATCGGGCTGCCGGGCATCGATTTCGACACCTTCGCCGCCGCCTTCATTGCCGCCCTGTTCGTCCTGGTCACCGGCTGCCTGCGCCCGCGCGAAGCCTACGACGCGGTCGACTGGAAGATCCTGCTGCTGATCATCGGCATGCTGGTGATCGGCTCGGCGATGGACAAGACCGGCGGCGCGACGACGCTGGCGACCCATGTGGCCGACTGGCTGGGTCCGCTCGGTCCGTGGGGAATTCTCTGCGGCATCTACCTGCTCGCCAGCGTGATGACCGAGCTGATCTCGAACAACGCCGTGGCCGTGGTGCTGGCACCGATCGCGATCCGGATCGCCGAGGCGGTCGAGGTCTCGCCGACGCCCCTGCTTGTCGCGGTGATGTTCGGGGCGAGCGCGTCGTTCGCCACGCCGATCGGCTACCAGACCAACACCTACGTCTTCGGCGCGGGCGGTTACCACTTCAAGGATTTCGTCAAAGTCGGACTGCCGCTCAACATCCTGCTCTGGATCGTCGCCTCCCTCCTGATCCCGCTGATCTGGGAATTCTGATCAGCCGGCGGCGGGAATCCATCCGAGTCCGACGAGGAAACGGTCGGCCTCGGCCAGCGTCTGGTCGTAGTCCTCGCCGCGGTTGAAGAACCCGTGACCGGCGCCGGGATAGCCGACAAGCTTGCACGGGCGACCGGCCTTCTTCATGGCGGCGGCGAAGGCCTCGGCGCTGGCGAAGGGCACGGTGGTGTCCTTTTCGCCGTGAAGAATGAGGGTCGGCGGAGTGTGATCGCCGATGTGGTGGGCCGGGGAAATCGCCTCGGCTTCGGCTCCGAGGCGTTCGCGGCCGGCTCCGACGCCGAATCCTTTCGGTTCCCATCCTTCGATGGGCGCCAGGGTGCAGGCGGGGTTGAAGAGGATCATCGCGTTCGGGCGTTCGTCGCTGCCGAAGCCACCCAGCGTGCCGGTGCAGGCGGCGACGTGCCCGCCGGCCGAGCCGCCCGCCGCGGCGATGCGATCCGGATCGATGCCGAGGCGCTTCGCATGCTTGCGGATCCACGCCACGGCGGCCTTGCCGTCCTTGATGCAGGCGGTGGCGGGTGTCTTGTGGCGGGAGCGCACCCGGTAGTCGGCGGTGATGGCGATCATGCCGCGCTTCGCGAAATGGCGGCACTGGGGCTCGAACTGGGCCGGCGACCCGCTGCTCCACCCGCCGCCGAAGAAGAAGACGATGGCGGGCTTCGGCGTGGCGGGATCGGACTCCCCGAAGATCCACAGCTTCAACTCCACGTCGCCGACCTCGCGGTAGGTCTCGACGCGGGCATCGTCGAACTCCGGCGGGTAGGGGCCGAGGGCGGACAGCGGGGAGGCACCGAGCAGCAGCGCGAGCAGGGCTTTCATGGGCACATCCTACGCCGCGGCTCCGGCGCGATCTTCCAAGCTACGGGGCGATCGTCCCGTGGCGACGGGCGCCTTCCGGCCCGTAGGCGATGATTCCGGGAAGGCCCTTCGCATCCGTGGGGCCGAATCCGGCACGCTCGAAGGTCCAGATCTCCACCCCGGCCTCGCGCGAGGCGACCGACGGACGTCCGTCGTCGACCTGGCCGTCGCTGGAGAAAAAGTAGGGATCCTTCAGGAGAGGCCCCCCGGCATCGGTTCGGGTGAGCCGCAGGACGATCCGCGGGTCATCGATGCCGCTCAGCAGCTCGACCTTCCATCCTGTTAGAGGGCCGGGTCGCTCGCCGCGCGCCTTGCTGAAGAGTGCCGCGGTGTCGGGATCGGCCTTCGGTTCCGGGCCGACCGGCAGGGTGATCGGGAAGACTTCGTCGCCGGGATGGCAGGCGTCGGAGCAGGCCATCCAGGCGATGCGGGCCTCGAGGGTGACCGTCTCTGCGGAAAGTTCCGCCGGAGGGGTGATGGTCGCCGTGAGCAGGACGTCGCGGTGGTAGCCGTGGCAGGTGTGGCCGGCCATGTCGACGAGTTCGGGCGGTGGCCAGGTGAGGGATCCGGCGGTGAAACCATCCGGGAGCTTCCAGTCGACCTGCGTCGCGAAGCCGACCAGTCCGGGGTTCTTCCAGTAGCTGTGGAAGCCGTCGCGGTGGTGGATGTGGATCCCGATCTCGAAGGGTCGGCCGGGGGCGATGACGGCCTGCTCGGAGATCAGTTCGAGCCGGGCGCCCCACGCGTCGTCATCTGCACGGGCCATCGCGACGAATGCGAAGCCGAGAAGGGCGATGACCGGACGGCTGCTCATGGGAAACGTTACGGGTTTTTCCGGATCGGGACAACGGGGTTTCAACGGCGGCGCTCGCGCCAGTCGCGGAAGGCGCCGCCGAGATGGGCCAGGGTGTCGCCGGCGGCAAGGCTCTGCTCGCTTTCGCCACCATGCGTCACGGCCCGCTCGGCCGCGCGACCGCAGAGCCAGGCGGCGAGGCTGGCGGCATCGACCGGCTTCATGCCTGCGCCGAGCAGGGCACCGGCAACCCCGGCGAGCACGTCGCCCTGACCGCCGCCCGCCATGCCGGCGTGGCCGGTGGGGTTGATGCGGACGGGTTCACCCGGCGCGGCGACGATGGTGCGCGCCCCCTTCAGCAGCAGCGTGCAGGGGTGGCGATCGACGAAGCGCGTGGCGGCCTCCGCGCGTGGAAGCCCGGCGAGGTCGGGCGCGAGGCGGGCGAACTCGCCCGGATGCGGGGTGACGAGGTGGTGCTCGCACAGAAGACCGGCCCGGTCCGCCGCGGCGAGGTGGTTGAGGGCGTCGGCATCGAGCACCGTGGGCCGGGTGTCGTTTTCCAGACGATCGAAGAGGACGTCGAGTTGCGGGTCGCTGAGAGGGCCGAGTCCGGGGCCGGTCACGAAGGCGTCGGCCGCGAAATCGAAGGCATGTTCGATCCGCCGGGCGGAATGGCGGACCATGATCTCGGGCGTCGGGGCCGCGGGATTTCCGGGATCGAGAAAGAGGGTGACCAGTCCGGCCCCGGCGCGCAGCGAGCCCGTCGCGGCGAGGGTCGCGGCACCGCTCATGCCGGGCGAGCCGGCGATGACGGCCACCCGACCGGCGTCGCCCTTGTGGAAGTCGTGCGGACGCGGGGGCAGGAGGCCGGGAAAACTCTCGGGCACGAACAGGATCGGTCCCGTGTCCGTCCCGGGCACCAGTTCCTCGAGCGGGACGAGGAAGAGCCGGCCGACGTGATTGATGGATGCGTCGGCGAGAAGGCCTTGCTTCGGCGCGCCGATGGTGAGGGTCAGGTCGGCGGTCACCGTGCCTTCGGCGGCACCGCCCCGGTCGGCATCGAGTCCGGATGGCAGGTCGATGGCGGCGACGAGCGCGCCGTGATCGCGGCGCAGTTGATCCATCTCGGCGACCAGCGCGTCGAGCGGAGCGCGGGGCGCGCCGGTTGCCCCGATGCCGAGCAGGGCGTCGAGCAGGAGCAGCGGCCCCGGCCCGGAGGGGATGCCGGTGTTTTCCTCGACGTCGAGACGGCGCAGGCGCCGGCGGGTGAGGGTGCTGCGTTCGGTCTCGGGATGCACGGCGCGGACGGCGATCCGCCAGCCGTGCTGCCGCAGGTGGTCGAGGACGACGAGCGCGTCGCCGGCGTTGTTGCCCTTGCCCAGGAACGCGACCGCGCGGCCGGGACGGGGAAAATGATCGAGCAAGCGCGCGGCGATGCCGGCTCCGGCGCGATCCATCAGCTCGCCCGCCTCGGTGCCCGCGCGGAACGCCTCCTCCTCGAGGGCGCGCATCTGGGAGACGGTGACCGCGTGCATGACCGGAGCTTGGCGCGGACGGCCACCCTTTGTCGAACGCCCAATCAAGGGCGGACGGTCGGAGGCGTCCTGCGGGGTTGCCGATTCGGAGATCGGCGGTCCTGGTCAGCCCCGCCGGAAGCGCACGATGCCGTCGGCGATGCCTTCGGCGAGGGCCTGGCGCCACCAGGCGGACTTCATCCGCGAACGCTCCTTGGCGTTGCTGACGAAGCCGCACTCGACCAGCACCGCCGGGCAGGTGGCGTTGCGGATCACGTAGTAGCGCGCGAACTTCGCGCCGCGGTTGTTGGTGCGCACCTTGCGCATCATGCCGGACTGGATGTAGTGCGCGAGCGGACGGCTCTCGGCGGAGGTGTAGAAGGTCTCGAGTCCCTCGACGTGCTGCTTCCACGTGTAGTTGTAGTGGACGCTGACGAAGATCGCGTTGCGGTATTGCTTGGCGATGCGCACCCGCTCGGGCAGCGAGATGAAGTAGTCGCTGCGGCGGGTCATCAACGTGCGGAAGCCCCGCTTCTTCAACTCGATCTCCAGCCGGGCGGCGGTGTCGAGGGCGAGGTGCTTTTCATAGACGAGGCCCCATTGGCCTCCCTTGTCGTGGCCGCCGTGACCGGGGTCGATGACGACGGTGCGGAAGTATTTGGCGTGGGCCGGAGCGGAGAGAACAAAGGCCGCGACGAGGGTCAGGAGTGCGCGGATCATGATTGCATATTTGGTTTGGCGTTCCGAAAGGTAAGGTTTTATTAAAAACTTTTGCGGGGCTGTAAAGGATTTCCGTCGATCAGGCGGATTTCTCCGGGATCACTCGTAAATGAAACCCGGTCGGTCCGAGGCTTTCCGGGTGTTCTTCTCGGCCTCGGCCGCCGCCTTCGGGTCGTAGGGGATGCCGCCGACGGTTTGCACGCTGCCGTCTTCGAGTCGGGCGAGCACCGGATCGCCGCCGGGTCCGGGCTGGTAGAGGTCGTGGCTCACGAGCTTGCCCTCCGGGCTGACCTTGGCGTGGCCCCAGAACGACGGGGTCGAGAGAAAGAGCACGTGCATGTTGAGCCCGCTGTCGAGGGCCACGGTCGGCTTGCGCAGGCTCAGCGCCTCCCCGAGGTGGTGGGTGTGGAGGATGCGGCCGGTCTTGTGATCGGCCACCTGGGCGTAGAGGTGGTCCTTGTGGTCCGCGGAAAACCGGACCAGCCGCATCTCCCGGCTGCGGCCCTTTTCTCCCGGGACCCCGACCACCTGCGACCAGGTGGGCTTGGAAGTGGCGATGTTGAAAAGGTGGCGTCGCGACTGGAATCCGCCGGTTCGTTGCTCCGGCAGGCGGACGATCGCGTAGATCGAGAAGTTGCCGAGTTCGCTGAAACCGAAGAGCTGGTTGAGGTCGATCGTGCGCGACAGGGTCTTGCTCGCCGGGATGCGGATCGCGCCGAAGGCGGGCCGGCCGACCGGGCTCAGCGGCACCCCGCGCGAGGATTTCACGATGAAGTCGATCCACGGCTGCTGCTCGTTGCCCTGGAAGACCAGTTCGCCGCCGGAGAGGTTGGTGACGGAGACCGTGAGCGGGATCGCCTCGCCGGTGAGAAAGGTCCGGCGGGCCAGTTGCAGGTCCACCGAGACCTGGCCACGCACTTCGCCCGGAAGGGCGAGCAGGGCGACGAGAAGGAGGGGCGAAAACCGGAACATTGGGCCGGGATGCGTAACCCACGAGTGCCGGGGCGTCAATCCAACGGATTTCGGGCTGGATCGCTGACATGCCCGGATCTCCGTGGTAGGATCGGCCAATGAAGGTTTGCGAGCTCGGGGCGAGGGAAGAGGGAGCGGGGGGGACGGTCCGGTGGGGGAGGTTGGATTGGGCGTGCGGGCGCATGACGCTCGCGGCGGGCCCGCGGGGCGTGTGCCGGATCGGATTCGGCGACGAGATCGAGGGGGAGCTGGCGCATGACTGGCCGAAGGCGGAGATCGTGCGCGACGATGCGGCGCTGGCCCCGCTCGCCGCGGCGGTCCTCTCGCGTGGAGAGGTCGATGTCTGCGTGCGCGGCACCCCCTTCCAGCTCGAGGTGTGGCGCGAGTTGCTGCGGATTCCGGAAGGGGAGACGATTTCCTACGGCGAGCTTGCCGAACGGGTCGGGCACCCGGGGGCGTCGCGCGCGGTCGGTTCGGCCGTCGGCGCCAACCGCATCGCATGGCTCATCCCGTGCCACCGGGTGGTCCGTGGAAACGGCCAGCTCGGCGGCTTCCGCTGGGGCTGCGACTGCAAACGCGCGATGCTGGAGCACGAGTGGCACGGCTGCCTGCAACCGTAGCCGATGGGTCCGGCCTTGGCGCGGCCCGTCCGGCGGGTTAGACCGCGCGGGTGAATCCGCGCGAGCGCTTCCTCGATGCCGCGGTCGAGCCGCTGGCCGACAACGCCGAATTGCAGCTTGCCGCCCGTCAGCGACTTGAGGCCGGGCTTTCGCCGACGGCGTCGGACGAGGATCTCAATGATGCCGCGTCGCGGCTGGAACGCGGCGGCAATGGCCGCTGGCGCTGGATCTGGGCGGCGGTGGTGGTGGGCCTGTCGATCGTGCTGGTCTTCCAACCGATGCGGAAACTCGTGAGCGGATGGCTGATGGCGCGGCAGTTGATGACGCCCCTGATGATGCTCGCACCGGAACCCCGGCTGTCATTCCGGGACTCGCTTTCGAGCGAGGACCGGCTGCTGCTCTTCGGCGATGAGACGCTTCCGGGCGGTGCCAATCGCTGGCTTCCCCTGTGGGAGGCCGAGCCGGAGAATCCGATGTTCTACATCGAGCATGCGCTGGCCTTCGCCTCCAAGCACGGCGAGCCGCCAAAGCATTTCTTGGAGACCGGGGAGCGTCTCGATCCAGGCAACGGCTGGTTTGCGCTGAAGGCGGCGGCGACCGGGGCGGGCGAGGTGGTCGAGAGGGCTCGCCAGAACAGCCGCGATCGGAAGGCGGGCGTGAAGCTGACGGAGAGGACCGCCCACGACGACGCCGAGCTGGCCCGCCGGATCGCCCTGCTCAAGCAAGGCGCGATGGCGGAGCGGATCGAGTCCTACCAGGGCCGACTCCGGGAGCTGAGATTCTCCAAGCTTCCCCGCCCGCGGGAATTCACCGAGTTCATTCCGGTGGTCGCCTACATGGCGGGGATGACGATCGATATGGATGCTCGCCATGTCGTGGATCTGATCGAGGTTGAGGCGCAGCGCTGCGAGTGGGAGTGGGATCCGGATGGCTTTCGCGAGCTCACGATGGTCTGGGAACGATTTTTCGAGGGATCGCTCGATGAAGCCCACACGCTGGTGGAATGCCTGCTCGTGAATGCGGGGCTGGGTGCCACCTTGCCGGCGATGAGCGATGCGGCGTCGTCGCTCGAGATCGACGCCGACCTGTGGAAAGACCGTGCGGATCAGTGGCAGGCGCGGAAGGATCAGCTCAAGTCCAGATCCGACGCGGAACTGGAGGAGCGGGTGACCCGTCACGGCTCAATGATGACGGCGCTCTCGTTGCCGATGATTTCCCGGCAGGTCATGCAAACGCCTCCGGTGACAAAAGCCGATCTGCTCCCGGCGACGCGAGTCGAGCAGGCTTTGATTGGTCGGATGATGGCAGGTGCGGGCTGGCTGCTGCTCGGGTTGTTGGGGCTTGGATCGCTTTTGGCGGGACGGGCACAGGCACCACTGACGCGCCGCATGTCGATCGGTTTCGGTAGGATCTTCGAACATAGGAAGGTCCTGCTGATCGGTGCGGCCGGGGTGCTGGCTCCGCTCGCGATCTATCTCATCCTGCGGTATGCGACGCCGCTAGGCCGCTTGGACTGGGGACCGCGGCTGACGATGTATGCGGTGCCGCTGTCGCATTTCATCGGCCTGCTGTTGATGTGGATCGTCTGGCCGGTGGCGTTGGCGGACTGGGCTGCGGCTCGCAACCTCGGCATCCTGCGCTGGAAGCGCCCGGGCTGGTGGACTTGGTCGGCCATGATCGCGCCGATCGCCGGGATGCTGTGTTTCAGCTTCGCCGTGCCGCCCGGATCTTCGTCGGTCGGGCTGGGATTGGCGGGTATTGTTTTCGGTGCCTGGTCGCTGATCTGGTTTCTTGTGCGCGGATGGCGCGGTGCATTCGGTCGATTGGAGAGCCGGTTGATGTGCGGCACCGTTGCCGGTGCCATGCGACCGGCGTGGTTGGGGGCGATGCTGTTGATGGCCGGACTGGTGGTCTTCTTCCATGCCGAGGAACGACGCTGGTTTGCGCGCGATGATCTGATGCGGGTGGGTCCCTCTTTCACCGCCTACGGAGCGAAGGTCACCGAGCAGCTCAAGGGCAACATCCTGGGCAACCTCGCCGGCCTGAC
>ERZ869936.2514-NODE-2514-length-10669-cov-8.805257_pt1 | contig 10669 bp, 9 predicted proteins | sample MGYA00520876_ERZ869936 | MGnify/ENA primary metagenome ERZ869936 (study PRJEB32218, sample SAMN09650985) | biofilter metagenome | isolation source: enrty point of leading RO module | place: Saudi Arabia: Thuwal, RO plant located on Red Sea | collected 2016-02-17 ... | reverse complement strand
AAGGAGCAACGAGCCCTTCATCCATCCCCATCCGGAGCCACCGGCGACGGCGCGTCTGCCGTCTCAGAACTCTCTTCTCAAGTACGCGCGCCAGCCGCCCCGGCGTTCCTTTTCAGCCATCCCCCGGCGCGTTAGAATTTCCCACCAGCGCAAGTGGCGGCGGTACGGCGCACGTAAACGAGGGGACAACACCACGGTCCCCCAGCCAGGGAGCCCACGGGCAACCGCAACAGCGCAACTCAGCAGGAAGGTTCACCGCACATGAGCACCGAAGTGTGGGGCGTCGGCGCGGTCCCGGCAGCCTGGACCCGGCAGCATCTTTTGGACATCGAGAGCCTCACGGCCGAGGAAATCAACGTCATTCTCGACAGTGCCGTGGCATTCAAGGAGGCCACGGCCGGCTGCACGCAGAAGGTGCCGATCCTCGCCGGGCGCACGTGTGCCAATCTGTTCTTCGAAAACTCCACCCGCACGCGAACCAGCTTTTCGCTGGCCGCCCGGCGGTTGGGGGCCGACACGGTCGACTTCTCTTCGGCCGGTTCGAGTCTCTCCAAGGGCGAAACCTTTATCGACACGGCCAAGAACATCGAGGCCATGGGCACCGATGCCGTGATCGTCCGCCACCGCACGCCCGGCACGGCCCACCTGTTGGCTCAAAACCTCGGCTGCGCGGTGATCAACGCGGGCGACGGCCCGCACGAACATCCCACCCAGGGTCTGCTCGACATCCTCACGATTCGCGAGCGGCTGGGACGCATCGAGGGCCTGACCGTGGCCCTGGTGGGCGATATCTCCCACAGCCGCACGGCCCGCAGCAACATCTGGGGGCTGAAAAAGCTCGGCGCCCACGTGATCGTCTGCGGGCCGGCCACGCTGGTCTCCAAGCGCTGGGAAGAGCTGGGCATCGAGGTGGCGCACGACCTGGACTCGATTCTGCCGCGGTGCGACGTGTTGAACCTGCTGCGGATTCAGTTCGAGCGCCAGACGACGCGCCCCTTCCCCAGCGTGCGCGAGTATGCCCTGCTCTACGCCATGACCCGGCAGCGGCTCGAGCGTGCCAAGCCCGACATTTTGATTCTGGCCCCGGGGCCGATCAACCGCGGTGTGGAAGTGACGCCCGACGTGGCCGATGGCCCGCACTCGGCGATCCTCGAGCAAGTGACCAATGGACTGGCGGTGCGGATGGCCGTGTTGTGGCTGCTGCTGGGAGCCCGCTCCGCCGACGAGATCCCCGGCTAACGGAAGGAACGTGCCTTGCAACCCAATCGCTCACTGCTGATCGAGGGAGGCCGGGTCATCGATCCCAGCCAGGACCTGGATCGCGTCACCAACGTGCTGGTCGAAGACGGCCGCATCGCCGCCTACGACGCCGTGGCCACCGGCGGCGAGGACGTGATCGACGCGGCCGGCAAGATCGTCTCGCCGGGCCTGATCGACATGCACGTCCACTTGCGCGAGCCCGGCCGCGAAGAGGACGAGACCATCGCCACCGGCGCCGCGGCGGCCATCGCCGGCGGATTCACCTCGATCGCCTGCATCCCCAATACCGAGCCGCCGATCGACACGCAGGCCAGCGTCGAGTTCATTCAGCACCAGGCCGCCCGGGCCGACCAGTGCAACGTGTTCGTCGTGGCCTGCGTCAGCAAGAACCGCGAGGGCAAGGAGCTGGCCGAGCTGGGCCAACTGGTTCAGGCCGGAGCCGTGGCCTTCAGCGACGACGGGTCCCCGGTCTACGACGCCGAGCTGATGCGCCGGGCACTGGAATACTGCCAGATGTTCGACAAGCCCATCCTCAACCACGCCGAGGTGCGCGAGTTGACCCAGGGAGGCGTGATGCACGAGGGCCTCGTGTCGATGATTCTCGGACTGCCCGGGATGCCCGCGGTGGCCGAAGACGTGATGACGGCCCGCGACATCTCGCTGGCCGAAGCCGTCGGCGGGCGGATCCACATGATGCACGTCTCGTCCAGCGGCAGCATCGAGCTGATCCGCCGGGCCAAGAAGCGCGGCGTGCGTGTGACCACCGAGGTGTGCCCCCACCACTTCACGCTGACCGACGAGTGCCTGCGGGCGTTCGACTCGAATTTCAAGATGAGCCCACCGCTGCGGGGCCAGAAGCACGTCGACGCGTGCCTGGCGGCGCTGGCCGACGGCACGATCGAAGTGATCTGCACCGATCACGCGCCGCATGCCCGCGAGAAGAAGATGCGCGAGCTCGACCAGGCCCCCTTCGGCATCGTGGGGCTCGAAACGGCGCTGGGCCTGGTCGTCACGCGGCTGATCGAGCCGGGTCGCCTCGACTGGCCGGCGGCACTGGCCAAGATGACGATCAACCCGGCCCGCATCCTGGGCATCGACAAGGGCACGCTGCGGATCGGGGCCGACGCCGACATCACGGTGATCGATCCCGACGTCACCTGGACGGTCGACCCGTTGAAGTTCAAGTCCAAGAGCACCAACACGCCCTTCGCGGGCTGGAAGTTGCGGGGGCGGGCCGACACCGTCATCGTCGGCGGACGCGTCAAGTTGCAGACCCAGGAAGCGGATTCACCGCGACGCCCGGTGCGGGCACACTAAGCAAGCGCATGGCGCTTCTCATCGACGGCTACAACCTGCTGCACGCCAGCGGTATTCTGGGCCGCGGAATCGGTCCGGGCAGCTTGGAACGCTCGCGTGCCGCCCTGCTGAACTTCCTGGCCGAGACGCTCCCCGAGAGCGAACTGCCGGCGACCTGCGTGGTGTTCGACGCCCGCGAAGCCCCGCCCGGCCTGCCGCGCGTTTCACAGTACCGCGGCATGACGGTGCGCTATGCCCCGCGCAACTCGGACGCCGACGAAGAGATCGAGCGGTTGATTCGGGCCGACAGCGCCCCGCGCCGCCTGACCGTGGTCTCGAGCGATCACCGGCTGCATCGTGCTGCCCGCCGCCGCCGGGCCCGCCCGGTCGACAGCGACCGGTGGTACGCCGAAGTGGTGCGCGAGCGACTCGCCCGCTCACGCTCCAAGAGTCCGCCGGGCAAACCCGCCGGCAAGCCCACCTCGGCCGAGGTCAAGTACTGGCTCGAGCAGTTCGGCTTCGACCTGCCCGAAGAGGCCGCGCCGCCGGAACATGAGGCCCGGCCGATGCCCGACAGTCCGTTCCCACCGGGGTACGCCGAGGACGTCGAAGACGAAGAGCTATGAGGCCGGTGCATAAACTTGCCGCGGCGCAGTATTTCACTGGCTTATCGTCGCTTTTCACCGCGAATTGCCGCCCGCGGTAGCAAGCTATAATTCCTCATCGGGAAATTGTTTTTTGACTCGCCGACGCTCGTAATCGGACCGTCCGCGAGAGAGTTTGCTGCCGACATACCCAAAGGAGGAAACCATGACGCCGAGCGTCGAAACCCCGACCCGAGCCACGCCCATTACCGGGCAGAAGGCCCACGAGATTCAGGCCTACGGCCACGTGGTGCAGATGCCCATCGCATTGGGCGAGAAAGAGCGCAAGCAGAGCTGCGACAACCTCAACCAGTTGCTTGCCGACACGATCACGCTGCGCGACATGTACAAGAAGCATCACTGGCAGTTGGCCGGCCCCACTTTCTATCCCCTGCACCTGTTGTTCGACAAGCACGCCGGCGAGCAGACCGAGCTGATCGACTCGATCGCCGAGCGGATCATGATGCTGGGCGGCGTCTCGATCGCCATGGCGGCCGACGTGGCCGAGTTCACCACGATCCCGCGTCCGCCGCGCGGTCGCGAAGAGGTGCCGGTACAGATCTCGCGGCTGTTGCAGGCCCACGAGATCATCCTGCTCGAGGCCCGCAGCATGGCCCGCCAGGCGGCCGATGCCGGCGACGACGGCACGAACGACATCCTTGTCAGCGATATCATCCGCACCAGCGAGAGCCAGGTGTGGTTCCTGGCGCAGCACCTGGTGGATTCGCCGCTGGTGCACGCCGAATAGATAGGTCGCGAACCCACTCCGTGAGATCCCCCGGCTTCCACGTAGGGGGATTTTTTCGCGCTGAGGGTGCGCGGCGCGAGGTCAGTGGCCGGCGGCCAGCGCCTTGTCGGAGATGTCCTTGCGGCACCAGGCGCCCTTCCAGCGGATGCACTTCACCGCCGTGTAGGCTTGTAGCTTGGCCGAAGCAATCGACGAGCCCAGCGCCGTCACGGCCAGCACGCGTCCGCCGCTGGTGACGATCTGGCCGTCGACCGTCGTCGTGCCGGCATGAAACACCTTCACGTCGGGAATCTTGGCCGCCTCGTCCAGCCCGCGGATCGGCAGGTCGCGGTCGTAGCTGCCCGGGTAGCCGTCGCTGGCCATGACCACGCACACCGCGGGCCGGGGATCGAACTCGAGCGGTTCGATCTCGTCGAGCCGGCCGTCGACCGCCGCGTCGAGCACGTCGAGCAGGTCGGTCTGCATCCGCATCAGGATCGGCTGACACTCGGGGTCGCCAAAGCGGACGTTGTACTCCAGCACCTTGGGGCCCTGATTGGTCATCATCAGCCCGGCGTACAGCACGCCGGTGAACGGCCGGCGGGCCCGCTTCATGGCGTGCACGGTCGGCACCAGCACGTGTTCTTCGATCACGTGCAGCTTTTCGTCGTCCAACAGCGGCGCCGGGCTGTAGGCGCCCATGCCGCCGGTGTTGGGACCGGTGTCGCCGTCGTAGGCCCGCTTGTGATCCTGGGCCGGGGCGAGCGTGACGATCGTGCGTCCGTCGGTGATGGCCAGCACGCTGACCTCCTGCCCGTCGAGCCGCTCCTCGATGACGATCTGGTTGCCGGCCTCGCCGAATTCCTTGTTGCGGCCGATTCGCTTCACTGCCTCGATCGCCTCGGCCCGCGTGGCGCAGACGAACACGCCCTTGCCCGAGGCCAGCCCGTCGGCCTTGACCACCACGGGCACATCCTCGCGGTCGGTCAGAAAGGTCGTGGCGTGATCGGCATTGCGAAACACGCGATAGTCGGCCGTGGGCACGTCGGCGTGCCGCAGCAGATTCTTGCAGAAGACCTTGCTGCCTTCGAGCTCGGCCGCCAGCTTGCGCGGACCGAAGACGCGCAGTTTCGCCTCGCCCAACGCGTCGACGATGCCCTTGGCCAGCGGCACTTCGGGGCCGACGACGGTCAGTTGCACGTTGTTCTGCTGCGCGAACTTGATCAGCCGTGGGAAATCGAGCGGCGAGATGTCGACGTTTTCCGCGTCGAGGTTCGTGCCCGCATTGCCCGGGGCCACGAACACGCGGTCTGCCCGCGGGCTCTGGGCGAGCTTCCATGCCAGGGCATGCTCGCGGCCTCCGCTTCCAATCACCAGCACGTTCATATCCGAGTCCCTCGCTCGAGTCGGCAAGGGTTTGCCAGTCCGTAGGTGTCGTTCCGTCGCGCCGCCGGCGCACGGGCCGACGGTACTACTGATTCTACAAAGGGAGCACCGTTCGGCTAGTACGAGCGGGGCGTGACGCGGCCTTGCACGCGGCCGGGCAGCGATTGAATGCGCAGAAATCCCTCGGCGTCGGTCTGATTGTAGCTGCCGCCCCCCTCCATGCTGGCAATGCCCTCGTCGTACAAGCTGCTGGCGCTTGCGCGGCTATCCACCGCGATATTGCCTTTGTAGAGCTTCAGCCGCACTTCGCCGGTGACGTGCTTTTGCGCTTCGCGAATGAACGCCAACAACGCGTCCATCTTGGCCGAGTACCAGAACCCGTAGTACACCAGCTCGGCCACCTCGGGCGCCAGACGATCGCGCAGGTGGGTCAAATCGCGGTCAAGCGTCAGCTGCTCGACCAGCAGATGCGCCGCGTACAGCACGGTCATGCCGGGGGCTTCGTACACGCCGCGGCTCTTCATGCCCACGAAGCGATTCTCGACGATGTCGATCCGCCCGATGCCGTTGCGCCCGCCGATCTCGTTGAGCTGGCCGACCATTTCCAACGCCGACTGCTGTTTGCCGTTGAGGCTCGTCGGCACGCCCTCGGTGAAGCCGATCGTGACGGTCTCCTCCTTGTCGGGCGCTTCTTGCGGAGAGACGGTCATGCCGAAGTCGACCAGTTCGACGCCGTTGACGCCCAGGTCCTCCAGCTTGCCGGCCTCGTAGCTGATGTGCAGGCAGTTCTCGTCCGAGCTGTACGGTTTGGCGGCCGTGGCTTTGACGGGGATCTTTTTCTGGTCGCAAAAGGCGATCATCTCGCTGCGGCCGGGAAACAGCTTGCGGAACTTCTCGATCCGCCAGGGGGCGATCACCTTCACGGCCGGGTCGAGCGCCTCGGCGGCGAGTTGAAACCGGCACTGATCGTTGCCCTTGCCCGTGGCTCCGTGGGCGTAGGCGTCGGCCCCCACTTCGCGGGCCACGTGCAGGCACACTTTCGAGATCAGCGGACGCGCGATCGACGTGCCCAGCAGGTAAATGCCCTCGTACTTGGCCTGCCACTGCAACACCGGAAACGCAAAGTCGCGGCACAGCTCCTCGCGGGCATCGACGATCCGGGCACTGGCCGCGCCGCAGTCGCGGGCCTTCTGCAGGATGGCCTCGCGGTCTTCGCAAGGCTGCCCCAGGTCGACGTACACGGCGTGCACGTCGTAGCCCTCGTCTTGCAGCCATCCCAGAATGACCGAGGTGTCCAATCCGCCCGAATACGCCAGAACGCAGCTTGGCATGCGTGTCCCCTGCCTCGAAGAGCGACCGTGAAACGCGTTATTCTCATCGGCTAGATGCGTTCCGGCAAGGCCCGGTTCGCGGCTAGGCCACGGGCGCTTCGGAAAGGACGCGTCCCACGAGCCGGCCGCTGGTCATGGCCCAGGCGATGTGCAGGCCGTGGCCCCAGAGGATCTGCCCGCCCAGGCCGATCTGGCCCACAGCGTACAGCCCGGCGATGGGCGAGCCTTCGGTATCGAGCACGCGAAACTGCTCGTCGATCGCCGCCGAGCCCTCGGTGGTCGTGAAGAAGGCCTTGAGCGGGCCCAACAGCAGCCACCGCCGCCCGGTGAGCGGCTCGCCGGCCTGGCGGCCAAACGGGTCCTCGGCCTCGCCGCGTGCCGCGCAATTGAATGCGTCGACGGTGGCCTGCAGCTTGTCGGCCGGCAGCGAGCGCTCGGCGGCCGCCTCCTTCAAGCTGTCGCACTTTACGGCCACGTCGGGTCGCAGCCGCAAGTAGTCTTCCACGTAGGCGTAGGCGATCTTCGGCGCCGTGGAAATGAAATGCGGCCAGCGGCTGTAGCGGGCCAGCAGCCGCTCGTCGAGCAAGATGAACGCCTCCTTGTCGGGTTGCAGCGAGACGGCGATCTCGCGCTCGGGCCACACCAGCTCATTGCAGAACCGCTCGCCGGCGCGGTTGACGAGAATCGCCCCGTCGTCGAACAGCGCATCTTCGGGGTGCTGCCAGGTGACCAACAGCCGTTTGATGATCCGCGACACCAGCGACTGCGGCACCCACGGCAGGGCCGCACCCATCATCCGGGCCAGGCGACCTCCGGCCGGCAGAAGCTGCACGTGCGGCGGACGCGGCGGCGGCACGAAGCGCAACTCGGGGCCATACGTCACGTCCATATTCACGAGCTTCGCCCCAAGCTGCTCGGCCAGCAGATGACCCTCGCCGGTGGCGTAGGGATTGATGCCCTCGATCGTTTGGAATTGTTCGCCCTTGTAGCGGGAGATCAGGGCCGGGTTGTTGGCGTAGTCGCCGGTGGCCAGCACCACGCCGCGGCGGGCCTCGAAGTGGTGCGTCTGCCCGCCGATCTTGGCCACCACACCGCAGGCCCGGCCATCGCGTACGACGATTTCTTCGACCTCGGCCTCGCATCGCACGTCGCCGCCCAATCGGAGCAGCCGCGCGTGCAGCACGGCGATGTACGCCTTGGCATTGGGCACCACGTTGTGCATCCGCGCCACGCGATTGGGCGGCTCGGGTGAGGGGCCGTGGAACGCCACGCCCAGGTCGGTGAGCCAGTCCAGCGTCTCGGCCGCCTGGGCCAGAAAGAAGCGGCGCAGCTCGGCGTGGTTGCGGGCCTCGATCTCGGGCGGAGCAAACTTGCCGGCGTCCTCGGCATGATCGTCGACGCTGTCGGCGAGCGAGAACTTCCGCTGCATGCGCGTGGCCGCGGCCGTAAACGACCCCACGGCGATGCCGGTGGTGCCGCCCAGTTGCGGTTGTTTCTCCAGCAACAATACGCTGAGCCCGCGCTCCGCAGCGCTAGTGGCCGCGGCCAGGCCGCTGCCGCCGCCGCCGATGACGATCGTGTCGAACTGTTGCCCGCCTGGGGAACTCATGCGCTCGCGCCTCCGACCCGCGCCGCGCCGCAAAAGCGCGCCGCCGCCGACGTCACGGAACCCGATGCACCATCACCTGGTTGTGCGAACCCACTTGCAGGCCCAGGCCCGAAACCATCACCACGTAGTCGCCCGAGGCCAGCACCTCGCGCTTCACTCCCCACTGCGTTACACCTTCCAGAATGTTTTCGCTGGTGTCGGACTTGATGTTCGGCAGTGGGATCACGCCCCAGAACAGGCACATCCGCCGCAGCGTCGCCGCGCTGTCGCTGATGCCCACGGTAGGTACGTAGGTCCGCTGCTTCGAAAGTGCCAGCGCCGTGGCTCCCGAGTGGCTGGCCACGACCACCAGCTTGGCGTCCAGATCGGCCGCCACGTGCCCGGCCCCGATCACGATCGCTTCGGTGATCGGGTGCAGGCCTTCGGCGCGAAACTCGCCGGCGACGCTCGGCAGATTGTCGCGAAACAGCTCCTCGGTGGCCAGCGCGACGTTGTTCATCATGTCGACCGCCGCGCGGGGATACTTGCCGATGGCCGTTTCGCCCGAGAGCATGCAGGCGTCGCCGCCGTCGAGAATGGCGTTGGCCACGTCGGTCACCTCGGCCCGGGTGGGCCGGCTCGAGTGTTGCATGCTGTCGAGCATTTGCGTGGCGATGATCACCGGCTTGTGCAAATCGCGGCAGGCCGCCACGATTCGCTTCTGCACGACCGGCATGCGGGCCACGTCGATTTCCACGCCCAAATCGCCGCGGGCGACCATGATGCCGTCGGCCACCGAGATAATCTCGTCCAGCCGGTCGAGGGCTTCCTGCTTTTCGATCTTGGCGATCACTCGGGCCGAGGCCCCACGCGACCGCAGCAGGTCCTTCAGTTCGCCCACGTCGCTGGGTTGGCGGACGAAGCTCAAGCCGACGAAATCGATCTCGTTCTCGGCGGCCCACAGTGCGCCGGCCCGGTCGTCGTCGTCCATCGAGGGAGCGCTGAGCTGCACGCCGGGCAGGTTCAAACCCTGCCGGCTGCGAATCAGGCCCGGTTGCGTCACCTGGCAGCGGGCAAAGTCCTCGGTCTTTTCGACGACCTTCATGCCCACCGTGCCGTCGGCCAGCATCACGGTATCGCCGACCTTCAACTCGTCGACCAGCGGCGGATAGGTCGAGACCAGCTCATTGTCGGCGGCCGGCGTGTCGCCGCGGATAAAGCGAAACTCGGCATCCGGCTGGCACTCGATTTCGTCGCGGGGCAACTCGCCCAAGCGAATCTTGGGGCCGGCCAGATCGACCAGCACGGCGATCGGCTGCTGCAAATCGTCGCTGGCCTGCCGGATCATCGCCAGCGCCTGCTCGTGTTCCTCCCGGCTGGCGTGGGCCATGTTGAGCCGAAACACGTCGACGCCGGCCGAAATCAGCTCGGCGATTTTTTCCGTCGAGCGGCAGGCCGGGCCGACGGTGGCAATGATCTTCGTACGCGAACGCTTGCGTCGTAGCTGGTCTTGCATGCCTCGATTACCACAGGGGGAAACGCGCCTTCGATTTTCAAGCGGTCCGCCCAACGCTTGGCCACAGCGTACTGAACGCGATAAGATTTGGCCAGCGGCACTCGCCCTTCTCCGCCCGCCGACGAGCCATTGCCCCATGAACGACATCGACAACGGCGCCGCCGACACGCCCGCACCCCGGCGCCGAATGCGGGCCCGTGGCATCATCCTGGGCATCGTCGCCGGAGCCGCCCTTGCGCTGGTGGCCGTGCTCGTGTTCACGCTGGCCACGCGCAATCGGGCCCCGCGGCTGACGCAGGAAGCCTACGAACAAGCCGCGGAGCGATGGGACGCCAAGGGCCCGGCCAACTACAACCTCGATCTGGAAATCACCGGCAACCGCACCGGCCAGATCCACGTCGAAGTGCGCGACGGCCTGCCGGTGCGGATGACGCGCGACGGCGTGCAGCCGCGGCAGGAACGCACCTGGTTTGTGTGGACCGTCCCCGGCCAGTTCGACACAATCGCCCAGGAACTGGAGATGGCCCGCGACCCGGCCGCGTCGTTCGACTCGCCGCAAGCCTCGCAGGTCGTCCAGTGGGCCGAGTTCGATTCCGAGTACGGCTACCCGCTCCGCTACGACCGCGTCGTGATGGGCGCTCCCTTCGAAACCCACTGGCGCACCGTCAAGTTCGAGCCCCTGCCCGACACCGCGGGAAACGAGTGACGGCACCCGGCGGCCCTCGATCTGCCGACACAAGCCCGAAGCGCGAGCGAGGGTTCTTCGTCGATCCCAACGTTGGCGCGACCCTCTTGCTTGCTTGTTGGGCTGGTATTGGAGAGTCGCTGGTATCTGGCGAGGCCCAACGTTGGCGCGACCCTCGCTGGCCAGCATTATGCAAGTGCTGGCGTGTCGGGGTGGTTTTTGAACCATCTTGCGGC
>ERZ869936.2513-NODE-2513-length-10673-cov-3.766623_pt1 | contig 10673 bp, 9 predicted proteins | sample MGYA00520876_ERZ869936 | MGnify/ENA primary metagenome ERZ869936 (study PRJEB32218, sample SAMN09650985) | biofilter metagenome | isolation source: enrty point of leading RO module | place: Saudi Arabia: Thuwal, RO plant located on Red Sea | collected 2016-02-17 ... | reverse complement strand
CAATGGTCGAAAGCTTTTCGTCACTTTCTATCTTCGGATCGGATTCGGGTCCAGATCTCTGCCCCGTGAAGTTCCTCGACCTGGATATATTTTGTACCCATAAACTCTGAAAGCTCTTGAAATGCTGGCGAATCCGGGAGGACAACAATTAACTCTGGCGGAGTGGTTTCTAGAGATTTTAGCACCTCTTCATGACTCGAAAAATCTTTTATATGATAATCTGCCACATAACGAATTGGCGGCAGTCTTCTTGATAGTGCATAGATTGTCGAGGAGTCACCCCAGACAAAAACCGGGTCAGTTCTTCTTGTTGTGTCGGCAATAAATTTGGCGACTGCATAATTTCTGTCGACCTTTTTGTCAAAAGAGGCAAAATATTCCGCCCTGCTTACTTGCCCCAGCATAAACTGAGAGAATCTTTGGTAGTAGACACCAGTTGGATAATGCCAAAAACCAAAATAGTGCGGCACAAAAAGAGCAAGGCCCAAAGGAAAGACAGTTAGTGATTGCTCAAGGCTCTTTTGCGAAAAAAGAATTCCGACAAGTAAAGAAATTGCAGGTACAGACTGTACTAGATAGTGAGGATATGGTCTTTCTGATAGTGTTACGGCAAAAAGACTGAGAAGCAACCACGCACACAAGAATATGAATTGCTTTGAAAGTTTTTTACGAAAAGCAAAGAGGGTGGTTAAACCGATTCCAGTAATTGCAGCCCTAATTAATAGTGGAAGGTTTCTTACAAGGAATGGTTCCCTTACATCGTCTGGTCTGAAGCTTGATAAATACCCAACATTTTGCAGGTAAGCTGCAAATACATATTGTCCCAAAGCACCCTTTGCCTGGTACCAAACAAAAGTGACGGCAATAGGAAGAAGGTATCCAGAAGCAAGAATGAGTGTGTTTTTGGCTAACTTTTTAATGTTCTTGAGATTCAAACCTCCAACCACCAGCCATAAAAAGATTATTGCTGGAATATCGAACGCGGCGGGGACTTTAAACAGCGTGGAAACTGACAACAAGGAGCCAGCCAGGAACACCTTTTTAGCCTCAAGTTTTTTATCAATTAGAAGTAAGAATGCAAGTATGGTGGGGCCAATCATAAAAAGCTCGGCGTTTGCAATATTTCCTTCTAAAAGAGGTATTGTTGTAAGTATTCCAAAAACAATTGTAGAAATTTGGTGCAACCTTTCTTTCTTTGGGGAGAAAGCCGTGGCAAATTTCCAAAAAACTACAGTCGTCACAAGCATCCAAAAGGCGAGAATCACTCTAAAAACAACCAAACTACCGGAAAGTGCTGCAGTGAGGTAAAGGAGAGGTGGTTTGTTGTCGTGAATATCTAGGTACAAGGTGTCACCCTGTCTGACAGCCTCTCCCAAAGACAGATAAATCATCTCGTCTCAGTAATAATAGGGTTCAAAAAAAGAAGGAACGCGGAGAATAAAAAGAACCGTCAATAATATTAAAAGCCACCTTGGCAAGTCTGGTAAACGGAGCTTATCACCAACTTTGTGCAGGAAGTCAACAACACCCCTCATATATTGAGTTTATCACAAGCAGCAGACATGGGGTTTGTCTAAAACAGAGCTTTGAGATGTGCCCAGTTAATTTACAGGCAACTTGGGGGCCTTTTCGAATGCTGATATAATTGACCGATGGCTAGAGTTTTAATAACAGGTGGAGCTGGGTTTGTGGGTAGCCACCTTTCAGATTCGCTTCTTAAGATTGGTCACGAGGTAGTGGTGGTTGATAATTTTGCTACTGGAAGCCTAGAAAACCTTAAGGAATCACAAAAAGAAAAAAATTTTAAGTTTATTGAGGCAGACATTATCAAAGGTGTTCCTGACATGGAGCCTTGTGACTACATATTCCACCTAGCCTCCCCAGCCTCCCCCGCCGATTTTTCAAAAATTCCTGAGGAAATAGCTCTAACAAACTCAGTAGGAGCGATCAATGTGCTTGAGCTAGCCAGAGAAACAGGTGCGAAAGTTTTGATGGCTTCCACTAGTGAAGTTTATGGAGATCCGCTTGAGCACCCCCAGAAAGAAACCTACTGGGGTAATGTGAATTCTTTTGGGCCGCGGGCGTGCTACGACGAAAGCAAGCGATTTGCGGAAACAATGAGTTATATCTATCTAACAAAACACGATTTAGACATTAGACTCGTGAGAATTTTCAACACATATGGGCCGAGGATGCGGCCAGATGACGGTCGGGCAATTTCAAACTTTGTAAACCAGGCAATTAAAGAAGAGCCGATTACTATCTACGGCGACGGAAAACAAACCAGATCATTTTGTTATGTGAGCGACATGGTGCAAGGAATAGGCAGAGCCATGTTTTCGGAAAGGACAAAAGGAGAAGTCTTTAACCTTGGCAATCCAGACGAGTACTCCATGTTGGAACTGGTGGAAAAAATAAAAGAAATTACTAATTCCAATTCGGAGGTTGTGTTTAAAGAATCCCCGAAGGATGATCCCAAGAGACGAAGGCCAGACATAACAAAGGCCAAAAATGTTCTTGAATGGAAACCAGAGGTTGGTTTAGAAGAGGGCCTAAGGAAAACAGCTTCTTTTTATAGAAACCTAAACTAAACCTTTTCAGTGACTTTATATTCCTTTGCGCCCCTTACGACCTCGAAATCACTGATGGAGAACCAAGCGAGGTAAGAGTCTGGATATAAAGTTATAACTTACACTTTTTCAGTAACTTTATATTCTAAATAACGACCCATCATCAGCCTTGTGTGTGCATCAAGGCCTGGAAGCGCTACGAAAATAAAACCGGCAATGGGCATTAAGAAAAATTCCAATGGGGAAAGAAATGCTCTAAGGGCAGAAACATGCTCTGGTCTTTTCGGTTTATAAATTCGGTCCAGCGCAAGCATCACAAGGAGGAAAATCAAGGCAACGGTAAGGATAATTGATGACAATCTAGGAATGGTGTAGCCAAGGGCCGTTCTTCCAAACCTTGGATTTACAAGAATTGGTAACTGAAGCCCAACAGTAATGATGAACCAGTGAACTGGCCATAAAAAGTGCGATTGTAAAAGGTAAAGAAGCCTCATTGTTTTTTCCCCGAAAGGAATACCGGGGGTTAAAAGATAATTTTTAATTACCCAAGGATCATCGGAAACGCCCCAGGCCCAACGCTTCCTTTGGTTGTACATTGCCTTGATTGTTTTCCAGTACCCATCGGCCTCAGGTGCGTTTGCGTAAACTGGTAGGTAGTTGGGTTCTACCTCAACCCCCCCGCGTTTTTTGTAGAAGGCTTTGAAAAATATTCCCCAGTCTTCTGGGATTTTGTCTGCGTCCCAATAGTCAACCTCATGTAGAAGTTTAAATGATAAGGAATAATTTGCCGTACTTATGAGCCTGTCTTTTCTGGGTAGCTGTGACAGATTAAAGATAGATCCAAGGGTGTCCGTTACTCTGTCTGGATGGTCCAAGAATTTATAAGTTAATGCAGCAAAATGGTTGGGGTGAAAGACATGGTCTGCATCACAACTGGTTGCAACTGCGTATTCGTATTCAACCTTTTTTTTGTCAATCAGATTTTTTTTGGCCCACACAGCCGCATAGCGCTCATTGCTTGCTTTTCCTGGTACTTCGCCGGGCAATAGTTCATGAACTGTGATGTATAAGTTTTGAAAGGTCTTGCCAAATTTTTTCCTCAAAGCCTTCACTTTTTTGTCCTTCTCTTCCTTTGCTTCGGTTTTTTCCATAGCAAGAACCACAAAAAGTTGTTTTTTGGGAAGTGTTTGGTCGGCGAGCGACTTTAGTGTTCTTTCAAGGATGTATAAGGGTTCTTTGTATGTGGGAACAATTACGATGTGAGCAACTCTTTTCCAGTCGGGAAAAGCTTTTAAGTCTTTGACCCAGTCAAAATTCATTGCGGCCTGGATCCTTAAGTGCGAGACAATTCCCGTTATGGCAATTTGAAGTGACTGGTAGAACCAATATATGTTGTAGCCGAGAACAAAGTAGGCAACTACTGATGGGACAAGGAAAGTGCCCCAATAAGGGAAAAGGATGATATTAAAGGAAACAAGTGCGGGAAGCATTTCCAGGAATCGGTACACAGCTTTTTCGTTTCGGAGGATAAATTTTCTAAACATAATTAATCAAGGCGGGGGAACAAAGGATCGCCAGTTTCAACCTCAGTCCCAGAAAAGCGTTTTTCAATCTCTTTTGCTGTTTTTGGGAGAAAAGGTGAAAGATCAAAGGCGATTTGGCGAATTTCCATAACAACATCTATCAGGTGTTTGCGCTTTCCTTCTGATTTTTCCCACAACTTGTGTCTGTTTATTTTTTTATCTTGTCCCTGGATTCTTTCAAAAAGACTGCTCAAAGCAAGATCGAATCTATATGTTTCCAAGTGTTCCGAAATCTCATGATGGAATTTGAAATCGCTGTCTTTGGGAACTTTTAGATCATATATTTTGCAAAGCTGGGCGACCCTGGCGACAAGGTTTCCCAAACCATTTGCCAAGTCTGCGTTATAAGCTGTTTCAAACTTCTCTTTTGTAAAATCGCTGTCGTCAAACGGGTGTAGTTTTGCAAGGAGGAAATACCTAACTGCATCTGTGCCATACATCTCAACATATTCAAATGGATCAATTACGTTTCCTAAAGATTTTGACATTTTCTGGCCGTCCACTGTTATGAATCCGTGTATGAATATCTGCTTGCTTGTGGGGAGTTTTGCTGCCAAAAGCATTGCTTGCCACATCGCTGATTGCTGTCTTAAATTATCGGTTCCTGCCAGTTGTAGAGCGTTCGGAACTTCTTGTGTTCCCCAAAATCTTTTGAATCTTTTCTCGTCATTCGGCCAACCAAGAGTGGAAATGTAGTTGGTGAGTGCGTCAAACCAGACATACATAACATGTTCGCTGTCTCCTGGTACTTCAACTCCCCAAGGCATTTTTTCTTTAAGCCTAGAGATGCTAAAGTCTTGCAGGCCTGCCTCGACGAAGTTTTGTATCTCTTTTAATCTGTTTTGAGGAACAACAAAGTCGGGTGTTTCTTTGTAAAGACTAAGGAGTTTCTCTCTCAGTTTTGAGAAAAGAAAGAAGTAGTTTTCCTCTTCTATAAGTTCTATATCTTGGTTCGGATGGAGGGGACATCTGCCATTAACTAGTTCGGAGTCAGTTTTTTCAAGTTCACAACCCACACAGTACTTGGCTTTGTAAACACCTTTTTTGATAAATCCATTCTTGTCGCATCGCCTCCAAATCTCTTGTGCGGCTTCTTTGTGGTGCTTGTCAGTTGTGCGTATGAAGTTGTCGTAGCTCAAGTTGAGACCCTTCTTAAGCGCATCGAACTCTCGGGCGTATTCGTCCGCATAGTCTTGGGGCTTTTTGTTTTCTTCAAGCGCTTTATCGTAGATTTTTTTCCCATGTTCATCAGTGCCAAAGTTGAAAAACACGTTTTTGCCAAGTGTTCGCTGGTAACGAGCTAAAGTGTCCGCTTGGACGATTTCAAGCGCAAACCCAATGTGGGGTTTTGCGTTTACATAGGGCAATGTCGTTGTAAGGTAAAAATTATTCTTTGACATACTGAAGGTATTGTATCACTCGAGGCTAAACGAAAGTGAATTATTTGAGAAAGCCTTTGTTGGCGTAGCCTTAAAGTTGTTCACTTTAAGAACGTTTTTATTTTTTCTTCCCACTGAGAGGCCCACTCTTCAGCCTCCAATTTTTTAAGGGCGATAGCAAAACCAGGCTTTTCCATATCTTTTTGAGCTTGGGCAATCGTGGCAGAGGATACTTTAAGGTTGGTCTTGATATTTGCGTAGCTCCTACCTTTTTTGAGCCAGTAGGCAATTGCAAGCCTTTTGGCAAAAGATTCGTATTCAGAGTCGTTCAAAAAGTCTTTGAGAAAATTGTCGACTTCGTCGACATCCCTCATTAACGCAATAGACTGGGCGAGCGCCTTTGTTATTTGGCTTTTTAAAGAGGGATTTAATTTTTTCGCTGAGACTCTCATGGTTTGTTCGCTTGAAGTATACCAACGGCCCGTGATGAGTCAAGGGGGTTAGTTTTTGTGGAAGTATGTTTCAATTGCAAGTGCAAGCCCTGCAAGAAGAAGTAGATTTAGTAGATTTCCTATCCCGAAGTATCTAAATATCAAGAAAGTTGTAATTGTAATAGCTGCCAAAAAACCTCTTCTTGAATTAGCAAGCGCCAGCGAGAAGGTAAATAAAAGGGCCAGAAAAAGAAGGAGAAATAGAACAAAAGGAGCGCCGGAAACTTCAGGAGAAACAAAGAAAACAACGCCCGCAATTGTCCCCCAAAGAACTAAGGTTACAAGGAGTGTTGGTAAAAAGTTTTTCCTAGCGGACCTTATCTTTTTCTTCATTAATTAATTCTATATTACGATTCCGGGCGTGTCGCGCCACTTTAAGAACACCCCTGTAAACATGATAGAATTATTCCGACATGGACCCAGTAATTCTTTTAGTAGTACTTGTAGGAGGGCTAGTTGTTCTTGGGCTTTTTCTCAATCGCAAATTAACAGATCTTTCTGAAAAACAAAAACCCTCAGACGAGTTGTTGTAATACTTAAAAACAACAAATCCAAGACTCGACGATCAAAACAAAAACTTTACTCGCACACTAGCTGACTCCACAAAAGTTCTAAACGAGAGGTTGGATAACGCGGCAAAAGTTATTGGAGCTGTGCAAAAAAATATTGGTGAAATGAGCGAGATAGGTCGCGGTATGCAGGAGCTTCAGCAGTTTTTGCAAAGCCCCAAGTTGCGAGGGAACATTGGCGAACAAGTTTTAAAGGATTTAATTGCTCAGATGTTTCCTAAAAAGTCTTTTCACCTGCAATATGGTTTTAAGTCTGGAGAAAAAGTTGATGCGGCGATAAAAACGGCGGCGGGGATTCTTCCCATAGACTCCAAATTCCCGATGGAAAATTTTCAGAAAATGAACAAGGCAGAGGACTCAAGAGAAAGAGCGTCTTACAAGAAAGATTTTCTGCGGGATCTTAAAAAACACATTACGGATATTAGTAAAAAATATATTTTACCGGAAGAGGGGACAATGGATTTTGCTTTAATGTACATTCCTTCAGAGGCTGTTTATTACGAAGTGGTCAACGAACAAGATCTTTTAGATTTGGCAAAAAGATCGCGGGTTTACCCTGTTAGCCCGACAACTCTTTATGCCCATTTGCAAACGATACTTCTCTCTTTTGAGGGGCAAAAAATTGAATCTCGAGCACGCGAGGTTTTTAATATGCTTCGTGCAATTCAAAAAGATTATACCAAAGTTGAGGATAATCTCTCCACTTTACAAAGACACTTAAACAACGCCTACAACATGATGAGCAATGTACTTTCCGCCTTTACAGGATTGGGGCAAAAAATTACTTCGACGCAAAGTCTTAGTGAGACAGTTGAAGAAGAGGCAAAAGAGCTGGAAAGTTAGATATTACCCGATTTTTGAGGAAGGGTGTTTGGGTCTTCGGAGCACTGAACCGGGCCTTCGGCGGGAGGCTCACACTCCTTAGCGATATATTCTTTGTATGTGTAGTTGCCATTTTCTCCCCATGCGAAATTTAATACTCTACCAATATTTTCATTGGCACCCGTTTCCGGCTCGTGTCCGCCACAGTTCCAACAACCATATAAATCAATTGCTGCATAATTTCCGTCTGTGGAAATTTGTGCAATTTTTGGAACAGAATAACCCTCAGAAGTATCGAAAGAAAGTGTTTTAACCTCATTGCCAGCAAAATTGAAGGTGCTAAAACTTTGTGAAGAGTCTGTTCCCCATCTCATTACAAAAAGAAAACTAGTTCCAGAAGTTTGTTTGAAACTAAAAACTCTATTGAATTCCTCGTTCTCTGTTAGACCCTCGGGAGCCTCAACCAACCCATACCAGGTGTAGTTTGCTTCTGGTACAGTTACTGTTGCCGGTTCGACCTCTCCTTCCTCTTGTTCTGTGTAGATTTTTCCTCTGTATCTCAAGTAAATATCTGATCCAACTTGCGCAAAGCTAACAGTATTTTCTGTTATCGGAATACCTTCGTAATCTATTTCAACTGGGGTGGGACTTGGTGTTATTTGCGGAGTGGCTGTTGGGACTGGGGTGGTGGGCGCACTTTGCTGCCCTAGCCTATATGCGGCTAATGCCAAACCTCCCGTGACAAGTAAAACAAAAAGAACAATAGCAGCAACCTTTAGCGCCCCACTTGTTTTTTTAGGTTCGGGTGGGGGAGCTTCTTGAGTTTGAACCTCCGGAGTTACAGGAGGTTGAGGTTGAATAGGTTGTTCCTGGCCAGGTTGTGTTTGGGGGTTGTCCACATATTTATTATACATGACAGGTACTGCTGGTGGTTTAATTTTTTTATTCTTGTCGGAGTCAGAACATAAATGGTATGTAGTGAAAACTACCAAGCAAGAACTCGTTTGTTTTTTGCTCTGGAAGAAGTCTGCGTAAATAGTCTGTGGGAGAGAACACTCCCTGCATTGGTTCACCTTTCTTACCAATACAGAGGTGCGTTCTTCCTCCGGTCAAGATCAAGTTTGCGCATTCGACCAACGGGGTGTCGGGAGACACTAGCTTTTCAGGGCTCAGCACGGACATCGCCTTAGCCACCCTGAGATTACGCGCCTCAGCAAGGCCGATCAATGCACTGGCGACATCATTCATGGTTAGGAAGCCGACAGGAAGGTGATCTTCGTCGCCGGTAATAACCAGTGAGCGCGCGTGGTGTTGCTGCATCATATTGTGGGCCTCAGCTAGCGAGAGAGTCCTAGAGATAGTTAGGACATCTGTGTGCCCGATCAGATTGAGATAGTTACCAACATTCATTGTGTCTCTCCTTTTTGCTTAGTTGACAATGTGCTGCTAGTTTCGCTCTTGAAACTTTGCGAATTCGATTATACAAAACTTTTGCTACAATTGCCTCGTGGGGAAAAAGGGAGATATTAGGTTAAACAAAGAACAACAAGAGGCGGTAAAACACAAAGAAGGGCCACTTCTTATTATTGCAGGTGCTGGGACTGGTAAAACCACAGTTGTTACTGAGCGCATAAAGCATCTAATTATTTCAAAAGCTGCAAAGCCGGCAGAAATCCTGGCTCTCACCTTCACGCAAAAAGCAGCAAGGGAAATGGAAGAAAGAGTGGATATTGCGATGCCTTACGGTTACACAGACATGTGGATTTCAACATTCCATAATTTCTGCGACCGCCTACTTCGCGCGGAAGCTCTCCATGTAGGGCTGGATCCAAAGTTTAGACTTATCTCAGAAGCGGATGCTACAAAGCTTGTGCGGGACAACCTCTTTAAATTCAAGCTGGATTATTTTATGTCTCTTGGAAACCCGACAAAGTTTGTTGGCGGAATGCTGCAACACTTTTCAAGACTTCAGGACGAGGATGTAACACCGGCGGACTACGCAAAGTGGGTTAAAAAAGAAAAAGCAAAACTTAAAAACAAGAGTGCAACAAAGGAAGAGAAACTGGAAATTAAAAAATGGGAGGAGCTCTCCTCGGCCTACAAAACCTATGAGGAATTAAAAGTAAAAGAGGGTGCTATGGATTTTGGGGATTTGATAGTCAAAAGTCTAAAACTTTTCCGCGACCGTCCCAACATTTTAAAAAATTACAAAGAGCAGTTTAAGTATCTACTTGTTGATGAATACCAAGACACAAACATTGCCCAAAATGAACTTGTAGAACTTTTAGCTGGCAAGAATGGCAATATTACGGTAGTTGCTGATGATGACCAAAGCATTTACAGATTTCGCGGTGCGGCGGTGAGCAACATTGTGCAATTTAGGAAAACCTTCCCAAGAGTAAAAGTAGTTACTCTTACCAAAAATTACAGAAGTGCCCAAACTATTTTGGACAAGGCCTATGACCTTATTCAACATAACAACCCTGACAGATTGGAGGTTGTAGAAAATGTCGATAAAAAACTTGTTTCTCAAAGAAAGGATGCGGAGGGAGAAATTGGCCTACTTCACTTAGATAGGGTGGAAAACGAAGCAGAAGCTGTTGCAAGAAAGGTGCAGGAGCTTATAGAAACAGAGAAATATGATTACAAAGATTTTGCGGTCCTGGTTCGAGCAAATAATCATGCTGACGCTTTTACCAGAGCGTTTTCGCGCAACAACCTTCCGTTCCAGTTTTTGGGTCCCGGTAGACTTTTTAAACAACCAGAGATTGTCGACTTAGTTTCTTACCTCAAGGTTCTTTATAACTTTGAGGACTCCGTTGCTTTTTACAAAGTCTTGGCGATAGATTATTTCGATATTGATGCAAGGGATTTGGCGGCGATTGGCAACCATGCAAGGAAAAGAAACCTTTCACTTTTTGAGGTTTGCGAAAATATAGAGGATCTTTCTGTTTCAGCGAACACTAGGAAAAAAGTTGAAAAAATACTAAAGGTAGTCAAAAAGCATTTGAAACTTGTAAAACGAGAAACTGCAGGGCAGCTCTTGTATTACTTTTTGGAAGACACAGGCCTTCTGCAAAAACTTCTTTCTCCGGAGTCTCCCGGTGCGGAAAAGCAGGCGAAAAACATTTCAAAGTTTTTTGACAAACTAAAAACATACGAGGTGGACAACGAAGATGCAGCAGTACCTGCGGTGGTTGACTGGATAGAGCTAGCAACCGAATTAGGGGAAAGCCCCTTGGCTGCAGATACGGACTGG
>ERZ869936.2512-NODE-2512-length-10675-cov-32.184181_pt1 | contig 10675 bp, 11 predicted proteins | sample MGYA00520876_ERZ869936 | MGnify/ENA primary metagenome ERZ869936 (study PRJEB32218, sample SAMN09650985) | biofilter metagenome | isolation source: enrty point of leading RO module | place: Saudi Arabia: Thuwal, RO plant located on Red Sea | collected 2016-02-17... | reverse complement strand
CGCCGCGCCGAGCGGAAGCGTTATGCGTGATCGGACCGAGAAGATTCAGCTCTTGCCTGAGGAATATGAGTGATCGGACCGAGAAGATTCAGCTCTTGCCTGAGGAAGGCGGCCTCATCTTGAAGCACGGTTAGCCCTTCGGAGCGATTGGAGCGGCCGGCTCGAATACGCCGAGCGAACCGGCGACGGCGACCTGGACCTCCTCGCCTGATAGCCGCGTCATCCCCCCCGGGTAGAAAGCGTGGTTCACCGTACGCTCACGTTGCTGCGAGCTCAGGTGTGTTGGCGGCGCTGTTGGCCGCGGCGCCGGAGCCGGTTGGCACTAAAGGAGGTGCCGCTGCAGCTGGCCTTGTCGCAGCCGTATTTGGCGGTGCAACCGTAATTGCCAATTCGATGTCGACTCCGCAGGCGGTTGCGTCCGGCATCAAGAGAGTCTTCGATAAAGAGGGGAATGCCGCTGCGGGCTGGCTGGTCGGTTACAAGAACTTTAAAGTAGCGTCATACTATTTTCTGCGAGAGATCGATTGCCCGTTTTTTAGTACGGACGTCGACTTTGGGATGAGACAACTTATCGTCCCAAAGAAACCCGGATGGAACTCGCCGAGGAGTACGTTTACGTATCACCTGGACGCATATGACATCAATAGATTGGTTAGTCACTACACGGATGATATCGTTGACTCTGACAACATTGGCAACTTCATTCCCCTGCCAGATGAAGTAATTTCTGCGGAGCAGGAAGCACAAGGCGTGGAACCTGGCTGGAACGACTGGGGTGACCAAACGCAGACAGAAGGCCCAAATCACAAGACTGGTTTTCCTCTTCCCGCAAGATATCTAGGCGGACACGGCGGAATCTGGTGGTAGCGATCAATCCGGTCAGAGGTTATAGACGGTTCGCAGCGAACAGAGGCCATCGCGGCATGGATGGTTGGTTGGATTGTGTTCAAGCCCTGCTTGGGATAGGATTCGCACGCAACCTGTTGCAATTCGCGGTCGCCAGCCTGCCCACTCTTCCTATCTGCGAATGATCGCTCGTAAGGTCAGCCAAATCCGCTGGTGTCAGTTTCGGCTTAGGACATTGCTGTTCATCGTCGGCGTGTGTTCGGCCCTTTTTGCCGGTCTTGCCGTTCAGATTCGACACGCGCTGCGAGATCAAGCGGCCGCGTCGTGGGTGAACGACATGGGCGGCGGCGTAGTCTACGAAGAGAGCTTGATTATGCGACTCGTCGGCGGACGCGTGATCAAGATAAGCTTGGATCGACAGCCCGTTCGCGAGTTATCGCGGATTCGTGGACTCTCGGACTTGAACGAATTGGAGCTTCGCGACACGCGCGTCGTAGACTTGTCACCAATCTCTAATTGCAAGAAGCTAAACAGGCTATTCCTTACAAATAGTCCGGTCTCGGATGTGTCGGCGATACGGCAACTTGACGGTCTCACGTGGTTGTTTGCCGATGGCACCAAGGTCGTTGATTTGGCACCTTTGGGGGGACTAACGGATCTTCGTGTTCTCAATTTGAATCGCACGCGCGTGAGTGACTTGTCTCCGCTCCGTACGCTAACAAGGCTAGTGCACTTGCAATGCAACGATACACCGCTGTACGACTTGGCACCCCTTTCTGGACTGAGAAACCTGAGGTTATTGCATGTTCGGAACACGAGCGTAGATGACATCTCACCTCTTTCAGAATTGGAGAAGCTCGAGGACGTTTCGCTTAGCGGTACCAGGGTCCACGAGCTCTCGCCGCTCCAGAGTTTGGACAACCTCGCCGGTCTGAAGCTTGACGAGACCCTTGTTGTTGATCTGACGCCGCTCGCATCGCTAGGTGAATTGCAGCTCCTGTCGCTGGCGGGCACCGATGTTCACGATCTCACACCCCTCAAAGGGCTAGAGGATTTGCAGTACCTTGATTTGGAAGATACGCGGGTGCACGACCTTGCGCCACTTGGCGGGCTAAAGAACCTGAGACATGTCAATTTGCGTGGCACTCAAGTAAGTGATGAGCAGGTGAGGTTGCTGATTGAATCACTGCCTAACTGCACGATTATTCAGTGAGCGCACGCTCAACCTTTCAATTACCCACATCTCGGGCGAGGTTGAATCCGAGGTGAATGTCGGTCAGCCGCGCCAAGCCGCGCCAGAGGACAGTATTCCCCGGTGGTCCATCGTTCTTGCGATTGAGGTAGCCGCCGAGTTGGGCGACCACCAGCAGGTAATGGGCCACGTTCTTGGCAGCAGGTTGCTCCGACTCGCCAGACAGGTGATTCAGGATCGCGATTTCCGTCTCCGTAAACACCGCTTCGGCTGAAGTATTCGGACTGGTCCGATTCACCATCGTCAGCCAGAACACGCGCCAGGCGATGATACAGAACACGGCAGTCCTGGCAAGCGGTAGGCAGCGACTCGCCGATCTTCGCGCCTAGCTGGCCGAGCAACTTGCCGAAACGCGTTTTCAAACGTTGATCGGGAAACTCACACCCTTCAATCTCTCGTTCGACCCAGACTTCCATGTCGATGGCCTCCGAAGGTTCTGACGGCAGCAAGCAACGCTCGCGCCACCAAATCAGATTAGCCTCGACTCAAAGCCAGGGATACGGCAATGCTTGTGGGTAATTGAAAGCTTGGCCGAACGGACACCAACTGGACAAGCGGGCCGTGGCACCTTTAGGTTTACGTGCTGGGTGGCACTCAGGCACGGTCAGTGCGCGGCCAACATGCCCACGCGAGCGTGGGCCTGGCACCCCCGGCGCGCAACCTCGCTCACCCGGTCGAACTCACAACACACGGAAGGCCCGCCTTGATCACCAAAGTCACGGGACGACTGCTCACGCTCGGCGAAGGGACGCTCACGCTCGAGGTCGGCGCGTTTGAGCATCAGGTTTTCATCCCCGAGTTCGCCCGGCGACAGTTGCAGTCGCAGCTCGGCACGGAGATTTCGCTCTACACGATCGAGTATCTCGAAGGCGATCCGCAGCGGGGCCGCCTCACGCCCCGCATGGTCGGCTTCTTGAGCGAGCCGGAGCGCGAGTTCTTCGAGCTGTTCTGCTCGGTCGACGGGGTCGGCGTGAAGAAGGCCCTGCGGGCGATGGTCCGCCCGGTCCGCGAAGTAGCCACCGCCATCGAAGAGCAGGACACGAAGAGTCTTTCGGCCCTGCCCGGCATCGGCGCGGCGACCGCCGAACGGGTGGTGGCCAAGCTGCGTCGCAAGGTGCCGAAGTTTGCCCTGATCGCGCTGCGCGACGAACCGCGCGAGGCCGAGGCCGATCACGATGTGGTAAGTGAGACGTTCGAGGTACTGCGTTCGCTGGGGCACAGCGAGGCGGATGCCCGCCGGCTGCTCGATGCGGCGCTCGAGAAAAAGAAGAAGTACAAGGACGTCGAAGCCCTGCTGCAGACGGTCTACGACCAGCGGGGCGAGTGAGGGGTGTCGAGCACTGGCGGAGCCCGTGCCACCCGGAATGAGATGCACTGGCGGAGCCGGTGCCACCCGTTGCCCTCTACCAAGTGCCGGCTAGGCGGCGTCACGCTGCGGCGGCAAGGCGTCACGCTGCGGCGGCAAGGCGTCACGCTGCGGCGGCCAAGCGGCGGCGGGCGCGACGTCGATGCGGAAGGTCATTGCGTCGGCCAAGATCACCTCAGGCGTTGTCTCGCCCGTTGCCATCGTGCCCGTTGCCATCGTGCCGGTTGCCATCGTGCCGGTTGCCATCGCGCCGGTTACGAACGTGCCGGTTTCGGTGACCGGCCCGGCCGAGGCACGTCGACGCCAGACGAACGGCAACAGCCACCCCAACGACGGCCACAAGATTCGCATCCGCAGCCGTTCGTGAAAGACGCCGAAGAAGCCGGCGATGAACCAGTTGCCCAGCGGCAAGGCCGCGAACGCGCGGACCTCGCGGGCGACCGCGTTGCGTAGCCAGGGGTGAAACACCTCGGCCTCGACGACCGAAACGCCGTCGTCGCGGGTCGGCAGCGACGGCAGATCGACCGCGATGACCAGTTCTTCGGAGGCGGCGTCCGGGCCGGCCAGCGAAGGGCGACGCGACTGATGGTTCGGCACCGTATTGCCGACGAAGTTGGACGGCACGGTCAAGTGAATTTTGGCGTGATTGTCGAGCGCGCAGCCGGCGGGCAGGTCGTCCTGTTGAAGCACTTCCAGGTAATTGGAGCTGCGAAAGGCGAACCACGATTGTTCGACCGGTGCGGTACGCCGGCGGACGGCCGTCAATTGACCATCCGTTTGCGATTCGATCTGCCAGCCGAGCTGCTCGAGGTGTGTGGCCAGTTGCCGCCAATGTTCGCGCGTCGCGTCGGCCGGTTCGATCACCTCGGTCTCGCCGGCGATGACCTGCTGGTGCCACCTCTCCATGCGCTCGCGCTGGGCCCGCCAGCCTTCGCGAAGCTCCACGCGGTCGGCAATCTGCCAGGTCTCTCCGTCGGGGTCGAGGTGGACCTCGGCCGAGTAGTCGGCTTCGAAGGCACGATCGCCACGTGCGCCGCGGTTCTCGATGAGGCTGGGAATCGCCAGCATTGCCACGACACAGGTGATCAACATCAAGGCGACGACGTTGACCAAGATCAGCCAACGCCAACGGGCAGCGCGGAGCCGACGCAAGGCGGCCGTGATCACGTATCCAACCGCCACCCCGGCCGCCGCAAACGCCGCCCAGGCGGGCGCGAACACGACGGCGACCAGTCCGAACAGGATCAGCGCGGCGAGGCCCAGGCGGGAGACGCCGCGGTTGGCGGTAGGAGCGCCGGTGGCGGGAATTGTCGAGGCATTCATGGCGGCGGATTGTGCCGAGCCGGCCAGAACGCAACAAGGTCAACTCGGTCGGGGGCAACTCGGTCGCGACAAGCACCATGGCTGCGGTGCCAGCAGGATTGCCCGGCTCGGAAGGAGCCTCGCCCTCCCGACCAATGCACTGGCGGAGCCGGTGCCACCCAGGCGTTGGCCGGTGCCCCACAGGAGCACCGCCGACATAGCCGCCCGCTGACATCGCTGGTATACTCCAGCGCAGGTTCACGCCTGTTCATTGTCGCAGCGGGCGAACCGCCGCTACGAAGCACGAAGTCCACAGGGACGCCCGAAGGACACGGAGGGAACGGGGACGCGAAACGTCCCTGCCTCGGCATGGCTCGCGAGCCGATCTTGCAGCGCGATGGGCAAAGTCGCCCGGAAGGCGGAGCGCCCCCCGAGCGCGAAGCCGACAGCGACCGCGCGCGGCGCATCGCCGTGCACGAAGAAGACGACCGCGCCCTGCGTCCGCAACGGATGGACGAGATGGTCGGGCAGCGGGCCGTCTACGAGCGGCTGGCCATCGCCGTCGATGCTTCGCGAAAGCGGGCCGAGACGCTCGGGCATATTCTCTTCGACGGTCCGCCGGGCCTGGGCAAGACGACCTTTGCCACCTGCATTCCCCGCGATCTGGGCGTGCCGCTGCAGATTGCCAGCGGGGCGGCCCTGGCCGCGCCGAAGGACCTGGTGCCCTATCTGACCAACGCCGAAGAAGGCTCGGTGTTGTTCATCGACGAGATTCACCGCGTGCCCAAGGCGGTCGAAGAGTTTCTCTATCCGGCGATGGAGGATTTTCGCATCGACATCACGCTCGGCGAAGGGGTCAACGCGCGGACGCTGAACATGCGGCTCCGACCGTTCACGCTGATCGGCGCCACGACCCGCACAGGTTTGCTTTCCGCGCCGCTGCGCGATCGCTTTGTGATGCGTGAACACTTGGACTTCTACGCGCTGGTCGAGCTGGCCGAGATCGTGCGGCGCAGCGCGGCGAAGTTGAATGTGGCCATCGACGACGAGGCGGCCGACGAGATCGCCGTCCGTTCGCGCGGCACGCCACGAATCGCCAACAATCGCCTGCGCTGGGTGCGCGACTACGTGACCGCGCGGGCCGATGGCTCGATCGACCGGCAGTTGGCCATGGACGCCCTCGACATGCAGGGGGTCGACGTACTGGGACTCGATCGCCAGGACCGAAAGTATCTGAGCACGATCTATCAACCTTTTGGCGGGGGACCGGTCGGCGTCGAGGCGGTGGCCCACACGATGAACATTCCGACCGACACGCTGATCGACGAAGTCGAGCCGTTTCTGCTCCGCAGCGAGTTGGTGATTCGCACGCCCCGCGGTCGCAAGCTGACCGACAAGGCGTACGAACATCTGGGCGTCGAGCGGCCGCTCAACGCGCCCGGCCCCGCGTCCGAAGAGGACGGCGGCCAGCCAAAATTGTTCGAATAGGTCGGGTTTGCCGCCGCAGTCGGCGCCGAAATCTCCACCGCAGCAACGGTTGACACTCTTTCGCCGGCGTCCGTAGGATGGTCTGTTTGCCCCGGCCCGGTGTCGTGGTCACGCGGGGCGAAAAGGGGACTGGTCCAATTCTCGGCTCGAAGGTTTTCCCCTTGCATTTCCGCTTGCCGGGGGGGGCTGTCCGAGAACTTGGACCAGTCCCCGATCAGCCACCCGGTCGCCATGGCAGGGTGCCATGGTCACGTGGGCGTCGTCTCCATTGCCGAACACCACATCGCCGATCACACCTCACACCAGCGGAGCCAGAGCGTTGAGTAAAGTTGCCTTTCTCTTTCCCGGTCAGGGGGCCCAAACCGTCGGCATGGGTCAGCAGCTGGCCGCCGAAGTGCCCGCGGCCAAGGCCCTGATGGATCAGGCATGCGAGATCCTCGGCTACGACCTGGCGAAGATCTGCTACGAGGGACCACAGGAAGAGCTGAATGCCACCGTGCATAGCCAGCCGGCGCTCTTTGTGACCAGCCTGATGGCGGTCGAGGCCCTGCGGGCGAAGTCGCCCGAGGTCGTCGACTCGGCGGCGGTCGCGGCCGGCTTGAGCTTGGGCGAGTACACGGCGCTCGTCTTCGCCGGCGCGATGACCTTCGAAGACGGCCTGCGACTGGTGCAGGTGCGGGCGACCGGCATGCAGGCGGCGGCCGACGCGGTGGAAAGCGGCATGGTCAGCATCTTGGGGCTCGAACGAGAACAAGTCGAATCGCTGGTCGATCAGGCCCGCGGCGAGGACGTGCTGCAAGTGGCCAACCTGCTCGGCCCAGGCAACATTGCCGTGTCGGGACACCTGAGTGCCTGTGCCCGGGTGACCGAGGCGGCCGAGGCGGCCGGCGCGATGAAGGTCGTTCCGCTGGCCGTGGCGGGGGCGTTTCATACGCCGCTGATGCAGCCGGCGGTCGAGAAGCTGGCCGCGGCGGTCGCCGAAGTGCCGATGGCCGAAGCCCGCATTCCGGTGGTCATGAACGTCGACGGGAGCGAGCACACCAGCGCCGACGAGATCCGCGAGTTGCTGGTCCTTCAGGTCGTCAGCCCCGTGCTGTGGGAAGCGACGCAGCGACACTTGCTTTCCGGCGACTACGAGCAATTTTACGAATTGGGTGCCGGCCGCGTGCTGCGGGGTCTGCTGCGGCGGATCGAACGGAAGGTGAACTGCGAGAACGTCAGCGCGTAGGCCCGCCGCACTCCCACGAGCAAACAAATCAACTAACCGAGCGACGCGAGGGATGTCGAGATGAGCGAACATGAGTGCAACATGAAGGTCGACCTGGGCGGTCAGGTCGCGCTGGTGACGGGTGCCTCGCAGGGCTTGGGCCGCGCCATGGCGGTGCGGCTGGGTGCCGCGGGTGCGAAGGTCGCCTGCCTGGCCCGCAATGCCGAGAAGCTGGCCGAGACGGTCGCCGCCGTGGCCGCTGCCGGTGGTGAGGCCGAAGCGCTGCCGTGCGACGTGAAAAGCGGCGAGGACGTCGAGAAGATCGTCGAGCAAGTGGCCGAGAATTGGGGACGACTCGACATCGTCGTCAACAATGCCGGCATCACCCGCGACACGCTGGTGCCCCGGATGAGCGACGATGACTGGGACGATGTGATCAGCACGAATCTCCGCGGACCGTTCCTTTTTACCCGCGCGGCCACCCGGCCGATGATGTCCCAGCGTTACGGCCGCATCATCAACATTTCGAGCGTTTCGGGCCTGATGGGCAATCCGGGCCAGGCCAACTACTCGGCTTCCAAGGCGGGCCTGATCGGGTTTACCCGCACGGTGGCGCGCGAACTGGCCAAGCGGAAGATCACGGTGAACGCCATTTGCCCCGGCTTCATCGAGTCGGAGATGTCGGCGGCCCTGGGGGACAAGATCCTGGACGAGGCCAAGAAACGCATACCAGCTAACAGGTTAGGAACGCCGGAGGAGGTGGCCGACGTGGTCCTCTTCCTGGCCAGCGACGCCGGTTCGTATATTACCGGCCAGGTGATCACGATCGACGGCGGCATGACCTGCTAGGGAAAAGTTGTGGGCCGGCCCGAGCGGTGACGCCGACTCCGCCACCGGCAACCAAATGCGTAGAATTGCCGGGCGATGCGAGCCGGCGGTCGTATGGACAGGTTCGCGAAAAGACGGTATATGTTGTGCTGCCTTGCGGAGCTTGCCAGTCTTCGCAGGGCCCTACCATCGCCCAAGAGCCATTGCTTTACATAAGAACGCGGGCATGCTCTGCTCCGACCCTCGGGCGGCGGCAGCCCGGCCCGAACCACTGCGTTTACAGGAGGACCGAAGAGGTGGCCACTGTTTTAGAGAGAGTTGTGGACATCGTCTCCGAGCAACTCGGCGCGGACAAGGAGAAGATCACGGAAGAGACCCATTTCGTGAACGACCTGGGCGCCGATTCGCTGGACACCGTCGAGTTGGTCATGGAACTGGAAGAAGAGTTCGACATCAACATTCCCGATGATGCCGCTGAGAAAATTCAGACCATCGGCGAGGCGGTCAAACATATCGAGGAACACGCGAACGCGTAGCGAGCCTGTAGCATGAAACGGCGTGTCGTCGTGACAGGGCTCGGCACCGTCACTTCTCTCAGCTGCCAGGTTGAGGATCTCTGGAAGCGCATCCTGGACGGCCAGAGCGGCATCCATGCGCTATCCGTCTTCGATACGTCGGACTACAAAGTCACGTTCGGCGGCGATATCAAGAACTGGGATCCGGCTCCGTATATCGATCCCCGTGAGCAAAAACGGATCGATCGCTTTGCGCAGTTTGCCCTCGTCGCCGGCATCGATGCGATGACCGATTCGGGCATCGACATGGAGAAGGAAGATCCCTTCCGCTGTGGAGCGATCGTCGGTTCCGGCGTGGGCGGGCTCAACGAGATGGAAGAACAGGTGGCCCGGCTGATCGCCAAGGGGCCCCACAAGGTCTCGGCCTTCACGATCCCCAAGCTGATGGTGAACGCCGGCAGCGGCCACATCTCGATTCAGTACGGCATGAAGGGCCCCAACTCGGCCTGTGCGACCGCCTGTGCCAGCGCGGTCAACGCCATCGGCGACGCCCTGCGGACCATCCAATATGACGAGGCCGACGTGATGGTCACCGGCGGCAGCGAGGCCGCCATCACGCCGATGGGCATCAGCGCCTTTTCGAACATGCGGGCGCTCTCCACGCGGAACGACGATCCGCCGGCGGCCAGTCGGCCGTTCGATGCCGATCGCGACGGCTTCGTGCTCAGCGAGGGAGCGGGCATTCTGATCTTCGAAGAGCTGGAACACGCCAAGGCCCGCGGGGCCAAGATCTACGCCGAGGTGCTCGGCTACGGATTCAGCGGCGACGGCACGCACATCACCCAGCCCGACGAACAGGGCACCGGCGCGGCCAAGGCGATGCAGTGGGCCCTGGAAGATGCCGAGATGAACCCCGACCAGGTCGATTACATCAACGCCCACGGCACCAGCACGCCGCTGGGCGATGCGGCCGAAACGGCGGCGATCAAGAACGTCTACGGCAGCCATGCCCAGGCGCTGAGCGTGTCGAGCACGAAGAGCCAGCTCGGCCATCTCTTGGGGGCCAGCGGCGGTGTCGAGCTGGTGTTCACCGTGCTCGCGCTGCGTGACCGCCTGGTACCGCCGACGATCAACTACGAGACGCCCGACCCCAAGTGCGACTTGGACTACACGCCGAATCGGGCGAAAGTGCGGCCGCTACGGGCCGCGATGTCGAACAGTTTTGGGTTCGGCGGGCACAACGGCTCGGTCGTCGTGGGGCAGGTGCAGTAGCGGCGAGCTCGCCCTTTCGATTTCTTTGGCGCACGAATAAGCAAAAGACCCCGCCGGGCGCTCGAGCCCGACGGGGTCTTTTCGTTGGGGAGCGGCCGCGGCCCGAAAAACCGCCGCACCGCGGCCCGCTCAGAGCTGCTTCGTTAGAAGCTGGCCACCTCGATCCGCGTCATCTGCACGGTGGCGGGCACCGGCTCGGCACCGGCTTCGACGATCACCTCGAGTTCGAGGAGCCCGTCGACCGAGGTCGCGATCGCTTCGGCCAACGTGGCGGTGTCGAGGATCTCGACGCCGTTGACCTTCGTGATCACCATGCCGGTGGCCAGACCGGCGGCTTCGGCGGGCGAGCCCGCTTCAACCGACTCGATCCCAAAGCCCTTGCCGTCGAGCATCAGGCCCGACACGCCGAGGTACCACTTCGTCGCCACCGCATCCTCGGCCGGGACGTCGACGTAGTTGATCGAGTAGCTGACACAGTCTTGCGGTTGGCAGTGACGAATCCGCGGGCACCAGTCGTACCACCAGTGGCAACGAGGCGGACGGGGTCGGCACCAATCGGGTCGCGGACAAATCGGGGGTAGCGGCCGGACGATCGGGGG
>ERZ869936.2511-NODE-2511-length-10676-cov-7.505508_pt1 | contig 10676 bp, 5 predicted proteins | sample MGYA00520876_ERZ869936 | MGnify/ENA primary metagenome ERZ869936 (study PRJEB32218, sample SAMN09650985) | biofilter metagenome | isolation source: enrty point of leading RO module | place: Saudi Arabia: Thuwal, RO plant located on Red Sea | collected 2016-02-17 ... | reverse complement strand
AAATACAAATGGTTTGGTTGGGACCCGCGTTAGAAGGAGTAGGGGTGTCATCCACGGTGATGGTCATGGTTGAGGAAGAAGGCGGACAAACACCGTTAGAGATTGTCCACTGAAAAGTATTTACCCCGAGGCCGAGGCCGGTAACCGTTGTTGAAGGAGAGTTGGGCGTAGTAATGGTTCCCGTTCCCGACACAAGTGTCCATGTACCGGTTCCAACCGTTGGAGAATTGCCCGCCATGGTAGTATTGTTGGAAGAAATGCAAATGGTTTGGTTAGGACCTGCATTGGAAGGTGTGGGAACCTGATTTACGGTTATTAACAGGGAGGTGCTTGTAGAAGTATCCTGGGGGCAGCCGGTAGATGAAACTTTTCTCCGGTAATAGGTGTTGGCAAAGAGGGGGCCGGGGAATGAATAATTCTGAAGATTATTTGTGCCTGAGGCAGGCGACCATGCAAGGTTGTCGGGACTTTGTTGCCAGAGGTATGCGTATGTTCCGGATCCTCCGGTGGGAAGGGTTCCGGTTAAATTCGCAGGAGTTTGACCGGCGCAAATGGTTTGTGCGGCGGAAATGGTGTTAGAAGCCAGGGGGCTGCAGTTATCAAGAAAGGCCACCATTCCATCTTCGTTTGAAAAATAAGTTAGGGAAGGATTAGGACTGAAGGTGATATTTGCAACCGAATAGCTTCCGGCAATGGCAACTTTTCCTGTGGCGTTGGAATGAATTCCGAGGCCGCCATTATTGCTGTTCCCTGAGGCACCTTTCACAAACCTGAATACATTTGTGTTAGTATAGGAGGAAACAAAAATTGATTTTAAGGAAGGAGGAGCAGTAAGCGTTGTGGTTCCCCCAAATGTGACCGAGTTGGCAAAACTACCTGTCCCATAAATATTGCCCAGGTTGTCAGCGGAAATGGAAAGTCCGAAATCGTCGCCTGTTCCTCCTTCTCCACGAACATAAATTGGATTCCCGTTAAAATCATATTTTGCTATAAAAATATCAGAGAGTCCATTGGAAGTTACATTAAGGGCCCCAAAAGAACTGGTATTCGCAAAGTAACCAGTGATAAAAAGATTTCCTCCTGATTTAGTAATTCCCATTCCGGCCTCATTTCCAAGTGCACTGCCGGCAGATCTGACCCAGTTGGTTCTGCCATTGGATTTGTTAAACTGTGCAATCCAAATATCATCAAGTCCAATGTTAGGCAAAACAATAGAGGGGGTTCCGTCAAATGTAACATTGGCATTTCCGTAATGCCCGGTGGCATAAATAAAGTTACCATCCTCAATTATTCCATTTCCATTTTCTCTGAAGGATCCTCCATGAGATTTGGCCCAGATCAGGGATCCTGCAGCAGAATATCGGGCGACAAAAATATCTTCCTGGTTTACGGCCGACAAATTATTGCCCGGACCGAAATCCAGATTATTGGCGAAATACCCGGTAATGTAAACGTCGGTATTGTCTGTGGTAACAGCGTTGGCTACATCAACATTGGTTCCGTTTGGGCTTACAGCCCACAGAACTTGCCCGGCGGGGTTATATTTTGCCAGGAACATATCATCATTCCCGGTGTTAGAAACGCTGATGTTTACTGAGCCATAAAAAATACAGGGGTTACTTTTGAACTTTCCTACCACGTAAATATTTCCGGTATTGTCTAAGGTAATATCCAGGGCCTGATCATCATCCCCACCCCCGGCCTTTACTGCCCATATCGGGGTTCCGGCAGGTGAAAATTTTGCGAGGAACATATCATAGGTGCCCGCTGGACCGGAATTTGGAATATTTGGAAGGGGGCTGATAGTAAGGTTGGCTCCGTTGAAATACCCAACAACAAAAGTGTTCCCGGCGGCGTCAACATAGGTTTTGGTGGCAACTTCGTTTTGACCCGAATAAATGGCTTTTGACCATACCCAGGGAGGAGCTTGGGCAAAAACCCGGGTTCCAAGAGCAAAAACTAACAGCGAAAAAAGTAAAAATCTGGCCAAATCTAAATTGGAATAAAAATAGTGGGGATAAAAGATACAAATTTTTTTTGTAATAGTCTGATATTTTGACCATTATATAGTTTCCGAGTAGATAAAAGCTACGATTTTTCCGACGAATAAACCGATTTAGGTGGCGGGAAATTAAAAAGCCCCATTTAAGGGGCTTTTTAATCGCAAATTCAAAATGCAGTTTATCGGGTAATTACAAGTTTTGAGAACCCGGCAGCATCAGCAGATGAAACTCTGATTTGATAAATTCCATTTGGAATTTTCGAAACATCAAGCACCAGAATTTTCCCATTGATTTCTTTTTCGAAAACATTGAGGAAACTTTTTCCGGACAGATCCCACAATTCGATCTGAACATTGGTTGGGGTGGCATTGTTTCCTGCGAATTGAATCCGGAGTTCGTCTCGGGCTGGGTTGGGGAAAATGCTGAAAGGCAGACTGCTTATTTCATTTATTCCCGTGCAAGCCGAAACAAAAATGTTTGCCGTAGCTGTTCCCGGACACCCACTGCTGTCGGTATAAGTATAAGAAACCTGATGAGTTCCCTGACCGGCAACGGAAGGATTAAACATACCTGAAGAAACGCCGGGACCCGAATAGGCTCCACCGGAAGGACTTCCACCTGTGAGTGCAAAGGAATTCCAGTTCAGACAAACGGTATCAAATGGCGCAACAAATGTAACGGTAGGATTTTGGTTTACCACAACAGTAACGGTAGCTGTTCCGGTACATCCATTGTTATCTGTACCGGTTACAGTATATGTAGTGGTGCCAATAGGAGAAACTCCAACCTGGGTACTGGATAGGTTTCCGGGTTGCCATGCATATGAGACTGCACCACTTCCGGTTAAGGAAATGCTATCCCCGGCACAAATAGAAGGACTTGAGGCCAGTGCCGATACGGTGGGGTTTTGAAAGACCACTATAGAATAGGTATTTGAAGCAGTACAACCGTTTCCATCGGTTCCAACCACGGTATAAGTTGTATTTGCCACAGGATTAACCGTAACCGGACTTCCGGTCATGTTACCAGGGTTCCAAACATAAGACACACCCCCATTTGCACTTAAGGAAACCGTGCTTCCGCTGCAGATGGAATCGTTATTGGAAGAAACACTTATTACTGGATCAGGGTAAACATTAACAGTTACCGTATTGGTAGACGTACAACCGTTTCCATCCGTGCCCGTAACTGTATATGTTGTATTTGCCATGGGATTAACCGTAATCGGACTTCCGGTCATATTACCGGGATTCCATACATAACTTACGCCCCCTGTTGCCGATAAATTGGCAGGCGAGCCACTGCAAACGGTATTGGCATTTGTTGTAGCGCTAATTGTTGGAGGGGTGAATAAATTTACTGAAACAGTAGCCGTTGCGCTGCATCCGTTTGCATCCGAAACCGTCACCGTATAAGTCGTAGCCGTTGATGGACTTGCTATGGGATTTGCAATCGTGCTATTGTTTAAGGAGCCTGAGGGGGCCCAGGAATATCCGGTTCCACCGGAACTACTTAAACTGGCTGAATCTCCCGGACAAATGCTACCTCCGCCCGATGCGCTGGCAACTGGATTTGGGTTAACCGTTACAGATAAGGTTTGAATAGGACTGTCACCGCAGCTATTGCTTGCATAAACGGAAATATTTCCGGAGGTGCTTCCAAAAGTAACATTGATACTTGTGCTTCCCTGACCGGAATTAATAACAGCACCGGCTGGAACTGTCCAGGTATAAGAAGTTGCCAAAGGTACGGTAGAAATGGTATAAGTATGAGTTGATCCTGCACAAACCGGATTGTTGCCTGAAATGGCTCCGGGCATGGCCGGTGCACTTCCGTTAGGCGTAATTACAACCATTCCGTTTCCGGTGCGAATGTTTGGGGTTACAGAACCTGCGGTTACTCCACCGATGTAGGATGATCCGCCACCGCCGCCACCGCCGCCAACACCACTGCCGCTTGAAGCGCCGCCACCACCGCCACCGCCGTAGTAACCGCCACCACCACCGCCGCCGGCTACATCATAAGTTCCACCCGCTCCGTTTCCGCCTGTTCCAAGACCACCGGCAGTTCCTGAAGGACCGCCTCCGTCACCGGTTCCGCCATTTCCACCAGCGGATTGTGATCCTCCCGCGCCACCATTTACACCGGTGCCGGGATAGGAATACCCGCAATTAAATGCGGCATTACCATTAATTCCATTAAGGGCTCCGGCTCCTCCGCTGCCTCCGCATCCGCAGGGCTGACAGGTTCCGTTGCAATAATCTCTTCCTGAGCCACCACCTCCGCCGCCAACAATCACACGGTTTGAAAGTGCAGTTCCGCCGGATCGTACATCAGATGCGCCACCGCCTCCACCAGCAGGGCCACCAAAGCAACTGGAGCCAGCTGAAGAGGTTCCGCCGGTTCCTCCACCGTTGAATCCTCCGGTGCCGTTGGTATTACCCTGGCCGCCGACATAAATGTATAAGGTTTGTCCGCCGGTAACCGTTAGGGTTCCGGTTGCATAAGCGCCACGACCACCCGTGGCATTTGTAGTTAGTCTGTCCTGTGAGTTGGCTCCCTCGCCACCATATACCTCAATGGTTACCGAAGTTATACACGGAGGCACAACATAAGTCTGCATACTGCCGGTATAATTGTAGGTAATCTGGGAAAAGACAGGAAATGTTAGAAATAAAAAAACAAGAATAGAAGTAAATAAATTTTTCATACAGAACAATTTTTAGGGTTTCGTCACAATTTAGGAAACTCTGACATATCCGCCAAAAAATTTGTCGAAAAAAAAGTAATTATTTACAATCCAAGTAAAATTTCTTCCGGGTTTTTACCTCCAAACAAAATGCGAGATGGATTTTCAAGCATTTCTTTTACACTTACCAGAAAACTCACGGACTCTTTTCCATCTATGATGCGATGATCATAGGATAAGGCCACATACATCATCGGACGAATTACAACGGCTCCATTGAACGCAACCGGTCGTTCCACTATATTATGCATGCCTAAAATAGCACTCTGGGGTGGATTAATTATTGGGGTGGAAAGCAGAGAGCCAAAAACACCGCCATTGGTTATAGTGAAAGTGCCTCCCTCCATATCTTTAATTTCAATTTTTCCATCGCGGGCTTTTTCCGCCAGTCGTTTTATTTCGTTTTCAACTTCAAGCACCGAAAGGGTTTCAGCGCTCCTGATTACAGGAACCATTAGTCCTTTCGGAGTACTAACGGCAATGCCAATATCACAATAGGAGGGTGTCACAATTTCATCACCATCAATCCGGGAATTTATCTGAGGAAATTTCTTTAAAGATTCCGCCACTGCCACTGTGAAAAAGCCCATAAATCCGATTTTCAGTCCGTGTTTTTTCTCAAGCGCGGGATTGTAGCTTTTACGAATCCGCATTATTTCTGTCATGTCCACCTCGTTGAAGGTGGTTAACATAGCGGTTTCGTTTTTAACCGCAACCAATCGTCCGGCAAGTTTTTTTCTAAGCGCACTTAGTTTTTTTCTTTCGGTTTCTCTTTCTCCTTTTTCCCCTTTGCCATATGACCCCGACAAATATTCCTCTACATCTTTACGGGTTATTTTACCTCTTTCTCCACTTCCTTTGACGGTTTCAACCGGAACTTTTTGAGCTTCGGCAATTTTTTTGGCAAGCGGGGTAATGGAGTTTTCTTTTTTAAAATTTTCAGATGGTTTTTCTTCTGATTTTTCCTGGCGGGTTTCTTTTGATTTTGGAGCCGGTTTTTTCGATTCCGGAGCTTTCACCGATTCATCGATGGTACAAATAACGGATCCCACTTTTATCGTCTCCTCCTCTTTGGCAAGTATTTCAATTTTTCCGTTTGCCTCAGCCGCCACAGTTAGGGTGGCTTTGTCTGAGTCTATTTCTGCTATGGCCTGATCGCGCTCTACATAGCTTCCATTCTCCACAAGCCATCTGGAAATGATGACTTCAGTGATGCTTTCTCCCGGACTGGGAACTTTTATTTCTACTTTTTTCATGTCAGGAATAGTTAAATGCTTTTTTCAGAATTTCTGCCTGTTGTTTTTCATGCGTTTTTTTTGAGCCGGTCGCAGGACTGGCACTTTCCGGACGGGCAATACAGGAAAGTTCAAAATGTTTAAAGGTTCTCAGCATAAAAGGCCAGGCACCCATGTTTTCCGGTTCTTCCTGAACCCAAACCAGGGGCGTTTTTTTGGATAATCCTTTTAATGCTTCCATCAGCTTCTTTTTTGGGAAAGGATACAATTGCTCTATTCTGATTATGGCCGTCTTTTTATCCTTTATCTTTTTCTGATGCGTTTTCAGATCGTAAAAAATCTTTCCGGTACACAATAAAACCCTTTCCGCATCTTTCGCTTTCACCGTCGGGTCTTCGTATATTTCTTCGAATGAAGTTCCGGCATCAAAATCCTTCATGGGGCTCAAACACATGGGATGACGAAGCAAACTTTTTGGGGTAAATACAACCAGGGGCTTTCTCCAGGGAACATGCAATTGACGACGGACCGCGTGAAAGAAATTAGCCGGCGTAGTAGGATACACCACATACATATTATTTTCAGCGGATAAAATCAAGAATCGTTCTATGCGCGCCGAAGAATGTTCCGCTCCCTGCCCTTCATAGCCATGGGGAAGAAACAGACAAATTCCATTCATCCTCCGCCATTTATCTTCAGCGGCACTCAGGTATTGATCAATAATCACCTGGGCGCAGTTTCCAAAATCTCCGAATTGTGCCTCCCAAACCGTTAATGAATCAGGGGAGGCCATGGCGTAACCGTATTCAAATCCCAGAACGGCATATTCCGACAAGAGTGAATTGTAAATATTGAATTTGGTTTCTGCTGCTTCCAGTGATTTCAGAGGAACAAGCTGGTCTTCGCCGTCTTCCAGAGTAAGTACCGCATGGCGTTGGGAAAAGGTACCCCGTTCCACATCCTGTCCTGTCATCCGAACCGAAAAACCTTCTTTTAATAGCGATGCAAATGCAAGTTGCTCGGCCATTGCCCAATCGGGTTTTCCGTCGGTTATCATTTTTCTTCTTTCTGCAAAAAGGCGTTCTGTTTTCTTAAAAACATTTTTACCCTCAGGAATTTCAGTAATTTTTTTCCCCAATTCAAGAAGCGTTTTTAGTGCCACGCCCGTTTCGGGTGATTTGTCGAAATCATCTTTTCCGGATTGGGTAATGTTTTTCCAGGTACCCTCAAGGAAAGAGGTAACCCTGGTTTTTCGAATCTGCCGGGCCTCATCCAGGCGCTCATTGAGCATGGATTGGAATTCCTGCTCAAATTCTTTTGCCTCGCTTTCAGAAATAGACTCTTCGTTGATCAGTCTTTTCAGATATATCTGGCGGGGATTCGGGTGACTGGCAATTTTTTTATAAAGCAGGGGTTGGGTAAACCGGGGCTCATCACCTTCATTATGTCCGTATTTACGGTAGCATAAAATATCTATAAAAACATCCCGGTGAAAAGTTTGGCGGTATTCCATGGCCAGTTTCAGGGTGTGAACCAGGGCTTCGAGATCATCGCCGTTGACATGGAAAACAGGAGAAAGAACAACCTTGGCCACATCCGTACAATAAGTAGAGGTACGTGCATCCAGATAATTGGTGGTAAACCCAACCTGATTATTGATGACCAGATGAAGCGTTCCTCCGGTGGAATAGGCTTCAAGTCCCGACATTTGAAGTAATTCATAAACAATACCCTGGCCTGCGATGGCGGCATCACCATGAATCAAAATCGGACAGATTTTATTTTCGTCATTATCATAACGCTTTTCCAGTTTGGCCCTTGTAATACCCTGAACAATGGAACCCACGGTTTCCAGATGGGAGGGATTAGGAGTAAGTGATAAATGAATTTTATTTCCGTTTCGGGTGATGATATTGGAGGAATATCCCTGGTGGTATTTTACATCTCCGTCGAAAAGCGCTTCCTCAAATTCTTTTCCTTCAAATTCCGAGAAAATATCTTCATAGGTTTTGCCCATGATATTGGCGAGAACGTTTAACCTGCCTCTATGAGCCATTCCGATTACGAACTCCTCTATCCCTGATGCCCCGCCGAGCTCCATAACTTCCCGCATGGCTGGGATAAGGTTTTCAGCTCCTTCCAGTGAAAACCGTTTTTCCCCAGGAAACCGAGTCTGTAGAAAGTTCTCAAAAACAACCGCTTTGGTTACATTTTCCAGAAGGTGTTTTTTTTCAGAAAGGGAGAACCGGGGCGTATTTTGATCTTTTTCAATTCTTTCCTTTAGCCAGGCTTTCACTTTTTCGCTCCGGATGTACATATATTCCGAGCCAATCGACCGGCAGTAGGTAGCTTTGAGGTAAGCGATGATTTCGCTGAGCTTTGCCTTTCCCAGCCCCAGTTCTTCTCCCGCTTCAAATTCCGTATCCAGATCTTTTTCATCAAGCCCGATAAGATGAATTTCATCCAGGGTAGGGGCGTATTTTCTTCTTTCTCTTACCGGATTGGTTTTTGTGAAAAGATGGCCAGTGGCTCTGTACAGGTTAATCAGGTTAACAACCGCAAATTCTTTGCGAACATTTTCAGGAACTCCCTTTTGAGTGTCAGCAGCGTAGTTTTTTCTGGCAAAGTCAAAACCCTCGAAAAAGTATTTCCAGTCTTCCGGAACCGAAGATGGGTCATTCAAAAAGTCATTATACATTCCTTCGATAACTCCGGGCTCCCCGTTTCCTAAAAAAGAATTTCTCTTCATATTCATAATTCTGTTATAAAGTTACGGATAAGCGACCAATAATGGGAGTCCTAAAAAAAACATCCCGGGTTACGGCCCGGGATGCACAACCAAATGGGAATGATTAATTTAATGAATACAATCCCACACGGTTATTTTCGGTGTCGGTAAAAATGGCCATGAAGCCGTTTTCTCCGAGTGATGTTTTTGGAACCAGGACTTTACCGCCTGCTTTTTCCACTCTGTGGAGCGATTCGGTTAGATCCTTTCCGCCATTGAGATACACAATGGGACCTTTATCGGATGGTTCATAACCTTCTCCTTTCACAATGGCACCACCGATGCCTCCATTTTCTCTTTCAGAGGGTAGTAGTCCGTATTTGTGAGTAGGATGTTCCATCAATTCAATTTCTGAATCCAGAACGGTTCCGTAAAACTTTTTTGCTCTTTCGAAATTTTTGGCTGGTATTTCGAACCATTTAACACTGTTTTTCATGATAATAAGGTTTTATGGGGTTAATAATTTTATTTGATAGCAGAGGATACGGAAAAAAATCGGGAAAACAAAGGGATAAGCCGGGTATTTTTTCGGTCGACACCAATTTCGTTCTTTTTCGAAATTAAGACATCCAAATTGACAACAATTGGCCAATTATTACAAACGAAGCAATCACTACGGTCGAGGATATTCTAACGGGAGGTAGTAATAATTCACCTCCACCCAATGGTTGCTTCAAGGCTTTCCCCAATCCAACAAATGGTCAGATTAATTTGTTTGTTAACCCTGAATGTATGGGCTGTCAAATTGAAATTTCAGACATTTTTGGGAGGCCGATTATTCAAGGGCAAGCAATAAATTCCAAGAACCTAATAGACCTATCTGGGTTTAATAATGGTTTTTATTTAATTAAATTGCATTGCAATAATTCAATTCAATGCCTTAAACTTTTAAAAATTAATTAATAGGAGCGTTTTTGTAGCTTAGGTTAGTTTGTTTTCTAGGGATTTCAGCAATGAAGTTTAATTACCTCCGCTTCTCTTACTCCCCCTCCCCCGAATCGCTTTGCTCTCGGGGCCAAGGACCCCATGATTAATCCCGCAAGTGCGGGACTCTAACCAGCCTGGCCAATTCTCCATCCGGCATAAACGTTGGGGTAATTAGTTGAAGAATCAGTTTTCGGCTTTTTTGCTTTTTAATAAACCGTTCAATTTTCTCGGCATCTCCACTTCCACCAATAACTTCAAAAATGGCCAGTAGTTCCCAATCCTTGTACTTGCCGGTATACTTTTCCATTTTATTGTTATTGTGCTGTTCAAGCCGCTGCCATGGATTTTTGGACCTTCCGACGTAAAATCGGTCGGCTTGCCGGGAATAAATTATGTAGATAAAATTTTTCATAAAAAAACCCGGACGGTACGTCCGGGTTTTGCTCCCCCTCCCCCGAATCGCTTCGCTCTCGGGGCCAAGGACCCCATGATTAATCCCGCAAGTGCGGGACTCTAACCAGCCTGGCCAATTCTCCATCCGGCATAAACGTTGGGGTAATTAGTTGAAGAATCAGTTTTCGGCTTTTTTGCTTTTTAATAAACCGTTCAATTTTCTCGGCATCTCCACTTCCACCAATAACTTCAAAAATGGCCAGTAGTTCCCAATCCTTGTACTTGCCGGTATACTTTTCCATTTTATTGTTATTGTGCTGTTCAAGCCGCTGCCATGGATTTTTGGACCTTCCGACGTAAAATCGGTCGGCTTGCCGGGAATAAATTATGTAGATAAAATTTTTCATAAAAAAACCCGGACGGTACGTCCGGGTTTTGCTCCCCCTCTTGGGCTCGAACCAAGGACCCCATGATTAACAGTCATGTGCTCTAACCAGCTGAGCTAAGGAGGAATATTATCCTTTCGCCTCCCTCGCCCCATGATTAATCCCGCAAGTGCGGGACTCTAACCATCCCGATAC
>ERZ869936.2510-NODE-2510-length-10676-cov-8.462198_pt1 | contig 10676 bp, 7 predicted proteins | sample MGYA00520876_ERZ869936 | MGnify/ENA primary metagenome ERZ869936 (study PRJEB32218, sample SAMN09650985) | biofilter metagenome | isolation source: enrty point of leading RO module | place: Saudi Arabia: Thuwal, RO plant located on Red Sea | collected 2016-02-17 ... | reverse complement strand
TCGTAGACCGGCTTGCACACGGTGTAGCAGATGTCGCGGGTCTTGGTTTCCCAGACCGGCTTGCAGACCGTGTAGCAGATGTTGCGGGTCTTGGTCTCGTAGACCGGCTTGCAGACCGTGTAACAGATGTTACGGGTCTTGGTCTCGTAGACCGGCTTGCACACGGTGTAGCAGATGTCGCGGGTCTTGGTTTCCCAGACCGGCTTGCAGACCGTGTAGCAGCAGTCGCGATAGGCCGTCTCGCGGACGTACTTCACGCAGTTAATCGTCCGGTTTTCGACGACTGGCTCGTAGACCGTCTTGTAGCAGGTGTAATTCTGCTTTTCATAGACGACCTGCTTGCAGGTTCGCATGACTGTGTGGCATTGCTGCTTGCAGGGAGCGTACCCGCAATCGCAACTACTCGCACAGCAGCGGTATCGGGCCGCACCGCAGTATCCAGCTTGCGCCGTGTCCATCGTCACGACGCAGAGGATGACCGCAATCAACGGCACACCCAACAGCGTTCTCATGTTTTGTGCCTCCTTCGTGGACAGCTCAGGATGGGTAGTCTGGTCAAGCGAGGTGGACTCGCCATAGGGTTCCTTCGGCTAGTGCACTCCATGTGCATTAGCTGGACGGTGCAAATATCGTGGTTTACCACGACGCGCTAGGCGTTACGGTTCCCTCGATTATTTGCCTATCTTTCCCGAACCATCGCTATGGATCGTCAATACGGACTGCTAGCGTGAGATAGATATTTGGAGTTGAGTTTGAGGAGTGACTTTGGCGGGTAGGATTGGCAGGCTTTTTCGTGTCGAAGTGATTACTCGCGAAATGCCGAGAATGCGCCTGTTCATGACGCATCGGCTGTCCTAGGTGTGCGGTTGCGATAAATCGCGGTGGCTGCTCCTAGTCATCCCAGGATTCGCGGAATTCTTGACTCCCCTAGGTTTGCAACCTACGTAACCTTGAGGAGCGGTGCTTCTAGTGACGCCGCCCCACGCTGGCATCGGGTTGCCCGTGGTATTGCCACGTCTCGCGACCGAGGCCCGCGCCGACGTTACGTATTGAGGTTTTCCATCGATGGGGATCGCGATGCACTTTGCATCGCGGGCGAAGGCCCCGTCGGAACCGCTTCGGGGCCAACAAGTTTACAGAGGTGCCTATCCAATGCTTGCCAAACATCGTAAAAGCGGCTTTACACTCATCGAAGTCTTGATCGTCGTGGTCATCATGGCGGTTCTGGCGGCGACGATCATTCCGCAGTTTTCCACGTCGGCCAACGACGCGCGGGAGAGCAACGCCAAGTTCAACCTGCAGACGCTCCGCACGCAGTTGGAGCTGTACAAGCTGCAGCACGGCGGACAGTATCCGACCGGGGCCACCAACCTCGAACAATTGACCAAGGCGACCGACGCGGCTGGAAACGTCAGCACCAATGGTTTGCCTGATGCGACCCATCCGTTTGGTCCGTATCTCAATAGCGAACTGCCGGCCCAGCCGTTCTCGGGACTCAACACGGTCCTCCTCGATACCGGCGCCGCCGGAACGACCCCGACCGCCACGGCTGCCCCGGGCGGTGGATGGATCTATCGAGCCGCGACTGGTGAAATCTGGATCGACCATCCGGATCACATCAACGAGTAATTGCGTCCACGGCGATCGCCAGAGTTAACACCAACGACCCCTCGCATGCCCACGGTGTGCGAGGGGTTTGTTGTTGTGTAGGTCGGTGCGCGTCGTGGTAGGCCATGGCGATCCGCCTCGCGATCGACCGCGGGCCGATGCAGAAAGTGTCCCAGTTGGCGTGCAACGCGCAACTGCGCGTCCCAATGTCTTGCAGGGCGCATCCACACCTTGCCGAGGCCGCCGCGATGCTCTAAAGTGACTGGCCCTCTCGTTGGAACGGGCAACTCGCTCCTCCAGTCTGACCCAGCATGAGTGATTCGAAGTCCAAGTCCTCCAAGCCGGCGCCGCCGGCCGACGTCCAGGTTCCCAAAGCGGTGATCAGCCGGTTAAGCCTCTACCTGCGCGAACTGCAACACCTGGTGCGCGATGGTAGCCAGAGAACCAGCTCGAGCCAATTAGGCCGGCTGCTGGGCTTCAGTGATGCTCAGGTGCGTAAGGACCTGGCCTACTTCGGCCACTTCGGCCATCCGGGCATCGGTTATCGCTGCGACGACTTGATCCACGCCATTCGCAAGATCCTGGGCACCGACCGCGACTGGCCCGTCGCCATGGTCGGCACGGGAAACCTCGGCCGGGCCTTGCTCGGCTACAAGGGATTCAGTCACCAGGGTTTTCGCATCGTTGCCGCCTTCGATATCGACCCGCAACGCGTCGGGGCCACGATCGAGGGCGTGCGCGTGTTTCATCTGGATCGCTTGGACGAGGTGGCGGGCGAGAAGGGAATCAAGCTCGGCATGATCGCCGTGCCCGCCGCAGCCGCGCAGTCTGTGGCTGATCAGTTGGTCGCCGCGGGCATTGAAGGGGTCGTCAACTTCGCACCGGTCACCATCACCCTGCCCGACCACGTGCGCAAGGTGGGCGTCGACCTGGCCATCGAACTGGAACAACTCTCTTTTTCGGTTGTCAGTCGCAATGCGGCCGAGGAGTCGGGCGGGCAAGACTGACCGTCGTGGCGCGCTGCCGCGGATGGGCCGCCAAATCACGCGCATGCCATGCCGCTGGCGGTCGATTCGGCGTGGCCGCCACCGGGCGAAGCTGCCTTGACGCCGGGTATCGGATGCGTAAGCTTCTGTGTGGCCGTGGCTTAACCGGCTTCGGCCGTTCTACCCGGTGGTGTAATGGTAACACTGGAGATTTTGGCTCTCCCATTCTAGGTTCGAGTCCTAGCCGGGTAGCTTGGTCGGTCTACGAGTACCGGGATTCCTGCGTTCTTGCGGGGTTCTTGCGAAGCGTCTTCCGCCCGGTGCGAGTCAGTGCGCTGCGAACGGCCTCTTGCCGCGCTGCGATTTGCGTTGCGTTTGGCCGTTGTTCGGAAAGGCTCGTCAGTGACCTGCAAGTAGTGGCCTTTGGCCACGGCCTCGCTGTTGCCGGTCCACGCGCACTCCACGTGGACTGGGTAGTCGTTGGCCAACTCGGTCCCGCGTGTGGCGCGCGCTGCAGGACTAAACCGGAGACGGCACAAGGGCGCTAACGCTTCCGCCGCCACCAGCCCCAGGCAACGACGACGATGCCAAAGGCCGCTAGGGCGATACTGCCAGGCTCGGGCACGACAGTGAGCACATCGGACATCGCGTAGAACCGGTTGTGTTCCGGTGGCCCGATGGCACTATTCGAAATCCACCGGCTGTCGGTAACGACCGGATTCCCGAAGCGAATCGAACTGGCGCCCAGTTCTTGTGAAGCGAATGGTGTGCCGGACGTAGTGCTTCCGGTCCAGATCCCCTCGCTGAAAACCAACACGTTGCCCAAGCTGTCAATGGGCACCGAATCGATGGAGCCGTCCCACAAGTCGGTGTTGGTATCGGCCATGCGAGTATCCGCCAACGTGTAGATAGGCACGCCGGTCGCGTCGACGGTTGGGTTGGTCCCCGTGTTGTCTCGCGCAGCCACCGCGGCCGTCGAACCGATCACTTTCCAAGTGGTGGCCAAGGCCAACAGTTCCGGAATCGTATTGGCCTCGGCCGTCACATAGGCGTTGTAGTCCGCGATATCAGTCGAGGATGCATCCGTGTTCGTGTGCGTCGTAAACACGAGCCGGTATTGATCACCGGGGCTCAAGTCGGTTGGAACGGTAACGAGCGCCGCTGACGAGGCCAATGGGGCGACGGCGAATGCTACCAGCAGACCGAGTGAAATCACGATGCGAGTCATTAGCGTTCTCCTTGCTTAACAAAGTGTGCGGATTCCGCGCGCTACGGTTTAGTGACGGAAGTTGGCCCAGTTTCTGTGCACGCGTCGATGGTACCTCTTATCTACTCAGACGCGGCCTTCTAATAGGACCATCGCATTCCCGGCTCAGAGCGGACACGCTTGTGCAATTTTTTTTCTTGCGTACACACATTCCACGGAGTTAGATAGGACTTCGGGAACGGCTTTCCGAAAAAGTCAATCCACCGAGCCGCCACGTCAGTCGCCAGATTCCACGCCGAGCGACGCCATGTCGGATGAAGCGTTTCGATCACTCATACGTCGCGTGCGAGCCGGTGACCAGCAGGCCACCGAAGAGGTCGTGCGGCTGTATGAGGCGGAAATCCGCCGTGAAGTCCGACTACGTCTCAAAGACCCGAACGTGCGTCGAGTGTTTGACTCGATGGACGTGTGCCAATCGGTGCTGGCCAGTTTTTTCCTGCGGGCGGCGTCAGGCCAGTACGAACTGGACGGTCCGCACCAACTACTGCGTTTGCTGGTGCGCATGGCACAGAACAAAGTGGTCAACACCGTGCGTAAGCAGAGATCATCGCGACGTAGCTGGCGCGGCGCCGCTCCGCTGCCACTCGATGGCGATGCCCAGGGAGCCATCGCTGCACCCGGCCCAACGCCCAGCCAGGAAGTCAGCCTGAAAGAACTCAAGCACGAGTTTCACCGACGGTTGTCTGCCGACGAGCGGCGACTCGCGGCGGCTCGTGCCGACGGCCAAAGCTGGGCGCAAATCGCCTCGCAAACGGGCGATAGACCGGAAGCATTGCGCAAGCGCCTAACCCGCGCCGCCGACCGGGTGTGCGCCGCACTTGGCGTCGATTGAGGCCATTGCGATGTCGATCGATGCCGAATTGACGCCGAGCCAATTGGTCGAGCTGGTTCGCGATGACCAGAGACACCGATGGCTCAAGGGCGAACGGGTTTTCATCGAGGCGTATCTCGAGCGCTATCCGCCTCTGCGCGACAATCACGGTGGATTGATTGATTGTATCTACGGCGAATACCTGCTGCGCGAGGAACTCAACGATGGGCCGGAGATCGACGACTACCTTCGTCGTTTCTCTGAATTCGCGGCCGCGCTGCGGCGCCAGTTTGAGCTGCATACAGCGCTGGAGTCCGGCGGAGCGTTGCTGGATCCGGGCGATCCGCGGGACGAGCAACACCAGGCTGGCACCGCGGGGTCCGCGGGTTGGACTACGCGCGAGTTGCCCATCAAATTCGGCGACTACGAGCTGTTGGAAGAAATAAGTCGCGGTGCGATGGGCGTGGTGTTCAAAGCGCGGCAGACGAGCCTCAACCGGGTTGTGGCGGTAAAGCTGATTCTAGCCGGCCAGTTTGCCGGGCCCGAGCAGGTGCGGAGATTCCATCGTGAAGCCGAGGCAATGGCCGGACTGCGACACCCCAATATCGTCGCGATCCACGAAGTGGGCATGCACGAGGGGCGCCACTATCTGGCGATGCAGTACGTTGCTGGTCGCAGCCTCGCCGACGTGCGGCGTGACCGACGGCTGACGCCGCGAGAGGCGGCCCTGTCCGTAAGGCGACTGGCGGACGCGATTCAGCACGTGCATGATCAGGGCATACTGCACAGGGATCTGAAGCCCTCGAATGTGCTCGTCGATGAGAGTGGCCGGCCGCGGATTACCGACTTCGGTTTGGCGAAATACACACGCGGCAATGCGGATTTGACCAGCCCAGACGCCATGGTTGGTACGCCCAATTACATGCCTCCCGAGGCTGCCTGTGGTAGGCGAGGCACGTCGGGCCCGGCGATAGATATTTATTCCCTGGGAGCGATCCTATACGAGTTGGTTGCGGATCGGCCACCGTTTTCCGGTGACACTCCACTCGAGACCCTGTGGCAGGTTTTGCACTCAGAGCCCCCGGCGTTGCGCCTATTCAACCCGCGCGTGCCACGCGACCTGGAAACGATCTGCACGAAGTGCCTGGAGAAACATCCGGCGCGGCGGTATGCGTCCGCCGGTGCATTGGCAAACGACTTGCAGCGGTTTCTCAACGGCGAACCAACGGTGGCGCGGCCGTTGGGCGCTGTCGGTCAAATGTGGAAGTGGGTGTTGCGAAAACCTGCCGTTGCAGCGCTGGTCGCGGTGACGATGGTGGCTCTGGTCGGCGGGCTTGTCGGTACTGCCTGGCATACCGTGACACTACGCAAAGCACTGGACGTCGCCGAACAGAGGCGCACCGAGGCGCAGAATCTGAGCGCGATGGCAAGCCTGCGCGAACAACGGGTGCGGCAGTACCTCTACGCTGCGGATATGAAGCTTGCCGACGAGGCGTGGAAAAGGTCGCACATTCTCCAAACGATAAACATCCTGAATCGTTATCGGGACGATCCGCCGGCTGAGGATCTGAGAACTTTTGCCTGGCACCGCTTGTGGTCCCTTTGCAACCGCCACGAATTGCAGTTGAGTGGGCACGACGGCGACGTTTACTGCGTCGATTTCTCGTCCGAGGGAAGCCTGGTGGCAACCTGCGGGGCGGATGGGACGGCGCGGCTTTGGGATGCGCGGACGGGCGAGCAACGCCGGGTGCTCCGTGGACACACTGGCGAGCTGAGCAGCGTTCGTTTCTCGCCAAAGGGTGAAATCCTGGCCACCTGCGGTGACGACAAGACGGTGCGATTGTGGGACGTTTCGTCCGGGCGAGAGCTTGCTCAGCTTCGGGGCCACGGCGCGGGTGTATTCGCAATCGCGTTTTCGCCCGACGGCACGCTGCTGGCCAGCGGTGCACAAGACCGACAGGCGAAGATTTGGAACGTCCAACGGCGGGCCGAGCAACAGACACTCACCGGACACAAAGGCGCGATCGAGTCGCTGGAGTTTTCGCCGGATGGCCGCATCTTGGCAACCGGCTCCGGGAACAGAACTGTCAAGCTGTGGCAAGTAGCCGATGGCACAGAGCGGGCGACTCTTCTTGGTCATTCCGGAGTCGTTTTGTGTGTTGCCTTCTCGCCGGATGGGAAAGTCCTGGCGAGCGGGAGCGAGGACCGCACGGTCATGTTGTGGGAAGTGGCCGACGGTAAGAACATAGGTACGCTGGCCGGACATGCGGAGGTGGTTCAATCGGTCGCCTTTTCGCCGGATGGCCGCACTGTGGCCGCGGCCGTCAAGGACGGCACCGTTCAGCTCTGGAACGTCGGCGGTCAGGCGCCGTCTGGGCGCGAGGAAACCAACCCGCCTGGCAATGCGCCGCGCGTGCCCGATAAACCAGCCAGACAATTGCGCGGGCACACCGGACGCATCTGGTACTTGGCGTATGCCCCTGATGGCCATCGGCTGGCGACCGCCAGCGGCGATGGCACGGTGCGAGTCTGGGATCTTACTGAAACCGTGGATCGAAGGCGTTTGGCGCTCAGCCCCAACAACCGAGTTCAGTCGCTAGCCTTTTCCTCCAAAGCGGGGCACTTTGTCACGGCGACGGGACGTCGCGAGGATAGCCGCGTCGTCAACGTACGACACCTCCGTTCAGGGATTGACACGAATCCGAGCTCGTACGACGAACGAAGTGAACGGAAGTTTGTCGCCATGTCCCCAGACGGAAACTCCCAAGCATACGCGAGGCGTGAAACCAAGAGTCCGCGCCATACGGTGAAGGTTACCAACGTGCGGAGCGGTGGGATACAGTCGGAAATGACGGCCACCATCAACGACAACATTGCTAACGCCACGGCCGCGTTGATTCGCGCCGCCGTGTCGAGCGGCGGGCAATTCGTTGCGCTGGCATTTGAAGAAGGTACGCTCGTCCTTTGGGACATGACCGAACAGACTCAAGTGCGATTGGTTGGACATGCCGACGGGATTGATGCCGTGCAATTTTCACCCGACGGCACGATGCTCGCTTCCGGCGGGCGGGATCACTCGGTTATCCTCTGGGACACCTCGACGGCCAGCCGGCGGTCCGTCCTCCGGGATCACGGCGGCGCCGTCCGAGCATTGGCGTTCTCACCCGACGGGCGCATTTTGGCCGCCGGGGGCGTGGGACGCACTTTGATACTGTGGGACGTGGCCGAGAAGGACCGGTTGGCCATTCTTCCACCGCAGGACGCCGACGTGGAATGCCTTGCATTCTCACCCAAGGGGCGTACGCTTGTGTCCGGCGGTGCCGATGGGACCGTGAAGCTGTGGGACGTTGCTACGCGGCAAGAGGTTGGCCAGTGGCAAGGGCACGCCGGCCCGGTGTCTGCCGCCGCCTTTTCCGACGACGGAAAGTCGCTCGTCAGCGGCGGCATGACCAACAAGGGCGAAAGCGAGTTCCTGCTGTGGTGCGCTGACACCCCAGTAAGTGGATCGGTTTCGCCGTAGTGAAACGCTCTTTCTTGCTACCTGTTTGTCCCCTAACCGCATAGCTTGGCGCCGGATTCTGCTGCGTGACTCTTGCGGCACGACTACGTTGCGGCTCCGCTTTGGTTGCGTCGCGATGCCGACGGCGCGTTCACCTCAGATCAAGCTCTCTGCCAGCACGTCGGTCGGCCTACGGTTCCGTTAGGCTCTTGATAGTCCGCTGCATGCTAGTCCCCTGCTGCCGGGCAATTGACGTAAACCAACTCTATTGATCCGCCGATTATCCCGGCTTGTATGATTGACTCACCTTCTGATTTATAGTGCACGTTCGACGCAGAGCATGATTCGCGCAGGCTGCGAGATCATTCGTTTCTCCCACCGAATGCTGCGGATACTTTAATGACCGATTTCGATTCAGCGCTCAAGCAGGCCCAACTATCTCACCATGCGGGTGATCTGGACGCGGCCGACCGAGTTTATCGACAAATTCTTGAATCGGATCCCCAGCACGCGGCAGCCCGTTACCTTAGCGGCCTGATCGCACTGCAACGAGGAAACTTGCCCGCGGGGATCAAGGCGATCTCGGCCGCGATTGCCGTCGACAACACTCAGCCGATGTACCACCACCACTTGGCTGAAGCTTATCGGGCCGCGGGCGAATTGGTGGCGCCCCGGGAGTGTCCCCGAAGAGCACTGGCTCAGTTTCAGCAGTCGGCCGAGCTGCACGACAGCCTCGGGCAAACACTCCACGAATTGGGCGAGTTGCCCGCGGCGCGCGACGAGTTCGAGACGGCGATTCGCCTCCGCCCCGACTTCGCCACGGCTCACTTCCACATGGGCGTCGCGTTGAAGGCGATCGGCTACTTCGCCGAAGCCAGTGAGCGCTACCGCCAGGCGCTTCGCATTCAGCCCAATCTGGCTATCGCGATCTGTGGGCTGGCGCATGCTTTGCAACAGATTGGAAGCCTAAGCGAGGCCGCCACTGAGTACCGGCGCTACCTTCAGATCGTGCCCGATGACGCGATGGCGCGGTTCAATCTAGGATGTGTGCTGCAAATGCTCCGGCGGCTGGACGAAGCCACGGTCGAATATGACCGCTCTGCCGCAATCGCCCCACCAAACGCCGATCAGTTGGTGCAGATTGGCACGTGCTTTCAATTGCTTGGCAAAACGGCAGAGGCAGCCGAACGATACCGTGCAGCTATCGCGCTAGACGCCCAATGCAACGAGGCTCATCTTCGCCTAGGAACCGTCCTGCTTGCCTCGGGCGACTTTGAGGCTGGCTGGCCCGAATACGAGTGGCGGTTGAGGCCATACGCTCGTCATCGATCCTTGAGAGTCTGGGACGGCAGTGACCTGACGGGCGCCAGCATTGTGGTAAATGCCGAGGGATGGCAAGGGCTGGGGGATACGTTGCAGTTTGTACGCTACGCGTCGTTCGTCCGTGAACGTGGCGCCGAGGTTGTGCTCGACGTGCAACCGCCGCTTGTACGACTGCTTAAGGAATCCGGCTTTCCCGAAGTTGTATCGACGGGCACATCGATCCATCCTCCCTGCGATTGGCAAGTGGCGATGATGAGTCTTCCCCGGATTTTTGGCACGCGTCTCGAATCAATTCCCGCCGAAGTTCCTTACCTGTTTGTTCGCCCCGAACACATCGCTGCCTGGAACCAGACTCTGCAGCGCCGCGATGATTTCAAAGTCGGCATTCACTGGCACGGCAGCCGCAATGCAGTCCGAGACGGACGCGCGATTCCGCTTGATGCCTTCGAGCCTCTTGCCCACACGCCGGGCGTCCACTTGTTCAGCATTCAGATGGGCCCAGAAGGCAGTCAACTAAGGCGATTCGCAAATAAATCGTCTGTAACAGATCTTGCCAGCGAAATCGTCGACTTCTACGACTCGGCCGCGATCATGTGCAGTCTAGATCTGGTGATCACTTCCGATTCGGCACCAGCGCACCTAGCCGGCGCCTTGGGGCGGCCGGTGTGGGTTGCACTGCCTCATTCGGCAGACTGGCGCTGGTTCACAGACCGCGAAGATAGTCCCTGGTATTCCACGATGCGGCTGTTCCGACAAACGCGCGTCGATGATTGGACCGAACTGTTTTCGCGCATTGCGGCCGAACTGACCCGGCTGGTGGAAAACCGGTAGCGTTGAATAACCAGGGAACCCGCTGCACCAGTTCCAGGCAGACCGTGGTTGGATTTCTGCGTGAAAGCTTTTCGAGTGCATTCGCCTGCGGGAACTCGCACGGCGAGAATGGTGAGCAGTGCCAGCGTATGTCTGTGGGTAGGTCAGACAGCGGGTACAGACTCATTCAAGCTCGCGGCAAGTACATCCAGCAGTTCGTCGTCGAGGTAGACGTTAGCGTCGGCCAGGTCGATCGCCTCGGCTTCGAGCAGCAAGCTCGCATCCAGGGCAGATGCCGTTGCCGAGGTTGCCGATTTCAATCGCACGGCGACATTTGCCGGCAGCGACTGCTTGCTTGCGGAGTCGTCTCCC
>ERZ869936.2509-NODE-2509-length-10682-cov-6.602804_pt1 | contig 10682 bp, 7 predicted proteins | sample MGYA00520876_ERZ869936 | MGnify/ENA primary metagenome ERZ869936 (study PRJEB32218, sample SAMN09650985) | biofilter metagenome | isolation source: enrty point of leading RO module | place: Saudi Arabia: Thuwal, RO plant located on Red Sea | collected 2016-02-17 ... | reverse complement strand
TGGCCGCGGCCCCGGGAGGGCCGCAGCGGCGCACGAATTTTTTCGCCAGCGTTTCGCGCATCGGTGCGCGCTCTCAGGCATGCTCCGCTGCGCGCCGGCAGGTGCCGATAGAGAATCGCCGCCGCTTGGCTACTCGTTGCCGTAGACGCGCGTGCTCTCTTCCTTGGTGATCGGGTCGCGGATCTCGTCGGACGAGAGCTGAACCTGCAGACGCAGGTCGCCCGGCTGGAGTGCTTGGGCGGTGAGCTTGTAGATCGTTTCGCCCTTGGCCGGCAATTGCCGCAGCGGCTCGAACACCACCCGCTGGCCTTCGATCCGGTATCGTGCAGGCCCGTCGGCCGAGACGCCCTTCATCTCCGCCGGCAGCAGCGCCACGAGCTGCACGTTGCTCGCGGCTTTCGTGCCCTGGTTGGTCACGCGCACTTCGTAGGTGGTTTGGCCGTTGACCTCGATCGGATCGCTGGCGTCGGAAAGCTGAAAGCTGACCGCCGCGATGCCGTCGATCTCGACGACTTCCTCGCGCTCGTCGGCCAGGTTTTCCTGAGCCTTGCTCCGGATCAGCAGCTTTGCATCGCCCGGCTTGACCGGCAGCGTGGTCAGCGTGACGGTTCCGGTTTCCTTGGCCGGCAGTTCTTCCAGGCTCCAATAGACGCTATGCGTGGCCGGGTCGAACTGACCGTTGTTGTTGGCCGATACGAACTTCAACTCCTGCGGCAGCACGGCCACCAGCTCGATTTCCTTGGCCGATGCGGTCCCGGGGTTCGAGACCGAGATGTTGTGCGTGGCATTGCGTTCCAAATAGCGCCGTTTCGGCCCCGCCATGCTTACCGCGATTTCCGGCGCGATGACATCGAATTGCGTCTGGACTTCCGTTTGCAAGTTGCCTTCGCCGCGGGCCGTCAGAATGTTGGTCACGCTGCCCGCCTCGGCCGCGGTCAGCGAGAGTTCCAAGTCGCGCGTTTCGCCCGGCTTGAGCGTGCCGACGTCGAACTCCAGGATATGGCCCGCCGGATGCGAGAGCCCCTGCGGAACGCTTTCCGAGAGGACCACTCCGGTGGCTGCACCGCTGCCTGGATTCGTGATGCGGATCTGAAGCGTGACCGGCTGGCCCTTCATCACGCGCTCGGGCGCCGTGACGTCCATCTCGAGGATCGGCTTGGTAGCCACGGTGCGCACGGACGCTTCGGCCTTAAAGTGAATCGTGGCGACGCTGCCGATCTCGCCTTCTTCGGTGGGCATCAACTCGAGCTCGATCGCCTGTTCCTTGCCGGGCTTCATCGTGCCGAGATCCCAAATCAACTCATCGCTCGGGCCGCGACTGGCCGGCGGCGTGGCGCCAATGAATTGCGTGCCTTGCGGCACCTGGTCGTGGATCTCAACGCCATGTGCGTCGACCGACCCGGCGTTGCGGACTTTGATTCGAAACTTGGCCGGCTTGCCGATCTGGATTTCCGGCGGGGCCGTCTTTTCGATCGTCAGCGTCGGCGCTTGCGTTCCACTTAGCCGCGGATCGCCCGGAACACCGGTGCCTTCGTTCAGTGCGTCGCTGGCGGCGGCACCGGCAACAGCGCCGACCGCGGCTCCGGCTCCGGCAGCCAACGGCGCGACGCCGGTCGCGGCGTCGGCGCCTGGCGCGGCCACGTCGCCGGCATAGGAGTTTGCCGTTGGCACCGCGTGCAGTCCGTCATTCGCCGGGGCCACATCGGCCGGGGCAAAGTTGTCTTGCGGCGGCACGGCTTGCGGCGCGGCGCTTTCAATCGTGGTCGGCTCCGTCGTATGCCCCACGGGAATCGGACGGCCGTAGCGATCGAAGTCGCCCTGGTCCGACGGTGCCTGAAATGTGTTGAGTTCGGCCGGCGCGCCGACGGCGTCATTCGGCAACTCCGCGGGATCCGGGTACGCCGCATCAGCCGGATCGGCGTAGTTCGGATCGTGGGCGGCGGCCTGCTGCTCGGCAAACGCTGGCTCGCCCGGGCCGGTGGCTTGCGATCCGGCGGCCAGCGGATCGGCTCCGCCCGGCATCGTCGGATCTTGTTGATTCAGTTCGCTGGCGTGTGGGATGTCGCCTTCAAAGTCGTCGACCGGCAGCGCTTCGTCGGCCGGCGGCAGTGGCTCGCCGGCCTCGACCGGAACATGTCCGACGGCCGGATCGACTTCGGGGTACTGGCCGGCGTCATCGGCGTAGCGATCCTCGATCGCCGCGGCGGGTTGCACCTGGCCAAGTCCGCTGGCAAACGGATCGGCGGACGGCGCAACGTCCGTAGCGGTACCTTCGGTGGCGGTATCGGCCAGCGGAATCGGCTGGGGCGTCAGGTCGCGCGAAGTTTGCACCGTCTGGGGCGCCTCTTCGGTGTGCGGTCCCTTCTGCTGCGGAATCAGATCGTGGCCAAAGAACGCGGCCGTCGCACCAAGACCCACCACGGACGTCAACACCGTGGCGCCGACCAGAAAGCTTTTCATTTTCTTTCGTCCCGAAAGAAGAAGTGATTTGACGACAGTTACCGGCGGCTTCCTTGCACAACCGGGCGACGAATTCGCAAAAAGACGGGATGCGCGCCGCGCGACGATGCGCGGGAATGGCCCGACATATTGCCGCGACGCGGCGGGAGTAAGTAGCAAAGATCGGCCGGCGGCGAAAGGTCATTTCGACCTGACAGCCGGCGACCGCGGCGATTCGGCCAGTGTGCCGAACGATTCGCGTGCCGCGGCTGCTAGCGGTCCGGGCCGCTAGCTAGCGTGTCGAGCCGCCGAGAAATGTGGTTGAGCGCTTTCAGCTCGTCCCACTTTTTGGAGTTCGTGTTCCGGTCCGCTTCGCGAAGCGCGATGCGCCGCGCTGCCGAAACTCGGACGCGGGCCAACGCGATCGCCGAGTCCAGCGTTTCGATCCGGGGTACGGAGGCCCGCTCTTGCTCGGACAATTGCAGCGAACTGGCCGCCAGCCCGACGCGCGTCAGTCCGAGTTGCGCGATCTTGTCCACCGCGGCGTCGAGCTGCGTCACGTTCCAGGTTTGCTTGGGATACAGTCGCGCGACGAGGCGCGCCATGTCCGCGTTGTAGCGCGCGATGTCGGTTTGAAGTTCCGCAGCGGTTAACGGGCCATCGGCCGACTCGAGCGACGTGTGCACTTCGGCAACCGGCTTGTCCGACTTCGCTCGCCACCGGCCGGCGTCGACGGTTTGGAAGTCGGGCGTCGGCGGCAAGGGCGGCCTGGAGGAAATCCGTTGTTCGAGAATCGCCGCCTCGATCCAATCGATCAGCTTCACCTGGCCTTCAAACGGATACGGCGAGCCATCGCAGACCCGTTTCGTGGCCGAGGCCATCTTCATTCTTCGCTGAAACTCCCACTCGTTCACACCGGCTGCCGCGCGGGCCGCCTGGCGGAACTGTTGGGCGAGTTGCACAATGCGGGCCTGCTGCCGTTGGTCGATCGAGCGCAACGCCGCGACGAGCTGATCGTCGGTCAGCCGATCGTTGTCATTGCCGCGCCGCTTGATGAAATCGCGCGGATCGGTTCCTGTCGCGTCGCGCTGCTCCGTGTCACTTGCAGCTTGTGTCGCACCAGCGGCGCTGGCCTCAAGCCATTGGAGCCACTGATTTCGTTCGGCCGGACTCAACGACGCGTACTGCTCGACCGCGTGACGATAGCGCTTGGGTACCGCGTCGTCGGCGCTTCCTGGCGTGGCGAACAAGCCGGCCAACAACGTCATCACGGCGAATCGGACGATTCGGCTTTGCATGCGCATGGGAAATGGAGTGAAATCGGGTGCGGAAGGGGCCTGCGGCGCGCTTGGCAAGGGCGCAGGCAACCCTAGGTTGTGCCGGAAGTAAGTCAAACCGCGACTCTTGCGACAAAAACGGATCGGATCGATGCACGGAATCTGGAGACCGCTCGTGGTGATTTTGCTGGCGCTGGCGGTGCCGATCGTGCCGTTTTTGGCGCTGGGCGAATCGCTGGACGAGCGGATCGCGGCCTGGCTGGATCCACCGCCGGAGCCGGCGACCGTTGCCGCAGTGACGATTGCCGTTCTTGCCGTCGACGTCTTCTTGCCCGTTCCCTCGAGCCTGGTCAGCACGTTTGCCGGCGCGCAATTGGGCGTGGTCGCGGCCACCGCCGCGTCTTGGCTGGGCATGACCGCCGGAGCCGTATTTGCATTCTGGTTGGCCAAAGCCTTTGGCCATCCGTTGGCCGTGCGGCTTTCGTCGGCAGACGACATGCGCGAGACCGAGCGACTTTCGCGGCGCGTCGGAGGCTGGATATTGATCGTGACGCGGCCGTTGCCCATCCTGGCCGAAGCGGCCGTGCTCTTGTTGGGCACGACCGGAATGACCTGGCGGCGGTTTCTGCCGCTGGCCATGCTGAGCAACTTGGGAATCGCGCTGGTCTATTCCGTGTTAGGCCGCATTGCCCGGTCGTACGACGCGCTGCCGATTGCATTGGGCGCGTCGGTCGCGCTGCCGGTCTTGGCCACTACGATCGCCCGGCTGCTGCTGCGTCGCACAACTGCGAGTACCGAACCCACGCCCGAATGAATCGCCATCAACCAAAATCGCCGAAGGCAAGTGAACCTGACCGATGAGCCAACCTGCCGCCGCGTCGAACGACGCCTTGAAACTACTGGACGCTGCCGACGCGCGGCTCTACGGAGCACAGGCGCATACTGCCGTCACGTCCGGCTCGTTGCCGCTGAGCGACGAGATGCTCCGCGAGTGGCCGTGCGGCGACCTGTTCGGGCTGATGCAGAACGCCGGCATGGGCTGGGACCCGCGCGCGATGACCGGACCGCAGTACCTGCTGTTGAGCACGCAGGGCGGCGTTCGCGCCGACGACGGAACGCCAGTCGCCCTCGGTTATCACACGGGTCATTGGGAAGTCGGCCTGCTCGTGGCGCAAGCGGCCCGCACGCTCAAGCAGGCCGGCGGCGTGCCGTTTGCCGCGTACTGCTCGGATCCGTGTGATGGCCGCACGCAGGGCACGCCCGGCATGTTCGACAGCCTGCCATATCGCAATGACGCGGCGCAGGTGCTGCGCCGGCTGATCCGTTCGCTGCCGACGCGGCGCGGCGTGTTGGGCGTGGCCACGTGCGACAAGGGACTGCCGGCGATGATGCTCGCCCTGGCCGGTAGCGGTGACTTGCCTGGCGTGCTGGTGCCGGGTGGAGTTTCGTTGCCGCCGATCTCCGGCGAAGATGCCGGCAAGATCCAATCGATCGGCGCGCGCTACGTCCAAGGGCAGATCTCCTTGGAAGAGGCGGCCGAGTTGGGTTGCCATGCCTGCGCGTCGCCGGGCGGCGGATGCCAATTCTTGGGCACGGCCGCCACGTCGCAAGTCGTCGGCGAAGCATTGGGGCTGGCGCTGCCCCATTCCGCGCTGGCCCCCAGCGGACAGCCCATTTGGCTCGACATGGCGCATCGTAGCGCGCTGGCTTTGGTCGAGTTGGTTCGATCCGGCACGACGACCAGCACGATTCTGTCCGACGCGGCCGTTCGCAACGCGATGGTGGTCCACGCGGCCTGCGGCGGATCGACGAACCTGTTGTTGCACGTTCCGGCGATCGCCCATGCGGCCGGGCTGCGCCGCCCGACCGTGTCCGATTGGCACGATGTGAATCGGCGCGTCCCGCGATTCGTCGACGCGCTGCCCAACGGACCGGTGGGCCATCGGACCGTGCGCGTGTTCCTGGCTGGCGGCGTGCCCGAAATCATGCTCCACCTGCGGGCACTCGACTTGTTGCACCTCGACGTGCCCACGGTTGCCGGCAAGCGACTGGGCGACGTGCTCGACTGGTGGGAGCGCTCGCCGCGCCGGGCGGCCGTTCGCGACGCGCTGCGGCGGGCCGACGGCGTCGATCCCGACGACGTCATCATGCCGCCGCCCAAGGCCAAACAGCGCGGCCTGACTAGCACGGTTTGTTTTCCGCGGGGCAATCTCGCGCCGGAGGGATCGGTCATCAAGAGCACGGCCATCGATCCGCATGTGGTCGACGACGATGGCGTCTATCGCAAGACCGGGCCGGCGCGGGTGTTCTTCACCGAGCGCGCAGCGATTCGCGCCATCAAGGGCCAGTCCGAGCAGCCGGTCAAGCCGGGTGACGTGGTTGTGCTGGCGGCGCGCGGGCCATTGGGAGCGGGCATGGAAGAAACGTATCAGATTACTTCCGCGCTCAAGTTTCTGGACTGGGGACGCGAAGTGGCCGTAATCACCGACGCGCGATTCTCCGGCGTCAGCACCGGGGCCTGCATCGGCCACGTCGGGCCCGAGGCGCTGGCCGGCGGCCCGATCGGCAAACTGCGCGATGGAGATCGCATCCGGATCGTGATCGATCGCAATCGATTGGAGGGCTCGATCGACTTGGTCGGGGACAGCCAGCGTGAGTTCTCGCCCGAGGAGGCAGCGCGTGAGTTGGACGAACGGCCGCTGCGCGACGATCTGGCCGCCGATGAGCGGCTGCCGGACGACACGCGACTTTGGGCGGCCCTGCAACGAGCCAGCGGCGGGACTTGGGCCGGTTGCGTCTACGACGTGGATCGCATCGTGCGCGTGTTGGAGGCCGGCGAGCAGGCGCTGCAACGGCGCGATGCTGGCTCGTCTGCCGACCCGCGCCGCGACAACGTATCGGCCGACGACGAATCGAGCGATCCGGCGTAGCCGAACGTCAATCTGCTTCTTCTGAGCCCGGGCGGTCGGCGCCGCAGGCATCGCACTCGTCGAATGCGCCGATGACCGTGGCGCCGCATTTTGCGCACTTCCAGTCCGGCCGGTCGGCGCGCGCTTCTTGTTCGGCATCGTATTGGTCGATGATGGCGCGGGCCCGCTCTTCGTCGCGGCGAAAGATCAGCACGTGCGATGGCGTGATCGGCAGGGCCAGGGGATCGTCTTGTTCGGTCACTTTGGCTTCGATGCCTTCGTCGATGAGCAGATTCTTAACGAAATGGGCCTCGGTAACGCTGGCGCCTTCGTAGATCTCGATCAGTTCGTCGGGCTTGCTCAAGGTAGCCTCCTGCTGGAGTCACGTGGTGAGACGGCCTTTGCCGGATGGCTCGACACGACGATCGGCTGGCCGGCCCGGCATTATAGCGTAGGTTGTGCCTGGGCAGATGGTTGGGCCGGGCCGACGGTCGCTCTGAGCCAACGGCTGTCCCGAACTGCCCATCGCCCTGAGGTGAGGGTTGCTCTGGGGTGCCGGTCGCCCTGAGCCGGCCGTAGCACACGCCAAGGGTCCGCAGCCGGGTCCGCCTGTCAAACTGGCAGTCGGTCCCCCGCGGCCGGTCCGGCGTTTGACGGGACTGGCAGGAGTCGACGCGGGCCGATGCCGAGCCGATTTGGCCGTAAGTCGAGTCGCGCGGATTACTTGTGAATTTGTCTCCCGGTCTGGCGCGGCAGTTGCATTTGGCAGGTGCCCATCGCGCCCCGGATGCCATGATTGGCAGACGCTGTCGGTGCGCCGCCGAGTTCGGCGGAGCTTTGCTCCGCACTTGGCGAGGTCGAAGCATGCCACGATGACATGATTCGACACGAATAGGACGAGCGAGCAAAACACAAGCGACGTGCGGAGGTCAACCAAACATGTCGACAGCCACAAAATCGAAGAAGAAGGCCGGAAGCGGCGTCAAACTCCAACCCCTGGGCGATCGCGTGGTCGTCGAGCGTGAGGAATCCGAAGAGAAGACCGCCGGCGGCATCGTGCTGCCCGATTCGGCGAAGGACAAGCCCTCGCGGGGCACCATCATTTCGGTGGGCGACGGGCGACTGCTGGCCGACGGAAGCCGGTCGAAGTTGCAGGTCAAGGTCGGCGACAAGGTGCTGTTTACCTCCTACGCGCCCGAGACGATCACGCTGGGCGATCAAGAACTCTTGCTGATGCGCGAGGAAGACATTCTGGCGGTGATCGAGTAATCGATCGAACCGCCGGCGGCGCGCCACGCTCGCGCCGCGGCACACCCTACGAATCATTGCTCTAACAACGGCTCTGCCGGAGCCAGTCGCGAAGGAGACCACAATCGATGGCCAAGATGATTGCGTTTGACCAGGAGGCACGCGACGCCATGCGGCGCGGCGTTTCCAAACTTGCCAAGGCGGTGAAAGTGACCTTGGGGCCCAAGGGCCGCAACGTGATTTTGCAGAAGAGCTTCGGCTCGCCGACCGTCACCAAGGACGGTGTCACCGTCGCCAAAGAGGTCGATCTGGAAGACGTCTACGAGAACATGGGCGCGCGGATGGTCCGCGAAGTCGCCTCGAAGACCAGCGACGTGGCTGGCGACGGAACCACCACCGCCACCGTGCTGGCCGAGTCGATCTTCAACGAAGGTCTGCGGGCCGTCGTGGCCGGCGTGAATCCCGTGCAAATGAAGCAGGGAATCGAAAAGGCCGTCGAAGACATCACCGCCAAGCTCAAGAGCATGTCGATCGCCATCAAGAGCGAAAAGGAAATGGCGCAGGTCGGCACCGTGGCCAGCAACAACGACACCGAGATCGGCGAGCTGCTGGCCCAGGCGATGAGCAAGGTCGGCAAAGACGGCGTGATCACGGTTGACGAGGGAAAGAGCCTCCAGACCGAAGTCGAGTGGGTCGAGGGGATGCAGTTCGACCGCGGCTACGTGTCGCCCTATTTCGTCACCAATCCCACCACGATGGAATGCGTTTTGGAAGACGCCTACGTGCTGGTCTATGAGAAGAAAATCTCGAACATCAAGGAACTGGTGCCGCTGCTCGAAGCGGTTGTCAACTCGGGCAAGCCGCTGTTGATCATCGCCGAGGACGTCGACGGCGAAGCCCTGGCCACCCTGGTCATCAATCGCCTCCGTGGCACGTTCCAGTGCGTCGCTGTGAAGGCGCCTGGCTATGGCGATCGACGCAAGGCCATGATGGAAGACATCGCCATCCTGACCGGCGGCACGCCGATCTTCGAAAGCCTGGGCATCAAGCTCGAAAACCTGCCGCTGACCGATCTGGGACGGGCCAAGAAAGTGATCGTTGGCAAGGACGAAACCACGATCATCGAAGGCTCGGGCAAGTCGGACGACATCAAAGCCCGCATCGAGCAAATCCGCCGAGAGATCGGCGTTTCGACCAGCGACTACGACAAGGAGAAGCTGGAAGAACGTCTGGCCAAGTTGGCCGGCGGCGTGGCTAAGGTGAACGTGGGCGCGGCCACCGAAAGCGAAATGAAGGAAAAGAAGGCCCGCGTCGAAGACGCCCTGCACGCGACCCGTGCGGCCGTCGAAGAGGGCATCTTGCCGGGTGGCGGCGTCGCCCTGTTGCGTGCCACCGCCTCGGTCAAGCCCGAAGGCCTGACCCACGATCAGGAAGTGGGCTACAACATCGTCGTACGGGCCTGTCGGGCTCCGCTGACCACCATCGCGGCCAACGCCGGACAAGATGGCGGCATCGTCTGTGAGCGGGTGATCGAGTCGAAGGGCAACAACGGCTACAACGCCGCGACCGACGAGTACGAAGATCTGGTCAAGGCCGGTGTCATCGACCCGACCAAGGTGACCCGCACCGCGCTGCAAAACGCTTCGAGCGTGGCCGTGCTGCTGCTGACCAGCGACGCCCTGATCGCCGAAAAGCCGAAGAACGACAAGAAGGGCGGTGGCGCCGCGGGCGGCGACTACGACATGTATTGATCGGAAATCTCGCCCCGGCGGGTTGTGCCCCAAAACGTGAAACCCGCCCGGGTACTACCTAATGGGGCAAGGCGACCAAGTGCCGCGGATTCCTACCCCGCGGCGCTACGGCCGGTCGCCCGATTTTCGAAAGGGCCCGTCGGCCGCGGAAACCGATGGGCCTTTTCGCTGCGCCGGCCTTGCGATTCGCCGTGCGATTCGCTGGGCCGGACCCGATCTGCCGCGGTCGCGCCGCGCTGCCGCCCGCCGGCCTCGCCCGGGAGCGAATCTGGCGAAAAAATGGCCCGGCGCGCCGGAATCGGCGGCCGCCGAATCGCTCTCAAAGCCGTAATTCGCTTGGATTTCGGCCATCGGCAGAGTATCTTGGAGATTGCCTGCTGCGGGCCCCATTCATCGGGGTCGGGCGTGGGCAAGCGTGCCACGGAACAGAATTTCTTGGGAGGGTACTGCGATGACCACCGCGATGCGAAACGGCGTGCTCGGCGCGCTCGTGGCCGTAGGATTGGTCGTGTTGACGACGACACTCATCGCGGCGGAACGGCGCGACCAGCGCGCCGCGGCCGACAAACCTGCCGCTGAGCGCGACGTCGACGCAGTCGACCTGTTTGACGCAATTGATGCCGAGGACGTCGAGGTCAAGCTGATTCCGCGGGACGCGACGCAGGCCCGCATGCTGATCACCAACAAGACCAAGAAGCCGCTCACCGTGCGGCTGCCCGAGGCGTTTGCCGGCGTGCCGGTCCTCGCGCAGCGGGCAGGGGGCGGGGGCGTTGGTGGCGGCGGTGGCGGAAACCAAAACCAGTCGTTCGGCGGCGGTGGCGGAATGATGGGCGGCGGCATGGGCGGCATGGGCATGATGAACATCTCGCCGGAACAAGTCGCCAAGCTCAAGTTCCCCACGGTCTGCCTGGAACACGGCAAGAAGGATCCTCGTCCCGGCATCCCGTACGAAATCAAGCCGCTGGAAACGGTGACCACCAAGCCGGGCGTCCGCGAAGTGGTAGCCTCGCTGGGCAGCAAGGGGATGACGCAACGGGCCGCTCAGGCCGCGGTGTGGC
>ERZ869936.2508-NODE-2508-length-10684-cov-4.479631_pt1 | contig 10684 bp, 5 predicted proteins | sample MGYA00520876_ERZ869936 | MGnify/ENA primary metagenome ERZ869936 (study PRJEB32218, sample SAMN09650985) | biofilter metagenome | isolation source: enrty point of leading RO module | place: Saudi Arabia: Thuwal, RO plant located on Red Sea | collected 2016-02-17 ... | reverse complement strand
CTTTCCCATTGATTACTACTATCATCCCCATTAAACATCTTTAAGATTTTAGATGGGTGATTATTAGGATAATAATTAAAATATAGGGCGTCACCCAAATTAACAGGTATTACTATATCTGTTGCGGCAAGATTTACGCTAAAGGTAGGGTAGGTATCGGCAGACCCATACCAATCATACCAAGCACTACCACTAGCACTACCGTAAGAACTCCTATCTCCTATAATAGCACCTTTAAGCATACTCATCCCATGAACTCTATTAACAAATGAATCGAATCTACCGCTTCCAGAAACAATAGAAGTTACGCTTTCTAATTTATGTAAAGTTCCAGCAAAGTAATTCCCATCGCTTGTTTTCATAGCATTTGAATCTAGAATTATCTTATTCGGGCTAGCACTAACAGAATCCACTTCACCTATCTCATTTCCATTTGCATCTAAAACAATGTCTCCACTACTGAATATTGAAGTCGGGTCAGCAGGAACAGTTATTTCTGTTGCGCTATAATCCGAAGCCGCTACAACCAATCCAGTAGAAGTTATGTTACTAAAAGGATAGTAAAATGCGCCCACAGTCCTATTTTTTTCTGGTAAATTTTCAGGGTCAATTTGATTGAAAGCCCAATCATAAGCCACTTCTGTTAATCTCATAATAGAAAAAGAGTTCAAGGAATTTATTTCTTTATCAGCACTTAATATATCGCAAGTAATATAATCGGAATCTACATTAGATATTACATTAGTTACAGTAGTGCTTTGTTTATTAGTCGAGTTCTCTCTACTAGTAGGATTTTTCATTAAAACCATATTATAGTTAGAGATGTCTCTTGTCTTACTACTATTCATTAAAGCATCCCTTCTAGTATTACTGTAAGGTAATAAGTCGCTATTGACAAAAAGAAACATTCTAGCAATCTTTGGGTCTATTTGATTTAGGAAATCTTTAGCCCTAAATGGGCTTTCGGCAGAACCAGTTATATCTGTTGGCTTATATACAACATCAGCACTACCTAAGTTTGGGTGATGTTTTGTGTCAAAGAATCTAGAACCATTAGCGGGTTTATATCCTCTGGTTTCTACAAGAGAAGTATTTTCTTTTTGTGCAACATCTCCTGTTTTACCAACACCAACTAAAGAATCCTTATACAGACCGCCATCTAAATAATAAGCCGAACCAAACCTATATGCGTTAGCATAATATTTTACTTGACTGGGTGTATTATAATACAAAAAGTCCTTATCATCCGTTAATGAAGTAACTGTACTGTGGTATGGATTATAATTACCCTTTTCTACTTCATAAATCCTATACATAGGTAGTCCATATTTGTTAATGTAGGTCTCCCTCGAAGTAGTTAGTAAACCAATAGATAAATCATATACCACTGGGAAGTCCATTAATGTTAGAGCGTTACCATAGTTGGGAACTGCTTCATCCATAGTCATAGAATTTAGAAGTGCTATATTTTTACCACTATGAAGATGTGCGCCATTTAGTAAATTAAGTGAATAAGAAAATTTATTTCTCTCTTCTAGAGTAGAAGTCTTGTATGAAATCTTTTGTAAATTACCTGCACCAACAGTAGCCTTTCTATCTAAATATATTCGAGTAGCCGAAGAACCATACAAGTTAGTCTGTATATGATAACCGACAAATACCCCATCTACAAAAACAGGCTCCTCATATTCATATAAAGTAGACAAGCCACTAACAGTTAAGAATCTAGAATCAGTTGCCGCACTAACTGTTCCATCATTAACTAAGGTTGTGTCCTGTGTATCTAGATAGTTATGCTCTACTCTACCTAAAGTTAGAGGAACATAAGGGGCTACCTCTATTAAAGTGAAATCGTCTTCTTTCTGTGTGCTCAATATTGTAAAATCATTTAATGTATTTACAACATCAAAACTTTCAGCAGTGGTTTCTTTTAGTTTTGCTTGAAATGCCTTATCCGATTTCATAGAATTAGGCTCAAAAATAGGATAGCCCAAAGCATTAGCATTAGCATTAGAAGAAGTGTTTATCAAAGAGTTACCATCATTACCAGTAGATGTTATCTTAACACCGCCAGTAAATATTACACCTTTTTCGGAACTACCATCTAACGAAGTAACTGTATCTATATTTCTATAATTAGAAGATAATGCCTTGTTAAACACATAGTTCTTTTCTTTTATTTTATATGCGCTTAAGGCAGTTGAACCACTTGCTTCTATTCTAGGATATTGCTCTAGTGTTATTTCTGTAAGGCTATCTACAACTGCAACAGTACCAACATATGCTATGCTTCCACTTGCATATTCCCCAAATAGTCTATCGTTAACACTAAGACCATGATTAATAACACCAGTAAATGTTATTGATTTACTATTGTAAGTGCAATTAAATGTAGCCCCAATTATCTTTTGTAAGTTGTTATAGAAACTATCGCTTGAATAAATAATGTCTTCTGAAAAAAGAGTGTTAGAATTAACTATGGGCGATAACAGTTTAGAATAAGTATCTCTTCCTACTATCTCCATAAAGGTTTGACCGTTTTCTTTGTATGACTCTATATTTTCAACTTCTCCAATAAATCTCTCTATTGAAATAATATAATTTCCTTGAGAGTATTCTAAGGGGTTAGTAGAATAAGAACTCCCATCAAAGGATAGTGTAAGTAGTTTCTTATTCTTATCCGATGAAGATATTGAGGCATATAATAAACTGAAAGGGTCTTGATTTAGTTTAACATATAGGTTATAGTCTCTATTATCTATAATATCGAAATCTGTTAATAGTGTTTTATCAGTAGCGTTATATGCTCTCCTGTAAACCTTTTCACCGCTTAATGAAGTTAATGAGTCAGATGTAAAGTTAGACTCAGTTTCTTTTCTACTTATTATTTCAAATCTAATAACAGATGTTGTTATATTATGAACAACACATATTTTATCTCCGATTTTAACTTCATCACCAGAATTTAAAAAATCAGTGGAATCGCTATAAGATGTTTTGATAGTATATTGAGCCTTAGTACCACCAGAAATATATGCTGAATAGGTGTCTAATTCTATATCTAATTCCTTCCAATCATTCAAATTTCCTCTAAATACATCGTGTCTTATTCTATATGGCTCACCTTCTACTACCTTACTGGGAAGTATTCTATAATTATCTATAAGTTTGCTTTCTGCTAAACCAGCCCTATTACCAACAGATTCTTTAATAACGGAATTTATCACTCCTTCTACTTTATTGCATATGACAGGAGAAAAGTCATAGTGGGCATATCTAGTTGGTCCTGTGTAACTTAGTGATGTTATGTTGTCATTACCATCTCTCCTAGCATTGTGAAAAACTGCTTCATAGTCTGTAAAGTCCTTAGTCGGTATTGTGTAGCCTTCATTACTAGTATTAACGGCAGGGTCATCCTGTGTTCTAAGATTATCAGTCAAAGTTACTTTCATAGTGTAAGGGCTATAATCAACTATTGCATTCGAGAAGTCTTGAGCAGTAAGGAATGTGGTATCTAGGACACTAACTGAAACACTACTACCACTAGAAGCACCATTCATTCTCAAGAAATATTTTGTATTGTGGTCTAATTCATTCTCTTTATCAAATGAAGTATCAAAGTAAAATATTGGTCTAGCAAGCGTAAGGAAATTTTGTAGTTCATTTTTAATCCCTGCCGTAAATGCTAGTGCAGAAGATGTTAAAGGTGGACCTTTGAATAACATAAATTGTGTATCTCTAGGTATTTCACTACCCAAAGCAGGGGTGAACTCAAAAGAATCACCATCCTCATCTTCATTTTCAATTGTAGTAATTTTAGCAAAGTGGTGCATATTTTCATCATTTGAATAAATTAAAACAAAATAATAATCAGTGTCGGGTCTGCCGTTAGAATCTTTAGAAATACTAGAGAGACTAATACCCGTTTGTGATAGAGATTCATAACATCTAATTCTAAATCCTTTAGTTGCAGTTAGATTGTAATATGTTGTTAATAGACCTGCACTACTGATTACTTCACTAAAAGACTCAGCAGAAGAGGGTTCTTCGGGATATAATATAGAGAATATTCTAGTAGTGCTACTGTAAGTAGATTCAGTTGTAATTCTAGGATTGGTGGGTACATTGTAATTAAAATCAGTAGTTACACTATCGCTACCCTTATTGTATAACTTGAGAGCCATTATGCATCAATCTCCTCGAATCTAAGATATAGCAAACAGTTATTGAAGTTAGGGTGCAAATTATTTATGCTGGGAAAAGTGCTCCTGTTCAAGTTAACTATACTCATTTCATGTATCTCTCCCATAAATTGATTATTAGTTTTAGCAGAATTAGAACCAGTATTTGCTGAACCATTAGCACCCACATACATATTATTATTGCCAAAGGTAAAATCAGTATTAGTTACAGAATGGTTTGCTAGAAGTATTTCTCTATTATTTACAAACACCTTAATCTCATTTGTATCTGTTACTGAGCAAGCAATGTGAAAAAAATCATTAACATATATCGGGTCTTTTTCTACTGGTAAATATAAATCTGTTCCTGTTGGCAATGCTTCACTATGAGCACTAGTTAGTGTAATACTTAGTGGGGCAGTAGTTGTTTTACTAGTAATAGTTCCCAAACTAGTGAAATTAAAACCATCTCTTATGTAGACCTCTTGCTTATCTCCACCAAAAAAATTAGTTGTTGGTGAGCATCTAATTACAGTTGTCGTGCTTCCCGATGCCGTAGTTGCTACTTTCTTATATTCTACTAATCCTCTAGGATTAAATCCGTTATTATCATCCGAATCCGACCACTTAAATCTCTTGCTTGTAGCGGGAGATATTGCATATGAACTAGTAAAGGTTTCAGTCGTGCCTCCTAGAGTTAAACTAACTTTAATTTTATAATTAGCGGGTTCATTTTCATTATGTTTAGTATCATTAATTAGGCTGATTTTGAAGTTATCACTATGAAATAATCTCATCTCATGGTCTATTCTATCATCTCTAGCCAAATACAAATCACTAGCATATTGGGTTTTTACAGTATATTCACTTGCTGAAAGAGCAGGCATTATTTTTTTCGAGTTAGCAATGCTAGGCTTAGATGCATTAGATTGCGTTCCATAACCATTTATATCATACGGTGTAACAATAGCCTCAAAGGTAAATCTACCCTCATGCGACCAAATACCATACCCTACATCATCAGTATTGTCTGCATTATTGTTAGTATCAGCAACATTGTCTGCGTATGGTATGGTAACATGTGCATTACACATTACAGGAAATACTAGAGAGCGTTGCTTACCAACTAGAATATCATACATACTAATCACCTCAAGGTGCGATAACTGCTACTTCAAACTCCATTCTAAATTCAATTTCTACTGTATCGCCAGTAAAGGTAGTTCCAAAACTTCTAACAAATCCTGTCAATCCCTGCGAAGTATCAGCAGTTGGGAATGCATTAGGCGCAGGCACTCCTTGATTGTCTAATTTATCGAATAACCCTCTAGACCTAAATGTAAATGGTATATTTACCTCCGATGCTCTTTGGGTAGAATTCTCATCCACTTTAGAGGGTATTAAGAAAACTAACTCAGATATTGCTTGATTGGGTGCAAGACCAGTAGAATCAACAGAAGAGTGTAGCATTTGTGCTATCTCATGTGCAGTATAGTTTAGTGTTGTTGAAGTTCCATTTAGTGTTTTATTTATTTCTTGGTCTACAATAAACCCGCTTAAGGAAATGTTCTTACTAGCCATACCTAAGTCAAGAGCCGCAGTAAGAGATTCACCAGTAGCAATTCCCGATAATGGGATGGGTATAGCAGGTATAGTTTTTTGAGAATTTATCTCAATGTTAGTTACTCTAAGTGGGATGGTATTTTTAGTTAGGTCGGTTCCGCTATAATTACCAGTTTTTAGATATACAAAGTAACTCATTCAATCACCCCAAAGTCCTAGAAGAAGTAGTTCTATTTATGCTATTATTAACCATACTTCCTATCTTAGATGCTATTCTTCTTAGTTCTGCATCCGAAGTATCTCTTGCATTAATTGTAATGTTGAATGTATTAGTGTTGCCCATCATCTTCTTAGTTTGAGTGTTAGTATGAACCTTAGAACCAGTAGGCAAAGAAACCAATTCAGGACCGTTTTCTCCAACTACTGTAAGATTCTCATTTACTAAACCACCAGTTGCTCTAAATTTAGCAGGGTTTGTAAACAATCCTTGATTATTCAATCTAGGGGCATTATTAGATACAGGCATACCCAAACGCTTCAATATAGGCATCAATAGTGCAAACAAAACTAATCCTAAAGCAACACCAATCAATACAGGTAGTGCATAAATAGCGGCTAACTCCATAAGTTTGATAGCAAGGTATCTTACAAAGTAAGCCGTCATATACATTATTAGGAACTTACCCAATATGTTTAAAACTACACCTCTATATTTATCATCAAATAATAACTTAGGTAGACCCCTAAGTGTTCCTATAATCAATGCTAATCCCGCACTAAGTAAAACACCCGATAATTTTAGGAAAGTTTCAAAGGCAACATCTATGAAACCACCTAAGTATTCCATTGCCGCATCTAAGTCATTATTTACTAAAGCACCAACAAACCCTACTAGTAAGTTTATTCCTTCCACTACAAGCCCAACTACGCCCTGTACTTGTTCCATAACATTTAGGAAAGACATTTCCTCTAGTATAGTTTGAACAGAAGCCATAAACGCTATCAAGCCTATCATAGCAAATAAACCTATAATCAAATATTTCATACCTAAGTCTAAGAACGGAGTTAGTTTCTTTCTTAGATTAATCATACCCTGTTGATATTTGATTGTTAACTTTTGAAGTGGTCTAGATATAACATTGCCAGTAGCCCTTTCTTCATCTGTTCTAGTAAAGCCTAAAAATTTACCAACATTCTGTAAGTCTTTAGTTAATTGAACAAAGAAACCTGCGGGTATTCCTCCCACTTCTTCTAATAATCCTCTTCTCCTACTTTGAACTTGAGCCTTTTGTTGTTCTCTTAATTTTGTCCTACCAGCAGTAGTTTTCATCATTTCATTTACTTGCATTGAATTTACTAGTTTTTCATTTGCTTCTCTAGCGTTAACTGCACCAGCCATTATTTTCTTGTATGCTTCTACAAAGGCTTCTGTTTCACTTTTACCTATTTGTCGAGCCATAACAAATGTATCGCTTTCTCTAACTTCATTGTAAAATCCTTGTAAGTCCTCTTTTTGCTTTCTAATTGATTTAACTATATTTTCTGCTAACGACTTTTCTTCTTCTTGACCTTTTTGAAGTTGAGCCATTCTACTGCCGATAAATGATTCTGCATCAAAGTCTACACCTAAACTTTCATTTACTCTCCTTTGTTCTTCTGCAAATCTTTCTAATTGTTTTCTATATTCTCCAAGTTGATTTTTAAAAAATCTTTCATTATATGCGCTTTGTCGTTTTGCTGAAAGTTCAAGTTCTCTTGCTTGCTTACCAACAACCTGTGCAATAGTTTCTACATTAGTTCCTTCAATTACGGTATCAACAAAACTACCGAATCTTGCCTTAGTATCTAATACGGCTTTGTTCATATCTTTGAACTTCTTTATAGATTCTACTTGTTCCTTTCTTTGTTTTTGTAGTGCCTTTATTCCATCATTAACAGATTCTCTGTGATTTTGAAAGAAACCTAATGCACCACGAAAATAATTTTGAACTTTCCATAAAGCAGTTCCAGTAAGTATTCTACTGTAATTGTTCCATTGTTTACTAGCCTTACCTGTACCAGTAGCCGCATCTAGTAAAGATTCACTAAATTGACTAAATTGAATACTGACATCCTTAGTTACGCTTTGTAAGTCAACTAAATCTCTAGTGGTTTGACTTATATCACTCATTTACGCATCCTCTCCGCCTTCTTCTGTATTTTCTCCATTTCTTCTGCTTTCATTCTTTCTGTTTCTTGATGTATATACAAGAAGTCGAGAGCCATAGAAACGGGCATTTCATACACTTCCAACGGACTGATACCTAAGCCTTTGGCTAAAAAATATACCCCTAACCTAGATGCTATCAAAGGGTGTGTTTTTTTACCCTCGAAAGCATTCTTGATTACTCTTTTTTTCCTTCATCCTCCTGTAACATAGTCATAGGATTAGGTAGTATTTCTTTCAATTGATTTCCAATATAAGGATTTAGTCTTATTAAATCGAGTGCGGATAACTGTGGTTCTGTTTTATGAACGAAGTTTTCTAGCATGTATCTATACATAGCATTCAAGTCTAGGTCTAAGGATTGAGTTTTAGAATCAATCTTCATAACAGAATTCATCGCTTTTTCTGTTTCTAGCCATGTAGGTTCTTTAACCCAAACCTTGAGGTATTCTTCGCTATCGGGAGACACCCTAACATAATGTAGGTCAGCCTCCGTCTTTACAAACAAACTGTTTTTATTACTTACAACTTTTTTTTCCATGTTATCCACCTTCAATACCAACAAACAAACAAACGGTGTTGGTGGAATATTACTTTTTGGGTTGTTTCTTAGAAACCCCCTTTGGTCTGCCTCTTTTCTTCTTAGCAGGCTCTACTTTATTGTTTAGAATTTTTTCATATCTGCTAGGCAAATAATCACCCCTGTAAAATCCAATGTGTTTTAACAGTGCAAGATTGTAAAGTTCTAGGCATTACCGTAGCCTCTACTACGATTGGGCCCTTATCATCAGCCATTGGGAAGTTATTAGCAGAGATGAAGTAGTCTGTGAATTTTAGGTTAAAGTTTTCACCATTGGATTTTTCAAACTGTAATTCTAAATATTGCCCAGTGTTATCATTTTCTGTTTGATTTAGCAACTCATTGTATAACTTATCATCAGTTACATGTCCTGTAAATTGTAACTCATAAGTTCTTTGTGCAGGTATTCCCTCTTTAATTGATTTATTACCAACACCAATAAATCTCCTATCTTGTAGATTATTATTCATGGTTAAAGTTAATGAATTAATCTTTAGGAATTGTTGTCCGAATATTTTGAAATAACCTCTAGAGAAAAAGAAAGGCTCTCTAAATTCATCGGTTGAATTATAATTAAAGAAACTAGTTTCATCTGTAACTCCCTTTCTTGCCTCATATATTTCTGTCTTTTCTAAAGAATGAACTGTTCTAGTGTTTAAATCCATAGTCATTTTAATTTCTTCATTTTCATTAGCAGTAATGGTTAATGTATTTACTCTGTTACCTCTAGCGATTTTAACAAAGTTAGTATCTTCATCAGCATCAGCGTTATTGGTTCTGTATGTATTAGTTGAAGGTAACTTACTAAATACCTGCTCAAGAGCAAATGAAGGTAGTTCATCATTTTCTTCTTCTTCAAAAGTATATAGAATAGCATCATCAATACTTCCACTACTCATAGAAGGCAGTTTTAGGCTTTCCATATTTTTAAGAATCACTTCGAAATGCTTAGGAACGGGAGGGAATAAAGTTGTTCCATCTGTACTAGTAGTGCTAGAAGTTATTATGCAATTTGGGCCTGTATCAACAGTAGATGTAAATGCAGTATCATCCCCTGTCGCACCATTGGAATCTACAATTACTTTACCCGAAGGTGCAGTAAAATGGTCTGATACAGTCGCAGCCTCTAAACTAGCAGTTATTGAAGTGCATCTACCAAAGAAATAGTATAACCATGAAGCATGATTAGATACTAAACCTAAGTTACCACCAGTAGCAGTTTCAATCCCTTTGTATTGATAAGTATAGTTTCTAGAACCACCCAATGATAAATTCATTTGTTTCATTTCAACTTCTGTATTAGGGAAGGTTGCTGATTCAAGTAGTCCTAACCATTGGTCGGATAATAGTCTTTTAACATCAGCATTTGCAGTTGTAGTTCCAGCAGTTGTAATGGTTATTGAATTATTAGTGCTATCAGATACAGTTTGAGAAGAAGGAACTGTTACTGCCCCACCAAATTCATTAGTCAAAATTAAATTGCTACCGCTTCTAGAAGCCGCTACTGCAACTGTGTCTTTCGCTACTTCTGCAACTATTACATCTATTATATCTTCTCTAGTAAGTATTTGAGCATCCGAAACATCAACTGTTAAATCAGCAGCAGCACCACCATAACTTCCATCAGTAGTAATACCGATAACAAACTGTGTAGAAGTTGTTCCGTCAGCACTAGGAACTTGACCGAAGGTAATTGAATTGTCATCATAGTCGCCTTTAGTTGTGCTAGAAAAACCTATTGTCAAAACTTGAGCAACATGAGTATTAGTTCCGCTAGAAGTTTTAGGTGCAGGAACAGGCGCACCATAGCCTCTAATTACTAAATAATCACCACTAGTAATAGTAATAGAAGGAGAAAAAGTAATAGTATTATGTGTATTTCCTGTTATTCTAGCAGTAGCATCTAAAGTAGAACCAGTATATGCCTCTACTAAACAACCAACATATAAGTCATTAACCAAAGAAAATAAGTTACTAAAATCTGTATGTGCAGTTGCAGTAGTTATTGAACCCGTTTCTTGAATCGGAAAATAAATATCCGTTTCGGGTATGAATGTTATACTTGCACCGCTTCCTAAAAATATGTTCTCATTAGTAATTTGTTTTCTCTCTACTTACTTACTTACGGGGTTGTTTGCGCACAGCGTTTTGCTT
>ERZ869936.2507-NODE-2507-length-10685-cov-5.057573_pt1 | contig 10685 bp, 10 predicted proteins | sample MGYA00520876_ERZ869936 | MGnify/ENA primary metagenome ERZ869936 (study PRJEB32218, sample SAMN09650985) | biofilter metagenome | isolation source: enrty point of leading RO module | place: Saudi Arabia: Thuwal, RO plant located on Red Sea | collected 2016-02-17 ... | reverse complement strand
GACGGGTTCGTGATCGGCGGCGGCGGCGGCATGGTGGTGCTGGAGGAACTGGAGCACGCGAAGGCGCGCGGCGCCAAGATCTACGCCGAGGTGACGGGCTATGGCGCGACCTCGGACGGCTATGACATGGTGGCGCCGAGCGGTGAAGGCGGCGAGCGGTCGATGCGGCTGGCCATCGCCACGCTGGGCGACCGCAAGGTCGACTACATCAACGCGCACGGCACCTCGACGCCGGTGGGCGACGTGACCGAGGTCGAGGCCGTGCGCCGCGTCTTCGGCGACGACCATCCGCCGATCTCGTCCACAAAGTCGATGACCGGGCATTCGCTGGGCGCGGCGGGGGTGCACGAGGCGATCTATTCGCTGATCATGATGGAAAAGGGCTTCATGGCGCCGTCGATCAACGTCAAGACGCTGGACCCGGCGATCCGGCCCGAGGAGATCGTGACCGAGACCACCGAGAAGGAACTCGACACGGTTCTGTCGAACTCGTTCGGGTTCGGGGGGACGAACGCGACCGTGGCGATGAGCAAGTACCGCGAATAGGGCGTCGGGTCCGGCCTGCCGGACTTGCCCTTGTCCCCCGCTTGCGACAGACTTTCCGTGCGGGGCGTCCGTCTGGCAGCCGGATTATCCGGGCGCGGCACTCGGCACCGCCCTGCCGTTCGAGGAGGGTCTCATGACGCCCAGAACCGCGGGCTCGGAACCGCCCGGTGACCTGACGCCGCATCCGGGAAGCGGCCCCCGCGTGAACAAGGTGACTGCGGACGATATCCGCGCGTCGCTGAGGGCTGGCGTCTCGGATTTTCTGGCGCGCCCGGTGATGAGCGGTTTCTTCGGGCTTTTCTATGCGGTCTTCGGTCTGCTGCTTGTCTGGGCGCTGCTGTGGCTTGGCAAGGTCTGGATGATCATTCCGGCCGCCGTCGGCTTTCCGCTGGTCGCGCCGTTCGCCGCGGCCGGGCTTTACGAGATGTCGCGCCGGTTGCAGACGGGCGAACGCTTTGGCTGGACCGAGATCCTTGCGGTGATGGCCGATCAGCGCAAGCGCGAGATGGGCTGGATGGCGTTCGTCACTTTGTTCGTCTTCTGGGTGTGGATGTACCAGGTGCGGCTGTGGCTTGCGCTGATCCTGCAAGACGCATCGTTCTCGGACCTGGAGGGGTTCCTGCGCATCGTCTTCTTCACGCCGGACGGCTGGACGTTCCTGGCCATCGGCACGGTGGCGGGCGCGCTTCTGTCGGCGGCGCTGTTCACGCTGACCGTGGTGGCGATGCCGATGCTGCTGGAGCGGGAGACCGATTTCGTGACCGCCATGCTGACCTCCATTCGCGTCGTGACCGAAAACCCATGGGTCATGCTGACCTGGGCTGCGATCGTATCGGTCGCCTTGCTGGTGTCGATGGTCCCGGCTTTCCTGGGGCTTGTCGTCACCCTGCCGATCCTGGGCCACACGACATGGCATCTTTACCGCCGGGCGGTGCCGCCGGCGGAGGGCTGAGCGCTTCGGTCCGTCAGGGTCTCATCCGCAAATCGTCTTGCGCCCCCCGTCCCCACGCGGCATCAACCAGATAAACGACCGCGGGAGGCGACGGCATGGCATTGATGGAGGGTAAGCGCGGGCTGGTGATGGGGGTCGCGAACGACCATTCCATCGCCTGGGGCATCGCCAGGGCGCTGTCGGCCGAGGGTGCGGAACTGGCGTTCTCGTATCAGGGCGAGGCCTTCGGCAAGCGGGTCGAGCCCCTGGCGCAGTCGCTGGGCGCGACGATCATGGTCGATGTCGACGTGACAGACGACGCCTCGCTGGATGCCGCCTTTGCCCGGATCGGCGACGAAGTGGGCGGCATGGATTTCCTGATCCACGCCATCGCGTACTCGGACAAGAACGAGCTTACGGGCAGGTTCATCAACACCAGCCGCGAGAACTTTCGCAATTCGCTGACGATCTCGTGCTATTCGCTGATCGACGTGGCGCGGCGTGCGCGGCCCCTGATGAAGAACGGCGGGTCGATCGTGACGCTAAGCTACATGGGATCGCAGCGGGTAACGCCCTATTACAACGTCATGGGCGTGGCCAAGGCGGCGCTGGAATCCTCGGTGCGCTATCTGGCCAACGACCTGGGCCCCGAGGGCATCCGCGTGAACACGATCAGCCCCGGGCCGATGCGGACGCTGGCGGGCGCGGCCATCGGGGGCGCGCGCAAGACCTTCAAGACCACCGAGATGAACGCGCCTTTGCGCCACAATGCGACGCTGGAGGCGATCGGAGGCACGGCGGTCTATCTGTGTTCGGACCAGGGCGCCTCGACCACGGGGGCGAACATCCCCGTCGATGGCGGCTATCACGTCATGGGCATGAACCAGCCCGAAAACCTCTGAATTTGCCCGATTTGATCGGGGTCAAGGGCGGCGCCGACCGTCTCTGCTAGTCTTCTTCGCGGATAGCGAGGGAGCGCGCGCATGGACGGAGCGACGACGACGAGAAAGGCCGCCCCGGCGGCAAAGCCCGTGAAAGAGGCCGTGGCGGCACCAAAGCCGGTGCCGACGTTCGACAACGACAGCTACCCCTACGAGGACCGGCTGGACCGCAGGAGGTACGAGCGCGAGAAGGCGCAGCTTCAGGCCGAGCTTCTGAAGGTGCAGCTTTGGGCGCAGGAGACGGGCCAGAAGTTCGTGCTGATCTTCGAGGGCCGGGACGCCGCGGGCAAGGGCGGCACGATCAAGCGCTTCACCGAGCATCTGAACCCCCGCGCCGCACGCGTCGTCGCGCTGAACAAGCCGAGCGACGAAGAGAAGGGCCAGTGGTTCTTTCAGCGTTATGTCGCGGGCCTGCCGACGCGGGGCGAAATGGTGTTCTACGACCGGTCCTGGTACAACCGCGCCGGCGTCGAGCGGGTGATGGGGTTCTGCGAGCCGTCGGAATACCTGGAATTCATGCGCCAGACGCCGGAACTGGAGCGGATGCTGGTCCGCTCGGGCATCCGGCTTTACAAGTACTGGTTCTCGGTCACCCGCGAGGAACAGCGCCGCCGCTTCGCCAGCCGCGAGACCGATCCCCTGAAGCGCTGGAAGCTGTCGCCCATCGACAAGGCGTCGCTGGACAAGTGGGAGGACTACACCGAGGCCAAGGAGGCGATGCTGTTCTACACCGACACGGCGGATGCGCCCTGGACGATCATCAAGTCCGACGACAAGAAGCGCGCGCGGCTGAACTGCATGCGGCATTTCCTGTCGTCGCTGGACTATCCCGGCAAGGACCCGAAGATCGCCGTCTCGCCCGATCCGCGGATCGTGGGGCGCGCGGATCACGTGCTGCACCGGTCGGACCATATCCTGGCGACGGCACTGCATCCCGAGACGCGGAAGGTTCGCCCGAGAGGGCTTGCGCCGCCTTCGGCGTCGCGGTGAGCCGCCGCTGACGCGGCGGCGGGCTCCGGCGGGGATATTTGCAGACCAGTGAAGTGCGCGGGTCATGCCCTTCATCGGCCCGGAAATATCCTGGGGGCGCGCGAGGGGGTGAAACCCCCTCGCGTCGGTCGGCGCGCGATAGCGCGGCGAAACCGGGGTGACGCCCGCGCGGCGCTGGGATAAAGGACGCTTCGCAATAGAGCGGAGTGGCGCATGGCACGCATCCTGATCACCTCGGCGATTCCCTACATCAACGGGATCAAGCATCTGGGCAACCTGGTGGGGTCCCAGCTGCCCGCCGACCTCTATGCCCGCTACATGCGCGCGCGGGGTCACGAGGTGCTTTTCCTCTGCGCGACCGACGAGCATGGTACACCGGCAGAACTGGCGGCCGCCAAGGCGGGCAAGCCGGTGGCCGAATATTGCGCCGAGATGTGGGCAGTGCAGAAGGAGCTGTCGGACGGATTCCGGCTGTCCTTCGACAAGTTCGGGCGCTCGTCCAGTCCGCAGAACCACGCGCTGACCCAGCATTTCGCCGGCAAGCTCGATGAGGCCGGGCTGATCGAGGAAGTGACCGAGAAGCAGATGTATTCGAACGCGGACGGACGCTTTCTGCCCGACCGCTATATCGAGGGCACCTGCCCCAACTGCGGCTACGACCGCGCGCGCGGCGATCAGTGCGAGAACTGCACCAAGCAGCTGGACCCGACCGACCTGATCGAACCGCGCTCGGCGATCAGCGGGTCGACCGATCTGGAGGTGCGGGAGACGAAGCACCTTTACCTGAAGCAGCGGTCGCTCAGGGGAGAGTTGTCGGAGTGGATCGACGGCAAGACCGACTGGCCGGTGCTGACGACCTCCATCGCGAAGAAATGGCTTAACGACGGCGACGGGTTGCAGGACCGGGGGATCACACGGGATCTGGACTGGGGCATTCCGGTCAGGAAGGGGACAGAGCCCTGGCCCGGGATGGAGGGCAAGGTCTTTTATGTCTGGTTCGACGCGCCCATCGAATACATCGCCTGCGCCAAGGAATGGACCGACGAACGCGGCGCGCCGGATGCCGAGTGGGAACGCTGGTGGCGGACCGACAAGGGCGCGGACGACGTGCGTTACGTGCAGTTCATGGGCAAGGACAACGTGCCCTTCCATACGCTGTCGTTTCCGGCGACGATCATCGGGTCGGGCGAGCCTTGGAAGCTCGTGGATTACATCAAGTCGTTCAACTACCTGAATTACGACGGCGGCCAGTTCTCGACCAGCCAGGGGCGGGGCGTGTTCATGGACCAGGCGCTGGAGATCCTGCCTGCGGACTACTGGCGCTGGTGGCTTCTGAGCCATGCGCCCGAGAACAGCGACAGCGAGTTCACCTGGGAGAATTTTCAGGCGTCTGTGAACAAGGACCTGGCCGATGTGCTGGGGAATTTCGTGAGCCGGGTGACCAAGTTCTGCCGGTCCAAGTTCGGCGAGGCGGTGCCGGCGGGCGGCGACTGGGGACCCGAGGAGGAGGCGCTTGTGGCGCGGCTGAGCGAGGGGCTCAAGCGCTACGAGGCGGCGATGGAGGCGATCGAGGTCCGGAAGGCGGCGGGCGAGTTGCGCGCGCTTTGGGTCGCGGGGAACGAGTACCTGCAAGCCGCCGCGCCCTGGTCGGTGTTCACGGAGGACCCGGACCGGGCGGCGGCGCAGGTGCGGCTGGCGCTGAACCTGATCCGGGTCTACGCCGTGCTGTCGGCGCCGTTCATTCCGGATGCGGCGGCCAGGATGCTGTCGGCGATGAACACGCTGGACACCGAGTGGCCGGGCGATATGAAAGCGGCGCTGACCGCACTGCCGCCGGGCCACGCGTTCACGGTGCCGGAGGTGATGTTCAGGAAGATCGCGGACGAGGAACGCGAGGACTGGCAGGCGCGTTTCGCGGGCGGGCGCGGCTGAAAGACCTGGCCCCTTGGCGTCTGGATCGGCGCCGATACGCATCGCGGGGGCCGCGTAAAGACTTTTTTAACGTTCTCCCCTCAATCATCGCGCAATGCCTCCGACGGATCAGATCACGGCGGTGCTTGTTGTCGGCGTGATCATCCTGACCGGATCGTTGGCGCCGATTTACCGCGTTCTGAAGGCGACCGAAGACGGTCGCCTTCGCCGCGCCTGGGTCGGGCTTGGGCTTATGATCGGGGGGTTCGTTGTGGGCTACGGGGTGGTCGCGGCGACGTTGCCGCGCAGCGCCGACCCTGTTCTGCTGACAGGCGTTTGCGTCGTTCTTGTCTCTGGCAGCGTGTTCGTCTGGGTCGTGGCCCGGCTGGCCGAGTGGACTGCGACGGAAGTCGCCCGCCTGACCTTGCGCGAAGCCGAGGCCATCACCGATCCGCTGACCGGACTTCATAACCGCCGCTACTTCGATGAGCGGCTTCCCGAGGCACCCCTCATATCCGCACTTTCGGGCCACGCAATGTCTGTCTCGATTATCGACGTCTCCCGCTTCAAGGCCGTCAACTACACCTTCGGTCACCCTGCGGGCTATCAGCTTCTCGTGCTGGTCGCCGACGCTCTGAGATGCGCGACAAGAAACGGTGACGTTCTGGCGCGCTATGGCGGGGAGGAGTTCGCCCTGTTCGCCCCCGGCCTCGCGGGACGGGAGCTTTTGCCGTATTGCGAGAGGCTACGCGCGGCCGTCAGCGCGGTCAGGGTCACGATCGGCGCGGGCGATCCGCTGGCCGTCACGGTCAGCATCGGCGCGACGGACAGGCAGGACGAGGATGCCGGTGCGCTGTTGGCGTGGGCCGATGCCTTGCTGTTCAAGGCCAAGGATGCCGGGCGGAACCGGGTGGTCGTCGATACCGCGGCATCCGGCCCTTCGGCCGCGCCGGCAGATCCCGGGGTACGGGCGCGGGTCTGCTGATCCGGAAGACGCCCGGTTTCGCCCCGCCGACATGGGCGAGCCGGCAGTGCGTCGCCGCTTCCTTGAGCCGAACGGCGGTGTTCCGCCGCAAATTTCACAGCCGATGCGGCACACAACCCGATCGTCCGCGACATCCCGACGCAAGGACGTTCCGCGCGCTGTGCAACGGGTCTAACTGTCGGCAGAGTGCGGCGCATGAGCGAGTTGAGACCCATGTTCGACCAGACCCCTGACGGCGCGCTGGAGACCTCCGGCGCGATTCCGACAGAACTGCATCCCGAGCGCCCGGTGCGCCCGGCCCTTTGGCGCGGGTGGAAGCGGCGCTGTCCGAATTGCGGCCAGGGGCCGATGATGAAGTCCTACCTTAAGGTCCGCGAGACCTGCCCGGTCTGCGATCAGGAACTGGGCGCGCATCATCGGGCGGATGACGGGCCGGCCTATCTGACGATCCTGATCGTGGGTCACGTGATGGCGCCCGCGATCATCTGGGCCTTCACCACCTTCCGGCCCGAGCCTATGGTGCTTGCCAGCATCTTTACCGTGGGCTGCGTGGCGCTGTCGCTCTATCTGCTGCCGCGCCTCAAGGGGGCCATCGTCGGCCTGCAATGGGCCAAGCGGCTGCACGGCTTTGCGACCGTCTGACACCGCTGACGTGCCGATCCGGGACGCGGCGACGGTGATCCTCGTTCGGGACGCGGCGACCTGGCCGTCGGTGCTGATGGGCCAGCGGGGCGCGTCGGCGGTCTTCATGCCCGACAAGTATGTCTTTCCCGGCGGCGCGGTGGATGCGGGCGACGCGGAGGTCGCCCTGCCGGCCCCGCTGGGCGCGATCTGCCGGGGCCGGCTGGCCACGCGAAGCGGCGGCGCCGCACCCGAGGCGCTGGCCGTGGCGGCGATCCGTGAGTTGTGGGAGGAGACGGGGCTGCGTCTGGGGCGGGCCGCTGAGTGGACCGCGCCCGAGGGGTGGCAGGGCTTTGCCGAAGGCGGGCTGGCCCCCGATTGCTCGGCCCTGCGGTTCTTCTTTCGCGCCGTCACGCCGCCGGGGCGGCCGCGCCGGTTCGACGCGCGGTTCTTTCTGGCGGACGCCGCCGCGCTGGCCGACGATCCCGACGACTTCTCGCGCGCCGAGGACGAACTGACGCATCTGCACTGGGTGCCGCTGGCGGACGTGCGCGCGCTGAACCTGCCTTTCATCACGCGGATCGTCCTGGGGGAGTTGCAGGCGCATCTGCCGCGGCTCGATCCGCCGGCGGGCGTGCCCTTCGTCGCCAACGACCGGATCGACGACCGGGTGATCTGGCTGTGAGCGCCGCCTAGCCCAGATAGGTGACCGCCAGGATCGAGGCGGTCAGGACGGCCATGCCCGCGATCTCGCGCCCGGTGATGCGTTCGCGGAACCAGAGCCAGCCGATGGCCAGCGAGAAGATCAGTTCGATCTGGCCGACCGCGAAGACGTAGGCGGCGTTCGCCAGCGAGAAGGCGGCGAACCAGCCCCAGCTTCCGATCATCGAGAAGACGCCGACCAGCGCGGTCTGACGCCACGCGCGCAGCGTCGCGCCGATCTGGCCCGGTTCGCGCAGCCAGAGCCAGGCGCCGAGCGCCAGCGTCTGCCAGAGCGTGACCACCGCCAGCGTCGCGCCGCCGGTGAGGATCGGGTCGCCGGTCGGCACCTCCAGCGTCGCGCCCCGGTAGAAGACCGCCGAAAGCGCGAAGAACACGCCCGAGAGAAGTCCGATGGCCGCCGCGCGGTTGAACCGGCTGCCGCCCGCGGGCGGGTCCGAGAGAAGGAGGACGCCGACGAAGCCCGCCGCGATGGCCAGCGCGCCCCAGAGGCTGACCGTGTCGCCCAGGATCGCGAAGCCCGCCAGCGCGGTCAGCATGACCTCGGTTTTCTTGAAGGTGATGCCGACGGCGAAGGCGCGAAGGCGGAAGAGCGACACGGTGCAGATGGTGGCAAGGATCTGGGTGATCCCGCCGGCGAGCGCGTAGGCCCAGAAGGCGGGCGTGGGCGTGGGCACGCCCTGCCCCGTCGCCTGGGCATAGGCGAAGGCCGCCAGCGCGACCAGAGGGGCGGAGAACAGGAAGCGCGCCCAGGTCGCCGCCGCCGGGGTCAGCGTGCCGCCGGCCAGCACCTTCTGGACCGCGAACCGCACGGTCTGCGCCGCGGCGGCGACGATGGAAAAGACGACCCAGAGTTCCATGCCCGCATCTGCCGCGCCCCGGTGCCGGGATGCAAGGGGCGATGCGCCCTCAGACGCTCCGGCGCCAGAGCGGATGCGCGACCGGGTCCTTCCGCGCCAGGAAATACCGGCGGAAGACCTGCGCGTAGGAGCGGAAGACATAGCCGCCGTTCACGCGCCGGTAGCGGTCGGCGTTCTCGCGGTAGAGAAGCGGCAGACGATACCACGGCACGCGGGGGTGCATGTGGTGGACGACGTGGAAGTTGTTGTTCAGGAACAGAAGCGCCAGCGGCCCCCGATCCTCGATGATGACCGAGCGGGCGCGGGAATGTTCGTGCGCCTGGTGTTCCAGGAAGGTGCGGATGCGCAGGAGCGAGAGCGCCAGATAGCAGGCCACGAGATAGGCCCAGACCGGCATCGGCGACCAGGCGACCCATGCGATCACCGGCAGAACCATGGGGATGTGCCAGAGCCAGCCCCTGAGAACGCGGGGATCGTTCGGCGCCGAGCGGATCTCGGAGCCCAGAAACGTGACGGTGCCGATCAGGGGACCGAACGCCATCCGCCCGGCCAGCGTGTTGTTCAGCGTGAGAAGCCCCCGCAACGGGCGCGGCAGCCGGTCCCAGACGGCCGCGTCCAGATAGTTCGATTCCGGGTCGTCGTAGGGATCGGTCAGTTCGCTGTCGCGGTGGTGCGCCAGGCGGGTGTCGCGGAAGCGCAGGTAGGGGATCACCAGCGTCAGGGCCGGAAAGACCAGCGCGGTGTTCCAGCGCGGATCGCGGAACGGGTGGCCGTGCATCATCTCGTGCTGAAGCGAGGAATGCTGGGCGATGGCGAGCGCGGCGACGAGGACGGCCAGCGGCAGCGAGATCGCGGAAAGCCAGAGCGTGGCGGCTGCCCAGAGGGCGTAGGTCAAAGTCAGAAGGGCCAGCGTGGGCCATTCCAGATGTCTTGGCATGATACAGTCCCGGCCCGGTCTTTTGTCATGTTTTCGGGCGGTTACATCATGACCCTTGCCAGACAGATAAGGAATTCTGTATGTAAGCAACATTAACCAAACTCATGTGAATAAATTCAACAATTGCAGAATGGACAAACGAGACCGCGCCTTTCTGTTCCGTCACCGGCTTGAAGTCGCCATGCGGGACAAGAGCCTGACCCAATCCGCGCTGGCGCGTGCCGTGGGCGTCGACCGTTCGACCGTGTCGCAGCTTCTGAGCCACGACACGGCGCGGCTGCCGAACGCGCAGGTCGTGGCGGAATGCGCCTATGCGCTTGGCGTCTCGGGCGACTGGCTGTTGGGTCTGACCGACCTGCCCGAACGCGCCGCCGACCTGCTGGCGGGCTCGATGGTCGTCACCGACGCCCCGCGCGCACCGGTCGACGAGCAGATCCTGGCCTGGTTCAACGAGGCGGCGGGCTACAAGATCCGCCATGTGCCCGCCACCCTGCCCGACATGCTGAAGACCGAGGAGATGCTGCGCTGGGAATACGAGCCGCATATGGGGCGCACCACCGATCAGGCTATCGGCGCCGCCCGCGACCGCTTGAACTGGATGCGCCAGTCGCTGTCGGATTTCGAGATCGCCATGCCGATGTTCGAGGTCGAGTGCCTGGTCAACGCCACCGGCTACTACCGGGGGCTGGAGCCGGCGGTGCGCGACGCCCAGGTCGCGCATCTGATGGACCTGCACGACCAGTTGTATCCGTCGCTGCGCATCTTCCTTTTCGACGCGCGGCGGCTTTGGTCATCGCCGGTGACGGTCTTTGGCCCGCTGGTGGGGGTTCTGTATCTGGGCCAGCAATACCTGGCGTTCCGCGACCGCGAACGGGTGCGCGCGCTGACGGCGCATTTCGACGGGCTGGTGCGCGAAGCCCATGTCTCGGCCAGAGCCTGGCCCGGGCATCTTCAGGCGCTTTTCGAATCCCGCGCCTGAGCCTCGTCCGCCGCGCCGTCCGGCGGCGGAAGCACGCTGGAACAGACCTCGGACAGAACCGCCAGGGCGTCCAGTCGCCGCCCGGCCTGATCTCCGCCCGTCCCCTTCACGTCGCCGCCCCGATCGGCAGCGCCGGTGACCAGCACCACGAACAGCGGAACTGGCTGGAGGCGACTTCTGCCATGTTTCTCGCGACTACTGGTGAGCAACAGGGCCCCCAGCATAAGCACCGTGGAAATACCAGCCCCCACGGCTGCCTCGGTG
>ERZ869936.2506-NODE-2506-length-10687-cov-10.360515_pt1 | contig 10687 bp, 4 predicted proteins | sample MGYA00520876_ERZ869936 | MGnify/ENA primary metagenome ERZ869936 (study PRJEB32218, sample SAMN09650985) | biofilter metagenome | isolation source: enrty point of leading RO module | place: Saudi Arabia: Thuwal, RO plant located on Red Sea | collected 2016-02-17 ... | reverse complement strand
TTTTGCGAGGATCATATGTCATTTCGCGCATTTCTCTGTATTTTAAACTATCCGTTTTTAGGAAAGGTGAATTAGCAGCATGGGCAACGCGTCTTAAAGGACTATCGTATTCTGTATTTTTATACGGATAAGCAAACTGCTGTAGCGTACTTAAAATAGCATTAGCTGTTTTATCATCAGCACCACTGTCTTTTAACCTTCTTAAAGGGCCGCTATCAGCTAGCCTTAATAAACTACTATCAAACTCACCTGTTTTTCTATAATGATTATAAGCTCTTGTTTGTTCTTTAGTAAATTTACCTAGCTTAAAATTATTTAATATTTGGTCCTGAGTTTCTTCTCCTTTAAAGCCGCTTATAAAATCAGTAGCAAAAGATTTAATTCCTTGTCCTATATCTTGAAAAGTAATTTGTTCTAAACCAGGGTCGTATCCTTCCGGTAATTTGTATACCTCATCAGTATATACATTTTGACTAAGATATTTTAATCTATTGCCTCCTTTTGGTTCAGGATCGGATGTAGGCTCAGGTTCTTTAACTATTGTAGTCTGAGGCTTTTTAGGAGTTTCATCAATTTTAGTATCTACAGTTGGAGGATTTAATATTTTATCTAACTCCGCTTCATCTTCCTCGTCTTCAAGTTCTGTGTTAATCTCAACTGTATTAGGATCAAAAGGAGTTGGATCATTTGTTGTTGGTACAAAATCATCTTTTTCTTCTTTTTTAATCTCCTTTTTTTCAGGCTTAAACTCATCTTCAAACATTTGAGCAATTCCCGAGCCAATGCCATATATAGCCTCACCAAGTAAACTTTGTGGAGCACCTGCTTGCGCAATCTGATCGTATCTTAAGAAATTATGTATATTACCGCTAATTTGAGGCGGTCTTGATATTTGATAATTTCCTGTTGCTTGAAATTTTGCCATATTATATTAATCTGTTGAAAATGCGTTTCTTAAAAAATTACCAAAGCCTGTTCCGCCACCAATTCCTAAAAACCCAGTTCTGTCCATTGTTCCGCCCTGTGCTTGGTATTGAGAAAAACTCATTCCTGCATTAGGATTTACACCGCTACCCGCGGCCTTACTAAAAGCACCTCCTTTTACCATTCCACCTGCAATTGAACCAATACCACTTACTAATTGTTGTGTAGCTCTTGCTCTTGCGGCATCTGCTGCATTCTTGCGCCCAGCTGCTAAGTTTAAAAGCTGTTGCGTTTGCCCATATTGGCGTTGTTGTATTGCATCAGACGCTTGTGCTTCTGCTGTTTGCAAAGCTGCTTCTTGTGAAAGCATTGCTGCTCTATTAGCCGCTTCTTGATTAGCTATATCTGCTGCAATTCCTTGTTTAGACTTTAGCGCTGCTGCTGCAATTGCCTGCGCACCACCTGGCGCACCTCCGACCATAGCAGCAGACTGTAAAGCCTGCGCTAATGCTTGATCTGTTTGCTGCGCTTGAAATTGTGTTGCTTCTTGATTTATTGTGGCATCTTCAAATACATTTTCCATCCCTGAATAAGGATTGGTAAACTGAAAATCTTTAAATGCTCGCATTTGCTGATCGTATTCAGCTTTTGCAGCTCTTGCTTCTCTTTTTCTTCGGCCGCTTCCTATAATGGAGCCGGCTATTTGTGTGACTCCTCCTATAAGAGCCCCTGCTATTGGTAGTGGCATATTTTATTTTTTTACGTTTGACTAATATAATATTCAGAACTTATTGCAAACAATTCTTTTTTAGTTGTTGCTTCACTTTTAAATCGCACTTTAGCAAAGAAACCTTTTGTTCCAGAAATATCTTGTGTATTTGCGCCGTCTTGTATCAGTGGCCAGAAGCCATCTGCCCCGACAGAGCCATTAGGATCAATGATATATACAGGTTGTGTACCAACGATTGAACCGTGATATTTACCTTCTTTTAAGAACCAACCTAAGAAACCAGATTCGTCTGAATCTAATATTCTTACATTTGTAATGCTATACACACCATCTTGATCTCCAATAATTTCTGAAGCTTCCCAGTTTGAATCACCTTCGTAATTTAAAGTTAAAAAGTCTGAAATATATGTTGGATTGTCATTAAATATAATTTGTACTTCTGAATTAGCTGCAGTACCATAAAAATTATTACGGTCTACACCATCAGAATTGTGTAAATAAGCTTTACCATTTTTAAATGTGTAAAACTTGTTAGCCATCGTAATACCTGACTCAGGTATAAAGCTGAATCTTGATGTCCATCCTTCCGAGCGCAAACTATAACCTAATGTTATGTTTGATGTTTCATTTGGAATTGTTTCAGAGCCAATAGAGACAGCGTTTTGGTCGTAGCCTTGCATTGATAATACATATTGCATTTTAGCTCCGTCATAAGCCCCTATTAGCTTGTCGGCAGTTCCTATTCTGTCTCGCCAGAAGTTTGACATCCCTCGGCTACTAATTGGGAACAATTGCCCATTAGCCGGTGTGAGTTGCATTACTGCGCCTCTTTTTGCATCTGTAAAGTAAGCATTATTACCATAAAAAGCAAATGATTCTGGGTGTGTGCTTATGCCATATTGTCCTTGATAAACCATTGCTTGGCCTAATACAAGGTTTGTAGCAGTAACATTAACACCCTCATCTGCGTTAAATAATGCGTCTTTATCAGCAAGTATTCTAAATACTTTATCTTCTGCTAATGCAATAAGATTAGTATCTAATGTATATAATTTTTGTATACCTCCATAGTTTGGCTCAAGCTCTTTTTGTATTCCTTCAACTAAACTAAATTGGTTTAATTCATTTAATCCTGTTCTAGAATTATATAATCCTGAAAATATAACACCTGCTTTTCTATGCTCTTCTGCAAATCTAGCATCGGGAGTATTTACACGTATAGATTTAACTAATTCAGTAGAATTAAATTTATCTAGTATTTGTGTTGACTCTAAATATATTTTGCCCGGGTAATCACCAATTCTAGCAATACAGTTACTCCAGTTAATTACATTTAAACCGCCGTGCTCAGCTTTGCTAAAAGTGCCTGCGCTTTCCCAATACAGATCGAGGTTTGATTCATCTAAAGCTTCTGTTTCAAAGTCTAAAGCTTTAACCGTATCTATCTCACCGTTGTCTTTAAAAGTACTTTGTCCAATTGGTATTGATTTAAAAGCAGCTCCTGATGGAGGATCTACAAAATCTCTTGGTACTTTTACAAAAAAGCTTCCTTTTAATTTGTCCTGCCCTTCTTCTGTTAATGCAAGTTTAGCAAACTTAGCATTTACTGTAACACGCGTACCACTAGAATTCTCGTCTTCGTTCATGTCAATGCCAGCGACACTGATCCCAGTTGTAGTTAACACATCTCCTGCATCACCAACCCTATTAGATAAAACTAACTTTAATAAGTTTCTATTTTGTCCAGAGCCTTGCCTGCTTAATTCTATTGTATCTATAAGACAATAATTTGTTCTTACAGAAGAAACATTATTAGCTTGATCAAGTGTAGGGTCAAATCTAAATAACATTCTTTGCGCAAAGCCAGTACAATCTACGGTTAATGTAGATGTTCCGTTTGTGGATAATACAGATGCTGTATTATCTTGTGCTTGAATATGTGAATTTATGCTGGACAAATTTAAAGTTCCGCTTTCTGCTTTTAAATATAAAGTAGTTTGGCCCAGGGTGGTATCTGTTATAGTACCACTTGCATTTACAACATTAACTTCGTTTTTACGTAAAGTTGATAATCCAGCAACTTTTCTTTCTCCAACTTGCTGCTTTACAATATCGGGTGCTTCGTTTTCAATATCTAATATTGGTATACGAAATAAACTAGTTAATACATCACCATCGGCGTTTTCAAATGTTGATCGTCGTGGTATTAAAAAAGTATCTTCAGTTACCTTGTTTCTATCTTTAGAATTAAACTGTAAATAAGCGTTTGCTTGACCTTCGTCTGTTTGATCACCTTCTATATAAGTATTATAAGCTGTTAAATTATATGTTGTATTAGATGTATCTTTTATGAAATATCTATAAGCAACAGCCCAGTCGGGACAATCAGATAATATTCTAGCGTTTAATTTTATTCTACTAGTGTATGTAAAATCTGTTTTAAAGCTTGATCCAGGAGAATCAGGCAGCTTTGTTTGTTGTGTTAATAAAGATCCTTGTCTTCCATATTTATCAATATACACAACACCAACTTCATAAGTTCTATTTGTTCTTACAGAAGGTCCATCTTTAGCGCCTAGTATCTTAGACGTGCCAACTTTTAATTTAAAGCCATCGTCGCCTAATTTAGTTCTGTCTTGATCAAATTTATAAACATAATTACCATACATTAATCTATTTGCAGTTATTTCCTGCGCTTTAGCTTTTAATGGTACAGAGTCAAAATGTCTATTTAATTGAGCATTAGGAAGAGCGGCCCCAAGCGATCTTCTTGGTATTTTTATATCATATAAAAAACCACTACCCCTATCTCTAGGGGGTATCTCTATGGTTTTCAATACATATACAGTTGTAGATATAGATTCTGTATACAGAATGTCAACAGCTACAACATCTTCTCTTCCAGTAGGTAAAGAGTTTATTGTTATTTCTTCAAGATCATTTGTCATGAAGACATTAAACCCATTTTTAAATCTCTCCTTGTCGTCTGTACTAACAACAGATAAAAACTGTACTTCAGTAAAAGGCGCGTACGGTGAGTATTCTCCGTCGTCATACCTCCATCTATAACTTAGATAAGGAAATATTTTTTCAAATGGTTTTACTCTTTCTGCCATTCTTTATTGTTTATTAGTTATTGCTAAAAGCGAAAAATATAATCATCGCTAAAGTCTGGTCTAGGCGTGGGTGGCCACAATGGGTCATCTTCTAAAAAGTCGGGTGTACTAGCCGCTTGCATTAAGTTTACAGTGGTTGTTATAGAAGGGTCCGCTCCATGTTTGATAACAATATCACCAGACCTTTGTCTACCACCGTTAGGAGCTTGTGGTGGAATAGCTAATTTAGCTTCTCCTAAATTTATTCTTTTATAAGCTTTTATTGGAACATTTGTTGTGCTCCAATTACCTAATGATGCTATTTCCCAGTTACCATCATAACCTTTTTCTGTCTTTATACGAATAAAAGCAGAATCACCAGCGCTATAACTATTTGTTCCTGGAATTTGATTATACCCTTCTTCGTTTATATTAACAAACCCGGTGCTTGCTTCAATAAATCTTTCAATGTTTTCTTCGTCATAAAATTTAACTACATTTCCAGATATACCCTCTTCCCCTGCATTGTTTGTAGCATATGCTGCATAATAATAAGTATAACCTCTTTTTTGGCTGCTAAATATTTTTTTAAAAAAATCATTTCCTTCAGCTGAAGTTATTTTATGCGTTATTACCCCACTTGGTGGTGAATCATATGTTGATTTTAAAGCAGTACCTGTCGAAGGCTGGGCTAGCGAAGTTCCTGATTTACCAATTACATAAAAACCCCTATCGGCTATTTCTATATTATTTCCTGTTATTGTTCCTTTTAATAGTCTAGGAAAATTATTTGCCGAAGAATCAGTTCTTACTATTGGTTTTGTATTTTGAGGAACTGTAACATTGCTTACATCAAATGTTTTAAAATTATCAGATATATAAGTGTGCGTAGTTCCGTTGCAATTAATTTCACAAAAAGCAGAAACATAATATTCTCCACTGGGTATAACACCGGTTATTCCATATCCGCTAGCGCTTGTAACAAAGCTGCTTGTTACTAATTGATTTCTATTTGTCGCGCTACCCATTGCTGTTTTTATTTGCGCAGATGTTGCGCTTGCTCCAACGATAGATTTTAGCTTATAATAAAAACCTTTTTTAGTTATTGAATAGTAATTTGCTTTTTCTGCGGCATCACCTTTAAAAGAAACTTGAGTACCATTTGAGTTGTTTGCGCCTATTGTCACTTGCCCCATTGCTATTCTAGGTGTTTCACCAGACTGCGGGGTTGTATGTGCTGCAACTAATTTTTGAGTGGCTAAAGCACCGTAACTATTTCTGTTTAAATTAGCGTACATTGGTAAAGCATAAGGGCCTCTTGTTGACCTTTGTCTTGGTGTTGCGTACGCTATAAAGTGCACATCACTACCAGCTGTTAAGCCTGTGACAGACTTATCGAATTCAAACCACGTCCCTGCGCCTTCGCGAAAGCCCATAGCGTGGTCTGCCATAGTACTTGTTATTGGAACAGTTACTTTTGTTGTTGTACCTTTTGCTATCCATTCGTCCATTGCTTCATGAAAAGCGTCGGATTGGCCAAATGTTTCAGGTGGAATAGCAGGTTTATCAGTAGTCGAATAGTAGAAACCTAAAGAGTTCATAGGTGTACTGGTAGCAGCAGAATTGTTACCAAATCTACCCTCCAGTTTTAACGATGTGTTTGTTACATCTGTGGCTACTTCATTTTGGTTATTTCTAGTTTGAATAGTAGGAGCAAAACTCATATTTAAATCAGAAACACCACTATCTAATCCCCAGTCTAAATTTGTATTACTTGCGTGAATATCTGCACCAACTCTTAAAGGTGTAACCGTAGTTGTGCCATCACTTAGTGTAACATAAGCATAAGATGTTAATGTAAGGGTAATTGGATTTAAAAAATAAGTTAAATCATATTCCCATTCAAGCGCGTCTAAAAATAATTGTTTGTCTGCGTCAGAATATAAATCATATGAATGCTCTTCAATTGTGTATGTGCCAAGTGTAGTGCTGTCGCCTGAAGAAGCAAATGTAAACCTAGAAGAATCTAAACGGTCATTTCTTCCTAGCTCATCGACCTGATCATGTGTTTTAAAACCATCTATATAAGGCGCAATCTCACTGCCAGTGGGCATTGAAAAAGCTATACCTGAATCAACAATTGTTTTACCACTAGGAACAAAAGAAATATTATAATCAAAATATAATTTAAACTCGTCGTCTTCTGTTTTATAAGCGACTTCATTTAATGTTATTACAGGCTCGGTTTGATCATCTGGATTTGTTGTTTTAACAACGCCAACCTCTCCTTGAGTATTATAACCCCCTTCTGATCCATAACCAATAGCTCCGCTTCCATTTTTAGCGTATGCCATATAATAAACATCTTCTCCCCCTGTTAGTGTAAGCACATTTTGCGTGCTAACCTTAAAAGGACCTTTGCCATTAACTAACGTGTCGTTGGATGTTATTTTAAAAACAGAATAATCTGAAAACGCAGACTCTTGTGATGAGCCATCTGCATTTGCTGATAAATTTGGAAAAGCTTCTTTTAATCTAGACGCATCGCTTATAGCATTTGGATTTGAGCTAACTATAAATCCTTTTTCAGATATTTCCGTAGATTGATCTCCTTCAGTTATTACTTCAGCTTCTAGCTCAACGTATGTTTCATAAGCAAAAGTATTGTCATGCTTAATCATAGGGCGCTGCACGGTATCCCCTCCGGGTGATGTTATAAAAGTACTAGGTGTGGCTGTTGTTACAGTACCCTGTGTGCCTTGCGTTTGATTTTTTGTATCCATATACGCGTAAACATAGTACGTATATCCAGGCTGGAGCATAGTAAATGTATAAGCTGTAAAACTAGTATCTAATGTAGTTCCAAGCATTTGTCCTAAACTATCTAATGTAGTAGGCCCAAATTTAGCTGGAAACTTATATTTTTCTTCTCCCTCAACGTTATTTAAACGCGAAGCCTCATCAGCTTGAGCCTCTACTTCATCAAATGTAGGTGCTGTAGCTGGTGGATTTAAATAGCCTTTGCTTACTATAAACCCTTGGTCAAGTATTTCTAAGCCCCCATCATCTGAATATGTAGCTTCAAAATCAACACTTTCTAACCAGTTTAATGTTTTTCTATATGTTGCTTTAACAGTAAAATCAGATACAGTGCCTGTAGCTGCCGCTGTATTGTCTTTTAAAAGTACTGGGCCTTCTACAGAACCATAAACTTCACCTGGAGCCCCTTGGTCTTTAGCATATGCCATTCTCCATAAATAAATGTCCCCAGACTGCGATCCTAAACCATCTGCATCATAATGATCACTTGTTGATGTACTGCTTATTTTAACACTTATTCTTCCTATAAATGATTGCAATGGCGCTTCATCTTCTTTTTTAAAAGAACCGTTGCCTACATTTGCAACAAGAGCATCTCTAGTTGAATAAGCCTCACTGAATGTATAATAAAAACCAGCTTCTTGTAAGTTTCTAGCATTAGAAACGGTGCCTATCATATGGGTTAACTGTATTGAACGGTTCCCGCCGCCAAATCCAGCAAATGTTGATACTTTTAGAGTGCTTGTTACATCTTCGTCATCATCACCTACATATTGATCATCATCATCATTTGTCCAATCTAACCCATCACCACCTGTGTCAACTACATCACCACCACCAGTGCCCTCACCATCTTCATCAGATCCAACGCTAGATAACGATGTTTTTAATGGGTTAAATGGGTGTTCCTTTATAACAGTAATATCTCTTTCTTCAAAAGTTCTGTTATATATATGTGTTGTTCCTGATGAATGATTTACAGGAACATCAGGATCGTCACCTTTAAACTTCTTAATATTAATTTTCTTAGGCTCAGTTTTGTTATCTGTAAAAAATAACATGCCATCAATGATATTAATACCTGTAATTAAACGATCTTTACTGAAATTTAATATTTTACTAGGCATAAGTTACGGTAACTTTTGGAGTAGCAATAACTCCGTTTATATTTTCAAAAGCATCAAAGTCAATGTTCGATGATATTGATATTTCTGTATTAGCAGCTACAGTATCTCCCTCTGCTATATTAAGAGTAAAATTATATGGATTATCTATTTTTTGTATTGTAATAGATTGATCCGAACTAAAATTATTAGCCACACTAACACCTGTAGAAGGGAATAAAGTAAATTCTGCCATAATTAATAATTATATGTTATATTTAATGTATGTGTAACATTAGCTGTTCCACCATTTAAAGTGTAAGGGTCTGCTTCTATTATAACCGCAGGTACAGGTCCAATACTAGTTGCTCCCCAAATACCCATTGCCTCAGTTGCTATGTAATATTCATAATCTGTCCCTTCTGTTTTACCTGTTATAGAAACATCAACTTTTGTTGGGTCAAATGTTCCGCTATTAAAACTACTTGTAGTCGTTCCAGAAGGAGTAGTAGCAACAGCATTATTTGTTGACAAAGGTATCATTACATAACCAGTGTTGTTTTGTTCAAATGGCCCAATTGAAAATTGAGCATTTGGCACTCTAGCCCCATCATTCCAATGCAACCCACTATCTGTAACATGATCAAAAGCAGCTACAAATGGAACTGTTCCGGTTCCTGTTTTTGCAAAGTTTAAAGTAAACGTTGCCTTATATCTTGTACCACTTGGGCTGCCTTTAACTATTTGTGCTGTTCCAGATGTCAATCCGCTTTTTGCAGCAGTTACTGTGTAAACACCGCTTGTTGTGGTTGTAGTATTAACAGAATTTGATTTTGCAAAATTATTTGACGTTGTGTTACTAAATGTAAGCGTAGCGGGCCCAGTGTTGCTCCATGTAACACCCGATGTTAAATCATTATAATTAGCATATAATCCCGAGCTATCAGTAGCTACGGCTGCAAAATAAAAACCTCCATTATCTTTTTCAAATTCCCTATAACCAGGATAAAGATTGGCACCATATTGGTCGCCATCAGCTGTTGGAAAAATAAATATTTTATTATTAGGCAATTGATTATATGATGGAGCAGCACTAGTTGTAAATGTTTTTACGGCTCCTTCTCCTGTACCTGTTGTATTTGTTGCAAAAGCTGCAAAACTAATTAGTTTGTTGTTAGGCAAACTTGTTATATTAGATTCAAAATCATCATCAAATGAAGATATATTGACTGTATTTCTTGTAATTCCGGCACCACCGTTTTCTAGTTGAGATAATGTTAAAGCTGTGCCTCCTGTGTTATATCCCCAATAAAAACCTACAGCTGTTACACCAATATCATTATATCCTATTTCGCCACGTATTGTAGCTGAATTAAGTGTTACGTTTACAGCTGTTTTAGTTACGACTGATGCTGGTGCTGTTTGTGCAGGCTGTGTTGCAGACACAGTACCGTACACATATTCTCCTTGATTAGCATAACCTCTTGGCGTTCTTGCCCTTGCTTGTACACTTAATGTTTTTGCAGAAGCAGTAGTGTTTGCATCAAAATCTTGTGTTACAGCAGATACTGCCCCTAGTTGGGATGTTAATGTTATCTTACCATTTTGTGCAACAGAAGCAGCAACGCCGGCATTAGCAAATGCAAATGTAGCTTCTTGTATAACATTTTCTTCAGAAGAGTCAAGTATTATAGTGTTAATAGAAGGAGGGTTGCTACTAGCATCGTATTCAAATATACCATCAACTTTATCGCCTGTTACAAAATAATATATTTTATTTTCTTCAGGGTGCGCATAACTACCAATTACAGTAGCATTAGGATTTGATGAAGAGCTTAAACCTAATATATCTTGGCCAGTTAAAAGCTCATTACCTTTTAAGTTTTCTAAGGCCCCAACATTTCCATCCTCTGAAAATTCTACACTAACATTGAGTGCGTCACGATATGTACCCGCAGGCAATAATCTATCATCAATATCTTTGTCCATTTTAGCGGACTGGAATGTTCTTTTAC
>ERZ869936.2505-NODE-2505-length-10687-cov-31.997366_pt1 | contig 10687 bp, 5 predicted proteins | sample MGYA00520876_ERZ869936 | MGnify/ENA primary metagenome ERZ869936 (study PRJEB32218, sample SAMN09650985) | biofilter metagenome | isolation source: enrty point of leading RO module | place: Saudi Arabia: Thuwal, RO plant located on Red Sea | collected 2016-02-17 ... | reverse complement strand
GTCCTTCGCGGTGTCCTTCTCTGCGGCGACGGCCTTTTCCAGCCGCATCTTCTCCCGCTTGTGCGAGTCGATCTTCGTCTTCAGCGCCCAACCGCGCTCGTAAAGGGCATCGCGCTCGGCGGTGATTGCCGGATCGTCGTCGTACTTCCGATCGGCCCGGTCGAGCGCCGAAAAGACGGCATGCAGGCTGTAGTAGTCTTTCTGCGTAATCGGATCGAACTTGTGATCGTGACACTGCGCACAGCCGACCGTGAGGCTCATGAAGCTCATCACCGTGTTCTGCACCATGTCGTCGCGATCGAGATGCCGCGCGATCTTGCCGTCGATCTTCGACTCGGGAATCTCGGCGTGCCCGATATGATCCCATGGCCCGGCGGCGATGAAACCGAGGGCCTCGATCCCGTCGACCGTGCCCGGGAAAAGAATGTCGCCGGCAATCTGCTCTTGAATGAAGCGATCGTAGCGCTTGTCTTCGTTGAGCCAGCGGATGACGTAATCGCGATACGGCCAGGCATGCGGCCGCGGCTTGTCTTTGTCGTAGCCGTGCGTCTCGCCGTAGTGAACGACGTCGAGCCAGTGCCGGGCCCAACGCTCGCCGTAGCGCGGCGAGGCGAGCAGACGATCGACCAGCTTCTCGTACGCCTCGGGATCGTCGTCCGCGACAAAGGCGTCGACCTCCGCGGGCGTCGGCGGCAGCCCCGTCAGATCGAAGTAGAGGCGACGCAAGAGCGTCGCCTTGTCGGCTTCCGGTGAAGGCTGCAGATCGGCCTCACGAAGCTTCGCCAACACAAAGGCATCGACCGCGTTGCGAATCCACTGGTGCGCCGCCGGATCGCTGACGCTTTCGGGAAGCGGCGGACGCGCGAGCTGCTTGAGCGACCACCAGACCGGTTCTTCCAATGTCAGGCCTTCAGGCCACTGGGCGCCGGCGTCGATCCACTGGCGAACGGCCGCCACCTGGGCCGGCTCGAGCGGCTTGTCGCCCTGGGGCATGTCCGCCTGGCCGTTGTGGGCGGTGATCAAGTCGATCAGGTAACTCGAATCGGCGTCGTGCGGCTCGATCACCTCGCCGCTGTCGCCACCCGCCAGGACCGCCGTGGCCGACTGCAACGACAGTCCGCCCTCGCGATCTTCGTCGTTGTGGCAGTTCAGACACTTCGCCGCGAAGACGGGCGCGACCTGCTGCTCGAAGAACGTCTCCGCGGCCTGGAGCGAAGCGGCACCGGCAAGGAGCGAAAACGCGACGATCGCCGTTAGGAGCCTGCGAGCAAACATAGCGGTGGGGGGCGGGCGTGGGCGCGTGCATCGACGAGCCCGGCGTGCTATCCGATCCGGACGACCCCGGCTTCCTGCCGAGCATGATCCTTATCGACTCGATCTATTCTAGCCGAAAACGGGGGCACAATACCAGCAAGCTTGGGCGAGAAAACCCTGTTAGAAAACGGGTTACGGCATGTAGGGCGGTCGCATCGGCCCACCTGCGCGCCGGTGCAATTCTCGATGCGAGCGGGCAAGACGCACGTCGAGAGCCCTAAGGCCGCTCTGTGAGGCTCACGAGAGCAATGTCGACGTAATGGGCCTGGTCGCTCGACCGACAGTGAACGACGATGCTGTTCGACTTGCCGCGGCGCAGAGCGGCCGCCAACAGGCCCTCGACCGGCACCAACCGATAACCGGCCGTCGATGCCTCGGGCAGTCGCGTGGTCACCCCGTTGATCGTCACCGTGCAAGGGCCGCTGTGATGCACGAGCAGGTGCGGACGACCGGCGAACTTCTCCGGCAAGGTGAAGCTACGCCGTAGCCAGATCGCCTCGCTCTGCCATTCGGTACGCACGCGTTTGCCAAAGTGTTTCAGCTTGCCGAGAACGCCGGGCCCCTCTTGCCACTGCCCGTCGTCGAAGTCCGGAGCCGACCAGGTCCCTTCGGGTTCCTTGGTCGTGTAGCGCCACGTTTGCGGTGTGTGTTCCGAGCCGGCCATCAGGTAGGTCACGATCGGGGGCTTCGCGTAGACCGCGCGATTCGCCGCGCGGACCGCCTCCGGGTGCAGCTTGTGGAGCGCGCGATCGTAGGTGAGGTGACCATTCACCTCGATTTCGACGTCGGTCGTCTGCGTGTAGACGGCCCCGGAAAGCCCGCGGGCATACATTACCTGCAGGTTCTTGGTCAGCTCGACGTAGGCATCGGTTAGCTCGTCGATGTCGTCCAGACGGCGGTAGTCCCACTCCTTCTCGTTCTTCCACAGGTGCCCCGGCACGCGTCGGCCGAGTCCGCCGAACTCACCCATCACCACCGCCCGTTTCTCTTCAGGCAGCGGAAAGCTCTGGCCGAGGTAGTGGTGCACGTCGTTCACTTCGCCGGTCCCGCGATCGACCAGCCCACTGGCCGAGTCGACCAGCCGGGTCGGGTCGAGCTTCTTGACCAGATCGGTAATCCGCGCCGTGTCGTATTGGCCCCAGCCCTCGTTGAACGGACTCCACAGCACGATGCAGGGATGATTGCCCCGCGACTCGATCAGCCGCGTCAGTTCGAGCTCGAACTGGCGCGCCGACTCCGGCGACCGAATCAGATCGGGGTCGGGCACCGGCTTGAAGACATTCAAGAATCGATCGCCGTTGGGCATGTCCTGCCAGACGATCATGCCGACGCGGTCGCAATAGGTGTACCACCGCTGCGGCTCGATCTTGACGTGCTTGCGAATCAGATTGAACCCCAAATCGCGCGTCGCGTCGACGTCGTAGCGCATGGCGGCATCGGTCGGCGGGGTATACAAGCCGTCGGGCCAATAGCCCTGATCCAGCAGCCCGTACTGAAACAGCATCTTGTCGTTCAAGTAGATCCGCAGCAGCCCGGCGGCGTCCTTCTTGAGTTCGATCTTCCGCATGCCGAAGTAGCTTTCGACCCGGTCCTGGCTGCCGTTGTCGCCGGCGAGAGTCACGACCACGTCGTAGAGATGCGGCGATCCGGGACCCCAGAGTTTCGGATCGGTGATCGGCAACACGATCGCCTCGCCCGGCTTGCCTTCGTCGCGGGCGATCAGGTCGTCGCCGTCGCGCACCTCGATCGCGACGCGCTCGCCGCGGCCCTTGACCGTCACAGCGACCTGCTGGCGATCGACGTCGGGCACGATCTTCAGCGACTCGATGTAACTGGCCGGCACAGGCTCCAGCCACACGGTTTGCCAGATGCCGCTGCTGGCCGTGTACCACACGCCCTCGGTCGTCAGCGTCTGCTTACCGCGACATTGATAGCCCGTGTCGGTGCCGTCCCACACCGAGACCACGATCTGCTGTTCGGCATCGCCGGGGCGGAGCGCGTCGGTGATGTCGAAGGTGAAGGGGTCGTAACCGCCGCGGTGACGTCCCACCTTAGTACCGTTAACGAACACGGTCGCGTCCCAGTCGACCGCACCGAAGTTGAGCAACACGCGCTGGCCGTTCTCGCGCCACGCGCTCGGCACTTCGAACTGCCGACGGTACCAGAGCCGCTGGGTGTAGCCGAGTCGCCGCTTGACGCCCGAGAGGGCCGACTCGACGGGAAACGGCACCAGAATGTCGCCGTCGAATTCCCCCGGCTGCGGCTCCTCGCGTTTGCGAATGGCGTATTGCCACAGCCCGTTGAGATTCTGCCACGACTGGCGAACCAGTTGCGGACGCGGGTACTCGGGCCAGACGCTCTCGGGACTCACTTCCTTGGCCCAGCGGGTCATGAGCGGACTCTCGGCCGGCTGCCATTTGCCGTCGTCGGCGTGGACGGCGGAATCGGTGACACAAAGGGCGGCGCCGGAAACAATCAGGACGAACGAGATCGCGAGAATCGTCAGACGCTTCATCGGTACAATATCTCTCGTGGTGGACGAGACGGGGCTCTCGGAATGATCAACTTGGCGTGGCCGCTATTATATCGCGGCGGTGGTACGCCTACAGCGTGTCGCTCGCAAGCGTCGCCGTGTTTCGTGCCCCGCTCGTCGGTCGACGATTCGTGTTGCATAATGTGGACTTCCGTTCCGCAGCAACAAGGTTTGCACCATGTTTCGGTTCGACACCATCGGCCAGGCGGCGCTCTTGGGCGCCTGCGTCTTGATTGCCGGCTGCCTCGACGATTTTCGCTACGACAATCCGGCTCCCCCGCAGATTGCGCCCATCGTCGCCGAAAACGCGAAGCCGGGCGACGACGGCTGGCTGCTGACCAAGACCAAGATCAACGACCCTTCGCGCAGCTTGCCCGTGGAAGGCTATTGTTCGCACCAGTCGATTCGTGTGGGCGAGACTTTGAAGATCTTTGTCAGCACGGACCCGGTCTCGAAGTTCAACCTCGACATCTACCGCCTGGGCTACTACGACGGCCAAGGGGCCCGGAAGATGAAATCGTTCGCAGACATCGAAGGCCAAACCCAGGCCACGCCCGAACCGGGACCACGCAACGTTCGCGAGTGTCACTGGGAGCCGTCGGTCGAGTTTGCGATTCCGGACGACTGGCTCAGCGGTGTTTACCTCGGCAAGTTGACCGCGGTGCCGAGCGACTTTCAAAGCTACGTGATCTTTGTCGTGCGCGACGATCGCGAGGCCGACTTCATCTTTCAGGTCTCCGACCTAACCTGGCACGCCTACAACCGCTGGCCCGGCTGGGCCTCGTTGTACGACTTCGGCGACGATCACTGGTACGGCGGCCCCAGCAACAACGTCAGCTTCGATCGCCCCTATGCCCGCTACATCAACATGACCGCGGTTACCTGGGACAACGCCCGGCCCTACACAGGCGCGGGCAGCTTTCTCTTCTGCGAATTTCCGCTGGCCTACTGGATGGAGAAGGAGGGCTACGACGTCACCTACATCTCGCAGGTCGATACGCACGAAGATGCGGAGGGGTTGCTGCGGGCTCGCGGGTTCATCTCGATTGGCCACGACGAATACTGGAGTCGCCAGGCGTTTGCCAATGTGACGGCCGCGCGGGACGCGGGCGTGAGTCTGGCCTTTCTCTCGGCCAACACGTCGGTCGTCTCCGTCGAGTTCGATCCCTCCAGCGACGGACGTGCGAATCGCCAGTTTCGTCGCAGCACCACCTACGACGACGAACAAGATCTGACCGGCGCGGCGGCCTACGGACGTGGCTTTGGCGATTGGGTCTGCACTGCTCCGGATCACTGGATCTATGAGGGCACCGGCATGCAGGAGGGCGACGTAATTGAGGAGTTGATTGGCTGGGAGTATCAGGGCGAGCCGCTCAAGAACGATCCCAGCCTCGAGATTGTCGCTCGCGGCCAACTGACCGACATCGAAGAGAACGAGCCTGGTGAATTCGTGGCCACCGTGTACGAGGGCCCCAAAGGCAATATTGTCTTCAACGCGGCGACGATCTGGTGGGCGATGCCCCTGGCGAGTCCGCCCGGCTTTCGCCATCCCCATCGCGTCAAAGCGGACTGGACGAGAGACGACCCCCGCGTGCAGCAGATGACCAAGAACGTCTTCGCCCGCATGCTGGCGGACCCGCGTCCGGAGTCTTCGCCGTGATGCGCGAGTGGCCCGCGCGGCCGTCGCGCGATACATTGACAACGCGTCGGAATTCGACCCGTCAGCCTCAGAACCGACAGGAACCGCTCTCATGAACGACCTTGCCGTGACCTTCATCCGCGCGATTGTCCTCCTCGTGTGTGTTGCCTTGCTACCCTCAGCGGCCACGGCAGACGATTGGGTCACGTACGAGCCGGCCGACGGCGCGGGCAATGGCAAACACATCGTCTTGGTGGCCGGTGAATGGGAATATCGCTGCGAGGAAGGATTGCCCATGCTGGCCAAGATCCTCTCGCAGCGACACGGCTTCAAGTGCACCGTGCTCTTTCCGATCAACCCGGAGAATGGCACGATCGACCCGAACGTGAACAACAATGTGCCGGGTTTGGAACTGCTGGCCGAGGCCGACATGATGATCGTGCTGGCCATGGACCTGGAGCTGCCCGACGAACAGATGAAGCACTTTGTCGACTTCATCAACTCCGGCAAGCCGGTGCTGGGCTTTCGCTGCAGCGTGCTGGCCTTTCGTTACGAGAACGACAAAGACTCGCCCTATGCGAAATACGACTTCCGCGGCACCGCGGCGTCGGGCGCCGAAATTCCCGGCGGCTTTGGCATGGTCGTGCTGGGCGAGACTTGGCGCGGACATCACGGACACCACGCCGTCGAAAGCACGCGCGGCCTGATCAATGGGCGCCGCCGCGGCCATCCGATTCTGCGCGGCGTGAAGGGCGATATCTGGGGACCGACCGACGTCTATCAGATCGATCAGTTGCCCGACAACGCGGTTGTGCTCGCCTATGGTCAGGTACTTCGCGGCATGAAGCCGGATGATGTGCCCAACTACGACAAGCCGGTGATGCCGATGGTGTGGGCGTACGAACGCGAAGTCGACGGCAAGCCTTCCCGTGTGGTCACCAGCACGATCGGCGCCGCCGAGGACCTCGAGAGCGAAGATCTGCGAAGGATCGTCGTCAACGGCGTTTACTGGTGTCTGGAAATGGAGGACCAGATCCCCCGTCCCACAAAAGACAACCCCGCGGCGACGAACGTCGACTACGTCGGCGAGTTTGTCGCCTCGCCGTTCGGCCGCGACAAATTCAAGCCAGGACTCCGCCCCGCGGACTTGGCGCTCTGAGCCGCGTCCCCTGACTCGGGTGGACATTGTCGCGTCCGAGAGACGGACCCGCAAAGTGGGGATTGCCGCCCCCGCCTCGACACCGATGGCGTGGGTGTCGCGTCTTTCGGCGGGTGGTCGAAGCCCTGGCACGTTGACCGTGCAAGGACCGAGCAAGACGCTCAAACGGCTCTGGCGCTTGGAATTAGCGGTTCTTTCGGCTATTCTAAGTCGAGCGGAACCCCACCCCCACGACCCACCTTGGCGGCGCACGCCGGCTACCTGTGCGCCGCTCTGCGGCCCCCGCGGCCCCCCTCCCCAAAAAGGACGTTCGGATCATGAGGAAGACTTCGCGCCCTCTCTACTTCTGTCTTCTGCTCGCGTTGGTGCTATTGATCGACATGCCGCATCGTGCCGTGGCCGAGGTCAAGAAGGCCGACGACACGCCGCAACCGTTCTCGCCTGAAGAGAGCGTCAAAATGTTCCAGCTGCCCGACGGCTTCCGCATGGAGCTGGTGGCCGCGGAACCGCTGGTGAGCGAGCCCGTCTGCACGGCGTTCGACGAGAAGGGCCGACTCTTTGTGGCCGAGCTCCACGGCTACAACTACGAAGGACATCTCGACATCGTCGATTTGAACAAGACCGGCAAGCTCGATCGCACGGTCCGCCGCATCCAGGCTTCCGACGAACACAAGCGACTCGCCAAGGAGTTCCAGCACGGCGTCGTCAAGTTGCTCGAGGACACCGACGGCGATGGCCGCATGGACAAGGCGACCGTCTGGGCGAACGACCTGGAGCCCTGTTACGGAATCATCCCGGCCCGCGACGGCATCATTGCCACGGCCGCGCCGCAGATCGTTTACCTTGCCGACCGCGACGGCGACGGCGAAGTCGACCATCGCGAAGTTCTCTTCGACGGCTTTGGCGTCCATCTGCTCGAGCGGGCCATCAACAATCCGCGCTGGGGCAAGGACAACTGGATCTACGCCGGCGCGGGCGGCGGTGGCGGGACCATTCGCGGACCGAATCTCGCCAAGCCGGTCACGCTGGGCAACACCGACTTCCGCTTCAAGGCCGATGGCTCCGCCATCGAGCCGGTGAGCGGCACCGTAGGCACATATGGACTGGCCCTGAACGACTTGGGCGATCGCTTTCCCTGTTCCGGCGGCCAGCCGGCGATCTACTCGGTGCCGGTCGACTATCGCTATTTGCGGCGGAACCCCTTTGTGCCCGGCCCCCGCACGACGCACTCGGCGGTGGGCTACAACCGCTGCTATCGAATCAGCGAGCCGCATCCCTGGCGGGTGAAGCGAGGCAGCGACCCCAACTGGCAAAAGTTCTACGGCGAACACGAAACCAACAGCAGCTATTTCACCGGCGGCTGCGGTAACGACTTCTATCGGGCTGCGCTGTTCCCCAAAGAGTACTACGGCAACTTCATGATGTGCGAGCCATCGCAGAACATTCTGCATCGCTGCATCGTGAATCGCGAAGGCTCGGCCTATCGTGGGCATCGTCCCGAGGGACTCGAAGAGGCCGAGTTTGTGGCCAGCACCGATCAGTGGTTTCGACCGGTCAACGTCCGCGTAGGGCCCGACGGGGCCCTCTACGTTTCGGATATGTACCGGGAGATCATCGAAGACTATTCGGCGATCCCCCGCTTCCTGCAACAGCAGTACGGCGTCGCCAACGGGGACGAGTACGGGCGGATCTGGCGACTCGTGCCCGAGGGCAAGCCGCTGCGTCCGCTGGTCGACATGAGCAAGTTGAGCTCGGCCGAGTTGGTGCCTTACCTGGCCGACTCCGATTCGTGGTGGCGCGAGACGGCGCAGCGCGTCCTCGTGCGTCGTGGCGACAAGTCGGTCGCGCCGGCCGTGGCGAAGCTGGTCGCCAAAGGAAAATCGGCCCAGGCCCGCATCCATGCTCTACATACCCTGGCCGGTCTCGGCGAGCTGGGGGCGGAGGAAGTCACCGCCGCCTTGGCTGACGACGACTTTTCGGTACGCGTTCACGCCCTGCGTACCTGCGAACCACTTCTGGCCGACAATCCTGGGCTATTGACGAAGGTCTGCGCCATGACCGGCGACGTCGATGCCCGCGTGCGGTTGCAGTTGGCGATGACGCTGGGCGAAGCCGCAAGCGAACAGGCCACCTCGGCCCTCTTCCGCCTGGCCAAGAATCACGGTGCCGAACGCTGGATGTCCAATGCCGTATTGAGTTCTTGCAATGAGAACGCGGGCGAGCTGCTCGCCATGCTGGCCGAAGGCGAAGATCCCACCGAGGGCGCCCGCAAGGTGATCCGGCCGCTGGCCCAGACGATCGGCGGTCAGCGCGACGGCAAGCGGATCGGTATCTTGCTGAAGACCGTCGTGGCCAGCGTACCCGACGTCCAGTCGCAGGCCATCCGCGGCCTGGTCGACGGGCTCTCCGACGGCGACGTCAGCGGCGCTCTGACGCCGGACGGTCGTCGGGCCGTGGTGGCGCTGTTGGAGCAGGCGGCGCCGCGCATCCGTGCCGAATCGGTCAAGCTCGCCGCGATCTTGCTAACGCCCGAGGCGCCCGAGTTGAAGCGGGCCTTCGAAGAAGCGACCGCGCTGGCGCTCGACGACTCGGCCGAACTGGCACGACGCGTCGAGGCGATCGCCCTGTTGGCCAACGCCTCGTACGACGTCTTCGCCCCGACCGTTCAGCAGTTGCTCGACGTCCGCCAGTTGACGGAAGTGAAGCTGGCCACGGTGAACGCCCTGTCGCAGTCGGACAACGCCGCGGTGACGAAGGCGTTGCTCGAAGGCTGGGAGGGCTACACCCCCAAGGTCCGCGAGGCGACGCTCGACGCCATCTTCGCCCGGGCCGACCGCGTGCCGGAGTTGCTCACCGCCCTGGAACAAGGCCGCGTGAGTCGCGTCGACATCAACGCTTTCCGTCGCGAGCGCTTGCTCAAGGCTCGCTACGCGATTCGCACGCGGGCCCAGAAGATCTTCGACCAGGCGGGCGAGGACGGTCCGCCGGCCGAATTGGTCACCCAATATCAAGAAGCGCTCGACGGTCCTCGCGACGTTGCTCGCGGCAAGACGTTGGCCACGAAACACTGTTTGGTTTGCCACCAGCTGGGTGCCGAGGGTCACAAGGTCGGACCGAACTTTGCCGAGATCGCGAACCAGCCGGACGACGCCCTGCTGCAAGAGATTTTGGCCCCGAGCCGTAAGATCGATCCGCAGTACCGCAACTACGTGGTCACCACCAAGGACGGTCGTCAGTTCAACGGCGTCATGGTCAGCGAGAGCGCCAACAGCGTCACCTTGGCGCAGCAGGAAGGCAAGCAGACCACGATTCTGCTGAAGGACTTTGACGAGGAAGACTCGCTCCGCGCCTCGGACGTCTCGCTGATGCCGGCCGATCTTTACAAGCAGGTCGAGCCCAAGGATTTGGCCGACATCCTCGGCTTTCTGAGGGCGACCTTGGCCGGCGCGAAGAAGGATGAGGGCAAGTAGGCGTGCCGTTGCCCTGGAACGGTGTGCGATCGATTTCGCGCGGCGTGCGCTAGGCGACGCCCAGCGCGGCAAGCGCCTCGCTTGCCAATCGTGCGAGGCGGGGATCGTCATCTGCAGCCGCGGCCGTGAGCGGCCCGGTCGCCTCGACCGCACCGGGTCCAATCCGTCCGAGAGCCCAGGCCGCTCGCTGACGAACGTTGAGCGGTCGTTCGGCCGCGAGCGCGGCAGCCAGCTCCCCCGTCGCTCCGGCCCCCGCCCCTTCGAGCCGCCCGATAAGCGTGATCGCCCAGTAGGCGATGTCTGCGTTGGCGTCGGCCGTCAACTCGGCCAGGGCCGACAGATCGTCTTCCGCGGGCGGGCCAAGCTCTTCGAGCGCCGCCGTGGCCCACTCCTGGACTGATTCGTCTTCGTCCCCGGCAGCCCGCACCAACGCCACCGCCGCCGGACGGGCCGCTTCGGCCGCCTGACAGAGTTGCTGCGCGGCCTCCGCGCGATCGAGACTGCCGCAGGCGCCGAGTTTTTGTGCCAGCTGTTCTACGTCCATGTCCGTTCGTCTCCGTGGTTGAAGGTCG
>ERZ869936.2504-NODE-2504-length-10694-cov-4.457844_pt1 | contig 10694 bp, 10 predicted proteins | sample MGYA00520876_ERZ869936 | MGnify/ENA primary metagenome ERZ869936 (study PRJEB32218, sample SAMN09650985) | biofilter metagenome | isolation source: enrty point of leading RO module | place: Saudi Arabia: Thuwal, RO plant located on Red Sea | collected 2016-02-17 ... | reverse complement strand
ATCGGCAGCGCGCGCGCCGCGTCCACCCACAGCCAGCCGGCGGCGGTGAGCGCCGCCACCGCCAGCACGCCGGCCACGAAATACGCCGCCACCCGGTCGGTGACGACCTGCAGCCGCGGGCGCGCCTGCGCCGCGCGCTCCATCAGTCGCACGATGGACGACAGCAGCGTCTGCTCGCCGGTGCGGTCTACCCGCACCACCACCGGGTCGCCGCGATTGACCGCGCCTCCGAGCACGCGCTCGCCCTGGCGCCGGCGCACCGGCAGGCTTTCGCCGGTGAGCAGCGATTCGTCGGCCTCGGTGTCGCCCTGCTCGAGCACGCCGTCGGCGGGAAAGGCGTCGCCCGGGCGCACCAGCACCCGGTCGCCAGCCTCGAGCACGCCTGCCGGCACGGTATCGAACGCCAGCGACAGCGGAAAGTCCCGCAGCCGGGCGGCCGTCGCCGGCACCGCCCGCGACAGCGACTCGAGGTGTGCGGCCGCCTTCTGCCGCGCGCGTAGCTCGAGGTAGCGCGCGCCGAGCAGCAGGCACACGAACATCGCCACCGAATCGAAGTACACCGCGCCGTGCCCGGACACTGTTGCCCACGCGCTGGCGACGAAGGCAATGACGATGGCGAGCGCCACCGGCACGTCCATGCCGACGCGGCGCGCCAGCAGGTCGCGCCGCGCCGCGGCGAAGAACGGCGTAGACGAGTACAGCACCACCGGCAGGGTCAGCACCAGGCTGGCCCAGCGCATGAGCTGGTCGACATCGGACGGCAGGTCGCCCACGCCGGCGACGTAGCCCGGCCATGCATACATCATCACCTGCATCATCCCCAGCCCGGCGACGGCAAAGCGCGCGAGCAGCCCGCGCGCCTCGCGCTTCTGCAGGGCCTCGAGCGACTGCGCGTCGTAGGGATAGGCGCGGTAGCCGATGGCGCGGATCGCCGCGAGAATCGCCGAGAGTGCGGTCTCGCGCGTGTCCCACCGCACCCGGGCGCGACGCGTCGAGTAGTTGATGTGCACCGCGGTGACGCCCGGCTGCCGGGCGAGATGACGCTCGTTGAGCCAGATGCAGGCCGGACAGGTGATGCCTTCGAGTATCAGCGAAGCTTCGCGTTCATGCCCGGCCGGCGCGGTGACGAAGCCGGCCTGCACCTCCTCGCGATCGAACACCGCGAGATCCGCGACCGCCTCGGGCAGCGCCTCGCGCGGCGAATCGGGATAGCGGTCGCGCTTGTCGTAGTAATGCTCGCAGCCCGCGTCGACAATGGCCTGTGCAACCGCTTCGCAGCCCGGGCAGCACATCGGCCGCGCGACGCCGCCGATGGCGACGCTGCAGTCGAAGCCGGGCGGCACCGGCAGCCCGCAGTGATAGCAGGCCGGCGCATCTTCCCGGTTGCTGGACGCCAGGGCGGACATGGGCGGCATCATAGGCGAACGCGCCGCCGGCGGATTGACCGCCGTCAACCGCACCGCCGGGCGCGCGGTCCGCACCGCGCCCCTGCGACCGTCAGGCCTGGCGCCGCGCGCCGCAGCTGTCGATGCCGAACAGCGAGTACGCCGGACACCGTCGCGTCAGGCCGGTGACCAGCAGCACCAGCCCGATCAGGCCCCACCAGCGGAGGCTGCTGTCGATGAAGAACACCAGGCTGAGAATCGCCAGCCCGGCGATGATACGGAGCATGCGGTCGACATTGCCGACGTTGCGGGTCATGTGCAGCGCTTTCATGCAAACACGATGCACGCATGCTAGGCAATCGGCGCGCGCCGGGATTGATCCACGTCAATCGCCCGCAGCGAACGCGTCCTTGCCCGCGCAAAAAAACAGCCCGCGGCGGTCGGCCGCGGGCCTGCACGTTCACTGCCCGGCGCCGCGACGCCGGGTCAGGTGTTGATCACCACCGGCACTTTCTTCGGCGCCTTGCGCATGGTGAGCACCACCACGGCGCCGACCAGCGCAATGCCGGCCAGCGCGAAGAACGCCGTCTCGTTGGACCCGGTGGCGGTGCGGATGCGGCCGATCATGTCCGGTCCGAAATAACCGCCGAGATTGCCCACCGAGTTGATCCAGGCGATGCCGGCCGCGGCGGCCGTGCCCGACAGGAACGCCGTCGGCAGCGACCAGAAGATCGCGACTGTGGACAGCAGCCCGCAGGTCACCAGCGTGAGCGCGATGATCGACGGCACTGCCGCATGGCCGACCAGCGCCAGCATCAGCAGCCCGACCGTCGCCACCAGCAGGGAGATCGCGGTATGCCAGCGCCGCTCGCCGGTGCGGTCGGAATGCGTGCCCACCACCACCATGCACACGGCCGCAAAGCCCCAGGGGATCATGCTGAGCAGGCCGACCTTGAAGAAATCATTCTTGTCGATACCGACCTCCTGGATGATGGTCGGCATCCAGAAGTTCACCGCGTAGAAACCTACCACAGCGCTCAGGTACACGACCGACAGCGCCCATACCCGGCCGTCGCGGAAAGCGTCGACGAAGCTGTGCTTCTGACCGTGATGCTTCTTGCCGTCCTCGTCCTCCGCCAGCCGGCGCTGCAGCAGCACGCGCTCGTCCGCGCTCAGCCACTTGGCCTTGGCCGGACCGTCATCGAGCAGCACCAGCACCAGCAGGCCGATGAACACCGAAGGCAGGCCTTCCAGCAGGAACAGCCACTGCCAGCCGCGCCAGCCGTTGACGCCGTCCATGTACTGCATGATCGCGCCCGACAGCGGCGAACCGATCACGTTCGAGATCGCGATCGCCGTCATGAACAGCGCGGTCATGCGCGCCCGCCGCGAAGCCGGGAACCAATAGGTGAGATAGAGAATCACGCCGGGGAAGAAGCCCGCCTCGGCCACGCCGAGAAGAAACCGCAGCGTGTAGAACCAGAACTCGGTTTCCACGAACATGAAGCAGCTGGAGATGATGCCCCAGGTGACCATGATGCGGGCAATCCAGAGCTTCGCGCCCACCCGCTCGAGAATCACGTTGCTCGGCACCTCGAAGATGAAGTAGCCGATGAAGAACACGCCCGCGCCGAAACCGTAGACCGCATCGCTGAACTGCAGGTCGCCCGCCATCTGCAGCTTGGCGAAGCCGACGTTCACGCGGTCCAGGAACGCGACCACGTAACACAGGAACAGAAAGGGAATGATCCGCCAGAAAACCTTGTCGTACGTCGCCTTCTCGAAAGCCGGCGAATGGGACGTGCTCAATTGCGACTCCTCCGCAGAAATGTGGGCTCGCCAGCCCCGGTCTGAACCGGCTTTGGTGGTTTTTTTGGCGGGAGTAGCCCTGGGGGCACTCCGGGCGGCCGCGCATTCTATCCGAACGGCATGCGCGCGGCGACGGGCTCGCGGCGCCGCTCAGGGCGGCGCCTGGCGGCGCAGCCGGCGCAGCAGGACGAGGTTCGCGACGGTCACCAGAAAGGCCACCGCGAAATGCACCGCCAGCCAAAAAACCCCCTGCCGGATCAACTGGTTGAACTTCATCGCCTGCACGGTGACATGCTCGAACAGGGTGAGCGCCGTCTCCCGCAGGGCTTCCAGGTTACGGGTGTCCTCGATAGCCACGCCCACCTGCGCCGGCGGCGGCTGCAGGTAACCGATCTGCGGCACGATCACCCAGCGGGCGATGCCCGCGCCCACCGCAAAGGCCAGGAAGGCCGCGGCAGCGATACCGTTCAGCCAGTACAGCGCTTTCATGCGCGATCTCCGGAAGGTTCAGCAGAAAGGCCGGCATTGTACCGAGCGGCTCCAGCGGGCGACGCGACGCGCGGGCAGTCGATTCGGTAACATAGGCGCGAGACGCTGCCGCGCGGCGGCGAACCACAACACAGGGAGGACGGTGTCATGCAAGTCAAACGCGCGAACGAACAGCAGTTCACACCGGCCGGTTACGAGGGCGCCGAGCGCACGGTGCTGCGCATGAGCGCCGCCAGCGGCCGCACCCAGATCGTGCGGCTCAAGGCCGGCGCGCGCGGCCCGATGCACCGTCACCGCGCCGCCGAAGACGTGCTGGTGCTGTCGGGAAGGATCCGCATCGCGGGCCACATCCTCGGCCCCGGCGACTATCTGTACACCGAGCCCGGCGAAGAGCATGAACTCGAGGCCCTCGAAGACTCGGTCATCTACGCCTCCACCGAGCAGCCGGTCGACGTTCGCGCCTGAGCGGGCGCCCGGCCGGCACGGCGCCGGCATGAACGATCGGCCGCGCCGCCGGTCCACCAAAGGCACCGATCCGGAAACCGAGAACGCAGGAGACGCTGCATGGCCAAGAAATCCTCGAAGAAGTCCACGAAGAAATCCGCCGGTAAAGCGTCGGCCAAGGCGGCCGGCAAGCCGTTTCTGACCGACATCAACACCATCCGCGCCCGCGCGCGCAAGCATATCGAGCGCGGCGCCGTGACCGAAGGCTACCAGGCCGACCGAAAAGTGGTGATCGATCTGCTGAACGAGGCGCTCGCCACCGAGATCGTCTGCGTGCTGCGCTACAAGCGCCACTTCTACATGGCCGCCGGCATCAATGCCGACGCGGTGGCGTCGGAATTTCTCCAGCATGCCAACGAAGAGCAGCAGCACGCCGACCAGCTTGCCCAGCGCATCGTGCAGCTGCAGGGCGAGCCGAACTTCAATCCCGACGGGCTCGCCACCCGGTCGCACGCGGAGTACGTGGAAGGCGACAACCTGATCGACATGATCAAGGAAGACCTGGTGGCCGAGCGCATCGCGATCGACAGCTATCGCGAGATGATCGGCTACATCGGCGACAAGGACACCACCACCAAGCGCATGCTCGAAGGCATCCTGGCAATGGAGGAAGAGCACGCCGACGACCTGGTCGGGCTGCTGGAGGAAATGGGCAACTGACCGGCGCGCCACAAGGAGACAGCCTATGCGCAGCATCCTGCTTGCAGTCGACGGTTCTGACTGCTCCAACAAGGCGGTCGAAACGCTGATCGCCACGGCGAAGAAATCGGGCAAGCTCGACGTTCACCTGATCAATGTGCAGGCGCCGATTTTTCCCGAACAGTCCCTGGTGTATCTCGACCCAGACAAGCTCGACACCTATTACTACGAGCAGGGTTCGAAAGGCCTGGAGTCGGCGCAGAAGCTGCTGAAGGAGGCCGGGCTGGAATTCACCGCGCATCGCGCCGTCGGCCCGGTGGCGCAAACCATCGTCGCCAAGGCCAAGGAGCTCGCCGTGGACGGCATCATGATGGGCACCCATGGCCACGGCCGGCTGGCGGGCATGCTGCTCGGCTCGGTGTCGAACCGGGTGCTGCACCTGTCGCCGGTGCCGGTAACGCTGGTGCGCGGCGAGCCGCCGATGGACGTCTCCGGCCGGCTGGGCGCGACCTGAGGCGCGCCGTGCTCGAACTCAGACCCAACTGCGAGTGCTGCGACCGCGATCTGCCGCCGGACGCGCGCGAGGCGCTGCTCTGTTCGTTCGAGCGCACGTTCTGCCGCGCCTGCGCCGAAGGCGTGCTGCAGGGCGTGTGCCCCAACTGCGGCGGCGAGCTGGTGCGCCGCCCGGTGCGACCGGCGGCGAAGCTGGCGAAGAATCCCGCCTCCACCCGCCGCGTGCTCAAACCGGAAGGCTGCCGCCGCAGCGCCTGACGCAAGCGTGCACCGGAAACCCTTGTCGATGCCGGGGCCGGCATGCATCTGATCGTCAAGCTGATGGTGGTGCTGTGGATTGCGCTCGCGCTGTGGGTCTGGCTGCGCAGTTCGCGACGGCGCCATCGCGAACGCTTCGGTCCGCCTCCCGCCGGAATGCGCTGGCGCACCTTCGCGTTCTTCGCGCTGTGGTCCTGCGTGTGGATTGCCATCGGCTGGTGGTCGGCGCAGGTGCTGGCGATTGTCCTGGCGCTGGCGTTCGCCGGGTTCGCCTACGCCGGTCTCGGGCCGCGCGGCTGGTCCTGGCAGCAGCAGCTGCGCGACGGCGGCATCTATTCCGCCGCCGGCGTCGGCACGGTGGCACTGGTGGCCGCCTACGGCTTCGGCGGCGGCTGACGCCGCCGCGCGCCGTGCTCAGCGCCGCAGCGGCAGCACCCGCGCGCGGTCGCCGCCGTGAAAGTCGAAGCCCGCCGGGGTCCAGTCGCGCGCCCACACGATCAGCTGGTCGGCCGGCAGCGGGCGCGCGAACAGGTAGCCCTGCCCTTCGTCGCAGCCGTGATCGCACAGGAAGCGCAGCTGATCGGCTGTTTCCACGCCCTCCGCCACCACTCTCAGGCCCAGGTTTCGCGCCAGCCCGATGATGGCGCGCGAGATCTGCGCGTCTTCCTGGTCCTGCACCACGTCGCGCACGAACGAGCGGTCGATCTTCAGGTCGTCGATCGGGAACGTCTTGAGATAGGCAAGGCTTGAATAGCCGGTGCCGAAGTCGTCCAGGGCGAGCCTCACGCCCAGCCCGCTCAGCCGGCGCAGCGTTTTCGCCGCCTGCTTGACGTCGTGCATCATCGTGCTCTCGGTCACCTCGAGCTCGAGGCGCTTCGGGTCGAGCCCGGTACGCGACAGCACACGATCGATCAGGTCGACCAGGTCGCGCTGGCGGAACTGGCGCGGCGACAGGTTCACCGACACGCCGAACCCCGCGAGCGCCCCGTCCCACGCCAGCGCCTGGCGGCAGGCCGCCTCCAGCACCCACTCCCCGATCGGCACGATCAGGCCGCTGTCCTCGGCGATGTTGATGAAGTGCGCCGGCGCCACCCGTCCGTAGCCCGGCCGTTCCCAGCGCACCAGCGCCTCGACCCCGACCGGCGCGCCGTCGGCGAGGCGCACCCGCGGCTGGTACTCGAGCAGGAACTCCGCGCGCTCGATGGCGCGCCGCAGGCTCTGCTCGAGCGTCAGTCGAAGATGCATGTCGCTCGCGATCTCCACGGTGAAGAACCGGGTGGCGCCGCGCCCCTCGTTCTTCACCCGGTACATCGCGGTGTCTGCATGCTGCAGCAGGGTTTCGGCGTCGTTGCCGTCGCGCGGGAACAGGCTCACGCCGATGCTGGCCGACAGCAGGATCTCGCGCTCCTCGACCCGCACCGGCTGCGACACCGCCCGGCTGATGCGGCGGCAGAACTCCTCCACCGCCGCCTCGTCGGGCTGGTCGTTCAGTACGATCACGAACTCGTCGCCGGCATAGCGCGCGACCGTGTCGCCGCCGCGCAGCGACGAGGCGAGCCGCGCGCCCACGCTGCGCAGCACCTCGTCGCCGGTGGCATGACCGTAGCCGTCGTTGATGCGCTTGAAGTGATCGAGATCGACGAACACCAGCGCCATCAACGTCTGATTGCGGCGCGCCCGCGCGATCGACTGCTCGATGCGGTCGAGCAGCAGCGCGCGGTTGGGCAGGCCGGTGAGCACGTCGTGGGTGGCCTGATGCTCGAGCTGCTCCTGGTAGGACTTGGTCTCGGTGACGTCCTCGATCACCGCGACCACGTGGGTGGCGCGGCTCTCGTCGTCGCGCACCGGCGCCACATGCAACGCGTTCCAGAACGGCGAGCCGTCCTTGCGGTAGCTGCGCAGCAGCAGCGCGCCTTCGTCGCCGGCGCGCAGCATCGACTCGACGTCTTGCTGCGTGTCCCAGGCTTCCGGCCCGCCCTGCAGAATGCGCCAGTCGCGGCCGATGACTTCCTCGCGCGAGTAGCCGGTAATGCGCTCGAACGCCTCGTTGGCGTACTCGACAACCGGCAGTGCCTGGTCGGCGCGCACGATCAGGATCGCGTTGGTGCTGGCCTCGATTGCACGGTCGCGCAGACGCAGTGCGGCGGCGTTTTGCTGCGCGCGCAGCGTGCCGTGATAGAGCGCGCGCACGTACACGAAAAGGAATGCTTTGTCGGCCAGACCGCCCAGCAGCACCAGCCAGGCGGTAGTGCCGATCCGGGCGGCGAAGTAGCCGGGCGCGGGCGCCAGCATGACATCCCAGGTCTCGCCCGCGATCTGCACGGTGCCGGCTTGCGCCGGCGCGCCGTGTCGCGGTTCGCCGCCGATGCCGTCGTAAAGCGCCTCGACCGACCCGTCTTCCAGCCGCGCGTGAATGCTGAAATCGACTTCTTTCGCAGCGGATTTGCCGCGCACCCGCTGCGCGAGGTCGGCCACCACCATCGCGCTGGCGGTGTAGCCGGTGAGGCGTACGTCGCGGCCGCTGCCGTAGACGGGGCGCACCACCAGCACCGCCGGCAGGCGGCGCTCGCCGATCACCAGCGACACCGGCGGCGTGGCGGCCATCTTGCCGGAGCGCGCCGCCGCCACCAGCGTCTGGTGGCGGCGCTCTTCGAAGCCGACATCGAAACCCACCACGACGCCGCTGTCACTGGCGGGCGCAATCATGCGCACCGGGTAGTACGCCGGCCGCGGCCGCGCGGCGACGCGGCCGTCCGCACCGGGCTCCCAGATCCACTCGCCCAGCCCGGCGGCGCGCAGCTGAGCCTCGTAGGCGGCGCGCTCGGGCGCCGGCACGTAGTCCATCCACTGCAGCGCGCGCACCGTGGGCAGGCGATCGAACAATCCTTCCGCGAACAGCCGGAATTCCGCCGGGCGCACCTCGGTGGAAGCCTCGAAAAATGTCGCCAGGGTCTCCACCGCTTCGAGCGTGGCGTCGATTTCCTGCTGGATCTGGCTGAGGCGCAGCTCGGCGAGATTGGCGAAGGCTTCCCGGTTGGCCGACTGTTCGCTGCGCCAGACGTCGTAAAAGCTCACCGCCGACAGGCCGGTGCCGCCGAGCGCGATGGCGATCAGCAGCAGCAGGTAGCGCTGCGCCAGCGTCATCGAGGCGCCGGCAGGCGTGCCGTCCAGGCGGTTCGGGTCGTTCCGGGCATTGGCGGATTTTGCGGTTGCGGACAAAGTCGGTCGGGCGGTCGCCGGATGGTCGGGCCTGCTTTCCGCTAACGGCGAGCCCGACGCGAGCTTGAACCGCTCAGCGGCGCGCCGCCCGCCGCCCGAGGGCGAGCGCCGCCTCGCTGTCGCCCGGCGAGCCGGCAATGACCAGGAAGCGAAAGCCCTGCTGCACCCGCTTCTCGATATCTTCGCGGGTGACCAGGATGCCGCAGGCAATGCCGGTCTCGAGACACACCCGCAGCACCTGCTGGATGGCGCGCTCGGTCTCGGGGTGATTCGGCTGTGCGGGATAGCCGAGCGACGTCGACAGGTCGTTCGGGCCGATGAACACCGCCGCGATGCCCGGCACCTGGGTAAGGATGGCGCGCGCGTTACGCACGCCTTCGCCGCTTTCGATCATCGCGATCACCGCCAGCTCGCCCTGCGGGTCGAGCGGCCAGGCATCGGCGCGGCGCATGTAGTCGGCAACGCCGAGGCCCCAGTAGCGCGCCGCATGGCCGGGCGCCACCCCGCGCTCGCCGCGCGGCTCGACATCGGCCGCGCCCACCGCCTGGGTATAGCGCGACGACGCCACCAGATGGCGTGCCTCGTCGACCGTGGCCACATGCGGCGCCATCAGGCCATAGGCGCCGGCATCCAGCGCCTGCTTGATGGTCCACTGGTTGCGCTCGGAACCGTTGCCGGGCACGCGGGCGATCGGCACCGTGTCCGGCTGCAGGCTGCCTTTCCGCAGCACCATCCCGCGATCGACCATGAACTGCAGGAATTCGCGAAACTGGCTGAAATCGGCGGCGCCGTGCTCCAGGTCGAAGATCACGAAGTCGTAGCCGGAATTGGCATAGTAAAGCGCGCCGTCGGCACCACGAAAGCGCGCGAACACGCCAAAAGCCGGCTGGCCGGCGGCCCACAACTCGATCATCCGGTTCAACCGCGTGTCGGCGGCCGAGCCCGGCGAAGAAACCGTCAGTCCCAGCGCCAGGAGGGCGAGGGACGCAAGCGCACGCAGCATGATGTTCCTCCCTAGGGCACGGCCGCGACGGGCGCTCCGCCGCCCGCTTCGTCGGCCGCGCGCTCGCCGCGCACCTCGAACTGCACGGCATCGACCTCGCCACCGTCCGCATCCACCAGGCTGAGCCGGTGACGGCCGGCGACCGGCGACCAGAATACCGCAACCGCGTTGCCTTCGACCAGCGCCGCGTTCAGCCGCCAGCGATAACCCGGCACCTCCGGGCGCATGACGAAGCGCACCCGCTGTACCGCGGCCGGAATGTCCGGATCGACGGCGATGATCGTGCCCTCGCGCGGATAGCCGATCGTCGGGCGCAGCGCCGCCGGCGGCTTGGCAGCCACCTGCGCGAGGCCGGTTCCGGCGAGAAACACCTCTTCGCGCGCCGGCTCGAGGCCGCCCTCGAACTGCACGGCGATGCGCTCGACGCCCGCCGGCATCGACGGCGGCGCGGACGGCGCCGCGCGGTGCAGATAATTCATCACCTCCAGCCACACCGGTGCGGCGCCGCTCACGCCCGACACGTCGTGCATCGGGCTGCCGTCGAAGTTGCCCACCCAGACCGCCACGGTGTAGCGGCTGCTGAAACCCACGCACCAGTTGTCGCGCATGTCCTTGCTGGTGCCGGTCTTCACCGCCGCCCAGTGCCGGGCGGCGAGCGGGCTGTGGAGCCCGAAGCTGCGGCTGCGCGCCAAGGGGTCGGCCAGCATATCGGCGACGATCCAGGCGGCGCCGGCGTCGAGCAGCGGCGTGGCGCGGGTTTTCACCGGTTCGACCACCAGCGGCGACCATTGGCCGGCGTTGGCGAGCGTGCGATAGGCATTCGCGAGCTGCCAGAGCGTCACCTCGGCCGAGCCGAGCGCCAGCGAAAAGCCGTA
>ERZ869936.2503-NODE-2503-length-10697-cov-5.136910_pt1 | contig 10697 bp, 10 predicted proteins | sample MGYA00520876_ERZ869936 | MGnify/ENA primary metagenome ERZ869936 (study PRJEB32218, sample SAMN09650985) | biofilter metagenome | isolation source: enrty point of leading RO module | place: Saudi Arabia: Thuwal, RO plant located on Red Sea | collected 2016-02-17 ... | reverse complement strand
GACATCTTCGCCGCGCGCGCCATCGCGTTTGCCTGCGCCACGGCGATCGACATGGGCCACGCCACGGGCGATGCCGACTGGTCCGCCCGCGCCGCCTTCCTGACGCCCATCGCCAAGGCGTTCGGCGCCGATGTGGGCATCGCGGTCGCCGATGCCGGGGTGCAGATCCACGGCGGCATGGGCTTCGTCGAGGAAACCGGCGCGGCGCAATACCTGCGCGATGCACGGATCACCGCGATCTACGAGGGCACCAACGGCATCCAGGCGATGGACCTGGTCGCGCGCAAGATGATGGACGGGGGCGAGGCCGCCTATCGCCTGCTGGACGAGATCGAGACCGCAGCCGAGGCCGCGCGCAACACTCTGCCCGACCTGACCGAAGCCGTCTGGGGCGCCGCCGAGACGCTGCGCGAGACGACCGAATGGCTGGTGGGCCAGGACCTGAACGACCGCTTCGCCGGCGCGGTGCCCTATCTGCGCGCCTTCGCCCGTGTGCTGGGCGCGCATTACCACCTGAAGGCCGCGATGGCCGAAGGCGGCGACGGGCCGCGGACGGCGCTGGCCGGGTTTTATTTGAAGCGGCTTCTGCCCGAGCACATGGCGCTTCTGTCGCAGGTGCGCGAGGGCGCGGAGGGGCTCTTCGCCCTGTCGCCGGACGATCTTGCCGCCTGATGGACGGCCCTGCCCGCCAGATCCGCTATCCCGTCGAGACGCCGCCCGATCCAGGTGAAGCGATTGAAATCGCAGAGGGAATCCTTTGGCTCCGGATCCCCCTGCCGATGGTTCTGGATCACGTCAACGTCTTCGCTCTGGACGATGGCGACGGCTGGACCATCGTCGACACGGGTCTCGACACGCGGAAGACGCGCGAGATCTGGGATGCCGTTCTGGCCGGGCCCCTTGGGGGAAGGCCGATCCGCCGGCTGATCGTCACCCATCATCATCCGGACCATATCGGCCTGGCCGGTTGGTTCCAGACCGCTCACGACGCCGAACTCCTCACCACGCGCACCGCCTGGCTGTTCGCGCGGATGCTGGCGCTGGACGTGCACGACGCCCCCACGCCGGAGACCGTGACATACTGGCGCCGTGCCGGAATGGACGACGCGACGCTGACGCGGCGCATGGTCGAACGACCCTTCAACTTCGCCGACATCCTGGCGCCGATGCCGCTGGGCTACACGCGGATTCGCGAGGGCGGCACCATCGTCGCAGGCGGGCGTGAATGGAGGATTAACGTCGGGCACGGGCACGCGCCCGAGCACGCCACGCTGTGGTCGGCGAGTGATGCACTGGTGATCGGCGGCGACCAGTTCCTGCCCTCGATCTCGCCCAACCTGGGCGTCTATGCCACGGAACCCGAGGCCGATCCGGTGGCCGACTGGCTGGAAAGCTGCCGCCGCTTTCAGCCGCTGTCCGACGATGACTTGCTGGTCCTGCCGGGACACAAGCTGCCCTACAGGGGACTTGCCACCCGGCTGGAGCAGTTGATCGAAAACCACGAAAGCGCGCTTGATCGGCTGACCGGATTCCTGGTTGAGCCGCATACCGCAGCCGATTGTTTTCAGGTGCTTTTCAAGCGTCAGATCGGCGACAGGGAATACGGGCTGGCACTGGTCGAGGCGATGGCGCATTGTCTGCATCTCTGGCATGGCGGGCGGGTGTCGCGTAGGCTGGGGGATGACGGCGCGTGGCGCTGGCAGACCGTGGAGTAGCGATGGACGACAAGATCGAGACGACGGCGGAACACGCCGAGGCCGAGGCGATGCGGGGCTGCGGCGCTGCGACGACGCTGCCGGGAGACACGCCGTCCGTCGAGCGCGATCCCTTGCCCGAGGCGGTGGCGAAGAAACCCGTGGCCCAGAAAAGCCCGGCCGAATGGGCCTATCAGCGGTTGATCCTTTACATCAAGAACTTCGAAAAAATGCTTGATGACGAACAGGAAATCGCGATGGGATTTACCGATACCGGCGCGGGCGTCCTGCGCATCGAGGGGCTGGGCTATTTCGATCCCGACATCGTCACCTTCTATGGCACCGACGCAACGGGCGGACGGGTGCAACTGGTGCAGCATGTCAGCCAGTTGAACGTCATACTGCGCGCGATGCCGAAGGCGCGCGAGGCCGAGGCGCCGCGCCGGATCGGGTTCGAACTGGCCAAGGCGCTGGACGACGAGGCCTGATGGCGCCGGTCGGCGGAGTGGCGCAAAAGTGTATGGCACCTGTATGGCACGGCGTATGGCAACGCCAGAGCGCTATTCCACGCCTTCCATCACATCGGTGGCATTCCGGCCGGCGACGAAGACCGCATCTTCCAGCGCCGGATCGGTGATCGCCCGATACAGGTCGCGGTACTCGGGGTCGGCCAGAAGCGTCTGGATGCGGGTCCGGTGCCAGTCGACCGCCTCGCCATGAAGACGCGCCAGAAGCGGGTCGGCGATCAGGGCGGCGTGAGCGTTGCGCGCGGCGGGCAACTGGGCGTGGATCGAGGTATCGGTCTCGGAGCGATAGTTGCGCTCGGACCAGTAGGTCAGTCCCTGGTCCTGGTCGACATGGTTGATTCGCCCGCGCTGACGTTTGACCAGAAAGCTTTCGGCCGAGCGCAGGACATAGTGGTTCAGGGTCGCCATCGCGTAGCCGATCGAGGCCTTGCGCGAGAACCAGGCCGTGTTCTTCACCGTCTTCTCCGGCATCATCCGGCCCGAGCCGTTCACCCAGCGCAGCGCGTCCAGGTCCGAGGTGTCGAGGTCCAGCGGCCGGTGCACGCCCAGCTTCGCGTAGGGCACGCTGCGATGGACGAAGCTTTTGAACCCCCAGCCCAGGCGCGGACGCGGCAGGTAGCGGGGCGCGCAGGCGGTGAACCGTTCGGTGATCCAATCGTCTTCATAGCGGTGCTGGCCCCGGTTGCCGAACATCCGCCACGTCAGCGAGACGATGTTCGGGTCGCCCATGCGCCCGAACAGGTCCGGCAGGGTGCGGGCGCCCTGATGGATGGCGACGAATTCGTCCACGTCGACGACGCCGACCCAGTCGGCGGTGCGCACGGCCTCTTGGCCGATGGCGTCGTTCAGCGCGCCGCGCTGCGGTTTCTGGCCCGCCGCCTTGTCGTAGGGATTGTCCAGCCGGGTGACATGGCCGAGATCCTGCAACCGATCGAGGATGGCGTTGGTGGGATCGTCGCAGTCGTTCGTATACACCAAGCAATGCGTTACCCCGAGCGCCATGTAATGCGCGATCCATTCCAGGATGAAGCAGCCTTCGTTCTTCATCGAGGTGACGACGGTGATCCGGTCCGACGGCAGCCGCGCGTCAAGCGGCGCCAGCATCGGGTGGCGCGGCTCGACCCGGTTCAGAAGCGCGCGGAAGGCGGTTTCGTTCTCGTCGCCCAGCAGGATCAGGTCGCCAAGCGCATTCCGGGGCCGGTCGGCACGGTCGTCGGTCATGGTGACCTCGGGCGCGGACGGCAGGTCGGGAGGCGCCGCCGGTTCGGCCTCGCGCCACTGGTCCGAGACGGGCGCGCGGGCGATCATCAGGGGCGGCGCGGCGTGGGTCAGAGGGTCGGCCGCGAGATGAGTGTACAGCTCACCGAAGCCTTCGGACTGTTTCAGTGCCGCGACGCGGGATCGGTGCCAGGCGACCGCCATTTCGTGCAGACGGGCCAGCACCGGATCAAGGGCGAAAACCCGGCGGACGGGTTCGGCCCGCGTCAGGCGGGACAGGATCGAGGCGTCTTCCTCGTCGTTGCGATTGTAGAGGTTCCAGTAATCGACGCCTTGGTCGCGGGCGATGTGGTTGGTGCGTCCCCGGTCGCGCTTGACGAGGAAACTGTCCAGCGACCGCACCGCATAATGGTTCAGCGTCACCAGATCATAGCCCCAGCTTTCCAGGGTCGAGCGCCAGCCGTCGGTCAGGTAGCTGTCGGGCATCTGCTGGCCCGCGCCGTTGGTCCAGTCGGGCATGGCCGATGTCGCGGGGTCCAGCGGGCGGTGGACGCCGATGGCGCGGAACGGCGCGCCCTTGCGCACGATGGTCTTGAAACCCCAGTTCTGATGCGGCTTGCGGGTACGTTGCGGCGCGGCGCGGGTGAATTGCGCAGGAACGGGGGTGTCCTGATACGACGTGACCCCGTTGCAGCCGAAAAACCGCCAGGTCATCGAGATCATGTCCGGGTCGCCCGCTGCGGCGAAGAGATCGCTGAGAGTTCCATCACCGGTGTGGACGTTGATGTATTCATCAACGTCCATGACAATGTATGCATCGGCATTAGCAATTAATGGATTCGTTGTCGCAAGCTCCAGCGCGACACGCTGCGGCCGCTCGCCCACGGCCACGGGATTGTCGATACGGGTGACCAGACCGCGGGCCGCCAGTGCATCCAGAATCTCGCAGGTGGGGTCGTCGCAATCGTTGGTGTAGACCAGGAAGTGCGTGATCCCCACCGCCAGATGATAGGCCACCCAGTCCAGGATGAAGGCCCCTTCGTTCTTCATCGTCGTGACCGCGACTACCGTGTCGAGCGGGCGGATGACGCGCGGCGCGGGCGGCGGGGCGGAGGGACGGACAATGCCCGCAGCCGCCTCGCGATACACGCGTGCGAAGTCCGCGTCGCGGTCAGGCTCGGGGCAATCGCGCAGGGGCGCCTCGCAGGGGTCCACCCGGTGCTTGATCAGAAGTCGGCCGACCAGGCTGTCCGGGTCGGGCAGGCCCCGGTCCCTCTCGGCCATGCGCTTTCTGACCCGGCGGCCATAGAGGTGGATCGACTGCGTCTCATCCGTGATCGCGCCCGAATGGTCGAGGCCGGGCAGGAGCAGCCGCCGCCGTTTCGCGAAACTGTAGGGATAGAGCGCGGCTTGCGGCAGGGCGCGTGCGATCTCGCCCGTCTCGCCCAGGAAATGCGTGATCGCGTGCGGTCCCCAGACGCCCCAGGTCTGCTCGCTGACGTGAACCGGCGTGCCTGCCTCGGCGGCGGCCTCCATCTCGCGCCGCCGCCATTTCTTCTCCCATGGCGGGATGGCGAATTCGTCGCGGGTGAAGTCGAGAAGCGCCGCCAGCGTCGGGCTGTCGGGCGGCAGGCCCAGGACGCCGCCATTGACGTGCCGGTCGCTTTCCCAGCCATAGAGATGGCCCTCGCGCGGACGGAAGGGCCGGTGGCAATAGGCGTCGGTATCGGCCCAGATCACCCGGTCGCCCCGCTCCAGCAGGCGATAGCGGAAGAGATCGAAATGAAGCGCAGGCGAGCCGGTCCGCTCGTGGACCAGAAAGCCGGCCTCCGGCAGCACCTCGTTCGCGTCGCGGTGCTCGACGCCGTCCGGCACCCGGCCCACGGGAGCGTAGCTGTAAAGGATCACGTGGTGGCCCGCGTCGAGGAAGGACTGAACGCAAAGCTGCTCGAGGAAGCTGAGGTCCCCCCGCATCCACAGCATCGCGATCTGATGATCCATCCGCCCCCTGCCCGTTTTGAGGAAGGTTAACGCAGGGTCCGGGCGATGCCAACATGGCCGCGCGAGCCGGGCGAACACGGGCGGCCTGATCGAAGACGACTTTCTTCAAATGAGGGTCAAATTTTCGCCAGCTTGAGACAGCAGCCTTTTCTGATCGAAGGTCAGAAGAAGGCAACCGAGTATGGAAGCGATCCTGGGCGCGCCGGTTCTCGTTCTGGTGATGTTCGGAGGCGTGTGGGCGGTCAGGGATCGCCCGCCGGGCCGTGGAAACCTGTCCGAAACGCCGCCCGCGCGCCCCGCGCCGCCAGCCCCGTCGCGGCATCCCGCGCCCTTCGATGCGAAGACCGCGAAGCGTCTTGGTCCGGCACGGTCGCTGACCGGTGCGGCATGGGTGATCGACGGGGACACGATCCGGCTCGGGAAGGTTCAGATCCGCCTCTTCGGCATCGATGCGCCCGAGTTGAACCATCCCTATGGCCAGAAGGCCAAATGGGCGCTTCACCGGATGTGCAAGGGCCATGTCATCCGCGCGGAGGTCACGGACCGGGACGCCTATGGCCGCACCGTCGCGCGATGCTTCCTGCCCGACGGGCGCGACTTATCGGCCGAGATGGTCAGGCAGGGCCTGGCGCTAGACTGGGCGAAGTTCTCGAATGGGACGTACCGGCGGCTCGAGACGGCGGACGCGCGCAAGCGCCTGTTCCTGGCCGATGCCCGCCAGAAAGGTCACATGCAGGTCTGGGCGCGTTTCGAGGCGCGGCAGGCCAACCGGTAGACGGCGACCTTCGCCGCTCTTCACCCCAGCGGCAGCCGGCTTTCCGCCATCTCGACGTACCAGGAGCAGCCCGAGGGGATCACCTCGTCGTTGAAGTTGTAGTCGGGGCTGTGGACCTTGGCGGTGTCGCCGTTGCCGACCAGGATATAGGCGCCCGGGCGAGCATTCAGCATGAAGGCGAAGTCCTCGCCGCCCATGGTCGGCTCGGCCAGCGCGCAGTCGCCAGAGACGCGCCGCGCGGCCTGGGCGGCGTATTCGGTCTCGGTCTCGCTGTTGACCATCACCGGGTAGTTGCGCAGGTAGTCGATGCGCGCCTCGCAGCCGAAGGCAGCGGCGATGTTGCCGGTGATCGCGCGCAAACGCTCCTCGGCCAGGTCGTGGGTGGCCTCGTCCAGCGTCCGGACGGTGCCCTTCAGTTCGACCCGCTGGGGAATCACGTTGAAGGCCGAGGACGAGGTGCGGAACGAGGTGACCGAGACCACGATTTCCTTGTTCGGGTCCACGTTGCGGCTGGCGATGGTCTGAAGGCCCAGCACCACCTGGCAGGCGGCCACGGTGGAGTCCAGCGTCTCGTGCGGCTTGGCGCCGTGGCCGCCCTTTCCTTCGATGGTGATCTCGAAGACATCCGTTGCGGCAAAGAACGGTCCTGGCCGGATCGCGAAGTGCCCGACGGGCTGACCCGGCCAATTATGCATGCCATAGACCTCGTCGATGCCGAAGCGGTCCATCATGCCGTCGTCGACCATCTCGCGCCCGCCGCCGCCGCCTTCCTCGGCGGGCTGGAAGATCACGACGACCGTGCCGTCGAAGTTGCGCGTCTCGGCCAGGTATTTCGCCGCGCCCAGCAGCATTGCGGTGTGCCCGTCATGGCCGCAGGCATGCATCGCGCCCGGTGTCTTGGAGGCGTAAGGCACGCCCGTCGCCTCCTCGATCGGCAGCGCGTCCATGTCGGCCCTGAGCCCCACGGTGCGCCCGCCCTGCCCCTTGCCCCGGATCACGCCGACGACGCCCGTGCGTCCGATCCCCGTCACCACCTCGTCGCAGCCGAAATCCTTCAGCTTCTGGGCCACGATCCCGGCGGTGCGGTGGACGTCGAACAGGATCTCGGGGTGTTCGTGGAAATCGCGGCGCCATGCGGTGATTTCGTCATGCAGTTCGGCGAAACGGTTGCGGACGGGCAAGGTCTGTCTCCTTTGCGGGGGATGGCCCGACGGCCATTCTTCCCAGCTAGAATACGGCGGGGCGCGCGCGGGGCAAGGCCAACTGGAGGACTGGACTGCCGTGAGCGGAGGCGAGAAACGAAAAACGCGGCCCGAAGGCCGCGTCCGGTTGTCCTGACGGTGTCGAGCCGGTCAGGCGCGCGCGTCGCCCACCAGTTTCCAGATCGCCGGAAAGGCGATGACGGCGACGACCAGTTTCAGCACGACGACCCAGATGAAGGTCTTGACGCCGTAGGCATACCAGTTCTCCCACCCGAGCGCCGCGCCCCACGAGGCCGAGAGCCAAACGACACCCGGGACGTAGACGCAGAGGATGCCCACGGCCATCGCGGCGGCCATGCTGAGCGGCGAGCGGTCCCAGCCCGCGCGGGCCAGCGTGCCCACGGCGACGGCGGCGAGGAAGAAGCCCAGAAGGTACCCGCCCGTCGGTCCGGCGAAATAGGCGGGTCCCGCCACCGCGCCTGCAAAGACCGGCAGGCCCTGGGCGCCAAGCGCCAGGTAGGCCGCCAGCGTCGCGCCGGCCAGTCGCGGGCCATAGGCCGCGCCGATGACCATGACGACAAGCATCTGAAGCGTGACCGGCACCGGCACGGTCGTGATCTGGACCTTGGCAGAGACGGTCAGCGCCGCGACACCGGCGATCAGAAGCGCGATCCGCTTGATCCAGAGGCGGCTGCCTTCGGCGCTCCAGACAAGATCGCTCAGGACCGGACGTGCAGCGTATGTGGACATGGATGAGGCTCCCTTACCCGTGAATTTCCGCGTTGCGGCGTTTATTGCACCCGGACCCGCGGCTGGCAAGCGGTCAAGCTGCCCCGGCCATCGGGCGGCGATAGCGGCTGGTCATCACATAGCTCTTGCGGGGCCCGTCCACGGACCAGAGAGCCTGCCATGCGGCGGGCAGGTCGAAGGCATAGGACACGCGGTAGGTATCGGGCGCGCAGAGATGCGTGGCGCAAGGGGCCTCCGCGCCGAGAGGTATGGCGTGGAACGGCCGCCGGTCGTCGAACAGGATATTCGCCATCCCGTTCTCCGCCTGCCAGAGATAGCGTCGCGTCGCCTTGACCTCGGCGCCGCCCGGCAGGCCGGTCAGCACGCCCTCTTCGTCCTGGACCAGGTACAAGTCCTGCCAGTGAAACCGCGCGGTGCCGGTGACGTGCTGACGCGACCCGTCGGTGTGGCGTATCTCCCGGTCAAGCCGCCACTCTCCTTCCAGTGCCGCCAGTGATCCCAATCCGTCCATCTGCCGCACCCGGCCCGCCTTGTTCCCGTCCGGGCCGCAGTCTATGGACTGCCGCGACAAGACGAAAGGCCCCGAGATGATCCCCCGCTATGCCCGCGCCCCCATGGTCGCCATCTGGTCGCCCGAGACCAAGTTCCGCATCTGGTACGAGATCGAGGCGCATGCCTGCGACGCGCAGGCGGCCCTGGGCGTGATTCCGAAGGCGAACGCGGAAGCGGTGTGGAAGGCGAAGGACGCGGAGTTCGACGTGGCCCGCATCGACGAGATCGAGGCGGTGACAAAGCACGACGTGATCGCCTTTCTGACCCATCTGGCCGAGATCATCGGCAGCGACGAGGCGCGTTTCGTCCATCAGGGTATGACGTCGTCGGATGTCCTCGACACCACGCTGAACGTGCAGCTTGTCCGCGCCGCCGACATCCTGATTGCGGACATCGAGGCGCTTCTGGCGGCGCTGAAGGCGCGCGCGATGGAGCACAAGATGACCGTCCGCATCGGGCGGAGCCACGGCATCCATGCCGAACCGGTGACCATGGGCCTGACCTTCGCGCGCTTCTACGCCGAGATGGACCGGAACCTTGCGCGGTTGCGGAATGCCCGCGAAGAGGTCGCCACCGGCGCGATCTCGGGCGCCGTCGGCACGTTCGCCAATATCGACCCGGCGGTCGAGGCGCATGTCTGCGAAAAGATGGGCCTGCGGCCCGAGCCGATCAGCACCCAGGTCATCCCGCGCGACCGGCACGCGATGTTTTTCGCCACGCTGGGGGTGATCGCGTCCAGTATCGAGAACATCGCCACCGAGATCCGGCACATGCAGCGGACCGAGGTTCTGGAGGCCGAGGAATTCTTCTCGAAGGGCCAGAAGGGCTCGTCCGCCATGCCGCACAAGCGCAACCCGGTGCTGACCGAGAACCTGACCGGGCTGGCGCGGCTGGTCCGCTCGGCGGTTGTGCCCGCAATGGAGAACGTGACGCTCTGGCACGAGCGGGACATCAGCCATTCCAGCGTGGAGCGCGGGATCGGCCCCGACGCCACGATCCACCTGGATTTCGCGCTGGCCCGCCTGACGGGGGTCGTCGAGAAACTGGTGATCTATCCCGACAGCATGATGGCGAACCTGAACAAGTTCAAAGGCCTGGTCCATTCCCAGCGCGTGCTTCTGGCGCTGACCCAGAAAGGGGTCAGCCGCGAGGACGCCTATCGCCTTGTCCAGCGGAACGCGATGAAGGTCTGGGAAGAGGGCAAGGACTTCATGGAGGAGCTAAAAGGCGATCCCGAGGTCACCGCTGCGCTGTCGGATGCCGAGATCGAGGAGAAATTCGATCTTGGCTATCACACCAAGCATGTCGACACGATCTTTGCCCGCGTCTTCGGGACCGACTGAGTTCCGAAACCGCCTGTTTTACCGGCTTTGACCTTAGGTCAAGCCGTGCTACCTTAATGGCAGGGACCCAAAAGGAGCGACCCATGAAGCAGAAATTACTTCTCGCCGTTCTGGCCCTGGCCGCGGCCCCATCCTTTGCCATGGCGGCCTGTATCGGCGATCACAACAAGGAAGAGATCGTGATGTCCTGCGCGGACGGCACGGTCTACGATCCGGAGACGCAGACCTGCGTGGTCTCGACAAGTTAGTTTTCCCTCAAGCGTATAGTGCAGGGCGGTCCCAGCGGCCGCCCTTTTTTCTGTGCGGCCGCCCCGCGCGGTAGCCAAGTGTTAAACACTCGGCTGCTAGGAACGAAACAGGAACCGGGGTAGTGAATGCCTTTCGACACAGACATGCCAGACCTGTCATCCGATTTCGGGCCTGCGCCCGCCGTCACGCTGACGCCCAAGCAGAAGGCCGCGGTCGTCGTCCGGCTTCTGTTGTCCGAGGGGGCGGTGCCGGCGCTGTCGAACCTGCCCGAATCGAAACAGACCGAACTGGCGATCCAGCGTGCGAGGATGGCGCCGGTCGACCATGCGACGGTCGCCGCCGCGGCCGCGGAAGTCCGGGCCGGCCTGGATCGAATCCGCTAAGCG
>ERZ869936.2502-NODE-2502-length-10699-cov-7.564731_pt1 | contig 10699 bp, 5 predicted proteins | sample MGYA00520876_ERZ869936 | MGnify/ENA primary metagenome ERZ869936 (study PRJEB32218, sample SAMN09650985) | biofilter metagenome | isolation source: enrty point of leading RO module | place: Saudi Arabia: Thuwal, RO plant located on Red Sea | collected 2016-02-17 ... | reverse complement strand
CCGACTACGACGTGCCGCTCAACAACGACCGCGGTCCCAACAATCTCCGTGCGATCGGCCCTCACCTCGACGTAGCCGAGACGCTGGGCACGACACTGATCCGCGTCTGTTTGAAACAGGAATCGGATATCGCCGCCGCGGCACGTGCCGCCGACATGGCTCACGAGCGCGGCATCCGCCTTGCGCATCAATGTCACACGAGCAGCTTGTTCGAACGGGTCGACGACATGCTCGACGTCAGCAAGCACGAGGCGGGTCTGCTGGGAGCGTGGCGGCGGCTATGCCAATTCTCCGAGGTGACCGAGTTCGTCGCACCGTCGCTCAAACAGAAGGCCGCCGTGCGCAACATCGACCTCACGATCGATGTGCCGGACGGCCTGCCGAACATCTACTGCGACCCCGAGAAGATCGGCCGCGTGATCATCAACCTCGTGGTCAACGCCATCAAGTTTTCCGGAGACAACAGCCGCGTGACCTTGTCCGCGCGGGCCGATTGCGAGGCCGGCGAAATCGTGGTCTCGGTCAGCGACAACGGTCCGGGAATGTCACCGGAGGATCTCGATTTGATCTTCAAGCGCTTCCGCCGCGGCTCGGTCAGCATTCAGCAGAGCACCAAGGGTTTCGGTCTGGGACTGAACATCGCCCACGAGCTGACGCTGCTCAACTTCGGACGCATGCACGTCGATAGCGAGTTGGGGCGCGGCAGCACGTTTTCTTTCTCCATCCCGCTGGCCGATTCCGAGGTGGTCTTGCAGCGTTTCGCCGAGCAGCTCCGGCAAAAGAAGAAGTCGCTGCCGGCGGTCACCCTCGTGGCCGTACACTCCGCCCCGGTGGGCCACGAGCGGGCCGACGATATCGATTTCTTTCTGAGCAGCATGCTGCGGCACAACGACTTGCTGTGGCGCGAAACGACGCACGACTGGGTGATCGCACTGGCGGCAGGCGAGTCCGAAGCGGTGCGTTTCCTGGATCGCATGAAGCAAGAGCAACGCCAACTCGAACGCAATCGCCTGGGCGGGCCGCTGCCGCACTTCAACACAAGAGCCATGGGCACCTGGCCCACGGCTCACGAAGAACAAGAACTGCTCGCACAGTGGCGCAATTGCCTGACAAGCGAAACCGCGGCGTGTCCGTAAAGGACGCAGGTGCCAGCGCGCGCCGTGCCGAAGTGAAAGGGGAGGTGACGCTCGTGAACCACAAACGCGAGATACTGATCGTCGACGATGACGCGGACGTGCGGTTTGCCGTCGCCGCCCGCCTCGTCCGGGCGGGGTATACGACCACTAGCGCCTCCAACGGAAGCGAAGCCCTGCAAGTGGCCCTGGCGCAGCGGCCCGACGCGATCGTGCTCGACGTGCGCATGCCGGACATGGACGGCATGACCGTGTTGTCGAAGCTGAAGGCCGAGGCCGATACACGGAATGTCCCCGTGGTCATGCTTTCGGCCAGCGTGGTCGATCAGAACCGAGCGATCGATGCCGGCGCCCGATTCTTTTTGAGCAAGCCCTATCGGGCCGAAGACCTCGTCACGGCGGTGACGAAGGCACTGGACGCGCCACATACCCCACCTTCGGCATGCGCGGCAGTTGGCGAAGCCGGCTGAGCGGGGCAAACCTGGTGAACAAGCCCAGGGCGTGGCGGTCCTGGTCGACGCTCGCTCAGCGCGGCTTGCACTCGACCAAGTGTCATACGACCGACGCGCGAAAGGTGCGACTGGATATCGCACTTGCGACACCCGGCACGTCGTTTGCCTTTGGGGACGCGACCGCTTGCCTGCTGCGCTGGTGCGCCGGAAAATATGCCGAAACGCGGCGAGAAAGAGGCGCAGACTTTCCCGCTGGGGTCACTTCTAGTGAAGGGAGTATGTTGAAAATAGACGATCACCACGAAAAGGATCTCCAGCAAGCTTCCACCTTCGACCAACGGGAGCCCTTCTATATCGTCGGGGTCGGTGCATCCGCCGGCGGGCTGGAAGCCCTTGAGCGCATGTTCCAGGCCATGCCCGAAGATAGCGGCATGGCGTTCGTCATCGTCCAGCATCTCTCGCCGGACTTCAAAAGCGTGATGGACGAGTTGCTGGCTCGGCACACGAAGATGGCAATCCACCGCGTCGAGGACGGCATGCAGGTCGAGCCCAATTCGCTCTACCTGATTCCGGCCAAGCAGGAAATGATCATTACCGGCGGTAAGCTGCTGCTGACCGAGAAAGATCCCAACAGCTCGCTCTCGCTGCCTATCGATCACTTTCTGCGTTCGCTGGCCCAGGACGCCGGATCGCAAGGCATCGCCGTCGTGCTCTCGGGCACCGGCAGCGACGGGTCGCGGGGGATCCGCGACGTGCACGAAGCCGGCGGGCTGGTCATCGCCCAGTCACCCGAAAGCGCCAAATTCGACGGCATGCCCAAGAGCGCCATCGACACGGGGCTCGTCGATATCGTCAGTGATCCGGGCAAGATCCCCGATATCCTCGATCGTTACGCAAAGCACCCGTTCCGCTCGCAGTTCGAGCAGCGCGATGCGCCGGTCGACGAAACGAGCCTGCAGCACGTGTTTCGCCTGTTGCAGCAGCGGCACAAGATCGACTTCGCCTACTACAAGCCCAGCACGATCGGCCGCCGCATCGAGCGCCGCATCCAACTGAACCATCACGGCGATCTCGATGAATACGTGGCCCGGCTGGAAGAGGACCCCTCCGAAGTCGATCTGTTGTACAAGGACCTGTTGATCGGGGTCACGCGCTTCTTCCGCGACGGCGAGGCGTTCGAAATACTGCGAAACGACGTGTTGCCGCAGCTACTGATGGCCCACAACACGAACGAGGAGTTTCGCGTCTGGGTCGCCGCGTGCGGCACAGGCGAAGAAGCCTATTCCATCGCCATCCTGATCGATGAATGCATGCGGGCCATGAACCGCCGTCTGCCGGTCAAGATTTTCGCTACCGACGTCCACCAGACATCGCTCGATATCGCGCATCCCGGCATCTACCCGGAAACGGCATTGGAGGAGATGACCGCCGCGCGCCGCACGAACTATTTCAACAAAGTGGAGTCGGGCTACCAGGTGCTGCCCGAGGTGCGCAAGATGATCGTCTTCGCGCCGCACAACCTGGTGAAGGACGCCCCGTTCACGCACCTGCACCTGATCACTTGTCGCAATCTGCTGATCTATCTGCGCACGATGGCGCAGAAGAAGGTGATCTCGCTGTTCCACTTCGGCTTGAAAGCCGGCGGGGTGCTGTTCATGGGAGCCAGCGAGAGCCCCGGCGAGTTGAGCGACGAGTTCGACACGCTCCACGAGCGCTGGAAGATTTATCGCAAGAGCCGAGACGTGCGGCTGCCGACCGACTTTCGCTCGTTTGGCTACCCCGCGCCCATCACGCGTGAAGCCCGCAGTCAAGGACGTTCAGCGGCAGTCTCGGCCGATGGGGACTTGATCGCGACGTACGACGAACTGCTCGACCAGTTCATGCCGCCGGCCTTCCTCATCGACGAGAAAGGGGGTGTTCTGCAGATGTTCGGCGGTGCCGGCAAGTTCTTGAAGATCCGGGATGGCCGGATGTCGACCAGCGTACTCGACCTGGTCGACGGCGACCTGAGACTGGCCTTGACCGGCGCACTGCAACGCGTCTCCAAATCGGCCAAGCCCGTCACCTGCGAACGCGTCCGCATCGACACCAGCGCGGGCCAGCAGTTCCTGCGGATCGACGTTCAGCCGGTGAGCAAGTACGCGCATGAGACGAAGTTCCTGGTCGCTTTGCACGAGCTCGACCAGCCCCAGACGCCCGAGGAGCCTTCCGAGGAAATCGACCTGGGCGAGGTCTCGCGCAACCAGAACTGGGAGCTGGAGCAGGAGCTGCGGTACACGAAGGAAAGCCTGCAAGCGGCGATCGAGGAACTGGAAACGAGCAACGAGGAACTGCAAGCGACGAACGAAGAGCTCGTAGCCTCGAACGAGGAGCTGCAGAGCACGAACGAGGAGCTTCACTCGATCAACGAGGAGCTGTACACGGTCAACGCCGAGTACCAGCGGAAGATCGCCGAGCTGACCGAGCTGACCAACGACATGGATAACCTGTTGCTCAGCACGAAGATCCACACGCTGTTTCTCGACGAGCAGCTCTGCATTCGCAAGTTCACCCCCGATATCGCCGAGGTGTTCAACCTCATCAACAGCGACATCGGCCGGAAGATCGACGGCTTCACGCACCGGCTCGACTGCGACGACCTCGTCGAGCGGCTGTCCGCGGCGCTTGAAGGGGAGGAACACGAGGAGGAAGTGAGCCATTCGGATGGCCGCATTTACTTGCTGCGGATCCTGCCGTACCTGTCGAACGGCAAGCCCGCGGGGGCGGTGCTGACGTTGATCGACATCACCGCGCAAAAGGCGGTGGAACTCGAGTTGGATCAGCGCGAGCAGTCGCTCGGCCAGGAGCGCGCGCGGCTCAAGGCCGTGATGGATCAGTCGCTGTGCATCATCTTCCTCAAGGATCGCTCAGGCCGCTACGTCGAGCTCAACCAGTTCGGCGCCACGAACCTGGGCAAGCCGCGCGACGCGGTCGTCGGGCGTACCGACGTCGAACTGTTCGGCGAGGCCGGCGAGGATTCGCACGAGCTCGACATGCAAGTCATCGCCAAGGAAGAGCGCAAGGCCGGCGAAGTCTTGCTGGCTACCTCCTGCGGGCAGCGCGTGTTCTACACGCTGCGCTCGCCGCTTCGCGATGCCCACGGCCACGTCGTGGGCTCCTGCGGCATCTCGGTCGACATCACGGATCGCAAGGCGGCCGAAAGCTCGCTGGCGCAGGAAGTCGCCCGCCGCGACGAGTTTCTGGCCATGCTCTCCCACGAGCTGCGCAACCCGATGGGGGCGGTGCAGAACGCCTTGGAAGTGCTCGACGCCGAGCAGCCCGACCAGGAGGTGCCGCTCGAACATCCGCGGCACGTCATCAAACGCCAGACGCGGCACATGGCCCGATTGCTGGACGACCTGCTCGACATCGCCCGGCTGGGCCAGGGCAAGATCGAGTTCCGCAAGGAGATCGTCGACCTGGCATCGCTGTCGGACGACGTGCTGGAAGCCGTGCGCTACGAGGTCCAAGCCAAGCACCAGAAACTGCACGTCGACGTCGCCGAGGGGCCGCTGCACGTGATGGCCGATCCGGCCCGCATCCGTCAGGCCCAAGTCAACCTGCTGACCAACGCCTCGAAGTACACTCCCGAGTCGGGCGAGATCTGGTACGACATGGCCCGCGACGGCGAGAACGTCGTCGTGACGGTGCGCGATTCGGGCGAGGGCATTCCCGACGATCTGCTGCAGGGCATCTTCGACATGTTCGTGCAAGGCGAGTCGACGCTGGCCCGCTCGTCGGGCGGGATGGGCGTCGGCCTGTCGCTGGCGCGCGGCATCGTCGAAGCGCACGGCGGGACAATCTTGGCCCACAGCGACGGTCCCGGCAGCGGCAGCACCTTCACCATTCAACTCCCCTTGACCGACAGGACGCCCCGCCCCCAGCCACCCAAGCCGCACGTCTCCTTCGACGGCTGCAAGTTGTTGCTGGTCGAAGACAACGAAGATGCCCGTACGATGCTGACCAAAGCGCTGCGGCTGCAGGGGTTCGAGGTGACCAATGCCCCGGACGGCAAGGCGGCCATCGAGGCGTTTCGCTCCTTCCGGCCCGAGGTGGCCGTCATCGACATCGGCCTGCCGGTGATGAACGGTTACGAACTGGCCAAGCAAGTGCGCGCGGACGATAAACTGGCGGGCACGATGCTCATCGCGCTAACCGGCTACGGCCGAGAAACCGACCGGCAGAAGGCACTCCACTCCGGCTTCGACGCCCATCTCGTCAAGCCGCTGGACCCGGGTGAACTGTACGAGCTGATTGGGGCGAGACGCAACTCGCGGCAAGGCACGTAATCGGCTTGCTGGCGAGCCAGTTGCGCTGCGCATCTACCTCGGAACGGCGTGCTTGCACGTGGAGCGGGATTCGACCAATCCGTGCTTGACGCATCCAAGGGAATTCGTAACATTTGTCGCTTTGCCGGACAGGTTCCATCGCCGGCATGACAGCTTGAAGCTGCTTACCTTTCCGACGGTCCATGGAGGGACACGGCGTGAGTCACCCCCACGAATTGTCGCGCCCCCAAGCGCAAGACCTTCTGCCCTTGGACGATCAGTTGCGCATTCGCGACGAGCTTCACTCGGTTCAGATCGGACTCGACCTACTTCGCCAGGAGATGCTATCGGGTGACTACAGCGGTGCCGATCTGACGTACGCCGCGATCGAGCATTGCCTGCGACGGCTCTCTAACGATGCCGTGCTAGCAACGACGCGATCCCCTCTGCCGCGATAGCATCCCTGACCGTTCGGGATGCGACCTGAAAAGTGGTGTTGACGCCGCGGGCGATCGCGGATCAGATGCGCAATTGCCGACGCATTCCGTAGCCGCAAGAAGGATTGGATGACCGACCCCTCCTGACCCATTGAGTCAGGCGCGAGCAGGACGCTCGTGACGCATTACATCTAGTAAGTCTCTCCAGGAAGGAGAACGACACGTCGGTTGTCTCTACAAGGAGGTAATCGAATCCATGCTCGTTCTCAGTCGTAAGCAAGATCAAAAGGTTTCGTTTCCGAGTCTGGGCATCACCGTCCAGATTCTCCGCGTGAAGGGTTCGACGGTGCGGCTCGGCGTGGACGCGCCGATGGAAGTGCGGATCATCCGCGACGAGCTCGAGGATGCCGGACCCGACGAAAAGCCTCGCGAGCACGTGATTCGCCTGCCGCAAAACCTGCGGCACGAACTCCGCAACGAACTCAACGCGTTAAGCATCTCGCTGCATCTGTTCAAGCAGGAGATGGACGCCGGCTACTCCAAGGACGCGGAAGCCACGTTCCAAAAGCTGGTCACGCATCTGGAACGCGTGTGCACCAACCAGGTCTTGTCGCGCGAAGGCGTCTCGGCCGAGAAGCAACCCGAGTCGACGGCGCTATTGGTCGAAGACGAGGCCAACGAGCGCGAGATGCTGGCCGGCTTCCTGCGGCTGCACGGCTACCAGGTGGCCACCGCGGGCGACGGGCTCGAGGCGATGGAGTATCTCGAAAACCACGAGAAACCTTCGGTCGTGCTAATCGACATGCGGATGCCCCGCTGCGACGGCCCCTCCACGATTCGCCGCATTCGCGAGAATCCCGCCTACGATGGTGTGAAGATCTTCGCCATCAGCGGTTCGACACCCGAAGAGAACCACGTCAATCCGGCTCAGGATGGACTCAACGGCTGGTTCATGAAGCCGCTGAATCCGCGCTCGCTGGTCGACGCCATGGCCGTGACCATCGGCGAGATGGAACCCACGGCCGCCTGAGGAAAGCGCCCCCTTACTGAGGACGCCGTTGACAGAGCACCACGACCCGATCGGCGGCTTCGGTGGTGAAGTAGTTTTGCAGGATCTCGGCCGCCACGTCGATGAGCTCTTCGGCCGTCTGCGTGCGGCGCGGCTCGAGCGCGATCGCCAGCCGCTGGTCGAGCGCCGCCAGGGTGTCCTCGTCGGCATCGTGCGCAAAGGTCGTGCCGTAGACCAGCATGAGCTCGCCCGGCGCGGCCGGCAGGTGCCGGGTGCCGAGCGCGACTTGCTCGTCGGTGCCCAGCGGCGTGGAAGCAGCTTCGAGCGTGGCAAACTCGCCGCCGCGAATCGACACGACGCGCATGGGCCCCGCGGCGCAGAACTCGATCGCTTCGCCGTGCTGTTCCACGACGGCATGCAGCATGCCGGCGGTGCTGTTGCCGGCCGATCCGGTCCACAGCACCGAGCCGGCCTGCTCGAGCAGCTCGTGGGCCGCGGCGCGCCTGGTGCCGGAGGCGCGCACGGCACCGCGGAGCAGGCTGGCGGTCATGGCCCCTTCGATGCCCCGCTGGCAGACGTCGCCGGCCACCAGCGACAGACTGCCGTCGTCGAGCGCGAACCAATCGTAGAACGTGCCGCCGAGCGGTCCGCTGTGCATGGTACGGGCAGCCACGCGCCAGCCTTCGACCAGCGGCGCCACGCGCGGCTGTTGTTCGAGCTGCAGCCGCTGCGCCGCGGCGATCTGGTGCGACTGGTCGCGGGCCGTCACCGCTTCGTCGACGAGCAGCTCGCGCTCCAGGTCCGCTGCCAGTCGGCCGGCAACGACCTCGAGCATGTTGGTTTCGGCGTCGGTGAACTCGCGCACCCGATCGCAGTACGCCCACAGCGTTCCCAGCGGCATCGAGGGCGTGGAGATCGGCACGCACACGCACGAACGATAGCCCGGCTCGGGCACTTTCCAGTAGTCGAACAGCGAGGGTTCGACCAGCACGACGGCGTGGCCCAACAGGGCTTCTAGATCCGCCAGCGCCGGCGGCAGCGGTCGGGCCGGCTCGGTCAAGCGCTTGCGGGGCAGTCCCCAACTGGCGCGCAGCTTGAGCTCGGTGGTGGCCGAATCGAGCAGGTAGAGCGCCGCGGCCTGGCAGCCGATCGCTTCGGCCCCGCCGCGCAGCACGCTCTCGAGCCGCTGGCCCAGCGACGGGGCGCGCTCGTCGTCTTCGCGCACGATCACCGGAACCCCGGTGGCCAACTCGGCTTCGCGCTGCCACAGCGAGTGGCGCGTCGTGAGCAGCTCTCCCCACATCTGGCCGATGGCGTCGGCCAGCAGCTCGGCCTGCTCCCGCGGCACGCGCGGCCGGCTGGTCGAACCCTCGGGCAAAAGAAGCCTGACGTGTCCGGGAGAGGCTCCGACGCCCGGGTTGACCGGGGCGGACCACATCAGGTTCGTAAGCTCGCGAGGGGCGGCGCCGTCAGCATACTCCAAGCGCCATTGGGTCGCCTCGGAGAACGCGCGGCAAAGGCGCGATAGCGCCGCCAGATCTTCGTTGTCGGTCTTGGCAGGCTGCATGCTGGTATCGGTCACCAGCCGCAGATAATTGGGGATTTGTTTATTCACAACACGTCAGGGATGATGCTTCGTTCTCGGCAAGTCGTTTCCCTGACCGCGATTCAGCCTGGGCGAGGAGGTTGCTGCCGGATCAATCTCGCGCGACTGGCAAGCCGCGACGTTTCCGCCGATTGCCCAACCCTCAAACTCCTCCATGAGCGGCAAACTTTACATCGGCCGCCGAGACGCCCAAGCTGAAGGGCCGACCGGACGAAAGTCGCCTCTGCGAGGTCCGGTTGTGCCGATTGCGCGAGCGAAGATGCAAGCGCAGCGCGGAAGGCGGGAGAAGTCGCGCACGGTCACGCACTTCGCGTGCATGGCGCCGGCAAAGGAGCGTCCCTAGTCCTTAATGAGCTCCTTGACCGTCATGCCGGCGGGGATCATCGGCAGCACGTGCTCCTGGTAGGGCACCTCGACGTCGAGCACGTAGGGGCCCGGGTAGTTGATCATCTCTTTCAGGGCGTCGTTGAGGTCCGACTTCTCGCGCACGTAGCTGGCGCCCGCGCCAAAGCCCTTGGCGATGGTGACAAAGTCGGGATAGCGGTCGGCCGGGCTGTCGGCGCATCCCCGGCCGATGGCCTCGGGGTTGTCAATGGGACCCAGGTAGGTGTGGGCCCGGTTGCCAGCGTGAAAGCGGTCTTCCCACTGCACGACCATGCCCAGGTGCTGGTTGTTCAGCAGCAGCACCTTGACCGGAATCTTCTCGCAATGGCAGGTGGCCAGCTCCTGGATGTTCATCTGGAAGCTGCCGTCGCCGTCGATGTCGATCACCAGGCTCTCGGGGTGAGCGATCTTGGCGCCCATCGCCGCCGGCAGGCCGAAGCCCATCGTGCCCAGCCCCGAGCTCGAGCACCAGGTGCGCGGGTCCTTCAGCCGGTAGTGCTGGGCGGCCCACATCTGGTGCTGGCCCACGCCCACGGTGATGATCGTGTCCTGATCCTTGGTCAGCTCCCACAACTGATGAATCGCGTACTGCGACGAGATCGCGGCCTCGTTCTTGCCGAACTTGAGCGGATAGGCCTTCTTCCAGTCGGCGATCTGCGCGTGCCAGGGACTCAGGTCGTCGGGCGCTTCGACGATCTTGTTGAGCTCCGTCAGCGCGTACTTGATGTCGCTGACGATCGGAATGTGGGCTTCCTTGTTCTTGTTCAGTTCCGAGGGGTCGACGTCGATATGCACGATCTTGCCGTGCTTGGCGAACTCCGACACCTTGCCGGTCACGCGGTCGTCGAACCGCACGCCGAAAGCCAGCAGCAGGTCGGCCTCGTCGACCGCATAGTTGGCGTACACGCTGCCGTGCATGCCCAGCATGTCGAGCGAGAGCGGATCGGCGCCCGGGTAGGCTCCCAGTCCCATCAGCGTCATGGTGACGGGAATCTTGGTCTTGGCGACTAGCTTGCGGAGCTGTTCGGATGCATCACCCATCACGACGCCGCCGCCGGCGTAGATGACCGGCCGCTTCGAGCGCTTGATGGCCGCGGCCACTTGCGAGATCTGCTCGGCCGGGGCGCGATGCGTCTCCACGTGGTAGCCCGGCAGGTTCATCGGCGCTTCGTAGTCGGGAACGATTTGCGCCAGTTGCACGTCCTTGGGCACGTCGAGCAGCACCGGCCCGGGGCGTCCGGTCGTGGCAATGTGAAACGCCTCGCGGACGACGCGGGCCACGTCGTTGCCGTCGGTGATCAGGTAGTGGTGTTTCGTAATGCCGCGGCAGACTTCGACGATCGGCGTTTCCTGAAAGGCGTCGCTGCCGAT
>ERZ869936.2501-NODE-2501-length-10701-cov-4.452095_pt1 | contig 10701 bp, 13 predicted proteins | sample MGYA00520876_ERZ869936 | MGnify/ENA primary metagenome ERZ869936 (study PRJEB32218, sample SAMN09650985) | biofilter metagenome | isolation source: enrty point of leading RO module | place: Saudi Arabia: Thuwal, RO plant located on Red Sea | collected 2016-02-17 ... | reverse complement strand
CATGGCTCAAAACCTGCAGCGTGGCGGCTCGCCAGGGCACCGTCTTGCCGTTGTACCAGATGACGCCGTCGCGATCGTCGAAGGGTTGTGTGGCCATGGCCGCCTCGCTTCCTTGCTCCGTTGCCGCGCCTTCCGGGGCGAACCCTGGCCAATATGAATATTGGCCTGGATATCGAACCAATGGGCGGGTCTTGGGTTGTTCCGATCCGGAATTGTCCGATTTCGGTACTTTTCGGTTGATTTCCGTTACCCTTATGTAACAAGGTTGCGTCATATATGTCAATATGACTGACATATATTTCTGCCCACCATGAGTGACCGAGACCATGCCCGACCTGAAGACCGGACCCAGCCCTTTGTTCCTGCGCGAGGAGGAGCTGCGCCAGGCGATCGAGCTTCTGTACTTCGCCTATCGCGGCTTCACCGCGGAGCCCGACCGCATCCTGGCCGACTACGGCTTCGGGCGTGCGCATCACCGGGTGATCTATTTCGTCGGCCGGCACCCGGCGATCACGGTCAGCCAGCTACTGGCGATCCTGGGCATCACCAAGCAAAGCCTGTCGCGCGTCCTCGGCCAACTCATCCAGGACGGCTTCATCACCCAGCGGCCCGGGCCGCGCGACCGCCGGCAGCGCCTTCTGGAGCTGACCGAGAAGGGCCGCGCGCTGGAGCATGCCTTGACCGATACCCAGCGCGTCCGCCTGGCAAAGGCGTTCCGGGAATCCGGGGCCGAGGCGGTCACCGGATTCCGCACCGTGCTCTACAATCTGATCGACGAGGCCTACCGGGAACGCTTTTCCGGCGAGGGCGCGCCCCGGCCGGCGGCCCCGGCGGCAGCGCGGCGCCGTTAAACCCTGGCGCGCAATCCCGGCCGGCGCGCTATAGTCCTGGTCATGGCCACCGACGCCCCTCACATCCTGGTCGTCGACGACGACACGCGGCTGCGCGCGTTGCTGAAAAAGTATCTCGTCGAGCAGGGCTTTCGCGTGACCGCGGCGGCGGATGGCGCCGAGGCGCGCGCCAGGATGAAGGCGCTCGCCTACGATCTCGTGGTGCTGGACGTCATGATGCCGGGCGAAACCGGCCTGGAGCTGACGCGCGACCTGCGGCGCGGCAACGATGTGCCGGTGCTGCTGCTGACCGCGCGCGGCGAATCCGACGACCGGATCGCCGGCCTGGAAAGCGGTGCCGACGACTACCTGACCAAGCCGTTCGAGCCGCGCGAGCTGGTCCTGCGCATCAACGCGATCCTGCGGCGCACCCAGGAGCCCGTCGAGCAGCCCCAGGTCACCTTGCGCTTCGGCGACTTCACTTTCGATTTGACGCGCGAGGAGCTGCATAAAGGGGGTGCGCACGTACACCTGACCCAGGCCGAGACCGCCTTGCTCAAGACCCTGGCCCGGCATCCCGGCCAAGCGTTGAGCCGCGAGGAAATGAGCGCGGAAGACCCCGCGGTCGGCAGCGGCCGGGCAATCGACGTGCAGGTGACGCGTCTGCGGCGTAAGATCGAGACGGATCCGAAGTTTCCCCGGTACTTGCGCGCCGTGCGCGGCGTCGGCTACCTCTTCGCGCCGGATTGAGCTTGCAGCGTATGACAGAATCCCTGGCCCAGCCCCTGCCCCGGCGTGACGAGGCTGAAGAGACGCAGGCGGCGAGAGAGACGGCACCGCGCCCCTCACCGCTCAAGCGCCTGCTGCCGCGCACGCTGCTCGGCCGCTCGCTGCTGATTATCCTGACGCCGCTGGTTCTCATGCAGGTGATCTCGACCTGGGTGTTCTACGACCGCCACTACGACACCACGACCAAGCGCCTGGCCCAAGGCATCGCCGGCGACATCGCGACCGTGGTCCACCTCATGGTGCGCGATCCCAACGCGGTCGAGCGGCTGCAGATATTCCGCGTCGCCAAGCGAGCCATGTCGCTCGACCTCGAATTCACGGAGAACGGACGCCTGGCCGACATCACCACGACGGCCTCTCTCAATCCGTTCACCAGCGTGCTGGACCACAAACTAACCGCGGCGATGGAGGAATTCGTCGCGCGCCCGTTCCTGATCGACACGCGCACGCAGAGCGACACGGTGCGTATCCAGGTGCAATTGGCCGAAGGCGTGCTGAAGGTCTATGTGCCGCGCGACCGCTTGTTCAGCTCGACCACCTACATTTTCATCATGTGGATGGTCGGCAGCTCCATCGTGCTGTTCGGCGTCGCCATGGTCTTCATGCGCAATCAGGTCAAGCCGATCCGGCGCTTGGCCCAGGCCGCGGAAAGCTTCGGCAAGGGCCGCGACGTCGCCGACTTCAAGCCCGAAGGCGCGACCGAGGTGCGCCAGGCGGCCGCGGCTTTCCTGCAAATGCGCAGCCGAATCAAGCGCCAGATCGCGCAGCGCACCGATTTCCTGGCCGGGGTCAGTCACGATTTGCGCACGCCGCTGACGCGCATGAAACTGCAACTCGCGATGCTGCCGCGCGACGACGATGTGACCAATTTGCAGTCCGACGTGACCGAAATGGAAAGCATGATCGAAGGCTACCTAGCCTTCGCGCGCGGCGAGGGCAGCGAACAGCCGCGGCCGACCGATGTCGGCGCCTTGCTATCCGAAACGGTCAAAAGAATGACCAACCCGGATACCCCGGTTGACCTGCATGTCGAAGAGGACATGGTCGTCCCCATGCGGCGCGAAGCCATGCGCCGGTGCCTGGTCAACCTGATCGGCAACGCGCAAAGGTACGGGCAACAGGTTGCGGTCAGCGCCGGGCGTCGCGACCGGATCGTGGAAATCCTGGTCGACGACGATGGCCCCGGCATCCCGCCCGAGAAGCGCGCGGACGTGTTCCGGCCGTTCTTTCGCCTGGAGGAATCGCGCAACCCGGAGACAGGCGGCGTCGGCTTGGGCCTGACCATCGCGCGCGACGTGGTGCGCAACCATGGTGGCGAACTGACGCTGGAAGATGCGCCGCTCGGCGGATTGCGCGCGCGCCTGTGGATCCCGGTCTAGCAGGCTGCTGAAAAACGCCTGAGCCCTTGCCCACGATCATCCTTCGACAAGCTCAGGATGAGGCGAAACGATTGAAAGTGCTCACCCTCACCCTGAGCCACCTCATCCCGAGCTTGTCGAGGGACGAAGGGCGAGGGTGGCCATTCGCACTTTTTCAGCAGCCTGCTAGACCCTGTTCAGAACATCCGGCCGCCGTTGGGGACCGGTTTGTCTGGGCCGAGCAGGACCACTTTGCCGTTCTCGTCGGGCAGGCCGAGAACCAGAATCTCGGACATGAACTTGCCGATCTGTTTCGGCGGAAAATTGACGACCGCGACGACCTGGCGGCCGATCAAATCCTCCGGCGTGTAGTGCACCGTCAATTGCGCCGAGGTCTTACGCTCGCCGATCTCGCCGCCGAAATCGACCCAGAGCTTGATGGCCGGCAGCCGCGCCTCGGGATAGGGCTCAGCCTTGATCACCGTGCCGACGCGCACCTCGACCTTCAGAAAATCATCGAAACCGATGGTCGCATCGCTTCGTTCCGCCATGTCCCCTCGCTCCCTTGCGGGCGCGGTTTTGCCATTCGTGACGCCCCATAACAAGCCGGGCAAACGAAAGGGGCCGCCCCCTTTCGGGAGCGGCCCCTGATCGCTTCGGTGCTGGCCAGACGTCCTGTCCGGCGGGCGTGTCGCGCGCGAGATTACTTCGCGGCGCCGTTCACCTGGTTCAGGGCACCCTTCAGCTCGTCAAGGCTGGCCGTGAAGCGATGAGTCAGCACGTTGGCCGCCTCGTTGTTCGACTTCGCGCCCATCTCCGTCAGCTCGCGCATGTTGGCCAGCGCCAGCTCATAGGCTTCCTTGATCAAAGCGGCCTGGGAGGCCATCTTTTCGGCGGGCTGGCCCGGCTTCGCCATCTCGCGAACGACCTTGCTGCCCTCTTCCATCGCCTGGCGCAGGATCTCGGCCTGACGCTGAGCAATCGCCTGCACGCCCTCGAGGGCGACGCGATTAGCCTGGGTCATGGCCTCGACGTTCTTGCGCTGGGACTCGATCAGGGCCTTGGAGTCAACGCCCGGCACCTTGAACTGCTCGGCGAACTTGCCGAAGTCCATTTTGCTGAAGTCCATCTTGCTGAAATCCATGAAATCGCCGAAGTCCCCATCCAAGAAGGGATTACCGGTCTTAGCTTGAGTTTTCGCCATTTTAGTCTCTCCTCCACGCGGCCCACAGCGTTTGCTGCAGTGCACAATCTCGATGTGAAGCTTATATGGACCTGTCGGCTTCAGACGGCAAGAGCTTTTTTTGTGCCATGCACACAAAATTAACCATACAGCCGTGCGGGGTTCTAGGATCGCGGCCAGGCTCCTGGACGCCCGGAAGAAACCCGAAAATAATTTAGCCAATATCAAATGTTTACGAAAAATCGCGCAGGCATTTCCGACCCAACTTGAAATCCGGCGGACCCGGATCAGCCTGCCGCCGAAGCCGTATCCGGGGGACTTTTCGCGCTATTCCTTCGCATACGCGAACAGCAAGTCGCGAGCCACTCGGCGCGCCGCAGATGGCGGTCCAGGGCGGCCATGGTGGGCCCCTGGTCCTGGCTCTCGTCGCCCAGCCAGACCCGCAGGGTGGCTAGGTAGATCGCCCCCAGGGCCTTGACCCGGACCGCGCCGCGCAGGCCGTCGCTGGACAGATCGGCGGCCTCCAGCATGCAGGCGAGCGAGCGGGCCAGGTGACCCATTCCGCAGAGCGCCATGCCGGGGTCGCGGGTCAGACCGGCCAGGATCGACTTCAGGGCCTCGCGGTGCGGCTCCATGGCGTCCAGGCGCCGCATGATGACGTCGAACAGCCGGTCGCGGGCGCCGCCTTCACGCGCCTCAGCGTCCTGGCCGGCCAGGACCTCGCCATCCAGCCGGCGGGAGAACCCGGCCAGGACCTGGGCCTTGGAGCGGAACACCGGATAGACCTCAGACAGCGGCAGGCCGGCGGCCTCGGCAATCTCCGCCAGGGAGATATTGTGCCAATCCTTCTCGGCCGCGAGCGCCAGGGCGGCATCGACGATGCGGTCAGACGTCGTCTGGCCACCGGCATTACCCTTGGCCGAGGCTTTTGCCGTCTTTTTCCCGGATTTCTTCGCCATTCTGCCCTCCCTAAGGGTTCGTCTAGGGATGTGGGGACCGAAACGGCGGGGTTGAAGCCCTCAGTCCTGTTTGATGTCCGCGACCTGACCCCCTGTCACAGCGACAAGGTCTGGCGGTGTGAGGCGGAACACGGCGTTCGGGGTGCCGGCCGCGGCCCAGATTTCGGTCAGGTCCATCAGGTCCCGGTCGATCAGAGTGATGAGTGGGCTGGCGTGTCCGACCGGCGGCACTCCGCCGATGGCAAAGCCGGTGGTCCGGCGTACGAAATCCGCATCAGCGCGGCCGATCGGCTCGCCGACCAAGGCCGCCAGCGCCTTTTCGTCGACCCGGTTGGCGCCGCTGGCCATGACCAGGACCGGCCGGTCGGAGCGCTTGGCGCGGAAGATCAGCGACTTGGCGATTTGCGCGACGGTGCAGCCGATAGCCGCCGCGGCCTCCGCCGAGGTCCGGGTACTGGCAGGAAACTCCCTGATCTGAAAGTCGAAGCCGCGCGCCGCCAGGGCCTCCTGGACCTTGCGGGCGCTGTCTTTGAGGGGTGCGGCATCGGACATGGTGGAAGCCTCAGGAGGCCAGCTCACGGCTGCGCCGCGTCGCCTCGGCAATGGCCCGGGTCATGAGCGGTTGCAGACCGTCGGACGCCATCAGGACCTTGAGCGCTTCCAGGGTCGTGCCCTTCGGGCTGGTCACGTTTTCGCGCAGCTTGCCGGCCGGCAGGTCTGACAGGCGCCCCAGCTCCCCGGCCCCGGCCACGGTGGCGCGCGCGATCCGCATCGACAGCTCCGCCGGCAGGCCGGCCTGGACCCCGGCCTCGGCCAGGCACTCGATCAGCAGGAAGACATAGGCCGGACCGCCGCCGGAGACCGCGGTCACCGCGTCCAGCATGGCCTCGTCCTCGACCCAGGCGACCTCGCCGACCGCCGACATCAGGGCGCCGGCCAGATCGCGCTGCGCCGCGCCGACTTGCACGTTGGCGCACAGCACGGTCATGCCGCGTCCGACCGCGGCCGGCGTGTTGGGCATAGTGCGGACGATGGCGGCGTGAGGGAAATGCCGCTCGAAGTAGCCGATGGTGCAGCCGGCGGCGATCGAGACGACGAGCGTGTCCGGACCCGCCAGTGCGGCGCAGGCCGTCGCAACGCCATCCATCTGCTGGGGCTTCACGGCCAGGACTATGACCGCCGGAGCGGCCTTCGCCTTGGCATCCTCGATCCGCGTTGCATGGTGCAAGCCGCGTGCTGTGAAGCCCGCTACGTTCTCGGCGATGGGTTCGACGATGGTCACCAGCGCCGGATCGGCGCCGCGCGCCAGCCAGCCCTCGAGCAGGGCCACGCCCATCTTGCCGCATCCGACGAGGATCAAGGGGCCGCCAAGAGCGAGGCCCGATTGCCCGGCCTTGCCCGTCATGCGTCCTGCCCGATTTGGTTTTTAGGCTTCGCCGTGGGTGTCCATGCGCGCGACGCGGACCGCCTCGGAGACGCTGCGCCCGCCCCAGACCACGAGTTGCAAGGCCGGATAGAATCGCTCGCACTCATGAATCGCGACATCGACGAGATCTTCGAGTTGCTCGGCACTGAGCCCGGCCGCACCGCGCATGGGAATCGCATGGCGATACATCGTGGTGCCATCGTCCTGAACGAAATCGAAGTGGCCAAGCCAAAGGTCCTCGTTGACGTTCGCCAGAAGCTCGTAGACGCAGCCCCGTTTGGTCTCGGGCACGCGCTGGTCGAGCTGGCACGAGACGAACATCGCGTTCATCTGCTGATCCCATACCACATACATGTGGTAGTCGCACCAGCGGCCCCCGACCTGCACCATCAGCTCGCATTCGCTGTGCCGGTCGAAGGTCCAATCGTGCGCGCTGACCAATTCCTCCAAGGTATCCAGGGGATTGGCCGGTGTTCCGAAGAATCCCTCCGCTAGGCTCGCCATATGGTCTCGATCCCCCCGGTGACGCTGGCACCGCCTCAATCGCACTCGCCTCGATTGCGGCGCCTCGCGATAGCCAAATCTGGCGTATCCGTTATGGACACCTACCAAATGTAGCGTGCCAAATTCGCACCAGGGGCGCAATAGAGCTTTGCTGTGGGTAAGTGACGAATTTCGGCGCGTGCCGGCGCCAAGGGCGCGGTTAGGACTCGTTTTTGCGCGCGCGCTTGCGCGGCGCGGCGCTTTTCGAGGACTTGCCCTGGCCGGTCTGGGCTTCGCTCAGGGCCCGTTCCAGCGCCGCGAGCCGTTCCGCCATGTCTTCCTGCTCGGCACGCGCCTTGGCGGCCATGGCCTTGACCGCCTCGAATTCCTCGCGCGAGACCAAGTCCATCTGGGACAGGATTTTCTCGAACTGTTCGCGCAGGCGCGCCTCGATCTCGCCGCGCATCCCGGCCGCGACACCGATGGCGCCGCTCGCGACGCGCGCCAGATCGTCGAGAAGACGGTTCTGTGTCTGCATGGTCCCGATCCCTTCCGTCGTGTGTCTATCGCGCCTGACATTGAATATGTCCATCGTATGGTGCGCGGGCAAGGCGGAGGGGCGGAAGCCGGGCCGCCTTGCTCGGCACCGGGCGCGGCCTCTATAAGGGCGCCAGGCACCATGGAAAACTGGACCGCATCGATGGCGGAGACGGCGCAGACATGATCCTGGTCACCGGCGCCGCCGGTTTTATTGGCTCCAATATCGCAGCCACCCTGGCGGAGCGCGGCGAGCGCGTGGCGATCTGCGACAACCTGGGCAGCAACGACAAGTGGCGCAACCTGGCCTCATTCGAGATCGAGGAGATCGTCGCGCCGGCGCGTGTCTGCGAATACGTCGCCGAGGCCGGCGCGCCGCTGCGCGCCGTGGTTCACATGGGCGCGATTTCCGACACCACAGAGCGCGACGGCGATGCCTTGGCCGCCACCAACATCGACTTGCCGCAACGCCTGTGGCGGGCCTGCGCCGAGCATAAGAAGCAGTTCATCTACGCCTCCTCGGCCGCCACCTATGGCGACGGATCGCAGGGCTTCGACGACGACGCAGCGATCGAGCATCTGGCGCGCCTACGCCCCCTCAACGGTTATGGCTGGAGTAAGCACGTCTTCGACCGCTGGGTCGCGCGGCGCTTGAGCGACGACGGGCCGCGGCCGCTGCAATGGACCGGCTTGAAGTTCTTCAATGTCTACGGCCCGAACGAGTACCACAAGGGCGGCCAGGCCAGCGTCGCCTATCACCTGTTCAACCAGGTGCGCGGCGGTGCGCCGGCCAAGCTGTTCCAATCGCACAACCCGGATTACCCGGACGGCGGCCAGATGCGCGACTTCGTCTGGGTCGAGGATTGCGTGGAGGTCGTGCTGTGGCTGCTGGAGAACCGGCAGGTCAACGGCCTGTTCAATGTCGGCACCGGGCAGGCGCGCAGCTTCGCCGACCTGGCGCGCGCCGTGTTCGCCGCCATGGACCGCCCGGATAACATCCAGTACGTGCCGACTCCGGAGGCGATCCGCCAAAACTATCAGTACTTCACCGAAGCGAAGATGGAGCGCCTGCGTGCGGCGGGCTTTGAACGGCCCTTCACGTCGCTCGAAGACGGCGTGGCGCGTTATCTGCGCGATTTCCTTCTCCAGCCCAGTCCGTACCGATGATCGCGACCATCCTGTTTCCCGAAATCGACCCAATCGCGATCGAATTGGGGCCCTTCGCCATTCGCTGGTACGCGATCGCCTACATCGTCGGCCTGCTGATCGGGTGGCGTTACACCCGCCGCCTGGCCGCGACGACGGGCACAATCAAAGAGCAGGCGATTGACGATTTTCTGCTGTGGGCCACGCTGGGCGTCATCCTGGGCGGGCGCTTCGGCTACATCCTGTTCTATCAACCGGCCTACTACATCGAAAACCCGCTGGAGGTTGTCTATATCTGGCGCGGCGGCATGAGTTTTCACGGCGGCTTGCTGGGCGTCGTCCTGGCCATCGTGCTGTTCGCGCGCAGCATCAAGGTGCCGGTCATGGCGCTGGGCGACGTCGTCGCCGCGGCGGCGCCGATCGGCCTGTTCTTCGGGCGCATCGCCAACTTCGTGAACGCGGAACTTTACGGGCGGCCGACCGATCTGCCCTGGGGCGTGCTGTTCCCCGGCGAAGTCTTGCCGCGTCATCCGAGCCAGCTTTACGAGGCCGCGCTCGAAGGCTTGATTCTGTTCGTGATCCTTTTCGTGATGGCACGACGCGGCACGCTGCAGCGGCCGGGTCTCATCACCGGCGTATTCCTGATCGGCTATGCCGCCTCGCGCTTCCTGGTCGAGTTCGTGCGCGGGCCCGATGCGCACCTTGGCTATCTGCTCGGCGGCGTAACCATGGGTCAGCTTCTGTCCATTCCCATGGCCCTTCTCGGCCTCGCGATCCTGTTTTGGTCGCGCCGTGCCCCACGCTAAACCCAGTCGCGCGCCGGATTTAACGGCGCGCATCGCGCGGCGCATCGCTCATCAAGGTCCGATGACACTGGCCGAGTACATGGCCATGGCGCTCGGCGATCCGGATCACGGCTATTACATGCGCGCGGAACCGTTCGGCGCTGGCGGCGATTTCATCACCGCGCCGGAGATCAGCCAAATCTTCGGCGAACTGCTGGGCCTTTGGTGCGCCGACACCTGGACCAGGATGGGCGCGCCCGACCCGGTGATCCTGTGCGAGCTCGGCCCCGGGCGCGGCACGCTGATGGCCGATGCGCTGCGCGCCGCCGCCTCCGTTCCGGCCTTCTTCGATGCGCTGCATGTGCATCTCGTCGAATCGAGCCCGCGCCTGCGCGCGCGGCAGAAGAGTGCGCTGCAACGCACGCCGCGCCCCTTGGCGGCCAGTCCGTGCTGGCACGACTCCCTGGCTGGTGTGCCGGAGGGGCCGCTGCTGCTGATTGCCAACGAATTCTTCGACGCGTTGCCGATCCGGCAATTCGTGCGCCGCGCGGACCCGCAAGGCGGCTGGGACGAGCGTGCGGTCGCACTCGATCCGGATGGCGAGGGCCTGGTTTTCGCGTTGCGCCCGGCCAGTGTCGCCGCCGCGGCCCTTCTACCGCCCGAAGCAGCCGAGACCCCATCCGGCGGCAGCTTCGAGGTGTGCCCGGCCGCCACGGCCTTGGCGGCAGAGATTGGGGCCCGCCTCGCCAGACATGGGGGTGCGGCGCTGATTGTCGACTACGGCTTTATGCAGCCGCCGCACCGGCCGACCCTGCAGGCCGTCTCCGGTCATGCCCGGCATGAGGTTCTGGACAGGCCCGGCAGCGCCGATTTGACCGCGCACGTCGATTTTGCCGCGCTGATCCGCGCCGCGAGGGGTGCTGGGGCGCGGTCCTGGGGGCCCGTACTGCAGGGCGATTTCCTCACCGCCTTGGGCATCGCGGAACGCGCCGCCACCTTGACCCGGGGCGCCAGCGCGGCGCAAAAGGCCGACATAGAGGCTGCGGTCGCACGCTTGACCGGCACCGGGGCGATGGGCGATCTCTTCAATGTATTAGCGATTGGCCCGGAAAATCTCTCGGTTCCGGCCGGCTTCAGCCCTTAGCCGTGCCCCTTAACGAAAGCGCAAAGAAGGTCTAGGATAACCCACTCATGACCGAGACGAA
>ERZ869936.2500-NODE-2500-length-10702-cov-12.728750_pt1 | contig 10702 bp, 7 predicted proteins | sample MGYA00520876_ERZ869936 | MGnify/ENA primary metagenome ERZ869936 (study PRJEB32218, sample SAMN09650985) | biofilter metagenome | isolation source: enrty point of leading RO module | place: Saudi Arabia: Thuwal, RO plant located on Red Sea | collected 2016-02-17 ... | reverse complement strand
GAGTACGATTTTGGTCGTGGCTATGGTCGTCTCTGTATTTATGGGAATTAGGTAATGCCTATCAACAATGAAGAGCAATTAAAGACTGCAGTGAGTACGATGGGATCGTCTGCCGCAGAGGGCGTCCCAACAAGCACGGTAGAGAAATTGTCAGCTCCTGACGATACTCTTCTCACTACAGACGGAACTCTACTCGATCCTATCAACAAGATCACTGTCGATCAAGCCGACCCGACGGGCCTCTCAACTATCGCCGATACGCCCTCCGATCCTAGTCTCGGACAAGTTGCTGCAACAACAACAATAACTCCGAAAATAGGAGATATGGAAGCTGCGCAGATTGATGAACAAATTAGAGTTGACGATGTTCAGGGCACCGTTTCCGCAGAATCTATTGGGGTGGCTGCGACAGCAGAGCTAGACGAGAGAGCGACCACATCTTTCCAGCTTGGTAAGCTGATGGCTAGCATCGAAGAGGGAGGTCCGATGCCTCCGTGGGCAGCACCGGCTGTTCGTAAAATTTCAGGTGTGATGCAAGCTCGCGGTCTTGGCAGCTCGTCTATGGCCGCTATGGCTATGACCCAAGCTGTTTTAGAGTCTGGGGTTAGTATCGCTGCGGATGATGCGAAAAAGTATCAAACGATGCAGCTTGCAAACCTCAACAATACGCAACAGATGGCGCTTAAAAACGCTGCAACTTTTGCAGCTATGGATAAGGCTAATCTGAGCGCTCGTTTAACAGCGGCTGTGACTAACGCTCAAATGTTGCTCGCCACCGAAACGAAAAACATGCAGTCGCGACAGCAGGCTAACACCCTGTCATACAACGCGTTAACTCAAGCCCTGTTCAAAGACGCTGCAGCGGATAACGCTCGCCTTCAGTTTAACGCTAAAAACGAAATACAGGTAGAAGAATTCTTTGCCGAGTTAGGCGCACAGGTTGAAACGGCCAATGCGAACCGTCTCGCTGCTATGGAGCAGTTCAACACAAGCGAACAGAACGCTATGACTCAGTATTCCACGTCTCTGCGTGACGCTCGTGATAAATTTAATGCGAACATGCAGTACGCTGTAGATCAGTCGAACGCTGTGTGGCGTAGGGACATCAACACGGCGAACACTGCCGCTCAGAATGAAGCGAACAGGATCGACGTTCAAAACACCTTTAACGCATCACAAAATGCACTAAATAATTTGTGGCAGCAATATCGCGACATAGCCGCGTGGAATTTTCAAAAGGGTGAATCTTACCTGCAGCGTCAGCACGAAGTTGGCATCATGGCTATGGAATTCGCTAACACAAAAGAACTTTACAAACAAGAGCAGAAGGATGCTCTCGCTATGGGTATCGGCAACTGGGTTGCTGCGTGGATGGGAGCGTCCGGAAGCGGAGGCAGTGAATAATGGGATTCGGACTTAAAACAGCACTGGGTATCGGACTCGCTATGTTTGCAGGCGGTGCATTTGGCGGCGGACAGGCTGCAGCAAGCGCGGCCTCTGGCAAGTCTAGCGGTTTTATGATTTCTCCGTTTATGAAGCAAGGCGCACAGGCGCTCCTTCAGTCACAGGGACTCATGGGTCAAGACGGTCGAATGACAGGGGGCGTATTCACTCCTGCAACTGCACGGGAAAGTCGCAGCGTAAAGGAACTGACGCGGGGTGATCCGGGGGCGAGAGCTATGCGCCTCGATCCGGTTCAACAACGTCTCTATGGCAACCCTGTCGTCCAGCGCAGAGCGCAAGCTCTCATGTCCGGCTCTCGTGATAATCAACTGAACTCTATGCTTCGTGACGCAGGAGTTGTGACTCCGACTACGCGACAGGGTAAAAAGACCGCAGCCCTCGAAGCTCCATCACTCAGAGAGATCGATGTACAATGAAACTTATGAGAACAGGTCCAGAACCCGGAACTATCGAAGCTAAAGACCCGCTCGCTGCAGCACCTCCGGGTCACAGCCTGACACTCGATAATTCTCGCTGGCCGTGGGGTCAGCCGCCCCGTCACGTCGATCCGGAAATCGTTCTCGACGAAGCTGTCAATGCCCTCGAACAGCCCCGTCAACAGACAGAGCTGCTAAAGCTGTTGATGGTAGGCGTATCTGTCGAGGCGCTGGTAGAGGGATACCTCATTCAAGGATTTCAAGAGGGGCGTTTCAGTCCGGATGTGGGGGTTCTAATCAAAGGACCGCTTGCCATGACCATAGCAGGCATAGCAGAGGAAGAGGGCATTCCGTATCGGTTCTTTGAAAACAACAATGAACTTGAAAGCGACGAGATGGATGATCGCACGTTCTTCTCGATGATGAAAGATAACAACCCACAGATGTTTGCTGTCATCAAAGAGAAGATGAACGAAGACATTCGCAAAGGCGCAATACCTCGCGAACCAGAGCCAGAAAACTTTATGAGCATGACACGCGAGAAGGAGTCGGAGTAAGATGGGTATCGGAGCTGCATTTGCTGCGGGTCTCGTAAAAGGCTTCACGCAGAATATTGAAAGAGAACAGACACGTCGTACCGCTGAGCGAGACAGGCTCAAAGAGTACGAAAGCATGGCTATGAAGGCCATTCTCGAAGGGGACGCAACAAAGAGTGGCTACAACGCTGTTCAAAAGATGGTTCAGACTGGCTATGAAAACCTCAACAACCAGAAGCCTATCGACATTTTCGGAACACGCGGAGAAGATATTGTCATGGACATGTCTTCGATGCAAGGTCTTCTCGATGCAGTAGGTAACAACTATCTTCCCGGCACCGGTTCATACCAGATAAACATGGATGATGATCTCTACGAGAGATATTCGAAGGATCGTGGGGACGTCGATAAAGAAGCTAATCTGTGGTTTCAGACCATCAACGAGCATCGCAACAAAGACAAACAGGCATTCGACGCCCACTTCCGGGAAAACTCCGCTGACATGGACGTCCTTCGTGGCGAGTATAAGAGGCGTATGCTCTCTACAATTCAAGGTCAGAGAGCAGGCATGACAGAGGGACAGAAGTTCGTCTTTTCTCCCCAGTCTTTTGCGAATTACGATGAGTGGGTTGATCTTCTTGGACTGAACAAAAGCTCAGAGAGGGCTATCACTTTCGACACCCTAAAAGAAGCTACAGTATCGGTATTCAACGAGAGTGTTCCAGAAGGTGTAGGAAAAGCAGAGAAGGGTGCGTTTACCATCATCTCTGCTCACCTTTCGAAGCCGTCTGACGACGAGTTCGTTTCCGCTGTGCGGGGTGCAGGGACTAAAGACGAGTTTATGGCGTATGATAAGGGCAGCTTCACTATGATGGGAGCTGACATGGACGTCCTAACTGGTGTGGCTCGATCTCGCGGTTACGAACTCGACGAGTGGATGTATAACTTTTCGACTAACTTTAACAGCATCGACAAGCTGTCTGAAGCACTGATGCACGTCACCAAGATCGCTCAGAGAAACACACAGGGTAAGGGTATCAACTTTGCCAGCACGGACACTGTTCTCAACATTGGCGAATATCTGGAGACAGAGATCACCAACGACTCCGATTTGCAGATGCGTATCGTCGGCGGCTTGATGGGAGATGTCCTCAGTGTTCACGAACGTCGCTTGATCGACGAAGGTCTCATGACAGAGGATGCCTACAAAATAGGTACGAACCGAGAAGACGGCTTCAAGGCTGTTATGGGCGGCGTCAGCTACAACGAGTTTAAGACACGGCTGTCCTCTGCGACAACTGCCCGACAACAGCTCGAACTCTACAAGACCATCGTTAATGACATCGGCACAGTCAAAGGGACTCTGCTCGACTCGGCTGTTGCAGTGGCTGAAGCCTTCGTCGGAGACACGGGTACAATCGATCAGCTCATGAGCATGATCGGAATTACTGAAAGTGATGAAGACTACAACAGCATCAAGTCTATGGCGCTTCGCACTGCTAAGGGCGGCGCACGAGCAGAGCGAGATACTCTGGCCTTCATCATCGCAGCGAACATGGCCCGTGCTGAAGACTCCGCAGGACGTCTCTCGGACGGTGACCTTCAGCGTAACCTCCAAAAACTGACAGGCGGATACACCACAAAACGCGGTGAGATTCTGTCCATCGAGCAGGTTATCGGGTCGCTAGACAGTCAGATAAATAACCTCGATGACATCAACAACGCCGTGCTTGCTTACGGCTCAGAGGGCATGACTGTTCCGTTGCGCACTATGTTGCGCAATCTAGAGTTTAGGGACAACGCTTTGAAGACTTGGACTAGAGCTAACTACAAACCGGCTATGGGACGTCTCGGAGACGCCGGGGCTATGTCCGCTACAGACCTCAAAGACGCGCAGCCGAGCCAAGTTTTCGTTCCTAAAAATTCTGCTGAACAGGGGACAAGTCTGCTCATCACAAATGGTGGACAGACAGCCATTATCGTCGGAAGAGGCGGTACGGTCATCAGATCAGGTAGTGTGTCAGAGCTTATCGATCAGGGGATTATCATCCGCAAGGGATCGGGCGCTGGCGCTACTCCTCCTGCTCCGGACGCTGGTACGGTCGTAGAAGAAGAGGGCGGTGCAGAGTCCCTCGATGATGTCTTCGATGAGGCTGAGCAGGATAACAATCAAGTTGTCACGCCGCCTGCCACGCCACAGGGAACAGTCTTGGGTGAGACCGGCAGAACCGGCAGCGGAACAGAGCGCGGTCTTCAGGGTGTCATGCAAGAGGATGAAATCCGAAGGACACAGCAGATGGCTCAAGCAGTCGGAGATGAGGGTGGTACAGTATACTACGATGAAGAGACTGGCACCTATAAGGCCGGTGAGCTTCCCGACACAAAGCCACAGGCAGGATCAGCCGAAGCTCCCCAAGAGCAAGCCCCGCAAGAAGCACCCGCGAAGCCTGAAACATCCGCTCCCCTCGTCATCGACTCTCTCGACGAAAAAGCTAGAGGCATGAAACAGGGTCCGGAAGGGTTTACACACCCAGACTATCCGGGCAAAATCTTCAAGAAAAGAATCATCCAGTCGGGTCCGAATGAGGGCGGCGACGAGTTCGTTGAGGTATCTTAATAATGGCAACATCACTCGAACGTGATCTTTCTCTGCTCCCCAAGACGGTATCGAAGCCTCGTCTCGTAACTCCTGAAGCTGCTACAGACGAGTCGGCAGGGGCTATGGCCGGAGACACCATGAAGGTTGATGTTCCCGGTCTCGCACGGGCGGACATCAAAAAGCAGAGAGGCCAACAGACAAGCGTTGCTGATCTCGAAGCTAAGCTCAACACGATTATCAACGCTCCGGATATCGACTCCGCTATCAAGGCAAACAACAACGACGTGATGCTGCCTAACGGTAGAGCGCTCGAACCCAGCGTCCTTGAAAAGGCTCGCACGGATCAGGCATTTAGGGGGCAGCTCCTTCAAGAGTTCGTAACAGCTAACACCATCCCTCAAGCTGATCCGATGGAGCCGGTTGTTCCGTTTGAATTCGGTCTGCCTAAAGAGCTGACTAAGGGTATGCCTGCTGCATTCGTCGAAACGATGAATGGTATCACAGAGAGCAACGTTCGTATCCGTGACGTTATGGTCGGAGAGCATCAAAACTTCGGTCTCAACGGAAAACGACTCATCTTGAACAAGTTCTCAAGCGGAGACACCTTCACAGAAGCATTTCGAGAGATACGTAACATTCCGGGGGACGTGATAAGAACTCCCTATGTTTTTCCGATGCTGTACAACGGAGTTGCTGCAGTCAAAGATGCGATAGTTTCGGAGCGTAACTTTGGAGACGAGTTACCCGACGCTTTCGGACGACGCATGGCAGAGAGCGGCTTCATAAAATTCGGAGAGAAGTATCTAAACAAAAACATCATCACGGATGATCGTGTAGCTGGCTTGCAGCGCTGGTACAAGAAAAATTACATCAACGAGTACGGAATAGACTCGTGGAACGAAAACCACACAGAGCAGCTCATTGAAGTTGCAGAGGACGGAACGCTGCAACGTGTCCGGGGAGCAGACGGAAAGGTTAAACGCCGGGACGTAGGTCTTCCCCCGCAAGTTGCAAACGCTCTCCTTGAACTTACTTACAATGAGCTTCCCTTCGCATCGAAGGCTGCTATCCTGTTCACACAACAGGCTGGCTTTACCTACGGTGCTGTTAAGGCTGTCACGGGATCAGCCGTAAAGAACGCACAACGTGTTAGCGATGCTCGTGCTAGAAGTGCCGATCCGGATTCTCCAGACTACGGTCAGTATAGTCCTGACATGACCGATCTTCAAATTTTTGAAAAGATTAAAGAGAATGAATTTAGAGATGCCAATACGATGTTTGGAAAGGCGTGGGCAGGAACTCGGACAGGTGTCCGACAAACTGTAGGCCGTGTGCCTATCGTCGGAAAGGTCGGTAAGGGTGTCGTACGTGCCTCTCGTAAAAATCAGCTAAATATCGGAAACACTCTAAACGATATAAATTCGAATCTCAAGCAGTACGATGAAAGCATCGCTTCGATTGAAGGTCAGATAGACGGGCTGAGACAGAGAAGCGCTGCATTCTACAAAAAGACGGGACGTGTAGACTCCGTCACAGAAGAAAAGATAGCCCCTCTACAGAAATCTCTTGACGAGGTTAAGGCTAACAAAGAACGCTATACTCAAAGCATAGGGCAAAACCCCTACGTTACCGCTGCTATGCGAGACGAGGTTCTAATCGCGAGTGCCGTAGCCTCTGCCCAGACTTTCATGCCTGACATGGATGTGTTTGGCGTGTCGTCTGAAATCATCGTCGGAGTGACGGCCCCGCTTGTCACCCCAGCTATCGTCGGTCTCGGCGCACGGACTGTTTTCAGAACCGGAGACGCGATGACAGAGGGTCTCTTCACAGACGTGGCCTCTCTGCTTGAAAATTCGGACATGTTCCCCTTCATTCCGCGTAACGCTATCCTAAACGCGGATGAAGGAGCGATGCGAGAAGCACTCGAAATATCCGGATTTAATTTCGATGATACGCGGGTGAAAGCGTTCAATCAGTTCAATCGCATCCTACGCGCTATGCCGGAAGAGTCTCGCGCAGAGGTTCACAATGCTTTGACACGTTACACCGAGATGATGCAGAGCTACGATGATGATCTCAAAGCTCTCGACATGAGCGATGAGTCCCGCCAAAACATCATGAAAAACCTGCACCTCAGTGTGGCTCACGCATCAGGTCTCGCTCCTCTCATCGAATTCCAGCAGGGCAAAGTTGATCTTGTTACCGCAGGCAAGCTGACCAGCACAAATGATATGGCAGCTCTCATTCGAGCTACCGGTGAAGAGATGACGCTCGCCAATGGCATCGATGCCAACATCCGGCTGATACGTGAGCAGTTCGCCGCAGATGGCATCAGCCTTGCTGACAACGCTCCGCTGCAAGAATTCATCATGGACCTTGAAAACGGAGCTAATAGGCAGAGAGAAGCCCTTTTTGTCAAGCAGCAACAACTCGTTCTTCTGCTCGACAACTACACGAAAAACATTGGGATGCTGAACGCGAAAGATCAAGACGGCACACTCGTCAACGATCTGCTCGACTTGGCAGAAGAACTCGAAGAGATGTCGATTCTTCCCGGCGGAACAGTTAAGGGTTTGGTACAACGAGGAGAGATTCTCGAAAAGGCACACTCCAACATGCTTGAAGCAGCGGAAGAGCAGGTACAAGGTCTTCGTACTTTCGCTAGCGACATGGAGCGGTCTGAATTTATCCGTGAATCTCGCAAGCAAGCTGATCTCCTTCTTGACATCACGTATGCTCGTCGCCGCAGAAAGGCCACAAGAGAGTACGTAAAAGTTGACGAGATGCTCGACGGCAGAGAGTTCAATCTCGTAAAAGTCGTTGAAAGACTCGCCAAGATTTCCGGAGACATAGAAGATCGTCCGATAGCTGAGCAGCTAACAGACTTCGGAAAGTTTTTGAGAACGGATGGAAAAGCAGTCCGTAAGACCTTCAACACGATGGCTCGTCGTGCCCTGCTCAAGAAAGGTCTCACCGAAAAAGACATCAACGAATACATCAGACAGCGCAGAGAGGTTGACGGTGAAGACTTCGATGTCATCGATCTTGCCATCGAATCTATCAACGCTAGCGGTGAGGGTGCAGAAGACTTGCTCAGCGCAACTTTCTCCGAAGCTGAAGACCTCTATCGTTTCTTTGAGATACGCGGCATAGGCGGAAAGGTAGACGCTTCCGAGATCAATCAAGTCAAGGGCGAGATGCGCCGTCTCATCACAGAGGCGTATGGTGATCTCGATCCGGATGTAAAGAAGCAGATTGAAAAAGCGAGACAGACGTACCGAAACGAGGTGGGTTCTCGTACTGATCAAAAGACTGAGTACGCATGGATGGGTCCGGCTCTCGCGGGACGTGTGCGTAAAGACCCGGCAGATCGTCCTGAAGGTGAGGGGCCGTACGGGTATAGGAATATCAACTCCGATCATCCGGAGGTTCCGTTCCTTCGTATCGCTGAGATATCTGCAAAGATGCTCAACGTACGTCAAGGCTCCCAAGCACACGCTGATCTTCAGAAGCAGCTCCGCAAAGAGAACGACAGAATTCTGTACGCCATCGGTGCTAAGCGAAACGCCGACGGTAACATGGAAATCGACATGCGCGATCCGGATCAGGTGAAAGCATACGGCATCTATAAGAATATGCTAGAGGCCCACATCCAACATCGCGTTGCCCGTGACTACTTGGAGAAGACCGACATCGCTGTCGATATAATTCAAGAGGGAATGCAGGATATTCCTAAAGGTATCGGCGCTCTCAACATCAATCGCGCTCATCGCATGTTCGAGATTGAGAACGAGCTTTCTGTAGATATTCTCGATGCAGAAGGAAACCCCGACGTGATACGGGGCGCGAATTTCGACAACATCGACTACTTTCATATTGAATTCGATACGCTCCTTGCGAGCAGCAAGAAGTATCAAGATGAGTATAAAAAGCTCCGAGCCGACCTCGATCCGGTCAACGGTGTTCTCGGTGTAGCAGCGAAACAAGATCAACAGAACTTGAACCGCATCATCCAGCAGCTCGACTTCGACGCTGGACTCGTCAATCGCAAAGAGGCGTTCTTCGACGTGTACTTTGCCAACGCGACTCCTGAGTCCTTCAACAGGAAAGTGAAAGAGCTGGTATCGACTTCCGGTCTTCCCGAAGCAGAAGTCCGCAAGGCTATGAAGTACATGTACACAGAGGGCTTGTTTGCAAAAGCTCGTCGTCGTGTCAAGACTGTTGCCACCAAGTCTACGCCCGAAGGTGAGCCGCTGGAGCTGATGAGTCTCGAAGGCGAGGTCTTCAACGAACTCACATCCGATCCGAACCAGATCAAGCTGATGAATTCCGTCTTGGGTGAAACACATGCCAAGTCGCTCATCCGAATGAGAGACTGGTTGTCCACTGCTATGGGAGACAGCCTAGACTTCCGTCGCAGCGGTTCGAGCGGGGTGATGACTATCGAGTCCGCATTCTCTCGTATCTTCAACGTCGCACGAGGCATGGTCAGTCCGCTGTATGTGGGTACTGAGCTTGCTACTCGCGCCATGCTGATCAATCAACAGAACTTGCTGGACATGGCCCTGAATGATCCACAAGCGGCTCTCGTCATGGGTAAGATTTTGACGAACCCTGACGCTCTGACAAAAACGGACTACGATACCCTACAGGCTCGTATGTACGCTCATCTCGCGAAGGGAGTGTATTTGTCCGGTAAGAACATCGCCACACTCGAAGAGGTGTTGGCAGACAGAGAGAACCTTCGCACATTCGGAACTATCCACAACCCCATACCTGCAGAACAGGAAGAGGAGAACGAAGATGAAAACGTACAATAATGGTCCTCGCAAAGGGATGATGTACGGTGGTGCCGCTAAGCGCAAGCCCATGATGTATGGTGGCACAGCAAAAACCCCCCGCAAGAAAAATCAAGCGAGGGGCATGATGGGAATGGCTAAAGGTGATATCGCCATCAACAAGAAAAAGTCAGACCTCAACAAAGATGGTCGGATTGACGAATACGAAATGGCTCGTGGAAAAGCGATCCAGAAGGCTATGTCTACACGTACAGCCTAGACTTCTCCACTGCCTCATCTCCCATAGACCGCAAGTAACGAATGAGGGATGCTACTGAGTGTGAACCTTCATACTCCGGCATCCCTTCATTCATTGAGCGCTCGAAGTCTTCAGGACGAACGGAGTCGCATGTAATTTCTACGTTGCCGTCTCGGAGAAGATTTAGTTCGAGACGAAAGAGGTTAGCTGCTGGCTTCATCGATAGGACTCAGCTTATTAATCGGGAGGTTGTAGCAGTCTGCTTTGAAAACGAATCCGTTGTCCGGATCGATGTCACCCCGACGGTGAAATTTTGCATCTTCATAGAATGTCTTCTTGTCGATTTCTCCAAGAATCCACGCACGGTCCATCCTTGTTGTGATGCGAACGAAGACGTATGAATCACAGTCTTGCTTCGTACCGTGTGCGGCGATAGAGCAGTCGTAATAGTCTTTCGGCTTGGTGTTGCAGCGTTTCGTCTTGACGTCGATACGCTTCTCGCCCACAAGGAGATCGTAGTCCCTGTTATTCGCCTCTAGAGCGCCCATAGCGTCCGCTACGATAAGCTCGCCTATGGCACCTACCACATGACTCTTACTGCCCGTGATGCTGCCCTGTAGGACGCCTACAGTGGCAGTTTTCTTTTTAGC
>ERZ869936.2499-NODE-2499-length-10706-cov-5.697305_pt1 | contig 10706 bp, 2 predicted proteins | sample MGYA00520876_ERZ869936 | MGnify/ENA primary metagenome ERZ869936 (study PRJEB32218, sample SAMN09650985) | biofilter metagenome | isolation source: enrty point of leading RO module | place: Saudi Arabia: Thuwal, RO plant located on Red Sea | collected 2016-02-17 ... | reverse complement strand
CTACAAGAGCGGGCAAGCCCTGCCGGTGACGCAGACCGCCGGCACCGGCCTCGGCGGCACGATCTATGTGAACCGCGACCTTTCGGGGCTGCTCACCGAGGGCAACGTCGGCCCGCTGCTCGAGGACACCGACCCCGCAAACGTCGATCTCGGCCCGACCAACTGGTTCCGCATCAAGGGCCTGATGCCCGACGCCAACGGCGACCTCGCGTTCAGCATGGGTGGAACCAACAGCCCCTTCAGCGGCTTCCAGCTCATCAGGATGCCGGAACCCTCGTCGGTCGTCCTGGCCGACTTCACCTACAACCCGGCCACCGGCGGTGCCGAGGTCAGTATCGAGGGCCTCCCGAACACCACCTACAAGCTGGTCGAGGCCGACGACCTGGATTTTTCGAGTCCCGACCAGGATCCCGCTGACCGTGGCCAGCGTCGGCATCCAGTTGGGCAACACGGAGACTACCGATGGCAGCGGCAGCGCCACCGTGCATTTCAACCTCGGGACCATGAAAGCCGCGACCTTCCTGCGGGCGGAGTCGGTGCCCTCGACTCCTTGATCCTCTGCCCATCCACCTCAAGGCCCAAACCACGCCATGAAGATCCGTCCAAAGTCCGCACTCCTTCCTTTCATCCCGGCACTGGCCGGCCCCATCAGCGCCGCCGTTCTCTTCCAGGACGATTTCAGCGGCTCGGGCAGTAGCAATCTGAACGGCACCACCCCCGACGTGACGCAGGGCGCGACCGCATGGGTGGCTGATACCGAATACAAGGCGGATGGCACCGGGACGGCCAGCGGCAGCAACCCCTCGATCCGCGCCTACCTTACCCTCGGCGGCCTGATCGACGACAACCGCGGCAATGCGAACGCGATCTACACGCTTTCGGCCACCGTCAGCGTCGCATCGACAGGGAACGCCGCCATCTGGCATGGCTTCGGCTTCTGGGATGAGAACACACCGGCCGAGAACTTCGCCAGCACGCCGTCGGACGGCACTGGCTGGATGCTTCGCCGGGCCAACAACGACATCCAGACCTTCCTCGGACCACGGACCGGCGGCGGACTCACCGAGACCGGAGCCTCGCCGGATGATGTCGCGGGCACCGTGGACCTCCGGATCGTCCTCGACCTGACGGATTGGAACGGCAGCAACAACTGGGGCAGCGTGGCCTACTACGGAAAGTTGTCCTCCGCCTCGACCTACAACCTGATCGCCGGCGGCGAACTGGGGGCGACCAACTCGACCTTCCGCGCCGTGGGCATCGGCGGCGGCGAGGCAGCCGGGGACTTCGATTTCTTTCAGCTTTCCCAGGTGCCCGAGCCGTCGTCGGTCGGGATGCTCGGTCTGGTCGGGGCGGCATTGCTGATGCGCCGCCGGCGGGAGGCCCGTTGATTCTCCGCAAATGGGAACCGTCGTGACCATTCCGACCCCTCTGGCGAAGGCGGCCCGGAAAGCATGCATGCTGATTGCGTTGGCAGGCCTCGCGACGCCCGTCCATGCCGAAAGCGCCTTGCTCGCCAAGGTGCGCGCCGGGGACGACGTGAAGGTCGTCCTGCTCGGCACCAGTCTCACCGACAACGGGACCTGGCCTGCGTCCCTGCAAACCTGGCTCAGCAGCGAGTCGCCCGGTCCGGGAACGGTCACGGTGGTCAACCGCGCCGCCAGCGGCGAGGCGTCGGACCATGGACTCGCCGTGCAGACCCCGGCCGCCCTCACCGACAACCCGGACTGCGTGTTCATCGAGTTCTCGATGAATGACGCGGCGACCTCGAAGAACATCACCCTGCAGCAGTCCGAGGACAACCTGGACGCAATGATCGACGCCTTCGCCGCCCAGAACCCGGACGTCATCATCGTCCTGCAGACGATGAACAACCTGCCCCCCGACACCTCCCCCTTCAGCCCGCGGGTCAACCTGAACGGCTACTATCAGATCTACCGCGACGTCGCCGCGGCCCGCGGCGCGATTCTCATCGACCACTATCCGAACTGGCTGGACCTCTACACCAACGACCTCTCCACCTGGCAGAGCTACATGGCGGATGCGGTGCATCCGAACGCGACCGGGCAGGCGCAGGTCCTGTTCCCGGAACTCCAGGCGGTCCTCGGGCCTCCGGCTTCTCCTCCTCCCTCCGCCATGGAACCGGTGCTCTTTCGGGATGACTTCGATGGTCAGGCCGGCGATCCCCTGGACGGCACCGTGCCGGACGTCACCCAGGGCTCCACCGCGTGGGTGGCCGACGCCGAATACAAGGCCGACGGCTCGGCGCTGATCAACCCGGCCAATCCATCGCGCCGCGCCTACCTGACCCTCGGTGGCTTGATCGACGACAATCGCGGCAACCCGGACGCCCTCTACACCCTCTCGGGCACGCTCAATGTGCCGACCGGCACCACCGGTATCTGGGAGGCGATCGGCTTCTGGAACGAGGACGCCCCGGCCGAGAACTTCGGGAGCAGTCCGTCAAACGGCACCGCGTGGATGCTGCGCCGCGACAACGCCCAGATCCGGGTGTTCCGCGGGCCGCGAACCGCCAACGGGATCAGCGAAAACACCGCCTCGCCGTACAACACGGTCGGAGCCGTGGATTTCAAGGTCGTCCTCGACCTGACCGACTGGAACGGCACCGACAACTGGGGCAGCGTGATGTATTTCGCCAAGCTCTCGTCCGCTTCCACCTTCACCGAGGTCGCCGCCGGCGAATTGAACGCGGCCAACTCTACCTTCCGCGCGGTCGGTCTCGGCGGCGGTGGCGTGGTCGAGGCGCAGGTCAGTTCGTTCGAGCTGACGAAGCTTGTTCTGGCACCTCCGCGACTCGCCGGTTTCTCCTACGACGAAACCAGCGGCAGTGCCGAGGTGAGCATCGAGGGCCTCCCGAACACCCCCTACAAACTGGTCGAGGCCGACGACCTGGATTTCTCCAATCCCGACCAGGATCCCATCCCGCTGAGCGGGGCCAGCGTCGGCATCCTGTCCGGCAACACCGTCATCACCGACGCCGGAGGCAACGCCACCGTGCAGTTTAAACTCGGGAACACCAGGGACGCCACCTTCCTGAGAGGGGAGTCGGTGCCTTCGCCCCCCTGATCGTGCGGCAGCAACTTGCCCTCCCGCTCACTCCGCCTGCCCACATACCTCGGGCCCGGGGGATTGTGCTGTGGCACGATGAAACTACCGTGGGCCCTACCCAATCCCAATGGGCACGGACTTCGCTGGCTTCCCGTCTGTCTTTCGCTTCACAGACCTCGCAATTTCCAAGGCGATCCAACACGTCGGGCATCAGGCTCAAGCTGTGTTTCCCGGGGCGGTGCCAACTCGCATCACCGCAACCCGGCCACCGGAGAAGCTGTCAGGTGAAGGAGGAGGAAGATCCGGTGAGAAGCGCGAAAGCTGTCCGGATAGCAGACAGGATGACGCGGACTTCGATGCTTGAAATAATGGTGACGGACTGGCTTTTCAACAATCTATCACTATCAGAAGTAGCATCTTTTTCTGTTGGTGATGGCCGTCACCGAAACAGGTGGTGGATCTCAACAAAGCCAGAAACCCCAAGCCCGACCGGATGAAAAAACAAACCCCTGCTCCCGTTTCACCTGCCCTTGGCCGATCGTTCCCAACAAGCACCTTGCGGAGACCGTTGGCGGTTCTTCTGGTGGTGCCGGTCCTCATCGTTTCGGCGCTGGCGGCTCCGCCGGATCTGACCAATCCGGGCGATCCGGCCTACCCCAGTGCCGACACGATCACCAAGACCAGCATCAACCTCGGTCCATCCGGCCTCAAGGGCTGGGTCTATCGCGAAAAGGACCCGAAGGCCTTGCTGGGCGACTTCAACTACACCGGCCAAAGCCGCCAGATCCTGGTGAGTGCCGTGGATGCGGGGTCTCCGGGCAGTCTGGCCGGGATTCAGATCGACGACGTGATCCTGGGGGCGAGTGGGGATGGGTCCACGCCGGTGGACTTCACCGCGGACGCCCGCAAGTCGCTGGCCCTCGCCATCGCCGCCGCCGAAGCCCGGACCACTCCGGAATTGAAGCTGAAGGTCTGGCGCGGCGGCAGCAGTTCGACCTATACCCTGACCTTGCAGTACCTTGGCGCCTACGGTCCGGATGCCCCCGTTTCGGACGCCAAGTGCGACCTGATCGCCGAGAATGCGCGTCAGGCGCTTCTGGCGCAGGACAATCCCGGGACCTGGGGCCTGGGGACTCTTGCCCTGATGGCCCTCGATGACCCGGCCCACCCGGATCACGCCGCGATGAAGGCGCAGATCGATGCCGAGATCGCCCCTCTGATTCCCGTGAACGGCCTGCCGGGTGCCGGCAAGCCCGGTTGGCAGCGCGGACACACGCTGATCACCCTGGCCGAATACTATCTCAACTATGGCGAGCACCCGAACGGCGGGGTGTTCGACGGAATCCAGGCCTATGTCGATGAAATCACTGCGGGCCAAAGCGTGTTCGGGACCTTTGGCCACATCTTCGCCAATTTCCGTTGGCCGGATGGCGACCCTACCCCGATGATGGGCGGCTACGGGGCGATCAACTCGTCGGCGGTCCCCGGCCTCTACGGATTGATGCTGGCGAAGGAATGCGGCGTGACCGACCCGGCGCTCGATCTGAGCATCGAACGCGGCCTGACCTTCTACGGCTCCTACAAAGGTCGGGGCGTGATCCCCTACGGCGAACACGAACCGGCCGCCACGGAATTCACCAGCAACGGCAAGAGCGGTGCCGCGGCGCTGGTCTTCGGCCTGGCCGCCGGCAAGGAGGAGGAGAGCAAGTACTTCGCCAAGATGTCTGCTGCCGGGTTCCGCGAATACGAAACCGGACACACCGGGTGTTACTTCCAGAACTGGTGGACGCCGCTCGGTGCCGCCCACGGCGGGGACGATGCGATCAAGAACTACTTCGCCGAGATCAGCTGGCTCTACGACCTGGCACGCAAGTGGGACGGCAGCTTCGCCTACAACCACATCTACACCCACGACAACTACACCGCGTTCAACAACACGATGCCCTACGTCCTGACCTATGCGCTGCCGCTCAAGCGACTGCACATGACCGGCCGTGGCCGGGCGGCGGGCGTGCTGAACGCGGCGGAGGCCGCCGAGGCACATGCCTCGGGAAGCTATGACGAGACGGCGCGAAGCAAGGCGGAACTGATCGCCGACCTCGGCGACTGGTCGGCGGTCGTGCACGTCCGGGCATCGAACGCCCTGGCGGCCATGACGCTGGATGCCACCGACATCGGAACGCTGCATGCGCTCGCCAGCGATCCAGTGGGCGACTCGCGGGAGGGAGCCATCATGACCCTGGAGAAGGTGGCCGACCCCTCGTCGGCACCGGTGCTCTCCGCGCTGCTGGGCGATCCAGATGCCCACATCCGGCGACTTGCCGCAAAGGCGCTGATCGACAATCCGGCGAAGGACACGGAATTGAACACCGTGCTGGCCGCCGCCGGTGCCTCCAAACGCGCGACCTTCCCGATGGATCCGCGCGACCCGCTGCACCACGACCTCTACCGGATGGGCAACCTGCTGTTCTCCTCCTCGGGAATCCTCGGCAGCCCGGCGAACGGGGTCGACCTCACCGGGGTCGACCGCCAGTTGCTCTATCCCGCGATCGAGGCGATCGCCTACTCCCCCTCGGGGATCGGCCGCAGTTCGTTGAGCCAGTTGTTCGACGCGCTGAACCAGGCGGATGTTGAGGCGCTGGGCGACACGGTGGTGGACTCCGCGCTCTACCGGTCGCCCGCCGATCCGATGTTTGCCGATGGTGCCCGGGTCAAGTCGATGGACGCCCTGGTGCGGTTTGACTACGCCGAGGCGGCGCCGATCGTCGAGCGCTCGATCCGGGCCGACTTCATCTACAATGCCAACCGGGACCTTTACGGCCAGATGCTGCAGGACCTGCAGGCCTTCGCCGGAACCAATGCGCTGGTCAGGCCCGACCCGGAGATCAGGCAACTCTGTCAGGATTTCATCGCCACGCATTCAAACACGTTCGCTGCGGAAAACAATGTGCTCCAGGCACAAATCCTGTTGGATCTGATCCAGCAGGATGACAACCCGCCTGCGCCGACCTACCTCAAGAGCTTCGACTGGGTGGTCAGCGATGCCGCGGAGCTGACCTTGCCGGCGAATTCGACCCGGCTGCGTGCCGGCGTCACCGATCATGCCAAGGGCGAGCTGACCTACACCTGGCGCCAGGTCCATGGCTCCGGCACCGCGAGCTTCTCGGAGAACGGGACCGCAACCGCCAAGGACACCACCATCACCTTCGACAACACCCCGGGCCACTACCTGTTCGAGGTGGCGGTGGTCGATGCCCGCGGGCTTTCCGAGATCACCGGGACGGTGGCGGTGACGCTCTACGACACCGATGGCACGCTGCCCCCGAACCAGCCGCCCACCGCGACCGCGCAGCAGGTGCCCGTGCCGCCGGCGACGCCGACCGCGATCACCCTGGCCGGCAACGACCCGGAGGGCGCGCCATTGGTCTTCACCGTGACCAGCCAGCCCCTTCACGGCTCGCTCTCGGGCACGGCGCCCGACCTGACCTACACTTCCGACGCCACCTACCACACCGGCACGGACCACTTCAACTTCGCCGTGACCGACAGCTTCGGACAGACCTCCCAGGAGGTCACGGTGACAATCACGATCGATCCCGCCCAACTGGAAGTCCAGGTGTATGAGCCCTTCGATTACCCTGCGGGTGCGGGCCTGGCCGGTGCCGCCGGCGGGACCGGCATGACCGGAGCCTGGCAGGATGGCCCGCAAGGTCCGAGCGTGGCCCTTGTCTACGACGAAAGCGGTGGCACCGGGGGAACGCCCGCCTGGGATGGCATCTTCGATGGCTTTCCGATGCAGCCGGTCGGTGGCAGCCGCTACATCGCCGCGGATTCCAACGACGTCTTCGAGGCCTGCCGGCCGCTGGCGCAGGATGCCGGGACCATGGCCGGCCCGGACGGGGTGTTGTGGATGAGTGCGGTCTGGCATTTCCCGAATCACAACTACGGCGCTCATGTCGGGCTGGCCCTGGCGACCGACAGCTTCGCCGACCGCGGCAGGCAACTCGACACCTCGGGCTCCTTCGGCAGCGGTGCGGGCGACGGCATCGGCGTGGGCCGCGGGATGAACTCCTCCGCAAGCAGTCTCACCCCGTTGTTCTTCGATGGCGGTGCGATCGTGGCGGAGAGCGAGCGGCTGGGCGTCTACAACGCCGACTGGGTGGTCGCCCTGGAGTTTGAGTACGGGGCGACCGACACGGTCACCGCCTACGCCTTCCCCGAGGGCCTGACACTGGATGAAGGCATTTTCGACCGTCATGCGACCTCCACCACCCATGTGATCGATGAGAGCACCCTCAACATGCTCACCTTCAGCCAGAACCGGGATTTCAACGCAGTCGACGAGATCCGGATCGGCAGCAGCTTCGCGGCGGTGGCCGGACTGGCGACGTCCACGGAGGATGTCACGGCTCCGACGCCTGATCCGCTGACCTTTGCCATCTCCCCGACGGCCAATGGCGTCGCGATCACGATGACGGCGACCACCGCCACCGATCCCAACGGCGTGGAATATTACTTCACCTGCACGTCGGGCAGCGGCAACGACAGCGGATGGCAGGACAGCCCGACCTACACCGACACCGGACTGAGTGCCGGCACCTACTCCTACACCGTCACGGCCCGGGACAAGAGCATCAACCGGAACATGTCCGTGGCATCCGCCCCGGAGTTCGCCACGATCAGCAGCGTGACGCCGGGACAGATCGCCTGGGAGGTCTTTGACATCTCGGGCAGCGTCACCGATGTCATCACCGCCGGTTCTTTGGTCGAGGCGCATGGCGGCGCGGACCTGGGCACCGGCAACGTGGTCGATGGCAGCACCTTCGACATCAACGGGGTGACCTTCGACGACGGCTTCGTCTTCGACAGCCCGTCGCACCTCGACACCATCGGCAACCGCGGGGGCAGCTACAGCGGTGCCAACGCCGCCTACGGAACCCTGATGTCGATTGCGGACCGCCGGGGCTCCGGCAACGCGACCTTCACCTTCACCGGACTCACACCGGGCAGCACCTACCAGATCCAGGTCTGGCATGGCGACAACGTCAGCACGGCCACGGACAATGGCATGGTTGTCAACGACGGCGGCATTGCCAACACCCCGGTCCCCGGCACGCCGGGGCATGCGACCCTGATCCGGGAAACTTCGGAGGGTGGATACGGGCAGTATGCCATCGGCACCTTCGTCGCCGATTCCACCACCCAGCAATTCCTTGCCCGTGCCTATGGCGGCCTCAACGCGACTCCCAGCGCGCAATCCAACACCACCATCAACGGCTGCCAGCTCAGGCTGACCGCCAGCGCGCCTGATGCGACGCCTCCCACCCTGGCCTCCTCCGACATCGTGGACGACCGGGGCGGGGCCCCGGCAGCGATCGGTGAGGTGGTCGTCTATGAGGTCACCTTCAGCGAGGACATGGACGGCTCGACCATCAGTCACAGCGACTTCGGCAATGCTGGGGCGGCAGCGGCGACCATTGGCACGGTGGTCGAGGTCTCTCCGAGCATCTATCAGGTGCGGATGACGCCGCAGACCACCGGCACGCTGCAACTTCAGGTCAACTCCGGTGCGGCGGTGACCGACCTTGCCGGCAACCCGCTGGACACGGCATCCGCGATCCTCGATGACACCACGATCACCGTGGGGGCGCCGCAGACCACGGTTCCGAATGTGGTCGGATTGGCGCAGGCAACGGCGGAAGCGGACATCGTCGCCGCCAGCCTGGTGGTGGGTGCGGTGACGAGCCAGTACGATGCAGGGGTACCCGCAGGCATCGTGATCAGCCAGAATCCGGGTGGCGGCAACACGGTGGATGTCGATTCCGCCGTGGATCTCGTCATTTCGCTCGGGCCTCCGCTGACCACGGTGCCCGACGTGGTCGCGCAGGCCCAGGCCACCGCCGAGGCGAGCATCGTGGCCGCCAACCTCGTGGTGGGCGCCGTGACGAGCCAGCATGATTCCGGGGTTCCGACGGGAGCGGTCATCAGCCAGAACCCGGCCGGCGGCTCCAGTGTTGCCGAAGGCACCGGTGTGGATCTCGTGGTTTCGCTGGGGCCTCCGCAGACGACCGTCCCCGATGTGGTGGGCCTGGCGCAGGCAGCCGCGGAATCCGACATCGTGGCCGCCAGCCTGGTGGTGGGCACGCTGACCAGCCAGCATGATGAGGCGGTCGCGGAAGGCGATGTGATCAGCCAGACTCCGGCAGGTGGTTCGACCGTGGATGAAGGCACCGCCGTGGATCTCGTCGTCTCGCTGGGCCCTGCCGCCCTGACGCCCGGGGAAATCGCGTGGCAGGTGTTCGACATCTCGGGCAACGTCACCGACATCTCCACGGATGGCACGTTGGTCCAGGCACACGGCGGTGCCGACCTTGGCACCGGGAATGTGGTCGATGGAACCACCTTCGACATCAACGGCGTGACCTTCGACGACGGTTTCGTCTTCGACAGCCCGTCGCATCTCGACACGATCGGCACCCGCGGCGGCAGCTACAGCGGAGCCAACGCGGCTTATGCGACCCTGATGAAGTTCGCGGACCGCCAGAGCTCGGGAACGGCCACCTTCACCTTCACCGGTCTCACCCCGGGCAGCACCTATCAGATCCAGGTCTGGCACGGGGACAATGTCAGCGTGGCGATGGAAAACGGCATGGTTGTGAACAACGGCGGGATGGCCGAGACCCCGGTCCCCGGGACTCCGGGACATGCCACCCTGATCCGGGAAACCGCCGAAGGTGGATATGGACAGTATGCGATCGGCACCTTCATCGCCGCTTCCGACACCCAGCAATTCCTTGCCCGGGCCTACGGCGGCCTCACCGCCACCCCGGTCGGCCAGGCGAACCTCACCATCAACGGCTGCCAGCTCAGGCTGATTGAAAGCGCCCCGGACACGACCCCGCCGACGCTGGCGGGCACCGACATCGTCGACGACCGGTCAGGCTCGGATGTCACCGAGAACAACCCGGTGATCTACACCGTGACCTTCAGCGAGGACATGGATGAGGCAACCGTGGATGCGGCCGACTTCTCGAATGCAGGCAGCGCTCCGGTCACCATCGGCACCGTGACCGAGACCTCACCGGGTGTGTTCAGCGTGGGGGTGACCCCGACTGCCCCCGGCAGCCTGCAACTGCAGGTGTCGGCAGGGGCCATGCTCGCGGACGTGGCGGGCAACCCGCTCGACACCACCGCCGCCATCGTCGACGACACCACCATGACGGTGAACGAGGTGAATGTCGCGCCGGTCTGGACCGCGGACCCCGTCAACGAAGCGGATGCCACCGAGGATTCGGCCTATGCATCGACGCTGGCCGATGATGCAAGCGATGGAAACACCGGTGACTCACTCGAGTTTGCCAAGGTAAGTGGTCCTGCATGGTTGAACGTGGCGCTCGACGGCACACTCTCCGGCACCCCGACCAATGACGATGTGGGTGCCAATGCCTTCGTGGTGAGTGTGACCGACACGTTCGTTCCCACCCCAGTGGAAGCGACCTTGAACATCACGGTGCTCAACACCAACGATGCACCGGCCTTCACCGCCGACCCGATCGCGGGAGCCGACGCCACCGAGGATGCCGCCTACGCCGGGACACTCGCCGGCAGCGCGACCGACGAGGACGGCGACACGCCGAGCT
>ERZ869936.2498-NODE-2498-length-10714-cov-3.197110_pt1 | contig 10714 bp, 8 predicted proteins | sample MGYA00520876_ERZ869936 | MGnify/ENA primary metagenome ERZ869936 (study PRJEB32218, sample SAMN09650985) | biofilter metagenome | isolation source: enrty point of leading RO module | place: Saudi Arabia: Thuwal, RO plant located on Red Sea | collected 2016-02-17 ... | reverse complement strand
GTCTGTCATCCTCTCGGGCCTGCATAATCACGCCAACGGGCAGTACGGTCACCAGCATCACTTCCACAAGTTCAACAGCTACGACAACGTCGTCTCGCTGCCGGTCTACATGACCGCCGCCGGCTACCGAACCGCGCGGGCCGGCAAGTATCACGTTGCGCCCGAGGAGGTCTACCAGTTCGAGAAGGTCATTCCCGGGCCGATGGGCAACCCCTGGCAGCTTGCCGAGAACTGCAGGGACTTCATCAGCGAGAAGAGCGACAAGCCGTTCTTCCTTTACATCTGCACGAGCAACCCGCACCGCGGCGGCGGCAAGGCGACCGAGCTGCCCGGCAAGCCCGACCGCTTCGGCAACCCGCGCCGCGACAACAAGGCCGCGAGGGAGCACGAGGTTGTCTACGATCTCGACGATGTGTTCATCTTCATCTCCGATCACGGCATCGCGATGCCCGGCGCCAAGACGACCGTCTACGAAGGCGGCCTGCACGCGCCGCTGCTGGTGCGGAATCCCTTCAACGAGAAGCGCGGCGTCGTGTGCAACGCGATGATCAGCTGGGTGGACCTGACGCCGACGATCCTCGACTACGCCGGCGCGCTGGACACGAAGACCGGCAAGGTGAAGCAGGAAATCCTCGCGAAGGTGCCGAACGTGAAGCTGAACGAGCAGCGCAACGGCGACCTGACGCGCGGCGGTTTCCACGGGCGCTCGTTCCTCTCCACGCTCACCGAGACCGACCCGCAAGGCTGGGACGAGATCTTCGCTTCGCACACCGTCCAAGGGAGCGAGCGGGCGTACCCGCTAAAGGTCGTGCGCGAGCGGAAGTACAAGCTCATCTGGAACATCGCGTATCCGCTGCCGTTCCCCTTTGCGTCGGACCTGTGGGCAGCCCCGACGTGGCAGGCGCAGCTCGCCAAGGGCAAAGACGCGCCGTACGGTAAGTGGACCGTGGGCTCATACGTGCAAAGATCGCAGTTTCAGCTCTTCGACTTGGAGAACGATCCGTACGAAGGCAAGAACCTCGCCGAGCTTTCGGAGTACAGCGAAGTGCTCGAACGCATGAAGAAGAAGCTGAAGGAATACCAGAAGCGGACGGATGATCCGTGGATTCTGAAGTGGTCGTACGAGTGACGTGCGAAGTTAAAAATGTGAAAGTGAGAATGTAAAGTGAAGGCCGCAGGCCTTGCACCTTCAGGTGCAAGCCGACCCGCCACGCAACGGAGACCTGATTGATGAATCTGACCCGCCTGTTCGTCCTCTTGATTGCGATGTCGGTGTCATGCGGCGCCTCAGCGGTTCTGGCCGCCGACGCAGGCCGCCCCAACATCATCTTCATCTTCACCGATGACCACTGCCAGCAGTCGCTCTCGGCCTATGGTTCGAAGGTGAACGTCACGCCCAACATGGACCGCATCGCCAAGGAAGGCATGCGCTTCGATTACTGCCTCGTCACCAACGCGATCTGCGGCCCGGCCCGCGCCGTGATCCAGACCGGCAAGTACAGCCACGCGAACGGCTTCTACCGCAACGGCAACCGCTTCGACGGCTCGCAGTGGACGTTCCCCAAGGCCTTGCAGAAGGCCGGCTACCAGACGGCGGTCATCGGCAAGTGGCACCTGACCAGCGATCCGCAAGGCTTCGATCACTGGGAGGTTCTCATCGGGCAGGGGCCGTATTACAACCCGCCGATGATCAAGAACGGTCAGCGCGTCAGCCACACGGGCTACACCACCGAGATCATCACCGACCTGACGCTCACCTGGCTGAAGGAACAGCGCGACAAGAGCAAGCCGTTCATGCTCATGTACCAGCACAAGGCGCCGCATCGCGAGTGGGCGCCGGGGCCGAAGCAACATCACCTTTTCAAGGGCGAAACGATCCCCGAACCGGCGACGCTGTTTGATGACTACGAGGGCCGCGAGAGTCCCGCGCGCGATCAGGACATGACCATCGCCAAAACGATGAACGCTCGCGACCTGAAGCTCACGCCGCCGCGCAACCTCACGCCTGATCAACTCAAGGCGTGGAACGAAGCTTACGAGGAGGAGAACGAAGCCTTCCGCAAGGCCAACCTCCAGGGCAAGGATCTGGTTCGCTGGAAGTACCAGCGTTACATGAAGGACTATCTCAAGTGCGTCGCGGCCGTCGATGACGGCATCGGCCAGGTGCTCGATCACCTCAAGGAAACGGGGCTCGATAAGAACACCATCGTCATCTATACCAGCGACCAGGGCTGGTACCTGGGCGAGCACGGCTGGTTCGACAAGCGTTGGATGTACGAGGAATCGCTCAAGACGCCGCTGTTGGTGAAGTGGCCCGGCAAGGTCAAGCCCGGCAGCGTCAACAAGGACATGGTCTCCAACGTGGATTTCGCCGCGACGTTCCTCGACATGGCCGGCGCGGAGATTCCCAATGGCCTTCACGGGCGCAGCATCGTGCCGCTGCTGGAGGGCGACACGCCCGACGACTGGCGCAAGAGTTTCTACTACCACTACTACGAGTTCCCCGGCGCTCACAGCGTTGCCAAGCACTACGGCGTGCGCACCGAGAAGCACAAGCTGATCCATTATTACAACGTGGGTGAAGGCGGCGTGTGGGAGCTGTTCGACCTGGAGAAGGATCCTGACGAGCTGCACAGCGTGTACAACGATCCCAACTACGCGAAAGTCGCGGTGAATCTGAAGGAGGAGATCAAGCGGCTTCAGAAGGAGCTGGGCGAGACGGACCCGACGCAGCCGGTGCCGGGCGATCCGTCGCGGCGGAATCAGCCGAAGAAGACTTTCGCGCCGGGCAAGCTGGAGCTTCAGTTCGCGCTGCACGCGGACAAACCGGCCGCGCTGGATGGCAAAGCTACGGTCAAGCCGCCGAAGGACAAGATCGACCTGGAGCAGCGCTCGGTTTCGGTCGGCGCGTGGGTCAAGCCGGCGGGCAAGGATGGCGTGATCATCGCCCAGGGCGGCGCGTCCTTCGGTTTCAGCCTGTTTCTCAAGGACGGCAAGCCGCACTTCGCCCTGCGCGACAGTGACGAACTTTACGAGATCAGCGGCAAGAGCGCGCTGGCGAACGATGCCTGGTCACACGTCGTGGCATACCTCGACAAGGACCAGTCGCTCCGCCTCTTGGTCGGCGGCGAGGAAGTCGCATCGGGCAAGGCCACGGGCATCGGCTCGCTGCCGGCCGACGTGCTCTCGATCGGCGCGGACACGGGTTCGTTCGTCGGCGAATACACCGATGCCAACGCGTTCAAAGGCGAGTTGCGCGACGTGCGGTACTACCTGGGCGCGATCGATGCGAAGACGCTGAAGGCGGGGGTGGCCAGGCCATAAGGCCGCGACCGGTGGTCGCGGGCGCCCGGCGGGACGGGATCACCGTTTTGTCAGCGGCGCGATGTGTTCGCGTCTCTATCGCAAGGGTTTGTCCGCCGTTTGAATCTGTTGATCATTGTCCGCGGGGCACCGTTGAACCGCGACCACCGGTCGCGGCTTTATGAAGGAAGTCATCGAATGAAACTTAACCTGACCACTCTGTTTGTTGCGATGCTGGTTTTCACAGCGGCCGTCGTTGCCGAAGACGCCCCGCGCAAGCTCGTCATCATCGCCGGCAAGCCTTCGCATCCGCCGCGCATGCACGAGTTCAACGCGGGCACGCAACTGCTGGCCAAGTGCCTCAAGGACTTCAAGGGCCTGAAGGTCGAGGTCGTGCTCAACGGCTGGCCCAGGGATGAGTCCGTCTTTGAAGGCATGCACGCGGTCGTCTTCTACATGGACGGCGGCAAGCGTCACGAAGCCGTGCAGGAGGACGGCAAGCGAATGGAGAAGATCGACGCGTGGGTGGAAAAGGGCGTCGGCATCGGGTGCATGCACTTCGGCGTCGAGGTCGTCGCCGAGCAGGCCGGCCCCCAGTTCAAGCGATGGATCGGCGGACACTACGAGCACATGTTCTCCTGCAATCCAATGTGGGAGCCTTCGTTCGAGACGTTCCCCGAGCATCCGATCACGCGCGGCGTCAAACCGTTCCAGATCAAGGACGAGTGGTACTTCAACATGCGCTTCGCCGACGGCTTCAGCGGCGACAAGGTGAGCACGGAAGGCGACGTGAAGTTCTGGCCGATCCTCGTCGCCAAGCCGAGTGAGAAGGTGCGCAACGGGCCGTACGTCTATCCGCGCGGGCCGTACGAGCACATTCAGAACGACAAGGGCCGCGCCGAGGCGATGATGTGGGCGATCGAAAAGAAGGACGGCCACCGCGGCTTCGGCTTCACCGGCGGACACTTTCACGACAACTGGGCGGACGACAACTTCCGCAAGGTGGTCCTCAACGCGATGCTTTGGATCGCGAAGGTGGAGGTGCCGAAGGAGGGCGTGGAGTCGAAGGTGACGAAGGAGGAGTTGGACGCGAATCTGGATCCGAAGGGGAAGCGGAACTAATCGGCTACGCCAGCCATTGAAACAAGTTCAACGCGATGTCCGTCTGGGTCAGCGATGACTGCGCGACGACCCCATTCAGAATCCTTGGGTGCTGAGACTAGGTGGGCGCCCGAGAACGAACCAAGCTTGGCCGCTGCCTCATCTACATTCTCCACTGCAAACCCGATTCGCGCTGACGACGAAACACACTGGTCTGCTGTGGCGGGGTACAGTTCAAACACGAATCCGTTCGCCTCCGATGCGTAATGCTGCGGTCCCGTTCCGTGAGCATGCTTGACGAAGGCGAACCCGAGAAGTTGGTAGAAAGCCGCCGCACGATCGATGTCGGCGACGCGAAGGACAACGAGGTTTACTCGGGGAGCGATCATTGTTGAATGCGGTTGCAACGGGAGTGCACGCGCGGGATCACTTCACATTCTCATTCTCCAACTGCGACGGCACCGGCTCCAGCCCCTTGTTCTGCTCCTCCGCGAGCCGCTTCAGCCTGTCCACGACATCCGTGTGCTTGGCCGCAACGTTCCACTTCTCGCTCGGATCGACATTCATGTCAAAGAGCAGCGGCGGGTCGTGCTTCACCGCCGCGTCGCGGCCGTAGGCGGATTTCGTCGTGAAGTGAATCTTGTGCGTGCGGTCGCGCACGGCGTAGATCGAAACGTCGCGGTAGTAGAAGAACCGGTCGCGCGGGCTCTTGTCCGCCTTGCCGGTGATGAAGGCGGAGAGGTCGTAGCCATCGAGTTTGCGATCGGCCGGAATCTTCGCGCCGGCCAGCGCGGCGGAGGTCGGCAGGAAGTCGAGCGTTGAGGCGAGTTCGCTTGTCACGCGCCCGCCGGGGATGTGGCCCGGCCCCCACACGATGCCCGGCACACGCTGCCCGCCTTCCCACGAGCAGCCTTTGCCTTCAAACAGCAGCCCCGCCGAGCCGCCGTGGTCGTCGAAGATCAGCCACGGGCCGTTGTCGCTGGTGAACCACACGATCGTGTTCTTCTCCAGGCCGTTCTCGCGCACGGCCTTGATCACCTCGCCCACGGTCCAGTCGATCTCCTCGATCACGTCGCCGTACAGCCCGCGCAGGCTCTTTCCTTCAAACTCTTTCGACGTGAACAGCGGCACGTGCGGCAGGCTGTGCGCGAGGTAAATGAAGAACGGCTTGTCCTTGTTCTCCTTGATGCGCTTGACCGCTTCCTCGGCGTAGCGCTTCGTGATCGTCGTCTGATCGGCGGGGCGTTCGATCTCCTTCTTGTCGCGGATCAGCGGGACATTCCAGTACTCGCTCTTGGGTTCCCAGAACGCGTCACGATTCTTGGGGCCCTTGGAGCCGTCGCGGTCCATGTCGTTGGAGTAGGGAATGCCGTAGTAGGAATCGAAGCCGTGCTCGGTGGGGAGGAACTGCGGCAGGTGGCCGAGGTGCCACTTGCCGATGCAGTGCGTGGCGTAGCCGCGCTCCTTGAGCACTTCGGCGATGGTGATCTCCTCGTGCGGCAGGCCGCCCTTGGAGTTGGGGAAGAGCACGCGTCGCTTGTCGCTGGCCATGCCGATGCGTGGGGCGTAGCGCGCGGTCATGAGCGCCGCGCGGCTGGGCGTGCAGACGCTGGCGGCGGAGTAGAAGTCGGTGAAGCGCAATCCTTCTCGCGCCATCTGATCGAGGTGCGGCGTGCGGATGGTCGGATGGCCGTAGCAACCGAGGTCACCGTAGCCCATGTCATCGACGAAGATGATGATGATGTTGGGCGGGCGGTCAGCGGCATGCGTTGTCGCGATGAACGTAAACGCGATCAGAACGGCGAGCAGGTGCGTGCGCATGTCAGTTTCCCTTCGTTTAGCGCCGCCCCGCACGGGGCGGCGTGTCATCCGTCATAAGGCTGCACAAAATCCCACACCTGCGGCTTGAGTCCCGCACGCACAGGATTGTTCTCATCGTAGCGAATCGCACGCCGCACATCCTCCGGCGAATCGAGGAACACCTTCCACAGCCCCTTCGCAAACGGCGTCGGCGTGCTTCCATGCGAATCGACGTACTCGGCGAGCGGGTGACGATTCTCTTTGTTGAGCTGAATCGTCGCTGACCCCTTGAGCAGGTTGACCATCTGCTCGGCCTTGTAGCGGAAGCGTCCGAGCACGAGATGGATGTGATCCGGCATGATCGCGCAGGCGTAGATCGGAATGCCGGATGCTTCGGCGCGGAACTGGAAGCCGCGGGCGATGGTGACGGCTTGATGGCCGGTGAGGATGACGGGCGGGTACATGAGCGCCGCCTGCATCGCCTTCTTCTTGTCGTGGTCGTAGGGATTGCCGGCAAGCGAGCGCGGGGTGTTGGCGGGATTGATGTCGCCGAAAATTGCCAGTTCGTAACTATGGACAAAGGTTGACCAGGAACCGCGTTCTTCGTTGGGGAGCCAGAAGCCGTAACACGAAATGGTTACGTGGTAGGCGAGAATCATGAAGGGAGAGTTTATCGAGGGCGTTTGCGCGGGTCGAGCGCTTCGCCCCCTTGTGGGGGCGGCGCTAAGCGGGTTGCTCGACGTGCAGTTTCTTCGCGCGGTGCTGCGACCAATCGGTGACGGCGCAATCAGGCGAATCGTCGCCTTCGTGCACGCGCAGCAGGTTGTAGCGGTTGTCGCGCTGGGCGGGGGTGAAGCCCGAGTCTCGGATCAGCTTGCACAGCACCGCCTCGTTGAGGCAGTACGTCGTGCCCGCCGCGCTGACGACGTTCTCCTCCATCATCACGCTGCCCATGTCGGTCGCGCCGAAGTACAGGCCGAGCTGGCCGATCTTGGGGCCCATGGTGACCCACGAGCTGCCGATGGAGTGCACGTTGTCCAAGAACAGGCGCGAGATCGCCTGCGTGCGAAGGTAGTCCGTCGCGCCGCTCATGCGCACGCGCTTGGCGAACAGCGAATGCGACGCCGGATCGCCGCTCTCCGCGACGACATCGCCGGGAAACGCCTCGCCCGTCTCCATGTCCCAGTCCGGCACGCGGCCCAGCGGCGTGTTCTCGCGCTGGAACGGCCAACTGATGAACGCCAGGTAGCGCCCCGGCCAGCCCTCGGCGATCGCCCGGTCCTGTCGATCCCGAATGCGCTGCATGTGATCGATGCGATCGGCGATGCCTTCGATGTGGCCGAACATCATCGTCGCGCTGGTGTGCATGCCAAGCCGATGCGCGGCTGACATCACGTCGAGCCATTGCTCAGCCGTCGCCTTGCCCAGGCCGATCTTCTTTCGCACGGGCTCGGCAAAGATCTCACCGCCGCCGCCGGGAATCGAATCAAGTCCCGCCGCCATCAGCCTGCGCAGGATCGCGTCGAGCTTGGCGCCCCACACCTCGCGCGGCAATGTGTGACTCTTGCCCGGCGCCGTCGTCGGAAAACCTTCAAGCTTGAACACCGCAACGAACTCAACCACCTCCGGCGGCGAGAACGCATGCAGATGCACCTTCGGAAACGCGCTCTTCAGCCCGCGCAACATCTCCTCGTACCACTCGATCGGCAGTTCCGGATGCATGCCGCCTTGCAGCAGCACCTGCGTGCCGCCGATGGCGACCAGTTCACGCACCTTCTGATGAAGTTGATCAGTAGTGAGCGTGTAGCTGTCGGGCTCACCAAGGTCGCGCTTGAATGCGCAGAACGTGCAGTTGGCCGAGCAGACGTTGGTGTAGTTGATGTTGCGATCGATGATGTAGGTACGGATCGATGGCGGATTGTCATGTGGAGCGGCAGCCGCGCCGCGGAGTCGGCCTTCGCGCAGAATGCGGTTGGCCATCGCCGTGGACCAGCGTCCCAGATCGCTCAGCGAAGCGGAGTGAAACAGGGTGTTCGCCTCGGCCGCTGACAACCGCGCGCGGCCTTCGATGACCGCGTTCACGTCAATATTTATCGCAGGCCTCTTTTTGTCGGCAGTCACGTTCATTCCTGAAATACTCGGGTTAAGCCGATGTATGCATGATAGCCGATCGTGTGATGTCGGCTGTTGCGAACGGGTGTGTCAGAATGTCGCGGCAGCCATCCGTTCGCGCCAAACTTTGCCGCGCTGTCCGTTTGCCCGTATAGTTGAAGTGCATTTCCGGGAAAAATGCGCGTGGTTCCCACACAACTTTAAGGTCCGACTCATGGCAGGCTTCTTCTCTCCTCAGCGAGATCGTCGCACCGCATTCACGCTCGTCGAGATGCTGGTCGTCATCTCACTCATCACGCTGTTGATCGGCATCATTCTTCCGTCGCTGCGCAGTTCGCGTGACTCGGCGTACGCAGGCATCTGCACGAGCAACCTGCGTCAGATCATGATCGCCAACCACGCATACACCAACGACAACAAGGGGCTGTACCCGTTCCCCAACTGGGGCGGCAACGGCCGGGACCTCAACGACGGAAACTCACCCAACCAGAAGTGGCGATACGGCGGCTGGCTCTACTTCAACAAGGCGAATGCGTCCTGGAACAACAACAGCTTCTGGACGCCTCAGGTCCTCGAGACGGGATTGATTTATCAGTACATGGGTGGTGAGAAGAGTGCTTATCGTTGTCCGAAGCAGGATCCGCCTTTTCCGCCGCTTTCGGGCCAGATCACCAGTTACAACATGAACGGCTCCGTGTGTGCGTACGGGCAACCCCGGACCTATCGAATGGATCAGTTCAGACCGAGCGACCTGATCATGTGGGAGGTCGATCCGGACAACACGAGCACCGGCGCCTGGTGGGACGGCGCGAATCAGCCGTTCGAAGGCATTGGCACGCGCTGGCACGCGCTGGGTGGCACGGCCGCGGCCAACGACACGCATATCGAATGGATGCGGCACGACGACTTCGCGGTGGAGCGTCTGAAGCCGCAGCCGAATCGTCTTTACAACACGCCGGGTTCCTGATCGCAAAGATGTTGTCGAGCGTTCATTGGCGTCACCCACCTTGTGGGGTGGACGCTGCATTGCCGTTCGAGGCCATGCGCGCCGCCAGCCGGATCGCCGCCTTCATGCTTCCCGGGTTCGCCTTGTTTTTGCCGACGATGTTGAACGCCGTGCCGTGATCGACGCTCGTTCGAATCACCGGCAGGCCCAGCGTCACGTTCACCGCCTCATCGAAAGCCGTCAGTTTCACGGGGATCAAACCCTGATCGTGGTACATCGCCACGACCAGGTCGTACTTGCCCGCCAGCGCGTCGATGAAGATCGTGTCGCCGGGGAAGGGGCCTTGCGCGTCGATGCCGGCGTGCTGCGCCATCTGGATGGCCGGCTCGATCACACGCTGTTCTTCGTCGCCGAACTGCCCGTTCTCCGAGGCGTGCGGGTTCAGGCCGCACACCGCGATCCGCGGCTTCTTCACGCCCAGTTGCTGCATCGCCTGGTTGCCCAGGTCGATCGGATCGAACACGGTGCCGATCGTCATCACGTGGCGAATCTCCATCAGCGGCAGATGCACGGTTGCCAGCGCCACGTTGAGCTTGGGCGAATGAAACATCATCACCGCGCGCTTCGCCTTGGTGCGCTGCTGGAGAAACTCGGTGTGCCCCGGGCAGCGGCAGCCGGCGAGCATCCACGATTCCTTGCAGATCGGCGCGGTGACGATTGCATCGACGCGGCCCTCGGTACCAGGCGGTTTCATCGCCGCGCTGATGGCGTCATCGAGGAACCGCAGCGACGCCTGGCCGCCCTGTTTCGTCGGGCGATGCACAGCCTGTCCAAGGATGGAGTACTCGTCGTAGTCGAGCACCACGACGTCGTGAACCAGGTCGTACTCCGCGCGCGTGCTCTCGTGCGTGAGTCGGTACCAGAACGGCTCAATCTCAGCGAGGTCGGCCGCGTAGCTGATCAACTCGTTCATGCCGAAGACGACGAAGCGCGCCAGCCGGCGAATTTCCGGATCCGCCAGTGCCTTGATCACGACCTCCGGCCCGATGCCGGCCGGCTCGCCCATGGTGATGCCGATGACCGGGCGCTTTGCAGGCGGATTCCCGCCGGGCTCATCGCTCGGTTCGTCGGCGGGACGGAATGGGTCGGCACGGCTGACCATGGTCGAATGGTAGCGGGCAGATCGATTCAGGGGGAGTCGGGGGCAGCAAGATGCGGCCGGGCATCGGCCATCGGATTCGTTAACATGTCATCATGGATGCCAGTGACAATCGCGTCCCCGTCGCCGTCGTCGGTGTGGGACGAATGGGACGACATCACGCCAAGGTTTACAGCAACCTGCCCAACGCCCATCTCGTGGCCGTGGCGGACACCAACGACGAGCGTGCGGCGTCGGTCGCGGCCCAGTACGGCTGCGCCGCCGTGCGTGATCCGAAGGAACTCATCGAAAAG
>ERZ869936.2497-NODE-2497-length-10728-cov-5.012461_pt1 | contig 10728 bp, 7 predicted proteins | sample MGYA00520876_ERZ869936 | MGnify/ENA primary metagenome ERZ869936 (study PRJEB32218, sample SAMN09650985) | biofilter metagenome | isolation source: enrty point of leading RO module | place: Saudi Arabia: Thuwal, RO plant located on Red Sea | collected 2016-02-17 ... | reverse complement strand
GGCCAACGAACGCACAGAACCCCTGCAATTGAATCTCGGATCGCTGCGCAGCGCCGCGGGCGCAAACGGCGCCGGCAGGCTCTTGAACACCAGCAGCGGCTTGTGCCCGGCGCGCGGCGGGCGGTCGAGGCCGGGCACGATGACGGTGTCGAATTCGAGACCCTTGGCCTTGTGAATGGTCATGATCTCGACCGCATCCGGGCCGGCAGCCAGGTCGGGCAGGGCGAAGAGTTCCTCCAGGCTGTCGCCCAGCGCGGAGAAATCCTCCAGCTCGCCGGCGTCTTCCAGGCATTCGAGTTCGTCCAGAAAGATTTCGGCATCTTCCAGCTCGGTGGCGTCTTCGACGCAGGCTGGCCCGGCCAGCGCCAGCCACACCCCCTCGACGCGATCGCGCAGCGTGCCGCGCATGCGCGAGGCCAGTGGCGGCGCCCGCACCTCGCGCACGCGCGCAAGCAGCGATACGTCCTGCATCAGTTCACACACGGTGCGCTCTCCCCGGCCCTCGGCAAGGCGCGTCAGCTCTTCCAGGGTGAGCCCGCACCAGGGCGCGCGCAGGACGGATAGCCAGGCAACACGGTCGGCCGGATGGGTGAGCGCGCGGGTCAGCGCGTACAGGTCCTGCACCACCTGCCGGGCGCCCAGCGGCTCGATCTCCACCGCGCGAAAGCGCACACCGGCTGCCTTCAGGGCCGGCACGACGGCATCGAGATGGCTGCGGTTCCGGACCAGGATCGCGGTCTTCCCGGTGGCGGCTTTCGCCAGCGCGACGACGCGGCGCGCTTCGTCGCCACGATCGGCAAACAGCTCCAGCGTGGGCACGCCGGCGGGATCGGCGTCGTGGAACGGCTCGGACGGCGAATAGGGCACCGCGCCGGCGGTTTCGTCTTCCGCCGGCGGCAGCACCGCGGGAAAGACCCGATTGACCCACTCGACGATGCTCGCCTGGGAGCGGAAATTGGTGGTCAGCGTCAGCGGATGCAGTCTCACGCCGGGCAGTCCGTGGCGGCGCGCGCCGAGGAACAGGCCGACCTGGGCATCCCGAAAGCGGTAGATCGACTGCATCGGGTCGCCGACCAGGAACACGGTGCGGCCGTCGCCCGGCTGCCAGCCGGCGGTCAGGCGCTCGAGCAGTTCCCACTGCGAGTTCGAGGTGTCCTGGAATTCGTCGACCAGCAGATGGCGCACGCGCACGTCCATCGACAGCAGCAGGTCGGTGGGCTCTTCGGGGGTACCCAGGGCGGCCAGCGCGCCGTGCGCGATCTGGGTGAAGTCCACCTCACACCGCTCGCCAAACAGGATCAGCAGCTGCGCCACCGCCGGCTTGAGCAGCGCGAGGATGGCATCCAGCGCCTCCCATTGCGCGTCGGTGTAGGCGGCGGGCGGCGCACCGCGCAATGCGACCAGCGCCTCGCGCAGGCCGGAAATGGCCGTGAGCTCGGCCGGGGCCGGCGGCCGCTTGCGCCACTCGCCCTTCTGCGTCAGCACTTCGTCCGCAAGCGCCACGGTGGCCCGCGGATAGAGTGCGCAGGCGCGGGCAAGCAGGCGCGCGCGCTCGGCCGCCAGCGCCGCCTCCAGTTCGCCCCGCGTCGGCGTCTCCCCGGTCTGCCGCAACCACTGGTCGCGCCGCTCCAGCATGCCGGCAAGCAGGCCGATCGCCTGCGTCATGTTGTTGTCGAGATGGGCGAGCAACCGCGCGACCGGCGGCGTGAGCACGGCCAGTGTGCGCGCGGCCGCTTCGCGATAAAGTTCGGCCGGATCCTCGGCAATCCCGGGCTGGGCGCCGAAGCGCGCCAGCACCGGCATCTGCGCGGTCAGCGCCGCGCAGAATGCGTCGATGGTCTGGATCTGCAGGCGCGACGCCTGCTCCGGCGCGATCTCGTCGATCACCCGGCTGCGCATCTCGGCCGCCGCCTTCTTGGTGAAGGTGATGGCCACAATCTCCTCCGGCCGGTCCACCGCCTGCAGCAGCCTGAGAAAGCGGCGCACCAGCAGCGCGGTCTTGCCCGAGCCGGCGGGCGCCTGCACGATGAACGAACGGCCGATATCGAGCGCCCGCTCGCGTTCGTCATGATCGGGCGGCAGGCGGTCAGCCATCGTCGTTCGCGGCGTCGCCGGTCATCGCGCCCAAGCGCTCATGCACCCGGCATAGCGGCTGCAGGTCGCAATAGCTGCAGGTGCGCGCGCCTTTCTTCGGATCAACCCGGGCGTCGCCGGCCGCGAACGCCGTGCCGAGCGCCTCGACTTCCCGCTTCCAGCCCGCCAGCAGTTCGCTCCAGTTCTTTGCCGCCTGCACGCCGGGAATCGCGTCCTTGCGCAGCGAAAATCCCATGTAGCGCATCTCGCCCGCGCGCAGCCTGCCGAACGCAACCGCGGATATGTCTTCAGCAGCGCACACGGCATACAGGGGCAACTGCGGGTCGTCGGGACGCTCGCCCATCCATTCGTTCGGCGTGGGTCGTCCGGTTTTGTAATCGATCAGCGCGTGGCCGCCGCTTTCGAGGCGGTCGAGGCGGTCGATGCGGCCATTGAGTTCCAGGCCCGCCACCTTCAGCGCGCGCCGGTCCTCGGTCGCCACCACCTCGAACGGCGCGCGCTCGCGTTCGAGGCTGAGCCATTCGCGCGCAAGCTTTGCCAGCCGCGCCCGTTCCAGCGCCGCAAAAGGCTCTTCCAGCTTCGCTAGTGCGACGGCCGCCTGCGCGGCGCGGGCGATTGCCGGCTCGCAGTCGCCCTGCAGGCGACGGCTGTCCTTCAGCTCGGCCCACAACGCTTTCATCAGCTCGTGCAGAAGCAGTCCGCGGGCGCGCGCATCCGGGCCTTCGGCAGGCGCCTGCAGCGGCTCGGCCGCCAGACGATGCCGTGCAAACGCGCGGAACGGGCAGGCCGCCTGATCGGAAAAGATGCGCGTGCCGCCGCGCAGGGCGGTGTTGCCGAGGACCGGCGCCGTGCCGTCGGGAAGCGATTCGAGCCTGCGCCCGGCAAAAATACCGTCGCGATGGCGCGGAAAGACGGCCGCGCAGACCGACTCCGGGGACGCTTGCGCAACATCGGCAATCAGCGGCGATGCGATCAGCACGCGATCGGCATCCATCGCCGGATGCGAGAACACGACCTCGTCGGCACTGGCAAGCCAGCCCGCGGTGATACGCCGGCCGCGCGCCAGCGCCGCCTCGGGCGACGCTTCCGGGATGCCGGCGCTGCGCTGAAGCGCCGGCGGAATGAAAGGGTTGGGCCGGGCGCGCAGCGGCCACGCCTCGTCGGTCAGCCCGGTCACCCAGAGCGCGTCGAAACCGAGTCCGGCCGATTCCAGCACCCCCATCACCTGCACCGGCGCATCCGCCGTTTCCGGCTGGAACAGCGCGTCCGCGCACAGCCGCCGCAGACTGGACAGCGCCTGCACGAAGCTCATCCGCGGGGCAACGCGGTCAAGCTTCGCGAGCTCGGCCAGTGTTTCATGGAGCTTTGCACGGACCTGGAATTCGGCGGAGTCGAGAGCGCGCTCGCCGGGAAAACCCGCTGCGGCGAGCAGGCCGGAAAAGCGCCGCGCCCACTCGTGCGGCGAGCGCTCGCCGCCCTGCGCGTCCTTCGCCAGCCCGAATACCGCATCCAGGCGCCTGCGCAACTCGGGCGCGGCGGCGCTCAGCGCCACCAGTTTGCCCAGCGTGATGCGCGCCGGGGCGCTCTCGCGCAGCGACGCATCGAGCCGTGCGCGCAAAGCCATCTCCGTTTCGGCGCCGCCGAGAAAGGGTGAGCGAACAAGCTTGCTTGCCTGCTCGAAGCGCAGCTCGCCGCAGGCCGCTTCAAGAATCGACAGCGCGGCACGCGCGAGGGGATAGTCGGTTAGCGGCGCACCGAGCGTAATGTTCACGGGCAAAGATCTCGACGGTTCGCCGGGCAGCGCGGCGGCCGGATGCATCGCGCGCGAGAAGATTCGGGCAACCTCCTTGCGGCGCTGGCCGAGATCGGGCACCACGATGCCGATGCGGAGCCGCGACGGCGCCGCGCTGCCCGCAGCCGCGGCCGCCCGCGACCGGGCTTCTAGCTGGGCCCTCGCCCAGCGGGCCGCCGCCTCCAGCTCATCGCGCGCGGAGGGAAACACGACTCGCCTTGCCGCCCCTGCCATTGCGGCGGGCTCGCAGCTTTGCAGCGCAATGCCCTGCGCCGCGCAGGCCGAGAAGAAATCCAGCGCCTGCGGCGCGATCACGTCAAAAGCGTACGCGACCAGCGTCGCAGGCTTCCTGAGCGCGCTCCCGCCGAGTAGCGGTGCGACGACGTCCGCCAGCCGCGCACCATCGGTGCAGCCGGCTCGGTCGCAACGACGCACATACTCTTTCGACCAGTGCAGGAACGCCCTGGCGTCCTCGTTGCCTTCGAAACGTCCCAACGCGTTGGCGATGCGCCACTGCTGCGCCAGCTCCCAGGCACGGCGGCAGTCTGCCGCCGTCTGCGCGGGCACCAGCAGGCGCTCGCCCCATTCGCTTCCCCGGATCGCGGCAAGCCACAGCTCCTGCTGCTGCGCCTCGGTCAGCAACTGAGGAACCGGGGCCGCGCCGTCGGAATACAGCGCGTCTTCGTACAGGCGCTCGACGAAAGCGCCGAAAGGAAGGATGTCCGCGGCCGCCCAGGCCGTCGCGCCATCGGCGGCCCGGATCGCGTCGAATTCGCGCAACAGCGCCTGCGCAAGGCGCCGGTTGGGCGTGACAACGGTGATGCCCTGCGCGCGGGCATCCGCCAGCCGCGCGAACAATGCAGGTTTGGATATCGGAGTGAGGCCGGCGCCGGCGGACATGGCGCCCAATCTAGCGGAATCCCGGTCGCGCCGGTGCTGCGAGGCGCGCGCCGGCGGCGATCATTTTTCCAGCAGCTGGCGCTTTTCCCTGACGTCCTTCCAGTCGTCGGCGTCGGCCGGCGCGTCCTTTTTCTCGGTAATCGGGCCCCAGGCCTTGGCCAGGTCGGCATTGATCTGGACGAAGTCGCGCTGATCCTCCGGAACGTCGTCCTCGGCGAAGATCGCCTCGACCGGACATTCGGCCACGCACAGGGTGCAGTCGATGCACTCGTCCGGATCGATGACGAGCATGTTCGGGCCTTCGCGGAAGCAGTCCACCGGACAGACGTCAACGCAATCGGTGTACTTGCACTTGATGCAACTCTCGGTGACGACGTAGGTCATTCGGATTTCCTCGATCGATGTTTCGTAGCCGCGCGCTCCAGGCCGTCCGCGAACCGGGCAACGTCGTGGCGTGCCGGCCTGGATAACGCCGGCCGCGATCCGGCGGGCGCGCCAGCGCAGGGGCAGCATTCTAGCAAAACAGCCCCGTGATTCTGCAGGCCGGACGTCGAAGATATAACCTTATCCATCGGAGGAATAAAGGTTTTTTGCGGCACTCGAGCGCGCGCGGGCGTTCCCGGTTTGCTACCGGCAAACCTTTTTGGCTAGCATTAGCGCCACTCTCGTCTCGCGCGCCATCCGGCCCGCGCTCGATTCCAATCCTCAAACCGACCCCAAGGGGTCCGAGACACAGACAAAATGAGCGAACACATTCACTACGTAACCGACGACACATTTGAATCCGAAGTCCTGCAGGCACCGCTGCCGGTGCTCGTAGACTACTGGGCCGAGTGGTGCGGACCCTGCAAGATGATCGCGCCCATCCTCGAAGAAGTGGCGCAGGAGTATGACGGGCGGCTGAAGATTGCCAAGCTCAACATCGACGAGAATCAGGGTACGCCACCCAAGTACGGCATCCGGGGTATTCCGACCCTGATGCTGTTCAAGAACGGCAACATCGAGGCGATGAAGGTCGGCGCTCTGTCGAAATCACAGCTCACGGCATTTATTGACAGCAACATCTGAAGTGGTTAGTCTTCGCCGCAGTTTCTCGCAGGGACGTTCCGGTCGCCTGCGAACTGCGGCGGTCGAGGTTCCTCCCCCGCGTTGTCCCCCTTCCCCAAGAAATCACCGGTTCGCAGTCGAACCCTTCCGTAAGGCCCGCCCTAGATGCACCTCTCAGACCTGAAGAATCTACACGTGAGCGAGCTCGTCGAAATGGCGAATGCCAACGAGCTCGAGAATGCCAACCGTCTGCGCAAGCAGGACCTGATCTTCGCGCTGTTGAAGAACCAGGCCAAGAAAGGCGAAAGCATCTTCGGTGGCGGAACGCTGGAAGTACTGCCCGACGGCTTCGGCTTTCTGCGCTCGCCGGACACCTCATACCTCGCCGGGCCGGACGACATCTACGTCAGCCCCTCGCAGATCCGCCGCTTCAACCTGCATACCGGCGACACGATCGAAGGCGAGATCCGCACCCCCAAAGACGGCGAACGTTATTTCGCGCTGGTCAAGGTCGACAAGGTCAACGACGAGCCGCCGGAAAACGCCAAGAACAAGATCCTGTTTGAGAACCTCACGCCGCTGTTTCCGACCGAGGCGCTGGTGATGGAACGCGAGATCAAGTCGGACGAGAATCTGACCGGGCGCATCATCGACATCATTGCCCCGGTCGGGAAAGGGCAGCGCGGCCTGCTGGTCGCCAGCCCGAAAAGCGGCAAGACGGTAATGCTGCAGCACATGGCCCATTCGATCGCGGCCAATTACCCGGCCGTCTACCTGATCGTGCTGCTGATCGACGAGCGCCCGGAAGAAGTGACCGACATGCAGCGCTCGGTGCGCGGGGAAGTCGTGTCGTCGACCTTCGACGAACCCGCCACCCGCCATGTGCAGGTGGCCGAAATGGTGCTCGAAAAGGCCAAGCGCCTGGTCGAGCACCGCAAGGACGTCGTCATCCTGCTCGATTCGATCACAAGGCTTGCGCGGGCTTACAACACCGTGGTTCCGGCTTCGGGCAAGGTGTTGACCGGCGGCGTCGATGCCAACGCCCTGCAGCGCCCGAAGCGCTTCTTCGGCGCGGCGCGCAATATCGAGGAAGGCGGCTCGCTCACCATCATCGCGACCGCACTGATCGACACCGGGTCGCGCATGGATGACGTGATCTACGAGGAATTCAAGGGCACCGGCAACATGGAGATCCACCTCGACCGCCGCATGGCGGAGAAGCGGATCTACCCCTCGATCAACGTCAACCGCTCCGGCACGCGCCGCGAGGAACTGCTGATCAAACCCGAAATCCTCCAAAAGGTCTGGGTGCTGCGCAAGCTGCTCTACCCGATGGACGAACTGGAAGACACCGAATGCCTGACCGACAACTTGCGGGCAACGAAGAACACCGGGGAATTCTTCCACTCCGTGCGTCGATGTTCATCCACGGCCCGGCCTGTCGATCTGCGCTCTGGAAGAAATCCGCAGCGCCCGCTCCCGCAAACGAGCTTGCGGCCATCCGGTAATCGACACCCGATACTGACCATAACTCATTGAAATTCAAGAGGGCAGCCCACAGGTGGGGTTGTCAAAGGCAAAGCGCCTGTGGATAATGCGCGGCTTTCCGTTTCCGGCCGGCGCACACTCCGACGGCCACACACTAGAGGACCCGCCATGAAAACCGGCATCCATCCCGAGTACAAGGAAGTCAACGTCACTTGCAGTTGCGGCAACAGTTTCAAGACCCGCTCGACGGTCGGCCGCGACATCGCGGTCGAGGTCTGCGCGGTGTGCCATCCGTTCTACACCGGCAAGCAGAAGATCGTCGACACGGCGGGCCGCGTCGAGCGCTTCAAGCAGAAATATGCACGCACCGGCGGCAGGGGCAAGAGCACCGCGGCCTGACCACGGACAGGCCGGTCAGCACGAAAGGCAGCCTAGGCTGCCTTTTTTGTCGCCGTCACGCCGGCCTATGCGCGCCGATGGGTGAGCAAACCCGGCGTTCGGGCCTAAAATAAGGCATGCGAAGTGCCACCGGACCGAGGTCGGCAGCAAACGGCCGCCGGTCCCCGCGCAGTAACCGGCATCACCCGGCCGAGGCCGCGCCGCAGCGAGGCGATCGCGGCGCCTTCCCGGTCAGAATCAGCCGTTCCGGCGGCCGGGGCGACGTGTTAACCGGCGCAGACGCCCAACACGCCCTGCCAGTCCTCGGTCACATTCACCAATAACAACAATGCTACGGCCCGCCCATCTGCTTCGAAGCGAACCGCTCGCCGAGTGGCTCACCGCGCGACCGGGGCAACTCACGCTGGCGATCGTGCTGGTGTGGATCTTTGCCGGGCTGATCGGGCACGATCCGTGGAAGCCGGACGAAGCCCATTCCTTCGGCGTGAGCTATCGCCTGATCGAATACGGGAGCTGGATCGTGCCGAGCCTGGCGGGCGACCCTTATCTCGAACGCCCGATACTGGTCTATTTGAGCTCGGCGCTGACCGGCCTGCTGTTTTCGCCGCTCATGCCGCTGCACGATGCCGCCCGCCTGGCGACCGGCCTGTGGATGCTGGTCGTCTTTGCCTTTACCGCGCTCGCCGCGCGAGAGTTATGGGGCGGCAATCGCACCTGGCTGGCGCCGCTGATGCTGCTGGGAAGCGTCGGGCTCCTGGTGCGCGGCCACCAGTTGATCAGCGACGTGATCCTGCTCGCCGCAATGGCGATCGCGCTGTACGGCCTTGCGCTCGCGCCGCGGCGCCACCTGCCCGGCGGCGGATGGCTCGGCCTCGGCCTGGGTCTGGCCGTGTTTTCCAGCGGCCTGTTCGAGCCGCTGATGCTGGTGCTGACGGTGATCGGGATGGTCGCCGTCTCACCGCTGTACCGCACCGGGCGCTTCGGGCTGACGCTGACGCTGGCGCTGATCGTCTCGCTGCCATTCGCGCTCATTTGGCCGATCGCGCTGTACATGCACGCCCCGGAGCAGTTCGCCGACTGGTTCTGGCTGCACAACGTCGCACGCATTCAGGAACTGTTTACCCTGCGCAGCAGCGACGAGTTTCTCTATTACTTCGAGATACTGCCCTGGTTCGCGTGGCCGGCGTGGCCGTTTGCGCTGTGGGCACTGTGGGTGGAGCGCGGGGAGGGACTGCGCAAGCGCGAAATGCAGCTGCCGCTGGTGGCTTTCGTGGCGATCTTCGGTTTCGTCTCGCTCGCGGGAGAGGGCCGCGACGTGTTCGGCCTGCCGCTGCTGCTGCCGCTCGCCCTGCTAGCGTCCGTGGCGATTCACCGGCTGCCGCGCGGCGCGGTCAACGCTTACTACTGGTTCTGCATCATGGTCGTCACCGTGTTCTCGGTTGTCGGCTGGACCTACTTCATCGCCGTCGAATATGGCAGGCCGGCATGGCTGGCGGACCAGATGTTCGAAATGCAGCCCGCGTACGTGCCGGCGGTGGCTCCGCTGGCAATTCTGGTTGCGGCACTGCTCACCTTGCTGTGGCTCGTGGTCGTGTTCAACCTGAAGCGCAGCGCCGAGCGGCCGGTCATCCTGTGGGGCGTGGGCCTCACCGTCGGCTGGACGCTCGTCGTGCTGCTGCTTTTTCCCTGGATCGATACCGGCAAGAGCTATCGCGGCATGGTGGTGGAGTTGAAACAGGCGCTGCCGGCGGAGTACCGGTGCATCTACAGCCAGGGGCTCGGCGAACCGCAGCGCGCGATGCTCGATTACTTCGGCGCCCTCACCACCGAGCGCCTGGAGAGAAAAGGCGACCGGCCCGACTGCGATCTGCTGCTCACGCAAGACCGGCAGCGCGACACCAGCGTGATGGGCGCGCCTTGGGAACTGATCTGGGAAGGCAGCCGTCCGGGCGATCGCGAGGAGCGTTACCGGCTGTACCGACGATTGCCCGCCTGAGGCCGGCGCGAACTTCGCGCGCGCGGGACAGTCAGGCTTTGTTGGAGGGAAGAAAAGCCCGATGAGAGATTCACTGCAGAGATTTCTTCTGGAGAGCACGCCGGTGCGCGGCGAAATCGTGCATCTCAACGCGACCTGGCGTGCAGTGCTTGACCGCAAGGACTATCCCGAACCGCTGGAACGCCTGCTCGGCGAGTTGATGGCCGCGGGCGCCCTCCTTTCGGCAACGCTCAAGTTCGACGGCGCGATGATCATGCAGATGCAGGGCAACGGCCCGGTGCGGCTGCTGGTCGTGGAAGTCACCAGCGAAGGAACGCTGCGCGCCACCGCCAAGTGGCAGGGCGACGTTGCCTCGCAGCGCCTCGGCGATCTGCTCGGCGACGGGCGCTTCGTCATCAGCATTGTGCCTGCCAGTGGCAAGCAGACTTACCAGGGCGTGGTCGCGCTGGAAGGCGAGACCGTCGCCGAGGTGCTCGAACATTACATGGAACAGTCGGAGCAGCTGCAGACGCGCCTCTGGCTGACGTCGGACTCCCGACAGGCGGCTGGCATGCTCCTGCAGAAGCTGCCGGACGAGCCGACGCAGGACGAGGACGCATGGAACCGGGCGATCACCCTCGGCGCAACACTGACCAGTAACGAACTGCTCGAGCTGGGGGCGCCGGATATCATCCGTCGCCTGTATCACGAGGAGGACGTGCGGATGTTCGAATCCCGGCCGGTGTCTTTTCGTTGCTCCTGTTCGCGCGAGCGCGTCACTTCGATGCTTCGCATGCTCGGGCACGAAGAGGTCCGCTCCATCATCGACGAACGCGAGTCGGTCGATGTGGAGTGCGAATTCTGCGGGCGTCAGTACAGTTTCGATCCGGTCGACGCCGAACAGGTTTTCGCCGCCGACGTGCAGACCCCGGCCAGTCAGACCCGGCATTGACTCGTCGGCCCGGCGGCCCAATGGACGCCGCAATGCCGTGACTAACGCAGCATCCAGAGACCGTATCGACAAGTGGCTGCG
>ERZ869936.2496-NODE-2496-length-10728-cov-7.629064_pt1 | contig 10728 bp, 7 predicted proteins | sample MGYA00520876_ERZ869936 | MGnify/ENA primary metagenome ERZ869936 (study PRJEB32218, sample SAMN09650985) | biofilter metagenome | isolation source: enrty point of leading RO module | place: Saudi Arabia: Thuwal, RO plant located on Red Sea | collected 2016-02-17 ... | reverse complement strand
CCGCAAAACATCTTGGGCCAGCCGATCAGCGCCGGCGATCGCATTCATTTCATTGTCGACCCAAAGGGCTCGGCCCATACATTCGATTCGACGCAGTTCACGGCGAGCATAAACGCTGTCCCGGAACCATCGACGGTTGTGCTGCTGGCGCTGGGTATCGCCGGCTTGATCGCCTTCTGCCGTCGTCGAACGCTTGGGCGCCGTGCCGGTTTCCGTCGGTAGCGCGCGCTGCTTGGAACCGGGTGCCTGTCGGAGCGTCTTTCCGACTTGGCGAGCCAATCATGGGCACCGGCGTTTCGCCGCAGCCGATCCATGGCCGGAGTGTGGCTGATCGTTCGCGCCGCGGCGGATGATCGTACTCGACACTTCACAGCCGGAAGAAACCACCTGTCACGTTCGCGAATAGATGAAAGGTGGTAAGGCACCGGCTTTTTGCGGCAAACACTTTCTTGCCACAGCAACCAGCGCTAGACTGGCAGGGTTGGTCTCGTGTTGGCAATCGGAGTAGTCGTTTGGCCTACAACCGCTTGCGCAGGAGTTTGCACCATGGTCCGCGGCGGAGCATCGACGCTGGCAGTCGCCCTGACAATCTGCTGCGCTGCGATGTGCAGCGCCAGTGGCGCGCTGCGCGCTGCCGAGCCGGTCGACCTGTCGCCGGCACGTTGGCCGGCCGATGACCTGCAGCGCTGCACGCAGCAAATGCAACTCTACGGGGCGGACAAGCCGCTGGCTGAAGGCAGTTCGGGAGTCGTGGCCGGCACGACCAGTCCGCTGGCCATTCGGGCAGGGCTCGAGGCGCTCAAGCAGGGAGGCACGGCCGCCGATGCCGTGGTCGCTACGTCGCTGGCGCAAATCACATTGGCGGGCGGGGCCTGGGTGAGCTACGCCGGAATCTATGCCCTGGTGTACTTCGATGCCGAGTCAGGCGAAGTGCATTGCCTGAACGCAGGCTTCAACACCGTGCGCGCCGAGACGGATCCCAGTTCTATTCCTTTGTCGGAAGGTCCGGATGCACGCCCGAGCGGACGGACCGCAATGGTGCCGGGCTATATGGCCGGCGTGGAAGCGACGCACGAGCGGTTTGGCAAGTTGCCGTTCGACGAGTTGCTGAGCCCGGCGATCTATTTTGCCGAGCAAGGCTTCGAGTTCACGCCGCTCAACGAAGCGCAGCTCATGCTGCGCGGCGAAGTGCTTTCCAGGCTGCCCGAGACCAAGGCGATCTTCACCAAAGCCGACGGCACGTTTTACCGGCGGGGTGAAGTGTTCCGGCAGCCGGCCTTGGCCCGTACGCTGCGCGCCGTGGCCGAGCAGGGTGCCGCGTACATGTACACCTGCCGGTGGGCAGAGCGGATGGTCGAAGCGGTGCAGCGCGACGGCGGCAAGCTCGCTCTGGAGGACTTGAAGCGCTACGAACCCATTTGGAATGCGCCGGCCAGGGCCCGCGTGGGCGAGTTCGAAGTTTGCGCGCCCGGCCCGCCGGCGCACGGCGGTGTGGATCTGGTCGAAGCGCTGAACATCATGGCCGCGGCCGGGCTGCCAGACATGGGCGACTATCGCGAGTCGGCCGAAGCGTTCTTCTGGCTCAATCAGATCTCGGACGTGGCGGTCCTGAGTCACCTGGAGCCAAGCACGCTCAAGGCCATCTTTCCGGGCGATCCGCCGACTCTGGCGGAGCGCATGACGCCCGAGCACGCGGACAATATGTGGCAGCGCATGCGGGCCGGCGAGTTTCTGCTGACCAAGACTCCGGACTCGGGCGGCGACCGGCATTCGGACGCGATCGTCGCGGTCGACCGCTGGGGCAACGTCGCCTCCGTGGTACACATGATCAACACGAATACCTGGGGGGCGACCGGAATCTTCGTCGACGGCGTGTCGATCCCCGATGCCGCCGGTTTTCAGCAGAACGCGATCCAAACCGCCGGGCCGGGCAACCGCTTGGCTGACCCGATGGAACCGCTGGTCGTGTTGCGCAGCGGCCGGCCTGTGTATGCGTTGTCGTCGATCGGCGTCGGGCTGCACCAAAAGACGCTGGCCACACTGGTCAACTTGTTGGCGGCGGGGCGGGGACTGAAGCCGTCGGTCGATGCGCCGTCGATGCACCTGCCCCGGCACGACGCCACGGGCGCCAAGACAGTGCTGATCTCGGAAGGGGATTTCGCGCACCAGTTGCTGCGCGACGCGAAGCGAATGGGGCTGGCGCTCGACGTGCTGCCTGCCGCCAATCGCGCGGTGCCGCGGGGATACATCGTCGGCGCCGCGATGGAACCGAACACCGGGCTCCGCCAGGCCGTCGGCTCGAAGTTCTTTAACGCGCTTCCACTGGGGTACTGACGGGGACTATGCGATGGCAGCGTACGTACGCAATTTCGAGTTTGATGGACGTACCATTCCAACGAAATACGAATCCTGGCGGCATTACAAGGAACTTATGGCGGCACTCGACGACGACCCTGACATTGAAAGAGTGCCCGTACAACGTCCCGCGACCAACGTTGGTTTCACCGAATACTGGTTTTGAATCAAAGGCACCAATCGAGGGCTTCGCGTGATCCAGCCGGACGCGTCGTTTCCAGGGCAATGCGAACCACTCGATCTTTAGCGCAGAGCATCGCAGCACATTGTCAACGTCGTTCAACCGGAGTCAGTCAACACGCGCGGGACTCCGCCGAAGCAAGGAGCAAACGATGAACCCATCCTCAGCCTGGCCCGATTTGTCGATCGCCCAGTGGAAAGACACGTGCGCGACGCTGCACATGTGGACGCAAATCGTCGGCAAGACCCGCACCGTACAGATGCCGTGGATCAACCACTCGTGGCACACGACGCTGTACGTCACGCCGCGCGGACTGACCACGTTGGCGATGCCGCACGGAGAGCGCACCTTTCAGATCGACTTTGATTTTGTCGATCATCAGCTTGCCATTTCCGCCAGCGACGGGGCGTCGCGCACGATCAAGCTGCAGCCGATGTCGGTGGCCGACTTCTACGGCCACGTGATGTCGACGCTGGAGGAGTTGAAGCTGCCGGTGCGTATTCATGGCGCGCCGAACGAAGTCGACCCGGCGATTCCGTTTCGACAAGATACGGAGCACGCTTCGTACGACGCCGCGTCGGTCGACAGGCTTAGGCAGGCCCTGATTCAGACCGATCGTGTGATGCATCAGTTTCGCGCGGGATTTCGCGGCAAGTGCAGCCCGGTGCATTTCTTCTGGGGCAGCTTCGACATGGCGGTGACACGTTTCTCGGGCCGGCCGGCGCCGCCGCACCCAGGCGGTTTTCCGAACATGCCGGACTGGATCACGCGCGAGGCCTACTCCCACGAGGTGTCGAGTTGCGGGTTCTGGCCCGGCGGCGGCGAGAACGAAGCGTTCTACTACTCGTACGCCTATCCGGTGCCTGAGGGGTTTGCCGAGCAGCCGGTGCAACCCGGCGCGGGCACGTACAGCAAGGAGATGGGCGAGTTCGTTTTGCCGTATGACGTGGTCCGGCAGTCGTCTTCGCCGGAGGCCGATCTGCTGGCGTTTTTTGAGAGCACGTACGAAGCCGCCGCGAAGTGCGCTAATTGGGACCGCGCGGCGCTAGAGTGGGACGGGCCGGTGAAGTCTTAGTCCATGCGTGCGGCGGCTTCAAAAAACTGTCGTCTGATGCGATCTGGGTAAGAGTTCGCCAGCACCCAAGTAGTGCGACGCACCACCTACGGTCTCATCCGCTGTCTGGTTCAGAATTTCTTTCGGAGCAGAGAGGTCCGATTGCACGCGAGCGGGGTTTGTTACGGAGTAGACGGACAGGAAGCAAATCCGCTGCCGCAAGTAAGAGGTTCGCAATGTCGGTCAGTTCGGGGGATGCGGACTAGCACCCGTTACCTGCGGGTAAGTGGCCAGCGCGCTGCCAGGCGTTCTTGCCCGGCCGACGGATCTGGCAGTCGTTGCCGCCGGTGCAGTTTTCGCACCAATCCTTGAGATTCCCCTAACATTGATTTTGCAATCTGCATACGGTCTGCGGGCCGGTTCGCTGATTGAAGGAGGTTGAATCCATGATGTTGAAGCGATGCAGTGCTCTTGCGTTGATCCTGGTGCTGGCGGTCTCGGCGACGGCGCGGGCGGAAACGCCAACCAACAACTACTATGTGGGCCGATCCGAAGACGACGCGGAGGAGGGGGCGAACGGTGAGGTGAACCCGGCCAGCGACGATCTTGACTTGGGACAGCATTCGGGATTCGAATCGGCAGTTGCGCTTGGGATTCGCTTCGACGGAATCCGCGTTGCGAAGGGACGCAAGATCAAGCGAGCGTTCGTACAGTTCACGAAGGATGGAAACCGCAGAAAAGCGGAGCCGACCCACCTGACGATTCACGCCCAGCTCGTCCCAGACGCAAAGGCGTTCAAGGAGGAGCCAAAGAACATTACGTCGCGCAAGCTGACCGAAACATCGGTCAAATGGTCGCCACAACCCTGGGAGCCGACCGCAGTGCCAGCAGAGAAACCGCGGACTCCGGATCTGTCGGCCGTGATTCAGGAAGTGGTCGATCAAGACGGTTGGAAGGAGGGCAACGCCCTGGTGTTGATCGTCACCGGGACCGGGGAGCGAGACGCCGTTTCCTTCGACGGCGGCGGCAAGGAAAACGGGCCGATGCTGCGTGTGGAAACGGAGTGACACCAAACACACACACCGGGTTACTGCATCGACTATTAAGAATCCCCTCCGGATCAAACCAGAGCATCCGGCCATTGGTGTTGGAGGTGCGGTCGGTCGCGATTCCGGTGAGTCAACTACCGACGATTGCGTCGAGATGCCGAGATTGCGCGTCTTCAGCCGGTAGGTCGCTTGCTTCTCGAAACAGGCTCGCTTCGAACTGGTCCCATCGCTGAAGGGTGTCCGAGCCAGGCACCGCCTCACGCTTCTGTTGCATGCGGAGCTTCCACAATCCCCAGATTATTGGAGCGTGCATGGCGAACCATATTGCCCAGAATGCTAGTCGCGAAAAGCCGGGCGGGATACGGCCCACCGCCATGGCGTTGATGATCAGCGGGCCTCCGACCAGCGCCACGTAGAACCAAAATGCAGCAACCGGCCAACTCACGAGTTGATGCTTCTCATCGTGGTCTCTGATCGGGCTGGCCAGGCAGCCCATGAGAAAAAGTACGACTGCAAAGACAAAACAGGTACTCGTGAACGGAGCCAGCCACTGGCCCCAAAAGAGTCGAACGTTGATCCAGGTGGAAACGACCACGATGAGCGAGGTCATCCAGTACAGCTCGCGCGAGACCTCCGTAATGAACACCGCCAAGAGGAGTACGGGAGCCAGCAGCCCGGCTACGAACGGATGGCGATTGGCCCAACGGAGCGAACGAGCCAAGAGCGATGCAATGACAGGGCGAGACGTTTCTTGCTGGTTGTCGCGAAGACCCGAATCGGAGTTCGGTTCGTCCGGTCTTTCAAGCAGTCGCTCGGCGTAGCGTACGCAGAACCGCGGCCAGCCTTCCTGCTTCGCGTGGGCGCAGGCGGACCGCAGGTACGCGATGAAGGTCGCTCGTTCACTCGCGCGCGCATTTTCGACGTCGATGAACGTCGTTTGCAAGTCCGTCTGTTCACGGTCCTGATGCCGTACGCGGATTCGTAGATGTTCCCCGGAGCCGCTCGGCCAGCGTATTTCGACGATGTTCTCCCATTCGATCACTGTCTCCGAGTTGCCGCACTCCGTGATCGTGAGTCGTTGATTCGTGAGTTTCGCGAATACAGGCGGAGTAACTCGATTGCACCATGCCGCGAACAATCCAGCAGCGATGAGGACGGCAGTAAGACTCAGCCCCGGGATCACATCGCCGGCAAGGAAGAATCCCGTGCTCAATGGCACCAAGACCAGGCTCGTCATTCCGATCACGCACCACAATTGCCCAGCGGTGTGATTCGAGGCATGGATCGTTAGCTCCGGAAGTTTCGCTCGAACGTCGCTGGGGTTGCACTCTGTGGACATCGAAGTGTCGGCTTTCCCGCGTTTTGTTTCGCGACGCGCTCCCACCCTTCTTGGCGGCATTGAAACAACTCACCGCCGGAGGATCGACGGCTCAAGCCCGTCACCATGTCCAGTCGTTGCATCGCTGCGGCCGTCTCGACCCAAAGTCCGGCTTGCCGTTGGCCCACAGTCTCGATGAGCGCCAATCAGCGCGAAGGTGCGCGCAGGATTCCGCGGTTTCTTGCGTGTGCGCCATGGCACAGCCTGCTTGTAAAACGCGAGCCCGAGCGACACTATGGCTGCATTCGCCGCCGGAGCGCATGAACGCCGGATCGCGAATCACGCCCACTGCCCCCACTTCTTGCGTATGCGGATTCCGTCCATAACAATGGTGCGCCGCGTGCCGCTGCGTAACGCATGTTGCTACGCGTGGCGTTCCACGAGGTGTCGTCGCTCGAAACAGTCCGCGCCCGCAGGTCGCCGCCGATGCTCGCCAAGCTGCGCACGTTTTCGCTGGTCGGCATCGACGCGCTGCCGGTTGAAGTCGAGGTCGACGTCTCGGCCGGCGCAATTCCGAAGACCGTCCTGGTCGGACTGCCCGAGGCGGCCGTCAAGGAAAGCACGCATCGCGTGGCCCGGGCGATGGTCAACTCCGGGTTCGTGCGGCCCAGCGACCGCGTGGTGATCAACCTGGCCCCGGCCGATCTGCCGAAGCAGGCCGCGTCGTTCGATCTTCCGATCACGCTGGGCATGTTGGCCGGCAGCGGGCAACTGGCCTCGGAGTTGTTCGAGCGTTATGCGGTGGTCGGCGAGTTGGCGCTGGACGGCTCGACCCGGCCGACGCGCGGGGCGCTGTCGATGGCGATGGCGGCGGCCGAGCAGGAGGGGATCGCCGGAGTTGTCGTGCCGACGGCCAGCGCGGCCGAAGCGGCCGTGGTCGAAGGGATCGACGTGATCGCGGTGTCCAGCTTGGCGCAGGCCGTGGCGTTTTTCGCCGGCGCGATCGAGATCGAGCCCACTCCGCCGCGGGTGGCCGACTGGTTCGCCGAGTACGCGGCGTACGACGTCGACTTTGCCGACGTTCGCGGGCAGGAAATGGCCAAGCGGGCGGTGACGATCGCGGCGGCGGGCAGCCACAACATTCTGATGCTGGGCCCGCCCGGCTCGGGCAAGACGATGCTGGCCAAGCGCGTGCCGACGATCCTGCCGGAGTTGACGCCGGCCGAGAGCATTGAGACGACGCGGATCTATAGCGCGATGGGGTTGCTGCAGGCCGGGCAGCCGCTGTTGGCCACGCGGCCGTATCGGGCGCCGCACCACACGATCAGCGACGCGGGGCTGGTCGGCGGCGGCTCGACGCCTGCGCCTGGCGAGATCAGCCTGTCGCACAACGGGGTGCTGTTCTTGGACGAGCTGCCGGAGTTCAATCGGCGGACGCTGGAAGTCATGCGCCAGCCGCTGGAGGACGGCACGGTGACCATCTCGCGGGCACTGCAAAGCACGACGTTTCCGGCCGACTTCATGCTGATTGCCGCGCTGAACCCGTGCCCGTGCGGCTATCGCAACGATCCGCGGCGCGATTGCCACTGCACGGTGCCGCAAGTGGAGCGGTACATGTCCAAAATCAGCGGGCCGCTGCTGGACCGGATCGACATCCACATCGAGGCGCCGGCGGTGCCGTTTCGCGAGCTGTCGGCCGATGCGCCAGGCACGCCAAGCGCGGAGATGCGCGAGCGCGTCGTGGCGGCACGGACCGTGCAAGCGGAGCGCTTTGCGGGAACGGCCACGCGCCACAACGGCCGCATGACGCACAAACAGATCCGCACGCATTGCACGTTGGACGACGCGGGCACCAACCTGCTGCGGGCAACGATGACCGAGCTTGGCCTGTCGGCCCGCGCGCATGACAAGATCCTGCGGCTGGCGCGGACGATCGCCGATCTGTCTGGCAGCCAGTCGATCAGCCCGGAACACCTGAGCGAGGCGATCAACTACCGGATGCTCGACCGGAACCTTTGGACGTGAGTTTGCCAGAAGGTGGCGGCGCGTTGGGTGGCAAGCTTTGAGGCCCCTAGCGGAAACCGACCGGCGAAATTATAGTATTGCCTGCGTGGGATGGTTTCTTTTTGCCTTCCTGGTATCCGCCGGGTCGCGGAGAAGCGTGAGCCGCGTGGTCCGTCGATTCTTGCCTGAGCGCACTTCCCGTCGGCGAAATGGCCGAAAGGGTGGCGCTTTTCTCCGGCGAACTTTCAGGCTTCGCTTTGAAATCTTGGAGTCGCGGATGGTATTGTCGACGGTGGCCAGCCGGCTGCTGTTCTATAATGCCTCGTCGTTTGACGGAAACGACCCGGCGGCCAATGCCGCGGACGATGCGGCGATCGCGCCGGACAAGAGCGCTTACATCGCGGGCCCGGGCGCAGCCTCGTTCAGCAACGTTTCTGGTTACGTCCACGGAATCAACGGCGTGATGGTCGACCTGACCGCCGGCGGCAACCATGCCGCGATTACGGCCGCCGATTTCTCTTTTCGCGTGGGCAACAACGACACGCCCGGCAGTTGGTCGGCAGCGCCCGCGCCGGCGTCGGTCGTCGTGCGTAGCGGTGCCGGTGCGGGCGGGTCGGACCGGGTATCGATCACGTGGGCGAACAACGTGAAGGGACAATGGCTAGAAGTGCGGGTCTTGCCGACGGCCAACACGGGGCTGGCTTCGACCGACGTCTTCTACTTCGGCAGCGCCCCGGGAGAATCCGGCACGGGCAACTCGCCCACCGGAATGCCGGTCAACGCGACCGATGAGATCGGTACCCGCAACAATTCGCACAATTTCGGCAATCCGGCGTTGATCGACGATGCCTACGATTACAACCGCGACAGGTTCGTCAATGCGACCGATCAGCTTATCGTGCGCAATAACACCACGAACTTCATGACGCAGTTGAGGATGTTTGCTGCGGTTGCGGTGCCTCCGCCATCGCTTCGCGCGGCGCTTTCCAGAGATCCTGGAGCAGACGGCGTAACGCGCGATCCTGTGGTTGCCGGAATGCTGACGACAAGCGACACAATCGTTTCGTTCCTGGCCGGGCTCAACGGCGGTCCGGTGACGACGGACGTGCTGCCACTCGTTCGAACCGGCACGAACGTGACGATCATGGATCGTTTTTCTTTGCCCAATCGCGGTCAAGGATATACGACCGATGGCATATATCACTACACGACCGACAACACGACGCTCTACAAGTACGACAGGGCTGCGCCGGGCACATGGATCGACCGGCAGTACTCAATGTTCATGTCGGGTCAGAACCACAACGGCGGCATTACCCACTACAACGGCCTGATTTATGTCGTGGCCGAGGGCAACGTTGGCCCGTCTGCTACGAACAAGGGCCTTGGATGGTTCCGCGCGGACACGCTGGATTTGGTTGGCTTTGTCGCGTTGCCGGAGCCGGACGAAGTGTCAAGCGTGACGATCTCGCCCGAAAAGAACCGCATCTACGTCACGAGTTATTTCACGTCGAACAAGATGTGGGAATATGACCTGGGATCGAAGCAGTATGTTGGAGAGATTCCGCTGGGGGATGTTCGCAAGATTCAGGGCGTGTCGTGGCGTTCGCCGTATTGGTATTTCCATACGAACGACGAAAACCTGTATCGAATGCACGAAGACCGACTTGGCACCAAAGAGCACGTGGCGTACCTATATCCGCACTACGTCAGTGGTTCGCCGCACGGCTCGGACATTGAGTTTTCGGCATTTAACGTTGGCGCGGACGAGTTGCACATTGAAACTTCCGACACCAGTGGGAATCCGTTTTACGTCGTGCGACTCGACGCAGGCGCCTTTACGATCTCAGCAACGGTGATGGACTCGATGCACGGCGGTCCCTTGCCGGACGGCCAGCACGTACTGCGCCTGCATGCTGAGGATTCGCTCGGGCAAGTATCGACTGTCGCAGTGCAGTTTACGCTTGCACGGTCTACGGCCAACCCGCAGGCCGCTGTTTCGGCTGGCGACGGCGACTCCCTCGCTGACCTTGCACGCGATCCCACGGCAGGCAACCCATTGGATGGGCCGTACTTTCGGCAATTGTTCGGCGCCGAAGCGAACGACCTGACGACAGACGATTCAACAAGAGCGGTTCCGCCTGATGCGCAAGGATCGAGTTCGACGGAAGTCGCTAAGGCCGATTCGCTCGACAGCAACGCCGATCCGCACGAACCAAGCCTTCGCACGCCGAAGCGTGAGGAAGGCAAGCCTAGCGCACAGCCGGCAGTTTTCGCGGTTGGGCCAGACGCCTCATATCGCCGACTTCCTGTAAAACCTCGCGATCGGGTTCGAACGTTCGAGCGAATCGATCCATCTCCAGAAGCAAGACCGGAACCATTGGACGCGGGACCGACGGCGGCATGACTTCGGGACGATGGGCGACTTTCTGGGCCGATGCGAGACGGGCGTGGTGGCAGCCGGCGCCGCGTGACGTTATACTGTTTTTCGCACGAAATCGTGTAGTTTTTGCCTAGAGACCAACCGGGCGGAGAAGCAGTCATGAACCACGCGAGTCTTCCATCGTCGGTGCGCCGCGCGAAACGCCAACGTCGTCGGGGTTCCACCAGGGATCGCACTGGCGCCGGACGATTCTATCGCCCGCAGCTCGAACCGCTGGAGCGGCGGATGGTGCTGTCGACGGTGGCCAGCCGGCTGCTGTTCTACAACGACTCGTCGTTTGACGGAAACGACCCGGCGGCCAATGCCGCGGACGATGCGGCGATC
>ERZ869936.2495-NODE-2495-length-10734-cov-4.252177_pt1 | contig 10734 bp, 7 predicted proteins | sample MGYA00520876_ERZ869936 | MGnify/ENA primary metagenome ERZ869936 (study PRJEB32218, sample SAMN09650985) | biofilter metagenome | isolation source: enrty point of leading RO module | place: Saudi Arabia: Thuwal, RO plant located on Red Sea | collected 2016-02-17 ... | reverse complement strand
AAGCCGTCCTGGAAGCGGCGGCCCACACCGAGCAAACCCTTGCCGTGCAAAGAGCGCGAATCCGGCATTTGGAAGGATTGTCGATCACCGACGAATTGACCGGCTTGCTCAATCGGCGCGGCTTCGACCGGGAACTGGAGTCCGCGTTGGCCCGTGCCAAGCGCCAGCGCGAGTCGGGAGTCTTGCTGCTCTGCGACCTCGACTGCTTCAAGACGATCAACGATGCCTACGGCCACCCGGCCGGCGACGCGGTGCTGTGCGCGGTCGCCGGACTCTTTCGCGGGCAAACCCGGCGCAGCGACTACGTCGCCCGCCTTGGCGGCGACGAGTTCGCGGTCCTGATGACCCACAGCACGCGCGATCAGGCCGACCGCCGAATCGCGGTCTTGGCGCGCGCCGTCAACTCCCTGGTCGTTTCATGGAATGGCCAAACCATCCCGGTCAGCGCCAGCTTCGGTTCGGAGGGCTACTATTGGGGCAGCGAGGCGGACAGCCTCATGTCTCGGGCCGATCAGGCTCTCTACCGCCGCAAGTCGCCGCGCATCGTAACCTTGGGCGCGCGCCGCGACGCGGTGTGAGCAATGATCTCGCGCGACAGCAACCGGCGCTTATAATGCGGCGATGAAATTCCCGCGCTGCATTCGCCTCGATCTTTCCGACACCCGCGTATACCCGCACGCCGCCCAGCCTGGCGAGTGGGCGGTGCCCGGCGGCCTCAGCTTTGCCGGATGCGATCCGGAAACCCTGGAACGCAAGACCCGCTTCGCGTTTCAAAACGGTTGGCTGGGATCCGAAAGTTTCGGCTGGAGCACTTTCGTCGAGGTTAGCGAGATTAGCGAAGCCGAGTTCGAGACCGTAGTCGAGAATCTGGCCAAGGGCTTTATGTCTGTTCTCGGCGCGCCCAGCCTGGACGAAGCCCGACCCGTCGCGCGCGACGAAGCCACCTACGCCGCTGGACTGTGCGAGCACCATCTCCATACGCTTTTGGCGCTGGAGCGCGAACTGGGCGACGAAGGCATTGTCGAACGCTTTCGCGTCGTCGTGCCGGAGCGGGCGCAGGATCATGCCAAGATCTGGGAGATTGTTCCCGAAACGGACGGCGAGTAGCGAACCCAGGACCGCGATCATTCCTAGAGCAGATCCGGGTCGGATGGAATCGCCCTGGCGAACCATCCGACCCGGTGAATCTGCTCTAACTATTTAAGATCGATCGGATTCACATGTTTAGTCGAAACCGCTTTGCGGTTCCGACTAAACATGATCCGATCTAGGCCGGCTCGGCCTCCGGCTGCTGCTGCGTGATACAGTGAATGCCGCCACCGCCAACCACGATATCGCTGGCCGGAACCTGTCGCACCACGCGATCGGGAAAGCACTTGGTTATTGTCGCGAAGGCCGCATCGTCTTTCGGGTCTTCGAATTCAGGCATGACGATGCCGCCGTTGGCGATATAGAAATTGATGTAGGAGCGCGCGATTCGCCGCCCTTCGGAGTCGGTCGCCGCCGCGGGCTGCTCGATCTCCACAACCTCCAATTCGCGCCCCTTGGCATCGCGCGCGGCACGCAAGCGCTGAAGGTTGTCCTGAAGCGCCGCGTAGTTGGCATCCGCGGTGTCTTTGGTGGTCAGGGCCAGGACCACGCCGGGCCGAGCGAAGCACGCCAGATTGTCGATGTGACCATCGGTTTCGTCGTCGACCAGTCCCTGCCCCAACCAAATGAAACTGTGCGCACCCAAATACGCGCTCAAATGCTCTTCGATTTCCTTGGGCGTCAGGTTGGGGTTCCGGTTGGGATTGAGCAAGCATTGCTCGCTGGTCAGTAGAGTGCCCTCGCCGTCGACGTGAATCGACCCGCCTTCCAGCACCAGCGGGGCCGCATGGCGCGTGATCCCGGTATGATTGAGCAGCGCTTGCGCCAAGGCCGCATCCTTATCGTAGGTGTCGTACTTGCCGCCCCAGGCGTTGAACCGCCAATCCGTGCCGGCAAGCCCGCCTTTGCCATCGATCACAAAACTGGGGCCGATATCGCGCATCCAGGAATCGTCGAGCGCGAGAGGTAGGGCCGCGACACCCGAACCGCAGCGAAGAGAAACCTCGGCCACGTCATCCGGGTTCGCGACCATGGTCACGGGCTCGAATTCCGCGATTGCCTTGGCGACCGTGGCATAGGCCTCGCGCGCGGCGTCGAGGCCATCGCCCCAGAGTTCGGTCCGGCATGGCCAGGCCATCCAGCACCGCTTGTGCGGGTGCCACTCACCGGGCATGTAATAGCCATCTTCGGCTGGACGACGCATGGTTCAGCCTCCCCCGGGGCTCATATGCGGCCATTTCGAGATCGACCGACACCACCGGGCCGGCCTGGTTTCGGGGCCCGGCCTCAGATTCGCGCGAACAGGCGATCCGGAAACAAAGGCTGCCGATACCTTTCTACGTTTTCAAGGATATCACGGGAGCCGAGCGAGCGCAGCGGCGATGTCGGCCCATCGGGCGCGATCCCGCGCTGTCAGAACGCATCGAATCGGGTGAGGTCTTTCGCTTAACCGGTTATTCCGGCGGACAAATACCGCATACCGTCGCCACTCAGCGGGTCTGCCGGGGCGGCCCCACTCAAGTCTTTCAGCGCAGGCGCGGCGATCGGCGCGCGCCCTCCGGCGAAGGCCGCGGCGGCGACGTCATGCCTGGTGATTGGGGCACTCGCCACAGCGGACCCCAGCGTGCCATCCAGGTAGGCAAGCGATTGCGGCAGACGCATCGGGTCCGCCACATGCGGATCGACAGCCGGATCGCCCAAATGCGCCAGGGTCACCAATGCGCCTTCCCGGGTATCCGGGTCAGGCCCGTAGTCCTGGCACATCGAACCCTTGAGCACGCGCAGGAAAGCGCAGTCCTGCTGCATCACGAGGGAAATACCGTGATCCGTCACCGATTTGCCGGTTTCGCTGTAGCTGAAGACGTCAGCGGCCACGGAGACGGCGGTCACGATCGGCGGCAGCGCGCAACCGGAGACCGAAACCGCCAGAACCGCGGCCGCTCCCACGCGCCATAGTGACTTTGGTGATGCCACCGAAAAATACTCTCTTGCGGAACCGGCGGACGCCGGCCCAAGAAATCGCCGAAAGAGAATCTTAGTCCCCCACGAGTTAACCCGAAGTTAACTCAGATTGCGCGTTTGCGGCCAGTGGTAAAATTAAATTACGGACAGTTTCTTTTCGCAGCGGATCTTACTCAAGACCAATTCGCGGTCTGGCCCTATCCGCGATCGCCCACCGCAGGAAGCAGAATGTCGCGCATGATTCCCACGGACAACGTCCAGGCATCGGGCTGGTTGTATCTGCCGGCCATGATCACAACCACGAGATCGAGATCGGGAAGAATCACGACTCTTTGTCCGCCGTTGCCGAACCCGGCGACCCAAGGCTGGGTCTTCCAGTCCTTGCCGCTCAGCCACCACTGGTAGCCATAGCCCAGACCGTCCTCGGCCACCGCATGATGGCGAAACGAGGCCTCCAGCCAGTCGGCCGGAACGACCTGCTGGGCGCCCCAGCGTCCCTGGTTCAGCACGAGTTGGCCGATCTTCGCGAGATCGCGCGGCCGCAGTCGCAGACCCGACGCGGCGGCCGGCTCCCCATTCGTGCCGGGCGTCCATTCGACATCCGAAATGCCCAGCGGCTGGAACAGCTTCTCGCGGGCATAAGCCAGAAGCGGCCTTTCCGTGCCTCGGGCGACCAGGTGAGCCAGCAGTGCCGTGGTACCGCCATTGTAGGTCCAGCGGCTGCCCGGTTCAGCCACGATGGGACGGCTAAGAACGTAGCGGTATCGGTAGGCCGCCATTTCGATGGCGATCTCGCTGTTGCGGTCGTAGGTGTAGGGGAGCGACTCGTCCCATTCCGTGCCCAGGGTCATGGTCAGGGCGTGCGCGATCGTCATACGCCGACGCGCGGAATCGGAGGCCAGATCGGTGTAGTCCGGAAACTGCTCGATCAAAGATGCATCGGTTTCTGGAACTTGGCCTTCGCCCAGTGCGATGCCGTAGAGCAGCCCCACGATGCTTTTCGAAACCGAGCGCAGATCGTGCAGCACATCGGGTCCGAACGCGACGGTGCCCAGAGGCCGGCCCCAGGCCTCGTCAGGTCCTTCGTAGTAACGCTCGAGAATCAGCTTGCCATGGCGCGCGACCAGCACGGCGTGAAGACCGGCCAAATCACCGCGGTCGTAGGCCCGGTCCAAACGCTGCGCAACATCGGGCGCGACATCGGCTTCGGCCGGCGCCACGGTTTCCCAATCCTGTGCTTGAGCGACGGCCATGGGATTGAAACTCCCGATCAGGAACAGGCCCGCGATAACGGTTCGGAGCCTCTGACGCGGGCTCGCTTCCACTATTCCGGCGGCAGGTCGAGCCTGATATGCAGGTCCTTAAGCTGGCCGGGCCTAGGCTCCGCCGGCGCCCCCATCATCAGGTCCTCGTACTGACCGTTCATGACAAAGGCATTGACCGCCCGCAGGTTGTCCTGGCCGGCGAGCAGCATCACGATGCGGTCGACGCCGAACGCGCAACCGCCGTGCGGCGGGGCGCCGAACTGAAAGGCCGTGTACAACGCGGCGAAGCGCTTTTTCACCTCTTCGGCATCGTAGCCGACGATGTGAAACGCCTTCTCCATGGTCTCTGGTTCGTGATTCCGAATGGCGCCCGAACAAAGCTCTTGCCCGTTACACACGCAGTCGTACTGATAGGCGAAAATTTCGAGTGGGTCCTCGGTATTCAGGGCCTTCAGCCCGCCTTGGGGCATGGAGAAGGGGTTGTGCGAGAAATCGATATGGCCGGTTTTCTCGTCCAACTCATACATTGGGAAATCGACGATCCAGCAGAACTTGAAAACGCCGTCCTCGCGTAGGCCCAGTTCGTCGCATAGCTTGTCGCGCGCAAGGCCGGCCATCTTCGCGGCCGCTCCCTCGAGATCGCAAACGAAGAACACGGCATCGCCGGCGCTCAGTCCAGTTACGCGCATCAACTCGCGCTGCGCAGCCTGGGGCACGAACTTGGCGATGGGCCCCTTGCCCTCGGGCGCGCTTTCAGAACCGCCGAAGAGGATATAGCCCAGCCCCGGAGCGCCCAGGCCGCGCGCCCAGTCGTTGAGCTTGTCGAAAAAGCTGCGCGGCCGGTCGGCCACCGCCGGCGCACGGATCGCGCGCACGACACCGCCCTTGTCGATCGTGCTCCTGAACGCCTTAAACGCGACGTCGTCACGCAGAAAGATTGCAGTCACGTCCACGACTTCCAGCGGATTTCGCAAATCCGGTTTGTCGCTGCCGAACCTGAGCATTGCTTCCTTGTAGGCAAGGCGCGGGAACGGTGCGTCCGTGACCCTGGCGCCATTGCCAAATTCCTCGAAAAGGCCTTTGAGCACCGGTTCCATGGTCGAGAACACGTCGTCCTGGGTGACGAAGCTCATCTCGACATCGAGCTGGTAGTGCTCGGCCAGGCGATTGGCGCGGCTGTCCTCGTCACGGAAACAGGGGGCAATCTGGAAATACCGGTCGAAGCCGGAGCACATCAGAAGCTGCTTGAACTGTTGCGGTGCCTGCGGCAGAGCATAAAACTTCCCAGGATGCAGGCGCGCCGGGACGAGAAAGTCGCGCGCACCCTCCGGACTTGAGGCCGTCAGGATGGGGGTCTGGAACTCCTGAAAACCGGCGCCCCACATACGGTTGCGGATGGAGGCAATGACGTTGTTGCGCAGACGGATCGTTTTCTGCATCGCCTCCCGCCGCAAATCCAGGTAGCGGTAGCGCAGACGCATATCCTCGCCGGCGTCCTCGTCCGAGGCGACCTGAAGCGGTAGAACCGCCGCCCGGGATTGGATCACCAGTTCCTCGACCCGGACCTCGACATCGCCGGTCGGGACCTGGGCATTGACCGTGTCCGGCGTGCGTTCCACGACCGGACCGGTCACAGTGATCACGCTTTCCACCCTGGCGCCTTCCAACTCCTTGAATAGTTGGCTGGAAACGTCGATGACGCACTGCGTGATGCCAAAGGTGTCGCGCAGGTCCACGAACAGGAGCTGGCCATGGTCGCGCTTGCGGTGGATCCATCCGGACAGGCGGACGGTCTGCCCGGCATGTTCCCGGCGCAGGGCACCGCAAGAATGCGTACGATAGGGATGAAGCGCGCCCGGAGCGCCAGCCTGATCCTTGGACACGGTGGGGAAAACCTCGGTTTCTGACTTTGCGGCAAGAGGCACATGCCCAGGCAATTTGTCAAGGCAGGCCAGCCGTAGGCAGGCCTGGATACGGGGGTTGCCGATGGGGCCAGCGGCCCTAAGATTGCATATCAGCCCCCCCGCCCCTTCGCTTCCCCACCCCCGGCTTTGCGTGTATACCCGCTGACATGACCCTGATCGCGGATTCGGACAGCCTCGCCAGTTTCTGCGCGCGCCAAGCGAAGGCCGAATACCTGACCGTCGATACCGAGTTCATGCGCGATTCGACCTATTGGCCGAAGCTGTGCCTGGCCCAGGTCGGCGGCCCGGACGAGGCGGCCGCGATCGACCCCCTGGCTTTGGGCATGGACCTGGAGCCGCTGTTTAAATTGATGAAAAACAAGAAGGTATTGAAAGTTTTTCATTCCGCCCGGCAGGATATGGAAATCTTCTACCTGCTGATGGGTGGCCTGCCGGAGCCGATTTTCGACACCCAGGTGGCGGCCATGGTGTGCGGATTCGGCGAGTCGGTCGGCTACGACACGCTAGCGCGCAAACTAAGCGGCGCCCGCATCGACAAGTCTTCCCGTTTCGCCGATTGGTCGCACCGGCCGCTCAAAAAACGCCAGGTCGAATACGCGCTTTCGGATGTGATTCACTTGCGACCGGTCTATGAAAAGTTACGCCAGCATCTGGAGAAAAGCGGGCGCACCGCCTGGCTGGACGAGGAGATGGCGGTCCTAACCGCGCCCGAAACCTACCAGCTGCGGCCCGAGACGGCCTGGCAACGCCTCAAGACCCGGTCCAGCGATGCGCGCTATTTGGCCGTGCTGCAGGCCCTGGCGGCGTGGCGGGAGAGCGAGGCGCAGCGCCGCGACGTACCCCGGAACCGGGTTCTGCGCGACGAACAGCTTTTCGATATCGCCGCGCACCGCCCGACCACGGTCGAGGACCTGGCCCGCACCCGCGGCCTGTCGCGCGAGGTCGCCCAGGGGCGGATCGGCCAGGGCCTGCTCAAGGCCATCGGCGAGGGTATGGCGGTACCGCAGGACGAGTTGCCGGACGCGCCCCCGCGTGTCGAGCGCCCGGCCGGGCTCGGGCCCGTGGTCGACCTGCTCAAGGTCCTCCTCAAGATGAAATGCGAGGATCACGACGTGGCCCAGAAACTGGTCGCCAACTCGGCCGACCTGGACGCTATCGCCGCCGACGACAAGGCCGAGGTCCCGGCCCTGAGCGGCTGGCGCTATGAAATATTCGGCAAGGACGCCCTGGCCCTCAAGCACGGGCAACTGGCGCTGGCCGTGGAGGGCCGCAAGGTTCGCTTGGTCACGGTTCCGACGCGCCAAGCCAAAGCGTCGTAAGCCGGCTTCTTAATCGCCAATCATAACCGTCTTGGCTTCGAGCGATTCGGCGAGCGCCATGAGACGCCGTTCGACCGCCTCGCCGGCGGGCACCGAACCGTCCTGGGGCAGAATAAGGCGAAGCTGCCCTGTGTCGTCAAAGTGCAACGCGCATTGCGCCAGGACTTCCCGGGTCGCCCCAGATAGCTGATAGGCCAGCCGCTGAGCCAGGCCCAGTGTACGCGCGGCGCTCCGCTCCTCGGCGGTGAGCAGCACCCGATAGGGTTTGAAATCCACGCTATCCATGCGCCCGCCATAACGTGAATAGGATGCCAGCCCCAGAAAGACCCGGCCAGCATGGCTGAGACCGATGAACGGGAAATGCAGGATCCTGTACAATGCTTGTTGGGCCCGGTAGTCGGGATGCTCGCGCCATGCGATGTCTGAGAGCAGGCAGGATGCTTGGCGCAGCCGGCCGGCCTCGGGCGATTCGTTCGGAAACAGCGGGTCGGTCCAAGCCATCAGCGGATCGCCCATATGATCGAAGCGGGCATCGCGCCGGGCGATTTCGGCGCAGGCGGCGAGCAGCGGATCGCGCGTTTGTTCGGCCGGGCTTAGCTGATCGTAAACATGCCCCTCGCGCAGGCCGAATGCCGAGAAGCGGACCTCCTTGCACTTGAGGTAGCGCACCACGTGGTCGAGCAAGACCGCCGCCGTCGGCAGGACCTCGAGCCGCGCCTTGGTCACGCCCTTGATCCGACTCAAGGAGCGTTTGCTCAAGCGGCCGAGAACGGCCGCCATACGCGTGACATCGCTCTTCGGCATGGCGTAGCCATGGATCACGCGCAACGGATATTGGCGCTGCTCGATATCGATGCGCGCCAAATTACGCCAAGCGCCACCGACGGCGAAAAATTCCCCCGCGCCCTTCAGGTCGCCAAGCCAATCGACCTTTTCCAGGCTCTGTGCGATCTCGCGTGCGATTGGCGGCTCGTTGGTGCCGTGCGCCTCCATCAGCTTGAAGGGCCCCAACGGCAAGGTGACCGATCGCTGCGGCTCGCCGTGAACCAGTTCCACCAGCTCCATGCTACCGCCGCCGAGATCGCCCATGACGCCGTGCGCCCCCGGAAATCCGGCGACAACGCCAAGCGCGGACAAGCGCCCCTCCTCCTGCCCGGTCAGGACGCGGATCGGGTGACCGGACAGGGCCTCCATTTCAGCTTTGAACGCGGGTCCGTCCTCCGCGTCGCGAACCGCGGCGGTCGCCAGAAGCTCGATTTGTGCGGCACCCATGGCATGGGCCAAGCGCGTGAAACGGACCAGGTTGGCGCGCGCCAAAGCCACGCCTTCGACGTTCAGCCTGCCGGTCTTGGCCAGTCCGCGCCCCAGGCCGCATAGAACCTTTTCATTGAACAGCGTCACCACGCCGCCAGGCTGTCGATCGTAGACGACCAGCCGGATCGAGTTCGATCCAATGTCGATTACCGCCAGACTGCCCGCGCGCAAGGGCGCGCAGCTCGACGCAACTTTGGATGGCGACGCCACGGGCAGATCAGCGCTTCTTTTTCAAGACCAGACGCGGCGCCGCCTTGGATTTCTTCAGCGCGCTACCCCGACCCGAAAGACTGGGGTTGGTCATGAAATAGGTGTGCGCGCTGAACGCCCCCTCTCTCATTTCGACCCTTCGATAGTCGCCATCGGCATCGAGGATCCAGCTTTGGGCCTCGTCGTTGAGGTTGGCGATCATGATCTGTTCGAGGATCTGCTGATGCACGGTCGGGTTCTCAATCGGCAGAAGCACCTCAACCCTGCGGTCGAGGTTGCGCGGCATCCAGTCGGCAGAAGAGATGAATACCTTAGCGTCCGGCGAAGGCAAGCCCTTTCCGGCCCCGAAGCACATGATGCGGCTATGCTCCAGAAAACGTCCGACGATGCTCTTGACCTGAATGTTCTCCGATAGGCCGGGCACGCCTGGCCGCAGACAGCAGATCCCACGGATCACGAGCTCAATCGCCACACCGGCCTGAGACGCGCGGTACAACGCGTCGATCACTTCCGGATCGACCAGGGAATTCAGCTTGACCCAGATCGCGGCCGGACGACCGGCCTTCGCGTGTTTCGCCTCGTCGTCGATCAAGCCCAGCAAGGTGGCGCGCAGTGTCAGCGGCGCGAAGGCGAGCTTTTCCATCGGTTTCGGCTTGGCATAGCCCGTCATGTAGTTGAACAGCCGCGCCGCGTCGCGGCAGAATGCCGGCGCGCTCGTGAAAAACGACAGGTCGGTGTAGATCTTGGCCGTGACCGGATGGTAGTTGCCGGTGCCGTAGTGGACATAGGAGCGAAGCGAGTCCCCTTCTCTGCGAACCACGAGCGAAACCTTGGCGTGAGTCTTCAGGGTCATGAATCCATAGACCACATGCACGCCCGCCCGCTCCAAGTTGCGGGCCCAGCGAATGTTGCGTTCTTCGTCGAACCGCGCCTTCAACTCGACCAGCGCCGTGACCGACTTTCCTGCCTCCGCCGCCTCGGTCAGCGCCTTCACGACCGGCGAATCCTCGCTCGTGCGATAGAGAGTCTGCTTGATCGCGACGACCGCCGGATCGGCCGCGGCCTGGCGAATGAACTGCGCGACGACGTCGAAGCTCTCGTAGGGATGGTGAACGACGATGTCCTTGGTCCGGATCGCGGCGAAGCAGTCGCCGCCGAAATCGCGAATGCGTTCCGGAAAGCGTGCGTTGTAGGGCGGGAACAACAGATCGGGCCGATCGCCTATAATAAGCTGCTTGGTATCGGAAAGACCGAGGAGGCCATTGAGCTCTACGGTATCCTCGAGCGCCACGCCCAGTTCCTCGCGCACGAATTCGCGCAAGTATTCGGGCATGTCGGCGTCCATGGTCAAACGGATGACGGTGCCCCGGCGCCGGCGCTTCAAGGCCGATTCGAAAACCCGAACCAGGTCTTCCGCCTCTTCCTCGATTTCAATATCGCTGTCGCGCAGGACCCGGAAATAGCCCAAGCCGGTGACCTCGATTCCGGGGAAAAGGGTATCCAGGTGCATGCGCACGATCTGTTCCAGGCGAATGAAGCGCACCCCCTTGCTGGGCAGGCGAATGAACCTGTCGATCTGCGACGGCAAGGGCACCAGGCCCATGTAACGTTCCTTGGTCTCGGGCGAAGCCAGTTCCAGGGCCATGGAGA
>ERZ869936.2494-NODE-2494-length-10735-cov-4.476498_pt1 | contig 10735 bp, 9 predicted proteins | sample MGYA00520876_ERZ869936 | MGnify/ENA primary metagenome ERZ869936 (study PRJEB32218, sample SAMN09650985) | biofilter metagenome | isolation source: enrty point of leading RO module | place: Saudi Arabia: Thuwal, RO plant located on Red Sea | collected 2016-02-17 ... | reverse complement strand
GAGCATGCCGACGGAGGTGCTGGAGGGGTTCTCCTCGTCCGCGCCGCCGCCTCTTGCCGGGTTCTAGAAGCGCTCGCGCCGGTAGATCAACCGCACGCCTTGTTCGTGCTCGTAGCTCCGGTCCAGCTCAAAGCCGAGCCGCTCGACGACACGTATCGATCCGGCGTTGTCTGGATGGATCACCGCCACCACACTGGTGAACTCGGCCAGCTCCCTGGCCATACCGAGGAACGCCGTCGTCACCTCAGTGGCGAGGCCGAGTCCCCAACGCTCCGGCAGGAACGCGTAGCCCACCTCGAGTTCGGTCACGCCGTCGAGATACATGGTGCGCAGCCCGCCAAGTCCTGTCGCCTCGCCGGTGGCGCGATCGTGCAGCAGGTAGAAGCCGAAGCCGTGGCGCTCCCAGTGCAGCACGTGGTTGGCGAGGTACTCCGCGGTCCACTCCGCCTCGCGCATTCCGCCGATCAGCCGCATCATCGGCTCGCTCTCGTGGAAGCGCCGGAGCGCGGCGAGGTGCCCGGAACGGAGCCGGACCGCCCGAAGGCGGTCCGTCTCGAATTCCAGGGCGATGCGCGGCGCGCTCAGGGCACCGCCGTCGGTCGCGGCTTGAGGATGAACAGTCCCTCCTGCATCGAGGTCACCACCACGTTGCCGCTGTCGAAGTACGGATAGACGCCCCACGCACCGTAGAAGCCTGCGGCATTCCCCTCGTACGGCGTGGTGTCGAAGTGGCCGATCTCGCGCGGCGCGCGCGGGTCGCTGATGTCGACCACCCGGAGTCCGGCCTGATAGTTGGCCTGATACATCCGGTTCCCCTTGATGAAGAGGTTGTGGTCGGTCGAGCCATCGGGACCCAGATACGTGCCCACCATCACCGGATCCTCGAGGTCGCTCACGTCCCAGATCATCGTGCGGGTGCGCTCGGTGGTCCCGACCAGCTCGTCGAGTTCGTCGTCGAGATAGAAGTGGCGCTGGTCGTCGGTGAGCCACCCCTGGTGGATGTACCCCGCGCCGGGATAGGTGCCGCGGCCGAGCGCCACGGGGTTGGCGGGGTCGGTGACGTCGACGATGCGGAGCGCCGTCTCGTTGGAGGCGAAGCAGATGCTCTTGCCCGCGTAGCGCGCGTCGGGGCCGCGATACTTGACGCACTGCACGTCGTGAGTGCGTCCCGGCGACACCAGTCCCTCGGTGTCGGTGAAGCAGCCGGTGAACTTCGGTGCCTGGGGCTCGCGGATGTCCACCAGGTGGAGGCCGCCGCCGCAAGTGGTGCCGCCCGAGCTGGCGGCCACCGGGATCGCCAGTGCCGACGCGGTGTCGATCGCCAGGTTGTGCGCGCTGGCGATGCCGCGATACACCGCGTCGGGCTCGAACTGCCGGCGCTCGCCGGTGGCGCCGCGGAGTCGCGCGAGGTCGAACACTCGCCGGCGCCGTCGCCGGTCATGAACACGTGGTCGCGGTACACCTTGATGTCGCGCGCGCCGCTGGGGTTGGCGGGCATCTCGCCCATGATCCGCGGCGCCGCGGCATCGGTGATGTCGACGAACACCAGCGCGCCGGTGCGGCCGAGGAGCGCGTACTCGCGGCCGGTCTGGGGGTCGGTCCAGCCCCAGATGTCGCTCACCCGCTCGGCCGGCGTGCCGCCTAGCGTCTGGATCGAGAGGAACGCCTGCAGGTCGACGTTGTCGCAGGCAAAGCCGTGCGCGGTGCCGCTGTCGCAGCGCAGCTCGCCGCTGGCGTGCGTGGCGGGGGCGGGCTCGGGCGCGAGCTCACTCGGGTTGCCGAGCTCAGCGCCGCGCATCGGCCAGACCCACACGCGGCCGCGACCGCCCACGGCGTTGGGTGCGCCGACCGCGAGCGCGCGCGGACCGATCGCCAGCGCCGACCCGAAGGTGGTGCGATCGGCGCCGCCGGGCGGTGCCAGCTCGCCGGCGGCCACGAACGTCCCGCCCACCTGCTGGTACCGGAACACCCGACCGCTGCGCGGCGCGCCGACCAGCAGCTCGCCACCGCGGAGCGCAATCGCGCTGCCGAACCCGGGCACGCTATCGGGAGCGACGCGCTGCCGCTCCACCCAGCCGTCGGCGCCGCGGGTGTAGAGCATCACTGCCATCGCACCAGGCGCACCGACCGCGAGCGTCGTCCCGTCGAACGCCAGCGCCCAGCCGAACGTCGCGCGCGCGGCATCGTCGCCCATTGAGAGCGTGCCGACCTCGCGCCATGCATCGCCGATCGGGGCGATCACGCGCACCAGCCCGCTGCCGTTGTTCGCGAGCGGCACGGCAACGAATCCCGCCTCGTTCCCCAAGGCGACCGCGTTGCCGGTGCTCGGCATCGCCTCGAGTTCGAGCGGGATGCGGGTCCAGTCACGGCCGACGCTGCGGAAGAGGTGGGCGCGGTTGGCGTAGCCGATCAGCACTGCCTCGTCGGCGGCTGCCACCGCGCGCGGCTGCGGCTGCAGGATCGCCATCACCGTGGCCATCGAGACCTGCGGACCGCCGTCGGGCGGCGGGGAGAGTTCGACGCCGGGATAGTCGCGATAGCTGCCGCCGTCGTGCAGCCAGGTGTGACCGCCCCAGCGACCGTAGGGATCGCCGGCGCCCACCAGCACGCCGTCGCTGGTGGTGGCGATCGACGGCGACAGCGCCAGGCCGCGCTCCACCGCGCCGGGGGCGCGGAGTTCGGTGCGCCGCTCCCAGCCGCCGGTCGTCTCCCGGAACACATGCACCGCCGCCGGCCCGCGCGCGGGGGCGCGCTTGACCACCAGCAGGTCGTTGCCGGCAAACGCCACGGCGGCGCCGAAGTAGTCCTGATCCTGGGCCACCAGCGGGGTGGCGACGGCGAGCGACGTTGCGACCAGCAACGCGAGGCGCGGCATCCGGATTCTCCTGTGCGGGGACACGAGACTATGGATACCCGATCCCGGACCGATCCGCGACCGTCGAGGTTTCAGCGAGGTGACCCCACCCCTCCCTTGCGGGTCCCTCGGGCAGATATCTTTGGGGCCTGTCCCGAACCATTCCCGGAGCCCTGACTTGAAGCGAGCGACCCTGTCGGCAACCTTCGCGGTTGCCGCCCTCTTCACTGCGGCCTGCAGCAGCACCCCGCCAACGGGTGGCGGTGGCGGCGACGGCGAGGTCGCCAGCATCGCCATCGCGCCGACCACGCTGTCCTTCGACGCACTGGGCATCACCGCCTCGCTGGAGGCGACGCCCAAGGACGGCTCGGGCGCGACGGTCCCCGGGGCCGGGGCGATTTCGTGGGCGGTCAAGCGCACCGGCGTCATCACCGTGAGCCAGACCGGCACGGTCACCGCGATCGGCAACGGCAAGGACACGGTGGTCGCGCGGATCGGCAACGCGACCGGCGAGCTCGAGGTGGTGGTGCAGCAAGTCCCGGTCTCGCTCGAGCTGGGCAACGCACAGACCGTGTTCACGGTGCTCGGCGCCACCGCGCAGCTCACCGCCGAGCTGCGCGACCGCAACAACCGCCCGATCGTCGGCGCGGCCGGCAACGTGACGTGGAATTCCAGCAACCCCGGTGCGCTCGCCATCAACGCCACCGGCATGGTCACGGCAGCCGGAGTCGGCAACGCCACCATCACTGCTGCAGCTGGCGGCCTGACGAAGAACGTCACCGCGGCGGTGTCAATCACCGGCCCGGTCGGCGGACCGATCACCGGCACGGCGACGCCGTGCGCCGGCGGCTTCGCCGGCCCGTTCCCCTGCAGCGGCGTCACCCTGCTCTCGTACCTGCCGCCCGGCGCGCTCGGCGTGGACAACTCCGTCGGCTTCAACGACATCTGGGGCTGGACCGATCCGCAGACCAACAAGGAATACGCCATCGTCGGCCGGCGCGACGGCGTGTCATTCGTCGACGTCACCGACCCGATCCGGCCGGTGTACCTGGGCCAGATGATCCGCACCGCGGGCTCGCCCAGCAGCACCTGGCGCGACATGAAGGTGTACCAGAACCACGTGTTCGTGGTGGCCGACGGCGCCGGGGCGCACGGCATGCAGGTGTTCAACCTCACCCAGCTGCGCGGCGTGACCTCGCCGCGGACGTTCACGCCGCTCACCACGTACACCAACGTGAACAGCGTCCACAACATCGCCATCAACGAGCAGACCGGGTTCGCCTACCTCGTCGGCTCGTCGTCGGGCGGGACCACCTGCTGCGGCGGGCTGCACATGGTCAACATCCAGAACCCCGCCAATCCCACGTTCGCGGGATGCTTCAGCGACCCGCTCACCGGGCGCTCGGGCACCGGCTACACCCACGACGTGCAGTGCGTGATCTACAGCGGGCCCGACGCGGCGCACACCGGCAAGGAGATCTGCTTCGGGTCGAACGAGACGCACCTGAGCATCGCCAACGTGACCAGCAAGGGCGCCCCGGTGGCGATTGCGCGGGCCACCTACCCGGCGGTGCGCTACACCCACCAGGGGTGGCTCACCCAGGACCAGCGCTACTTCCTGATCAACGACGAGCTCGACGAGACCAACGGCGTCGCGGCCACCACCCGCACGCTGGTGTGGGACGTGAGCGACCTCGACGACCCGATCCTGGTCAAGCAGTTCTTCGGCCCCACGCCGGCGAGCGACCACAACAACTACATCGTCGGCACCCGGATGTGGGCGTCGAACTACCAGTACGGCGTGCGGGTGGTCGACGTGAGCAACCCCGTCGACCCGTTCCAGATCGGCTTCCTCGACACCGCGCCGCAGTTCGCCAACGTGCCCGGCTTCAACGGGTCGTGGAGCAACTACCCGTTCTTCGCCAGCGGCAACGTGATCGTGAGCAGCATCGGCGAGGGGATGTTCATCGTCCGGATGCCGTAGGCGCGACAGCGCGAGGGGCGAAGGGCGAGGAGCTGTCACCCCGAGTCCGCGCGCAGCGCGGGCGAGGGGGCGGAACCCAAGGAATGCACCGCCGAGGCCGGCTCCTTTGCAGGGGCCGGCCTTGTCGTCCGCCGTCGCCGGTCCCGCCTGCCGCCCGGGCCGGCCGACCCATGGGTCGGCCCTACGGTTACCCGTTAGTCTTCACTCCCTCGCTGCGCTCGGGACAAGCCTTCACCATTCACCGCCGGCGACCCATGGGTCGCCCCTATACCGGACACCGCCATGCGCCGCCTCCTCGCCCCCCTCCTCTTCGCCCTCCCCCTGGCCGCGCAGGGGCCCAGCAAGGCCGCCCCCGTCTTCGCCGACGGCCAGGCCCAGATCGTCCCGGCGTTCGCCGACACCGCGACCTGGATCCGTGAGCGGCTCTGGGTCGAGACGTCGTTCGACACCGACGGCGACGGCCGGCTCGATCGCGTCCACGTGGACGTCACCCGCCCCGGCCCCACCGCGAGCGAGGGACTCAAGGTGCCGGTGATCTACGAGACGAGCCCCTACTACGCCGGCACCTCGGGCGAGCGGCAGTACCTCTGGGACGTGCACCAGGAAGTCGGCGGCCCGCCGCCGCCGCGCACGTCGCAGCCCGAGATCGCCTACCAGAGCGAGCGCAAGTGGATCAGCAACACCCACGTGAACACCTGGGTGCCGCGCGGCTTCGCCGTGGTCCACTCGGAGTCCCCCGGCACCGGCCTCTCGCAGGGATGCCCCACCGTGGGCGGCCCCAACGAGGAGCTCGCCCCCAAGGCGGTGATCGACTGGCTCAACGGCCGCGCCCGCGGCTTCACGGCGCCGGTGGGCGGCGACGAGGTGCGCGCCACGTGGACCACGGGCAAGGTGGGAATGACCGGCACGTCGTACAACGGCACCCTGCCCGTCGCCGCGGCGATCACCGGCGTGGAGGGACTCGAGGCGATCATCCCGATCGCGCCCAACACCTCCTACTACAACTACTACCGCTCCTACGGACTGATCCGGCACCCCGACGGCTGGCTCGGCGAGGACATCGACTTCCTCTACGACTTCATCAACAGCGGCGATCCCAGCAAGCGCGAATACTGCAACCGCACCGTGCGCGACGGCGAGATGGCGGCCAAGGATCGCGTGACCGGCGACTGGAACGACTTCTGGGCCGCGCGCGACTACTGGCCCCGCATCGACAACATCAAGGCCGCTACGCTCATGGCGCACGCGTTCAACGACTGGAACGTGATGCCGATCCACAGTGTGCACGTGGCCAAGCGGCTGCAGGAAAACGGCGTCCCGGTGCAGATGTACTTCCACCAGGGCGGCCACGGCGGCCCGCCGCCGCTCGAGCTGATGAACCGCTGGTTCACCCGCTACCTCTACGACGTGCAGAACGGCGTCGAGAACGACCCCAAGGCGTGGATCGTCCGCGAGGGCGACGCGCGCGACAAGCCCACGCCGTACGCCAACTACCCGCTCCCCACCTCCGCCGGCGTGACGCTGCATCCCACCGGCGGCGGCAACGGCGTGGGCGGCCTCGCGATGGGCGCCCCGGCCACCCCGCCGATCGAGACGCTGACCGACCTGGTCGACTCGAGCAGCGTGGCGCTGGCGCGGATGGCAGAGTCGGAGCACCGGCTGGTGTACGCCACGCCCGAGCTCACCCAGCCGCTCCACATCAGCGGCACCCCGCGGGTGACCGTGCGCGTGGCGGTCAACAAGCCCGCCGCCAACCTGTCGGTGTACCTGGTGGCGATTCCCTACGACGAGCCGCAGCGCCGCCAGCCCGACTTCTCGATGATCACCCGCGGCTGGGCCGACCTGCAGAACCGCAACTCGCTGGAGAAGAGTGAGCCGCTGGTGCCGGGCGAGTTCTACGAGATGACCTTCGACCTGCAGCCCGACGACCAGGTGATCCCGGCCGGCAAGCGGCTGGCGCTGATGGTGTTCTCGAGCGACCGGGGCTTCACCCTCTGGCCCGCCCCGGGCACCGAGCTGCAGGTGGACCTCGCGGGGACGTCGATCACCATCCCGGTGGTGGGCGGCGCGGCGGCATTCGCGGCGGCGACGACGACGCCCTGACTGACGCGACATCGCGAGGGGCGAGGAGCGGGAGCGGGCGGTTTCGCCCCTCGCCCCTCGCCCTTCGCCTTGTCGCAGCAGTCAGTCCACGTACGGCACCCATCGCAGCAGGCGCACCGTATCCCGCAGCACCGCCAGCTCCACGTAGCTCTCCGCCTCGTGCGTGGGGTGGCGCCAGGTGGCGATGGTGCTGTCGCCGCGCGCCTCCTCCGCTTCCGGCGGGCCGAGCCGCGTGCGGGCGACTTCGCCGGTGGTGGTGCCGATGGTGATCCCGCCCGGGAAGGTCACCGTGGGGTCGGTGGTCTCCGCGCCCAGCAGCAGCACGTTGCCCGATGCGCCGAGGGCGAGGAACTCGTGCCGCCAGCGGGGATGCACCATGGTGATGGCGGTGTCGGTACCGTAGCCGTGGCGGTTGGGCACCGTGTTGCGGTCGACGCGGAGCGGTTCGCCGAGGGAGCGCCGTACCGCCGCGGGAGTGTCGCCGTGCATCCCGATCCGGTCGTAGAGTGCCGCCACCGCGTCGCTGCCGGTGCGGCCCGAATAGCCGCCGCTCGCCCCGGCGCACGCGGTGGTGGCGAGCAGGCCGACGATGATCGCGCGCCTCATCGCGTCTCCGGGGTGATGACCATGAAGCGAATCCGGCGCCGGTGCCGCGCGATGAGGTAGTCCACCAGGTCGCCGATGATCAGGTGCTGCCGACTCTTGCCGCGGGTGATCACGCGGCAGAGCAGCAGCCGCGCGTCGCCGTCCCACTCGACGTTCACGGCACCGGGCCGGTCGGGGGCGGTGCTGCGCAGCTTGAGCCAGCCGGGATAGCGGCCGGGCTTGTGGGCCCACACCACCTCGAGCGCGTGGCGCTTCTCGCGCTGGGGGTCGTTCTCGATCGCGTCGCGCAGCGACGCGCCGCGGGTGCAGTGGACGGTGATCAGGGTCTGCATGGTGCCCCGGGGTTGAGGACGCGCAGTCGTACCCGACGCACGGAAGGATGTGCCCGGTCGGCAGGCAGAATGTCACGGGGGACGGGGGACGGGCGACGCGTAACGGGGGACAGGGGCCCGCTCGGACGCTGGCTCGTGCAGTCCCCGTCCCCCGTCACCCGTCCCCTGTCACCTGTTTCCCGTCCCCCGTCCCTCGTCACCGTCTTCAGAGATCTCTGCGGTAATGAATCGCCCGCTCCACCTCCTCGAAGCCGAGGCCCAGGTGGGCGCGCTGCGAGCCGAGGTTGTCGAGCAGGACGTCGGAGGCCATCTCGGTGTAGCCCTGGGCGCGGGCCCAGTCGAATGCGGCCTCCACCAGCGCCGACCCGACACCGCGGTCGCGCGCATCGGCGTCGACATACCACCCCTCGAGGTAGGCCACCGGCGAAGTCAGGCAGCCGTCGGCATACCGCCGCGCCCCCACCTCGGCGAAGCCGCACAATCCCCCGCCGTCGCGCTCGGCCACCAGCACCACCGCGTCAGCGCGCGACAGCCAGTCGTCCATGTCGGCCTCGACCTGGTCGGGCCAGAACGTGGTGCGCATCCGGCCCCACTCGGCGCGGTCGGAAGCAGTGTAGATGCGGATGGTGTGCATCGGAGCTTGGTGAACGGTGATGGGTGAAGGGTAAAGGGGACTGCCCCCTTCACCCTTCACCCATCATCTCCACCGATGCGACGACGAGCTCGCCAGTATCGACCTCGTATATGCCATACACCGTGTTCCCCTCGGCATCCCACGGCGTGAAGCGGCTCGGCAGGAACAGCTCCCAGAGCAGCCGGCCGTCGCGGTCGAACACGTCCCAGTGGCGGTGCGCCGGGCGGCGGCTGGGGGTGAAGCGGATCAGGATCGGGTGGATGTCGGCGGTGGTCGAGTCGACCACGTGCACCCAGAGCCGGTTGTCGCGATCGAAGTTGAGCGCCGTGAGCGAGTTGCGGCGGTCGCCCACCTCCACCAGCTCGAGCACCTCGCGGAGCGGTCCCAGCACCGCCTCGGGGACACCCGACTCGGCGTACACCGCCTGCCAGTCGGGATTGCGCACCGCGTCGGTGACCGGCACACGATCCCAGTCGCGGCAGAACCGCTTCGGTCGCACGTCGCCGCTGATGGCGATGCAGTATTCCACGCCGTCGGCGAGCGCGGCCCGGCCGTCCGGCGCCATCGCGATGATCGGCGTGGGACCGAAGAGTGACGCGAGCGAGGCCGTCATCGACGCGCCGAACACGTACGGCTGGCCGATGACCCGGCCGCGTTCCGACGGCAGCGCGCCGTTGAGCGGGTGGCTCACGATCCCGGCGAAGTTGGGTTCGCCTCGGGTGCTCACGCCGGAGCCCCACGCCAGCTGGGCGATCTGGTCCACCAGGGCGATCCGTCCCGGCATCATCGAAGGCAGGTCGGGGTCAAGCAGCATCGTCCCCGATTCGAGCATCGCGCCGTTGGTGTCGAACCGGGCCCAGTGCCTGTGCTGCCGGTCGACGGCGAAGATGACGCTGTCGGTGCTCCCCATCGCGCCGATCTGCACGAACTCGCCCGGCCCCTCGCCTTCGCGGCCGAGTGTGGCGATCGGGGTGCCGTCGGTGGAGATCAGGTGAATGCGGGTGCGGTCGGCGATGGCGATCCGGTTGCCGGCGAGCACCAGCTGGGTGGGGCGCTCGAGCGACTCGCTCTGCCAGAGCACCGTCACCGAGTCGATCACCTGCCGGCCGCCCACGCTGCCAGCGTGCGTGGTGACCACCGTGGTATCGCCGGCGGAGGTGGTGGTGCTCCGCCAGGCGCCCGACGCGGCATCGCCCGAGGAGCAGGCGGCGCGGTCCAGCCATGCAATCGCGCAGGCGCGTCCCTTGGGACGCGCGGTGCCGGCATCGCGCACCGTGGGGGGTGCTCCCGCCGGTATCCATCCCATCACCACGTCAGCTCCCCGCGCGGAAATCGCTCCACGTCATCCGGTACGACTCGCTCTCCGGCACCCATTCGGCGTTGAAGGTGCGCGGGTACGCCCACGTGGCGCCGGGGATCTCCGGCACCGGCAGCGTGAACGGCTGCCGTTCCATCAGCTTGGCTCGGGTGACCATCGGCTCGATGAAGATCGGCCGGCCGCCGTAGTAGCCCACCACCATCGTCCCGCTGAACAGTTCGCTGGTGGCGTACTCGGACTCGAGCAGCGAGTGCATTCCCATGTTGGGGACGCAGGTGCCGATCAGCGTGTCGGTGCCGAGCATCTCGGCCACTGGCGGCGGCAGCGGCTCGTCGCGCAGCGTGTAGCCGGCCGGCACCGCAGCGGGCTTGGTGCGGTCGCTGCAGTCGATCGCCTGGCGCTCGGCGGCGGAGATGAAGTTGAAGTGGAAGTCGAAGTGGGGTGCAAAGAACGTCGGCGGCGGGTGGCCCATCGGCTCCCACGCGAAGGTGTAGTTCACCAGCCCGCTGGCGGCCTCGCTGCCGGCCGGCATGGCGAGGTCGGCCTGGTAGGCGGGCGGCCACGACATCTCCATCGAGTCGGGGGCGCCGGCGATCGACGCGAGCGGCACGGTGGCCCCCACCGCGAGGAGCGAGTCGCCCTGGCTCCGCGACCAGGTGCAGGTCTGGCCGCCGAAGGCGTCGGCGCAGGGGCCCGCGGTCTCGACGATCTCGGGCGGGGCGGCGGTGCAGGCGGCGAGGGCAATGGGCACGGCGGCAAGGCGCAGACGTGGCACGGGCGGCTCCTGTGGGTGTGGGAGGAGCCGGGAATGTACTGCAGGGAGAAGTGAGGGGTGAGTCCTGAGACGTGGGGGGAGGGGACATTCTCACTCCTCGGGACTCGTTCCTCACTTCTCGCGCAAGCG
>ERZ869936.2493-NODE-2493-length-10739-cov-4.776582_pt1 | contig 10739 bp, 8 predicted proteins | sample MGYA00520876_ERZ869936 | MGnify/ENA primary metagenome ERZ869936 (study PRJEB32218, sample SAMN09650985) | biofilter metagenome | isolation source: enrty point of leading RO module | place: Saudi Arabia: Thuwal, RO plant located on Red Sea | collected 2016-02-17 ... | reverse complement strand
CAAAGTACGATTTCATTGTGCTGGGCTTCTGCTGGGAAGCGGAAGTAATTCAGTCCTATTAAGATGCATCTGGTTGTGCCCCAGAATCAAGTGCGCCGGGCTATTTAATTTCCGACCCACTCGGCCCGGCGCCGCGCAATTGCTCCCTCAGCCGGCGGATGTCCTCCTTCAACTCTGACATCCGGATTTCGCGGCCGGCCATCAGATTGACCATGCGTTGCAACTCGGCGGTGCGCTCCCGAACGATGCGCTCCTGCTCTGAGGCGTGCCGCTTTAATTCCTCATGAGCGCGCTCCAACTCGCCCAACTTGTGCTCCAGCTTTCGCGACACAGCTTCGCTGTATTGCTTTAGCAGGGCCTCCGAATCGGCCTTGGGCCGTGAGGCCTCCAACTTGCCGCGCTCAAACTCGCCCAAAATCTCGCGCAGCTCCTCAACAAAAACACTGGGTTCCTCGGGCTTGATGATGAACCGATCGGCGCCCAAATCCATCGCCAGTTTCTGGTCGCGAGGATCGGTGTAGGTTGCTGTGTAAAAGACAAAGGGATGCTTTTTGAGAACCCCATCGGCCTTCCACTCGCGGCACAGGGTGAACCCATCCATTACCGGCATCAAAATGTCGGCGATGATCAGGTCGGGAGCCTCTTCCCGGGCCAGCGCCAGCGCCTCTGCTCCATTGGAGGCAACGCGGACTTCAAATCCATTGCCCTTGAGCAAATGAGACAGCATGTATTGGCTCTGGCGATTATCGTCCACGATCAGAATCTTTGACATAGGTGGGTTCCCTTTCGATCCCTTGTTTGGGCAAATAGCGGCAAAGGTCGGCAACAAACGAATCGGGATTGATCGGCTTTTCAATGTATCCCGAGCATCCGGCCTTCAGGATCCGCTCCCGGTCGCCCACCATCGCGTAGGACGTGACGGCAACAATGGGGATCTGGCAAACAACCGGATCGCGCTTCAGTTCCCGGGCCACCGCATAGCCGTCCAACTGAGGCAATTGAATATCCAGCACAATCAACGCCGGTTGCAGGCGCCGGGCAAGTTCAATCCCTTCCGGTCCATCCCGAGCCGGAACAACCTCAAAGCCGTGCCTGGAAAGCAAAAATGTCGTCAGGTAAAGATTCTGCTCATTGTCTTCGATGACCAACACGCTCCGGTTCATAAATTCCCCCCTCTCCTGGTTTGTCTGGCGGTTGGGTTTCGTGTGTCTCCGGCGCCAGTGGCAGCCGAAATCCAAAAATGCTTCCTTTGCCCCATTCGCTCACCACAAAGATCTCTCCGCCCAATTTCTCCACAATGCGTTTGCAGATGGACAGCCCCAACCCGGTGCCCTCCTGTTTGCCTGGAGATAATTGCATGAAGGGTTTGAAAAGCCTGGCCAGATCGCTGCTTCGTATTCCCTCCCCCGTATCCTCCACTTGCACTGCCAAGCGATTGCCTTGGATGGCCGCCTTGATACGCACCGAGCCTGTCTGGGTGAATTTTACGGCATTATTGGCCAGATTCAACAGAACCTGCTCGATCCTGGTGCGATCGCTGACTACCCTGCCCACCTCCGGCGAGATGGAAACGGACAATTCAAGGTTCTTCTTCTTGGCCTGAGGCCGGATGGCCTGTTCTATTTTTCTCAGGGAAGCAGGAAAATCAAACGACTCCCAGAGAACCTCCAATTGACCCGCCTCAATTTTGGAAATGTCCAGCACGTCATTGACCAACTCCAGCAGGTGCCGCGCGCTGTTGAGCACCATCTCCAACTGCTTGCGTTGCTCAGGGTTCAAGGGACCGGCCATGCCTTGGTGCAGGATGCCGGTAAAACCGATGATGGAATTGAGCGGCGTCCGCAACTCATGCGACATCGTGGCAAGGAACACCGATTTCACTCGATCGGCGGATTCCGCCCGCTGTCGGGCTGCCTCCAGAGCGCGGGTGCGATGTTTGACTCGTTCCTCCAACTCCCGGTTAAGGCGCCTCAACTCCCGCTCGGCCCGGTTGCGCCGGGACACATCGCGGAAAATGCCTCGAACCGAAATCAACTTTCCCTCCACAAATCGGGCGTTGCACCGACCCTCCACCTCAATTTTCCTCCCGTGCTTGCTGAGAAATGACGCCTCAACACGTTCAAAATCATGTCCTTGGCAAAGCGCCTTGAACATCTGTCGGCAATGTTCCCGGCTCTCAGGATGCACCACGTCCATCACATTGAGCCGGGCAAGTTCGCCAGGCGCATAGCCCAACACGTTGCGAAAGGTTCGGTTCACATATTGGAAACGTCCTTCGGGCGACAAAATTTGAATCATGTCGCTGGCGTTCTCAAACAGATCCCGGAACCGGTCCTCGCTCTCCTGCAAATCCATGACCCACTGTTTGCGGTCGGTGATGTCCCGGAAGTTGCAAACCACCGCGCCCACCGACGGCTGGCGCAACAGATTTTTGGCCGTTCCCTCGATCCAACGCCAGTTCCCCTTCCCGTTCCGCCATCGAAATTGGGCGCTCTCGATGCCCCCATCAACACTCAACACCTTTTCAAACAAGGGCTTAAGAAATTCGCAGTCCTCGGGATAGACCCGGTCAAAAAATACGTGCCCAGCCAATTCGCCCAGTGGATACCCGAGAATCCGCAAGCCCGAAGGACTGAGGTATTGGATTTCCGCGTGCCGGTTTAAAAGACAAATGCCGTCCAAACTGTGCTCTATGAGAGCCCGGAAGCGTTCTTCAGCCCGGATCCGGTGTTTTTCCGATAACTTCCGCTCGGTCACGTTGAAATGAGAGACAAGGATCCCATCCTGCCCCCTCAAACGGACAGCGCGCATCAAAAACCATCGCTGTTCATCAGGCGCATGACAGGGGTATTCGATGTCCACCTGCGAAGCCGAGCCGTTCCTAACCCTGAGCAATCCCTCCAAACACTCCCGCGCCTGCTCCGATGACGATCCTTGAGCCTCCCGGCAGATGTCGAAATAATTCACACCCACGCCGGTTTTTGAAGCATCCGCCCCGTTGGCGACTGCAAAAATCCGCCAGGGCTCGTTGACGGACACAATCCATCCCTCCCTGTCCAACACGGCTATGTTTGCCGGGACGGAATCAAAAACCGACTCCAAAAATGAACTTTGAACCCCTCTCTGGTAGTCCTTGGCAATCATGCGCCCCCCTTTGTAACAATTCAAAGTAGCCTCGTCGCACGGTCATGGCAATGCACGCGCCAAAACCCCTCTTGCGCCGCAACATCAGCCGTTCCCCGACCTCTTTTTCGTGGTGAAAATCTTTGACTTTACTGTTGTGACTCGGGTAAAAAAGAGTCTTAACCGTTACAAATATCACTATATGAAATCCAGACCGATTCTTCGTCTTGGAGCGCTGGCCGCAGCGCTCTTCCTTGCTCACTCCTCGCAGGCTGCATTCATGGTGGAAGTCACTTCTGCCGGGCGCGGCTTTGCCAATTACACCGGCAGCGCCTCGACCAGCACGGCCCAAAGCACGGCCGTCGGCCTCACGGGCACCAGAAGCGTGTTCGGCGGCACTCCCACACATGTTTATGAATTCCGCTATACCCCACGCACAGACGCGGACAACTGGAGTCCCTCTGTGGGAACCGCTCTCGGCAACGGCCTGTTCGCCACCGGCGCAGTTGGCGGCGGCAGCGGCAAATACAACGTCTATGTCACCTGGCCCAACTCCACCAACATCGACAATGCCGGAACGACCATTTCCGTTGAACACGACGACGGCGCGGGCGGCATCACTCAAACCATCATTACCGACGTCAACCAAAACAACGTCGCCCCGCACAATGCCAACTTTCCTGGCGTCAACAAATGGTGGCGCGTGGCCACGGACGTCCCACTGACCGCTGGCAGCACCTACAAGGTCGTCTCCACCCCCAACTCCTTTACCTTCGTCTCACAGCGATTCTCCGGCGTGTTCTGGGAATTTGTTCCGGCCTCCCAGGATCCCTGCGTCAACACCCTGCCCGTCACCGTCAACGGCCCGGTGGGCGCAGGCCAGACCACTGTGGATGTCGCGGGCGTCAACAACGCCACCAAGGTCTCCGTTTACATGGATTCCGGCAGCGGCATGACCAAAATTGGCGAACTGACCTCCGGCGTTGTCAACGGTGTGAACACCGTGCCGGTCAGCGCCTTGGTCAAGAATGCAAAAGTGGCCGCCACCCAGACCGTCAGCGGACAGGAAGGCTGCGTGCCCAATGATGGCGTATTGGTCGGCGGCGGCCCCAACACCCGCCTCCGCGTGGCTCTGAGCGTTCGTGAAGACGTTACCTTGGCGGGTCCCATCGGCGCTTCGGGCACCAGTTCCTCCAGCCGCATTCTCTTTGTCGGCCCGACGATTCTCAATGCAGGCGGCGGCCCTGGCGATGGCAAGGTGATTTTCCCCTCCAACACCTGGCAGACCATCACCTTCACTCGCGGCGAAGACCCCAATGCGCCGGTTGACCCCACCAAGCGCTGGAACGGCGCCGGCAATGATGTGCTCAGCGGCGATTTCGGCATCCTCGAAGGCTTCTCCTTCGCCATCGACAACCTGACCGACAATGGTCCTTACCAGATGTACTTCGACAACCTGAAGAACGGCGACACGGTCATCCATGACTGGGAATCCTCCACGAACGGCACACTGGTCGCCGGGTTCCGCGAACCGCTCTTCTCGGGCACGACAGCGTCGCACCTGCTCTCGCTGCCCAACGTCTCGGTTGTCACTAATGGCACAGCGGACACCGGCACCAACTCCCTGCGCATGTTCTTCCAATTCAAGGACACCAACTCAGCGCGGTGGGTGCGCATCACCACGTCCGGCGCCGCAGTGGTCTCCAACCCGATGATTGACCTGCGCCTGCCCATCACCATGCGCGTCCTCCTGCTGCCGGTGGGAGCCCCGCTGCCGCCGCCTCCCGGTGGAGCCCCGACGCTTGGCTTCAGCCATGCCGGCAGCACCCTGACCTTGACCTGGACCGATGGTGCCGCAGCGCTGCAACAGGCCACCACGCTGACCGGCCAGGAAACCGACTGGAGCAATGTCGCCGGAGCCACCAGCCCGTTCAACGTCAGCACGGCATCCGGATCGGCCAAATACTTCCGCTTGAAAAAGTAACGGTTTGATGAATCACAAAGCCGGGACCTCAAAAGTCCCGGCTTCTTTTTTAATCACAGCACCCTTTCGTTTTTAATTACCGACAGATTTTGTGTGCCGACAAACGCACACTGGAAAATCAACAAAAACACTGCCACACTCCCACTATGCAACGATTGAACCCAAAAAAAGTTTCCAAGAAATCCAAGGCGTTCACGCTCATTGAACTGCTCGTCGTCATCGCCATCATCGCCATTCTGGCGGGCATGCTGCTGCCGGCGCTTTCCAAAGCCAAAATCAAGGCTCAACAGACTGCCTGCCTCAGCCAACTCAGACAACTGGGGTTAGCATGGGTAATGTATGCAGGTGACAACCGAGGCTTTATTGTTGATAGCCACCCTTGGACCATGGGACCGAGTGGTCGAATTGCAAATTCTGCAAATCCATTGGGTTGGGCTCCTGGTTATGCAGGCACAACACCTGCAATCAGCCATCCCAGTTACACCCCAACTTCAGATTATTATTCAACGAATCCAATTGGTTTGATGAATGTGCCGTTCTACCAGTATCACAAGAATGTCAAACTCTATCGATGCCCGGCCGACAATAGAACTGTGCAAACAGCTTCAGGCACTTGGCCAATTGTCCGCAGCTATGCCATGAATAATTGGATGAACGGCACAACATATTCTCCGAATCTCAAATTCTTTCAAAGAGAATCGGACATTACCAGAGCCTCGGCTTCTTGGGTTTTAATTGACGAGGATGACTTGACGCTCGACGATTCATTTTTTGTCACGTTCATTGACTCGGGAGGATTCATAAATATGCCTGCTCGTCGGCACAATTATGGCCTCGCTTACAACTTTGCTGACGGCCATTCAGAATTATACAAATTGAAAGATTCTACTACGAGAAACAGAAACACCCCGACTTCCGCTGGAAACCGTTGTCCTGGAGGGGAAGACTTCCAATTTCATACCAATATTACAACCTACGCAAAATAGGCGAAAATGGTCGGAGCGACAGGATTCGAACCTGCGACGTCTTGCTCCCAAAGCAAGTGCTCTACCAGGCTGAGCTACGCTCCGATGCCAAGCAGGGCTGGATAATTGCACACCTTTGGGCGGAATCAATGTTTTATCCGCTCAAAGGTTTGTTTTTTATTTTCCATGAACCGGACCACCTCCTCTCCCCGCCCCCCTCCTCCACTCATAATGGAGGAGAGGGAGCAAAACACTTCGGCTCCTCGTTGCGCCTTCGTTGTCTCACTCGCAATCAGGCACGCGCTGGAAATCGCCTCGAGCCCCGAGTGAAGCCACCGCAAAAACACCGAACCCTTGCGAAAGCCGGAAGCCAACCCCTCTCTTCGCCCAGCGAGGAGAGGGCTGGGGAGAGGAGTTTGTCGGCTCATATCTCCAATGGATTCAAAATGATTCGACCGCGTTTTCGCCGCTTCAAAAAGCTTGTTTCTCAAATGGGTAGCCTGAGGCCGGGAGAGGAGGAGATAAATGTTTAAAGATACTCCTCCTCCGAAAAGGAGAGGGTCAGGAAGAGGATGTCCTTTGCCGCGGCAGAGGTTTCAACTCCCCAGACAATTGCTCCGGATTCGGCGGAACAAAACGATGATTCTGCTCCTTTCGCATCAGGTGGACGCAACCCGTTCGCCGGTGCAGCGCATGCCAGATTTCCAAAAGCACGCCCTCGCGATTCTTGCGCCATTGGTGATTCCAGAATCGCAACACCTCGATACCCTGTTCGGAGAGAAATTTTTCCCGCGCCTCGTCGCGCTGAATGCCTTCCGGCGAGCCATGCTGAAAACCATCCAGTTCCACCGCCAATCGCGCCATTGGGCAATAGCAATCCAGAAAAAAGCTGCCCACCGGATGCTATCGGCGGAACTTGAATCCGGCGAAACGACCCGCCTTCACCGCGTGCCAGAGTTCCTTCTCCTCGACGGTTTGATTCCTGCGAAGCTGACGGGCACGGGCGGTACGGTTCATGCGAAAAGAATAAACAGTCCGGAATGTAAGCCAAGCGCCTCCTCTCCCCGACCCTCTCCTCCATTCGGAATGGAGGAGAGGGAGCGCAGACCACTTCGCGTTTCATGTAAGACCTTCTTTTTCACGCGCGCAGCCGAGCACACGCTGGAAATGGACCTCGAACCGGGAATCACCGCCGGGTGCGCCCCAAAAATCAAGCGCCTCCTCCGTATCGTCCTCTCCTCCAATGCCATTGGAGGAGAGGGTGGCCGAAGGCCGGGAGAGGAGGCCCAACCACAAACAATGATGCTTAAAGCTTCATGTTAAACCCTCCATCAACCGGTAAAAACCGCCGCCACTTCCTCAAATCCTGCGCGGTGCTGTCCGGCGCACTGACGCCGTTTCATTCCTTTGCGCAACAGAAAGCCTCGGAATTTTTAATTCGCACAGGAAGCAGGCCCGTTCTCAGAGCCGGAGCCGCCAGACGCCGGGTCACGCCGCCCGAGTGGGTCCCTTACCTCACCTCCTCGGGCAATGGCACCAACAAGCCCTTCGGCGGCGTCCATGATGACCTGTTCGCCCGCGCTCTTGTTCTGGACGACGGAAACAATCCCGTGGCCATTCTCGCGGTGGACTCCATCGGTTACGACAACGCCGTCATGGGACCGCACCGGAATTTCACGGCAGAACTGCGCCAGCGGGTCGCCGCGAAGACCGGGCTCAACCCCGCGGCCATTCTGCTTTCGGCCACACACTCTCACTCCACGCCCGAAACCATTTGCCTGACGCCATTTCTGGACACGCCCGGCGTCTCTCCATGGCTGGAAGAACACCTGGGCGCGCTCGTGGACACTGCGGTTGAGGCTTGGAAAAACCGGGTGAGCGTCCGCGCTTCGTCGGGTCAAACGACCGTCTCGGGCATTTCCCGGAACCGCCGCATCTTTTTAAAAAATAAAACACTCAACCGGCGCGGCCCCATTCCGCCGGAGTCGGAGATTGCCACGCCGTTCGCCACCGATGAGAGCCTCAATGTGCTCTACTGCGAAACGCTTTCCGGACGGCCGCATTCGGTGCTGCTCAACTACACGGCGCACCCGGTCATTGCCATGGTTCTGCCGCCAGTCTCCGCGGATTATCCCGGCGCGGCCACTGCCTTTGTTGAGAAGGAACTTCAGGGCGCGGTCTGCCTCTTCACCAATGGCGCGGCAGGCGACATCAACACCGAGGCGGTGTCCACGAACTTTGACGACGTGTTGCGCGTCGGCAACCTGCTGGGCGAGGCGGCCCTGAAAACCATTTCCCGCCTCAAGTCGCGGAACAATTGGCTGGCACCGCAAATTCAACATGCCTCGGAAATCATTGACCTCGACGGACGCCCCTGCCCGTCCGTGGCCGAGGCGGAGAAGGCGGTGCAGGCGGATTCGACCGGCAGGCAACAACGCCTGTTGCGGCTGGCTCGAAAACTGGCTGAAGATCCATTGCACGCCGAGGTGCAGGTGATGCGCCTTGGGGACTGCCAATGGGTGGCGTTGCCCGGCGAAGTTTTTGTGGAGACCGGCCTGGCTCTCAAGCGGAATGGAGCGACCTTTGTCGTCGGTTACGCCAACGGCTGGCTGGGTTATTTTCCCATTCGGCGCGCCTACGATGAAGGCGGTTATGAAGTGGACCCGGGGCCGTGGAGCCGCGTTGCGCCGGGAAGCGCTGAGACGTTGGAAAAAGCGGGAATCCAACTGCTTCAGAGCCTGTCTGAAAATTCCGTGGGCGTCCTGTTTTTGAGGAAAAGGTTGGATGGCAAGGCGTGACGAGGGAGCATAGCCGCAGAGCTCTGTGACCGAGGAGCAACGCGGCCAGACGACGTTTTCCTCGAAAACCCTCCGGGCGGCGGTTCTTTTGCCTGTGGCCTGCGTTGGCTCGGCCGTTACAGCCCGCTGCGGGGATGCTCCGGCCTCGCCGCCTTGGCCACAGCCAAAACTCCTCGCCGCAGGACCCCGCGCAATTTTCAGACAGGCTCTCAGCAGCTTCGTCCCGCGAAACTTTGAGAGGCTCTTTTAATTTGCCGCGGATTGAGCGGCTTGGGGCCAATCTATACGGAAAATATGAACATCCACGTCCGGCTGAGGCCGCTTGTATAGTTGCCCGGCCTTTGGAAAGCGCCGGAAATGAACATTCTCCCGGTTTTCCCAGCCCGTTTCCGGGAAGGTGGCCGCCTGCGTGATGGTCGCGCCCTTCTGTTTTAATTCGCCAAGAATCGAGTTGATCTCGTAATCCCGGTAGCCTTCCCAGACCGGGCGCCACACGACCCAGCGGCAGCCTTCAACGCTGAAGACATAATCGGGCAGCCCGTATTTCACCGCCGCGCGGTAAATGGGATAATGCGGCATGATCTTCAATCCTTGCGGCAGGCGCGTGTGAAAATAAACCGGCTCCCAGGCGTAATTGGTGATCAGGATGTCATCCGGCTTGGCGTTCTCGTTCAGGAAATTGCAAATCCGGTTGACCGCACCGGGATTGGGATGCCACAGCTCGTCCAGGAAAGCCACGAACTTGGTGCGAAACAGCTTGTTCTTCCAGCCTTCGGGCGAATGCACATTCACCAGGGCGGAATGATCAAAATGCGGGGAGCCTTCGGTCATGAATGTCCAAGGTGTGATCCTGCCCAGGTTGGTGGCCGCCAAAATGATCAGGATCGCGGCGCAGATTTTTGTGCTGCCGCCGCTGGCCTTGGCGATGAGCAATCCGGTCAACGCCGCGCCCAGCGGAATCACCGCCGCCACATGGCGCAGCCCCAGCACCCACATTTCCATGCGGCTCTGGGTCATCGCCATCAAGCCCGCGTAACCGGCCAGCAGCGCGGCCAACAGCACCAGCAGGTTCTTTTCTCCCGGCTCGAACCACCGGCTGGCTGCCGGCGCGGACTCCCGGTTTTTCCCTTTATTTTTCACAGGAACGGAAGGCCTGTTGCGAATCCCAATCCACGCGAGCAACGCCGCCCATCCGAACACGGAAACGACCGAGGACGTTTCGACAAAGAACTGAGCCAGACGACGCGGCACCTTGGCCAGCGCACCCGCAATCGTCACATTTTCCTGGTAGCCTTCCCGCGCCATGAACAGCCAAGGGACGGTCAACGCGACGATGATGGGAATGGCGATCCAAAACCACCGGCGATACTGGAAGAAGGGCCGGTAAACGAGCGTCAACAGGCCAAGCACTCCAATGGGCGCCATCGCCGCGGGATGGGTGTGAAACAGGAGGACGGCCATTGCCGCGAACCATGCGCACCCGCCACGGCTGGTCAACCGCAGAAACGCCAGCACCAGCAGCAACGTCAACAGCATGCTCAGCGAGTAATTCCGGCATTGCCGCGAATAAATTAAAAACTGCGCCGCAATAGTCAGCAGGAAGGCGGCAGAAAACGCCGCGCGCCGCTCCGAAGTCATCCGGAAAACCAAACCATACACCGCGACGATGGTGAAGAGGCCGGCCAGCGCGAACGGAAACCGCGCGGCGAAGGAAGTTTCTCCCAAAAGAAAAAATGACGCGGCGCACACGTAATATTGCACCCAGGGATGGCTCACCATTACCATCCGGTCATTGACCCGGTCGCCATAGTCCGAGTCGGTGAACGTGACGCCGTCCCACGCTTTGGGAACGCCATGCTTCAGGATGCT
>ERZ869936.2492-NODE-2492-length-10747-cov-4.689207_pt1 | contig 10747 bp, 9 predicted proteins | sample MGYA00520876_ERZ869936 | MGnify/ENA primary metagenome ERZ869936 (study PRJEB32218, sample SAMN09650985) | biofilter metagenome | isolation source: enrty point of leading RO module | place: Saudi Arabia: Thuwal, RO plant located on Red Sea | collected 2016-02-17 ... | reverse complement strand
CTCGTAGCCCGAGCCGCGCATGGCGTCGAGCAGGTCCAGGCGCGGGGTCAGCCCGCACAATGCGGCGCTGTCGGTCGGCGAACGGCTCTCGTCGAGCAGCATCACGCTGCTGCCTCGCTGCACGGCCGCGAGCGCCATGCCGACTGCGGCGGTCGTGCAGCCAGCGCGCCGGCTGCCGGAAACGAACAGCGTGATACGCAGGCCCCGGCGCCCGATCAGGCGGCGCAGGCCCTCCGCCTGATCGCCGCGCGCAGACGCTGCGGCTCTCATGCCGACACCGTGCCGCGCGCACCGGCCATCAGGGCGCCGATGTCGGCGGGCGCCGGCGCATGCACCGACTGGTCGGCGCGCCGCAACGCGCGATCGACCAGATACTCCTTGTTCACCGGGTGAAGGTCTTCCGGCACCCGCTGGCCGTTGGCGATGAAGTGCACCGGGAGCTTGTGGCGGATCACGGCGTCGAGCGCCGGCGCGATTGCCGCCGCCTCATCGACCTTGGTGAGCACGCACCCGGCCACGCCCGACCCGCCGTAGACGCGCACCACATCCTCCAGCGTATCGGCGTTGCAGGTGGCGTTGAGCAGGAGCAGCCGCCTGATCTCGCCGGCGCCCGACAGCATCGCCACCTGCTCGGCAACCTGCTTGTCGCGCTGGCTCATGCCGATGGTGTCGATCAGCACCATGTGTTTGCCGCGCAGTTCCTTGAGCGCGCTCTTGAGTTCATGCGCATCGCGCGCCGCATGCACCGAAACACCGAGAATGCGACCGTAGATCTTCAGATGTTCGTATGCGCCGACCCGATAACTGTCGGTGGTCAGCAACGCCAGGCGCTGCGCGCCATGGCGCACCACGCAGCGCGCCGCCAATTTCGCGGTGGTGGTGGTTTTGCCCACCCCGGTCGGCCCCATCAGCGCGTAAACGCCGCCGCGCGCGACGATCTCGTCGCCGGTCGCCGCCGGCAGGTTCTTGGCAAGGGCCGACTTGGCCCACTTGTGCAGCTCCTGCGCGCTGCCGGCCGGCAGGCGCTCGGTCAGGCTGCGCGCAAGCTTCGGACTGAACCCGCTCGCCAGCAGGTCGCGCAGCAGCTGCGCGCGCGCCGGATCCCGGCTCTGCAGGTCGGACCACACCAGGCCGGACAGCTGCGATTCGATCACGCCGCGCATCGACTGGATCTCGCGGATCACCTGGCGGCCGATCTCGCCGGCGCCGTCGGTGGCGGCACGCTTCTCGACGTGCACCGCGGCCTCGCCGGCATCCAGCTTTGCCGTGGTGTCGGTGGCAAAGGCGCCGCGGATCGCATGATTGGCCGGCTTGGGTGACGCGCCGCGCGCCGGCGCCGCTGCGCCGACCCCGGCGGCGAGCGCCTGGGCGTCTTGGTGGGCAACCGCCAGCACCTCGACGCCGCCCTCGACCTTGCGATTGGACAGGATCACCGCGTCGCCGCCGAGCGCCGACTTCACCTGGCGCAGCGCTTCGCGCGAACTGGGTGCAAAAAACCGCTTCATGTTCATGCTCTACCTCCAAGGACTGCGGTGATTCGGATCTTGCGGTTGTCGGGCACCTCGGTGTGCGCGATTACCTTCAGATGCGGCAACGTGCGCCGCAGGAAACGCGCAATCGGGGCGCGCAGCGCGGGCACGGTGAGCAGCACCGGCGTCTGCCCGAGGTTTTCCATGCGGTTGGCGGCCGCGGCGGCCTCGCTGGCTAGCTGGTCGGCGATGCCGGGTTCGATGCCGGGCGCCTGCCCCGAGCCGCTCGCCAGCGCCTGCAACAGCAGTCGCTCGAGCTCGGTGGACAGCGCCATAACCTGCAGTTCCGCGGCGGCCGGCGACAGCGTCTGCGTAATCGCGCGCCCCAGCGCAATGCGCACCTGGGCGGTGAGCTCCTGCGCGTCCTGGGTGCGGACGCAGTGCTCGGCGAGCGCCTCCAGCACGGTGCGCATGTCGCGGATGTGCACGCCCTCTTCCAGCAGCAGTTGCAGCACCTTCTGCAGGACCGCGACCGGCACGACCTTCGGCACAAGGTCCTCGATCAGCTTCGGCGAGTCCTTCTGCATGCGCTCGATCAGCTGCTGCACTTCCTCGCGGCCGAGCAGCTCGGCGGCGTGCGTCTGGATCAGGTGATTCAGATGCGTCGCCACCACGGTGGCGGCATCGACCACGGTGTAGCCCTGCGCCTGCGCCTGTTCGCGCAGGCCGGCCTCGATCCACAGTGCGGGCAGTCCGAACGCCGGGTCCTTGGTGGCGGTGCCGGGCAGCGTGCCGGTGACGCGACCGGGATTGATCGCGAGAAACAGCCCTGCCAGCGCCTCGCCGTGCCCGATCTCCACGCCTTTCAGGGTGATGCGGTAGCCGGCGGGCTTGAGCTCCAGGTTGTCGCGGATGTGCACCGCCGGCGGCAGGAAGCCGACGTCGGTCGCGAACTTGCGGCGAAGCCCCTTGATCCGGCGCAGCAGCTCGCCGTCCTGCCCGCGGTCGACCAGGGCAATCAGGCGGTAGCCAACTTCCAGGCCGAGGGTATCCACCGGGTGCACATCGTCCCAGGTGGCGTCCTGCGCCTCGGCGGTCTTCGATTCGACCGGCGGGGGCGGCGCCTCGGCCGGCGCGCGCGCGGCGGGGTCGTCGCGCATCAGCCAGGCGGCCAGGCCGAGCGCGGCACCGAGCAGCAGGAACGCGATGTGCGGCATGCCCGGCACCAGGCCGAGGCCGCCGACGATGGCGGCGGTCAGCGCCATCGCCTGCGGCTTGCGCACCAGCTGCACCACCAGCTGCTGGCTGATGTTCTCGTCGGTGCCCACACGGCTCACCACGATGCCGGCGTCTGTGGCGATCACCAGCGCCGGTACCGCGGCCACCAGTCCGTCGCCGATCGCCAGCTGCACGTAGTTGCGCCCGGCATCGGCGAAGCTCATGTCGTGCTGCAGGATGCCGACCACCAGGCCGCCGATCACGTTGATCAGCAGGATGAGAATGCCGGCGATCGCGTCGCCGCGCACGAACTTCGAGGCGCCGTCCATGGCGCCGTAGAACTCCGCCTCCTGAGCGATCGCGGCGCGGCGGCGGCGCGCCTCGTCCTCGCCGATCAGCCCGGCGTTGAGATCGGCATCGATCGCCATCTGCTTGCCGGGCATCGCATCCAGGGTGAATCGCGCGGCCACCTCGGCGATGCGGCCGGCGCCCTTGGTGATCACCACGAAATTGATCACCATCAGGATGATGAACACCACCAGGCCGACTGCGTAGTTGCCGCCGACCAGGAAATGGCCGAAGGCCTCGATCACCTTGCCGGCGGCATCGCCGCCGGTGTGGCCTTCGAGCAGCACCACCCGGGTGGAGGCGACGTTGAGCGACAGGCGCAGCAGCGTGGTCACCAGCAGCACGGTCGGAAACACCGCGAACTCGAGCGTTCGAGTGCTGTTCACCGCGGTGAGCAGCACCATGATCGACAGCGCGATGTTGAAGGTGAACAGCATGTCGAGCAGGAACGGCGGCAGCGGCAGGATCATCATCGCCATCACGGCGACGATCAGCACCGGCCCGGCCAGCGCATACAGCGCGCGCCGCGACTGCGGGTTGGGCAGCACGGCGGCGTTCATCGGCGTTCAGCTCCGGGATCGAGTTCCTGCGGCACCGGCAGCCGCTCCGGAAGGGCCGGCGCCCGCCCGCCATGCGCGTCGAAGCGGCGCAGCTGGTAGACGTAGGCGAGCACCTCCGCCACTGCGGTGTACAGCGCCTGCGGAATCTCGTCGCCCAGCTCGGTGTGGCGGTACAGCGCGCGTGCAAGGGGCGGGGCCTCGACGATCGGCACGCGGTGTTCGCGCGCCAGCTCGCGGATGCGCGCGGCAACCCGTTCGCTGCCTTTCGCCACCACGCGTGGCGCGCCGTGCCGGCCTTCCTTGTACGCCAGCGCCACCGCGTAGTGGGTCGGGTTGGTCACCACCACGTCGGCCTTCGGCACCTCGGCCATCATCCGCTTGCGCGCGGCCTCGCGCTGCAGGCTGCGAATGCGCGCCTTCAGGTGCGGGTCGCCCTCGGTTTCCTTGTGCTCGCGGCGCACCTCGTCTTTGGTCATGCGCAGCTTGCGCTGGTGATTCCACAACTGGTAAGGCACGTCGATCGCCACGATCAGCGCCATGCCCAGCACCACGAAGGCGGCGATGATCAGCGTGATGCGGCCGGCATGCGACAGCGCCTGCGCGGCCGGCTCGAAGGCGAGCCCGATGATGTCGTCGACCTGCTGGTGTATCGCCAGCGCGGCAATGCCGCCGACGACCAGCGCCTTGGCGAGTGCCTTGCCCAGCTCGATCAGTCCGGCCAGCGAGAAGATGCGCCCAATTCCCTTGAGAGGATCGAGCCGGCTGAGATCAGGCTGCAGCGGCTTGGCGCTGAACAGCCAGCCGTTCATCAGCATCGGCGCCACCAGCGCCACCAGCAGCACGATGCCGAGCAGCGGCAGCATCATCCCCAGCCCGGCTCGGCCCTGCTCGGTCAGCCGTTCGACCATGGCGTGGTCGCCGAACGCGGCCTCGCGCCCAAAGCTCAGGCTTTGCTCCATCAGCCCGGTCAGGCTGGCGGCCAGTGGCGCGCCGAGCAGCCACAGCGCGGCGCAGCCGGTCGCCAGCACCGGCGAGCGCGCAACCTGCCCTTCCTCGCGGGCCTGTTCAAGGCGTCGGGGACTTGCTGGTTCTGTTTTTTCGAGATCGCTCTGGTCTGCCATGGACTATCTCCACGGCAGCCATTATCGGAAGCCGCCTCCAGCCCCAATCGGGGAAACAGGATGGGGAATACCGCGCTTTTCAACCGGCCGCGGGGGCGAGCTTCACGACGTTAGTCGCCGGACGGCAGCAGGCGTTGGCGATGTCTTGCTTCGCCCGGACGATGACGCCCGGCTCCGGCAGACCGCCCGGTGCGCCGCGCCGCGGCGCTCTGTTCAGGGCGCCTGCGAGATTGCCAGGTGCGCTGCCAGCCGGTCTGCAACCTCGCGCAAGGCTTCGAACTGCGCCTCGCCCGGCACCCGCGTGCCGCCGGCATCCGCGTACAGCAGGCCGTGCGCGCCGGCGGCGGCGCCGACCGGCGCCAGGAAGAAACCGTCTGCATGCACCACCCGCCGCCAAGGCGCCGGCAGCGCCGCGAACGGCAGCTCGTCGGCTTCGCCCCGCCACCACAGCGCAGGCAGCGACGACAGGCGTTCGATCAGCGGAAAGTGTTCCGCGCTCACCGGCAGCTCGACGCCGCCGAGGTTTGCGCTTTCGGACATGCCGCCCAGATAGCGGGCGCGGGCAAGCGAACCGTCGGCAGTCGTCTCCAGATACGCAAGGCGGCCGAAGCCTGCACCCTTGAACAACCCATGCATCGCCAGCGAGACGAGCACGGGCAGCATCTGCCGCGGGTCGGGGCGCGTGCGCAGCGCATCGCCGCTGTTGTTGAGCAGCGCATGATCGTCGCTGCCTTCGAGCAGGCGCAGCACCTGGCGCAGCAGCGCGGGCGACACCTGCGGTCCGTTGGTGCCGCCCGGCGCTTCGGTGTTGACCGGATAGGGCGGCAACCAGGTGGCCGGCGCATGAACGCCGTACCAGTCCTGGTCGCGGGCAGCTTCCAGGGCAGTGAGAAAAGCGCGCTGACGCACCTCCGGCGCCGTCCGTCCGGTGAGCCGGCGGATATCGGCCAGGTCGTCGGGCAGCGCGGCATTTTCCCAGCCGTGGGCGCTGTGGCGCGCGAGATTCACCGCCAGGATCACATTGCGCGCGCGCGGGCGATCGGCGTGGTAGTCGTCCATCAGCGAAGTGAGCAGCGGCGGCAGATCCCAGATCTTGGCCAAGGCAAGCTGCAGATCGTTCAGCCGGAAACCGAGTACCTCGGCCTGCACCTCGGCGCTGCGCAGGGCCGGATCGGCGTTCGCCCGCGCCTGCACCGCCTCGGCCAGCCGGGGCGCAAAGCACCATAGCAGCATTTCCGCCATGTCATGCAGCAGGGTCGCGATGATGACCTCGTCGGACTCGATGTCGTGGCGGATCCGCGCCCACTCCCTGGCATGCAGCGCCGCGTGCCGCGCGCGCGCCACCACGCCGAACAGCCCCTTTAGCGCGGTTTCGTCCTCGCGCAGCAGGCGCTCGACCGGCTGCAGATTGGCAAAGAAAGTGAAGAAGGGCGATACGCCGAGCATCATGATCGCGTGCTCGACGGTGGTGATGTCGGCCAGCATGCGGCTGCTGCGATGGCGGCGCAGAAAACGCAGCACGGTGAGCGTAAGCATGGGGTCGTGCAGCACCGCCTCGGACAGTTCGCGCGGGCGCACGTCGTCTTCGCGCGCCTTTAGCTGGGCGAGCCGGTCCAGCGTGGGCTGCAGCACCGGAATGGGCGCACCCGAAAGGCGCTGCACCCAGCGTTCCACCGCGGGCTGCGGCGTGCTCGCGTTCATCGCATCCGCCACAGATAGAGTACCTCGCCCGGCGCACGCCCGTAGCGCAGCGTGCGGTCCGGGGGCTGGCCGGGCACGGCAAAGGCGTTGCTGACGAGCAGGCTGCCGGCGCGCATCTCGGCGCAGGCCTTGATCCACAGCCGCGGCATTGCCGCCGGCGACAGGTACGCATACACGATGTCATGGCGCGACAGATCGCAGGCCCACAGGTCGCCGAAACGCATGCCGTAACCGTCGATTGCCGCAGACACACGTGCCGCGAGCCACGGTAGCGGCGCGCTTTCCACGCCAAGCAACGACGCGTCGCTGCGCTGCCGCCGCAACGCCCGCAGTACCCGGCCGGTGCCGGCACCGAGATCAAGCAGCGAAAATCGACGCTCCGGCAGCACCCGCGAAAGTGCTGCCAGGGCGCGCCGGCTGGAAAGATACAGCGGCACCCGGTCGGTCAGCGTGCGCAGCCCGTACAGCGCCAGCAGGGCGAGAAAGCCGCTGCCGTACCAGGCTGCCGGCAGTTCCAGCGAGCGAGCCGCCAGTAGCGACGGACCAAACGCCAAGTGCAGCAACAGCCACCACGACGGCATGCCCAGCAGGCGGGCTGCCGACGCAGCGACCAGCGCCTGCAGCGCCACCCCCAGCCAGGCGGCGACACCCGGTAGCGCCGGCGCAGCCAGCAGGAAAGCAATCACCCCCGCTGCCAGGCCGAGCGTTTGCGCAGCAGCCGCCTGCAGCAGCGTGCCCTGCGCAGCGCCAGCGATTGCAACGTCGCGCACGTCAGGCCCCCTGCGCCGGCAAGTTTTCGACCGGCAGCGACGGCGGCGGCGGAACCAGGCTGTTCGGCGTGAGCGGCGAATCGGCGTCGACCTCCACGGACCCGCCATCGCCGTCTCTCAGCACCCACTGCTCGGTGCGCTTGTTCAGCACGATGATGCTGATGCGGCGATTGACCGGATCGAACGGGTCGGCATTGTTGAACAGCACCGACGAGGCCAGCCCGACCACCCGCACCACTTTGCCTTCGCTGAGGCCGCCGCCCACCAGCTCGCGGCGCGAAGCGTTGGCGCGGTCGACCGACAACTCCCAGTTGCTGTAATGACGTTCGCCGTACAGATACGGCTTCGCATCCGTGTGGCCGGCAAGGCGGATGCGGTTGGGCACCTCGTTGAGCACTTCAGCGATGTCGCGCAGGATTTCCCGGGTGTGCGGCAGCAGCTCGGCGCGTCCCAGCTCGAACATCGGCCGGTTCTTTTCGTCGACGATCTGGATGCGCAGCCCTTCGTTGGTGATGTCGATCAGCAGCTGGCGCCGGTACTCCCGCAGCGCCGGCGTGCGCTCGATCAGTTCCTCAAGGCTCTGCTTGAGCTGGCGCAGCCGCTGCAGCTCGAGCCGCTCGATCTCCGCCTGGGCGGCCTTGAGATTGATGGTCTTCTTGCGTTCCACGATTTCGCCGCGACGCGCAGCGCCATCGCGCCGGGTCAGGTCCTGGCCGCCGCCCTTGATCACGCTGGAGCTGTCGCCCGAGCCGGAACCGCCGGCCAGCGACACCTTGAGCGGATTCTTGAAGTATTCGGCAATGCCTTCGAGGTCGCCCTTCGAGGTCGATCCAAGCAGCCACATCAGCAGAAAGAAAGCCATCATCGCCGTCACGAAGTCGGCGTAGGCGATTTTCCAGGCGCCGCCGTGATGGCTGCCCGCCACCACCTTCTTGCGGCGGATAATTATCGGTCTCTGGGAATCGTCCTGGGTCGCCATGGCGTAGCGCCGGGGGGCGGATTACTTCTTGCCCTTGGACTGCTTGACGTGCTGTTCCAGCTCGCTGAAGCTCGGTCGCTCGGTCGAATACAGCACCTTGCGGCCGAATTCCACCGCCAGCGCCGGGGCATAACCGTTCAGGCTGGCAAGCAGGGTCACCTTGATGCAGTGGTAGGGCTTGCCCGATTCGGCCAGCCGCTGCTCCATCAGCGCCGCAAGCGGGCCGACGAAACCGTAGGCCAGCAGGATGCCGAGGAAAGTGCCGACCAGCGCCTTTGCGATCAACATGCCGAGCTCGGAGGGCGGAATGCCGACCGACTCCATGGTGTGCACCACGCCCATCACCGCCGCCACGATGCCGAAGGCCGGCAGGCCGTCGCCGACCTTGGCGATGATATGCGCGGGCATCTCGCCCTCGTGATGGTGGGTCTCGATCTCGTTGTCCATCAGGTTTTCGATCTCGAAGGCGTTCAGGTTGCCACTCACCATCAGCCGCAGGTAGTCGGTCAGAAACTCGACCGCATGGTGGTCGGCCAGCACCTTCGGATACTTCTTGAAGATCGGGCTTTCTTCGGGCTTTTCGATGTCGCCTTCGATCGACATCAGGCCCTCCTTGCGCACCCGCGCCAGGATCTCGTAGAGCAGCCCCATCAGCTCCATGTACAGGGCCTTGTTGTAGCGCGAGCCCTTGAACAGCGCGGGCAGCGCTTTCAGCGTGGCCTTGATCGCCTTACCGGAGTTGCCGACGAAGAACGCGCCCGTCGCCGCGCCGCCGATCATCAGCAGCTCGACCGGCTGGAACAGAATGGCAACGTGCCCGCCGGCGATCACGAAGCCGCCGAAGACGGAAAAGCAGACGATCAGGTATCCGATGAGGATCAACATTCGCTAGGCCCGGACAGCCCGGGGTCGATCGGTTTCGCGAAGGAGGTTAGCAAGCCGGCCGTTGCCGGAAGACCGCAAATAGAGGGGTAAAAGCGCCCTGTTTTCCGGTTCTGCAAACGAATCGGGCTGGCTGGAACGCCGCCCCGCCCACATTCAGCGCCGCGTGTTTCAGCTGGACGGCTCAGGCCGCCAGCGATTCGGCCCCGGCCTGGGCAGCCTTGCGGGTTTTGCCTGCGCGCGAGGGGGGCGCGCACAGGCCGCACACATAGTTGTCGTACAACTCGAGCGTGTGGGCGACGAAATGGCCGTTGCAGCGGGTGCAAGGCACGGTTCGCAGCATCTTGGAATCGAAGTAGCGCTGCAGCGTCCAGGCACGCGTGAAGGTCAGCACCGGCTCGAGCCCGTTCAGCGCCACGTGCTCGAGATAAAGGCGGTAGGCCTTCATGGTGCACTCGATACCCTCGACCCCGGCATGCTCGTGCAGGAAGCCAACGATCTCGGTGAACAGCGAGGCGTGGATGTTTGGCTGCCAGGTCAGGAACCAGTCGGTGGAAAACGGCAGCATGCCCTTGGGCGGCGACATGCCTTTCACTTCCTTGTACAGCCGCAGCAGCCGTTCGCGGCTGAGGCTGGTTTCGGCCTCGAGCACCTGCAGCCGGGCGCCGAGGTTGATCAGTTCGACTGCCAGCTGAATCTGCTGCGCTTCGCTCACCACGCTCTTCTTCTGCGCCATTGTCCGGCCTCCGCGCTGTACCCGATGTCCTGCTCAGACCATCGCCTCGACCGGCCTGCGCGCCATCAGGATGGCGGCGTGCGCGGCGCCCATCGACTTGTCCTTGCCCTGCCCGACGAGCAGGTCGAGTATCAGCTTGTCGTCGAAGCGGAACCGGCACAGCAGCGTGTTCGACGCCGCGATGCGCATCAGCTGGCTGGTCGACAGCGACTCCAGCACCCCGGCGACGTCTTCGCCTATGCCCAGCCGGTAAACCGCGGCAGCGCGGTCCTCTCGGATCAGCGTCTGCGCCAGCAGCAGGTAGTTGAGATTCGCCTCGCGGATCTCCTCGAGCAGTTGTTCGCTTTTCATCCTGAGCTCCTTTTCCTGAGTTCGCCTGAGGGCCGGGCTGAATCCAGCCATCGCGTCGGAACGCATTGTCGGCAGCGAACGACAGTCGCTGAATGGCGACAAGACCCGCGATGAGGTAAGGCGACGGCGGCGCCGCATGTAGGAGCTCTTCCTACATGTCGGAAAATTTCCTACACGTCAGCCCAGGCATCGGCGGGTGCGGGCCAAGCGTCGCGCATGCCCTTCGCGTGAACATTTTTCCTCAGGCGCTCAGAAACTTGAGCGTGCCTGACGCGTCTCCGCCTAGCGCCGGCGCGCGACTGCCGCTGCACGCCGGTCCGACGAAGGAAAGTGCCCGCGCGACGCCATCGCAACCGCGAGCGGCCGGGCGCGGCTTCGCGGACGAACCGCGCGTTGGGCATGCGGACACCCGCTGCCAGATTAAAGAAGGCCCGCGAGGGGCCTTGGGATTCAGGTCGCGGTTACGGGACATTCGAGGGTGGGATTGTGATGGGCTCGCGTTGCCTCCGCGAGCCCATCATCCCTCGCCGCTTGCGGCTCGGGACCGCTGCGTCGCCTGGGCGACGCAGCGTCCCACAAAGATCGGAAGAGCGTCGTGTAGGGAAAGAGTGT
>ERZ869936.2491-NODE-2491-length-10749-cov-3.657004_pt1 | contig 10749 bp, 8 predicted proteins | sample MGYA00520876_ERZ869936 | MGnify/ENA primary metagenome ERZ869936 (study PRJEB32218, sample SAMN09650985) | biofilter metagenome | isolation source: enrty point of leading RO module | place: Saudi Arabia: Thuwal, RO plant located on Red Sea | collected 2016-02-17 ... | reverse complement strand
CGGTGCGCCGCCGGCTCGCGGTCGCCCCCGGGGATGCGCGGCTTCGTGTCCATGAGGTCGAGGATCCGGCGCGTCGACGCCATCGCCCGCTGATAGAGGTCGAAGGTCTCCCCGAGCCGGGTCAAGGGCCACAGCAGCCGCTGCGTGAGGAAGACCAGCACCGCGTAGGCGCCCGCCTCCATGCGGCCCTCGAGGGCGAGCTTGCCTCCCAGCACGAGAGTGCCCGTGAATCCGCACAGGATCACGATGCGGATCAGGGGCGAGAAGGCCGAACTAAGCCGGATCGCGCCGCGGTTGGACGCCACGTAGTCGCCGCTCAGCGCGCCGATCCGCTGCACCTCCTTCGCTTCCGCGGTGTAGCTCTGGATGGTGGCGATGCCCTGCAGGTTGTTCGACAGCTGCCCGTTCAGCAGCCCCACCCGCTCCCGCACGGCGGCGTAGCGCGGGGCGATGCGCTTCGTGAAGCCGAAGGACCCCCAGAGCACGAAGGGCATCGGCAGCATCGCGATCCACGTGACCTCCGGGCTGATGGCGAAGAAGATCCCGCCGATGACGACCACCGTCGTGGCGACCTGGAGCACGTCGTTCGCGCCGCCGTCGAGGAAGCGCTCCAGCTGGTTGACGTCGTCGTTCAGGACGGCCAGCAGGCCGCCGGTGGAACGGTCCTCGAAGTACGCCATCTCGAGGCGCTGCACGTGGGCGTACGCCTCGAGGCGCAGCTCGTGCTGGATCGTCTGGGCGAGGTTGCGCCAGATCACCGAGGCCATGTACTGGAACAGGGACTCGAGCCCCCAGATGAGGAAGGTCCCCGCCGCCAGGATCCAGATCTGGTCCATGGGGTCGGGCACGCCCCACGCCGCGAGCACCGACTGCTCCTTCCGCACGACGATGTCCACGGCCATGCCGATGAGCAGCGGCGGCGCGAGGTCGAAGACCTTGTTCAGGACCGAGCAGGTCGAGGCCCGGAGGAAGCGCCCGCGGTGCGCCCGGGCGTAGCGAAGCAGCCTCAGGAGCACGCCGCGCCGCCCCCGGACCCCCCCTTCGCGCGCGCCCGCCAGCGGGCCACGACCTCGTCGGGGTCCACCGGGGCCACGTCGGAGGGCGGCCCGGAACGGGCCTTCGCGTTGGCGGCGGCGATCTTTCCGTTCAGGTCGGCGACGATGCGCCGCACCGCCTCCTCCGTGTCCGCCCGGGCGACCGACTCGCGCGCCTTCTCCACCTCGCGCTTGATCTCCAGGCCCGCGGGCGTCAGGGAGAGGTTCTCGCGCTCCAGGAGCTTGCGGACCCACCAGTACTCGTCGTGGGGCCGGTCGAGGCCGGGGATGGGCTTGCCGAGCCCGGGAAGGTTGTCGAACTCGCCGCGCTCCTGTGCCTCGCGGATGAGGCGGTCGATGCGGCTCTCGCTGCTCACTTCGCGAGCTCGCTTCCGATGCGGTCGAAGAGCGCTTCGTAGACCGCGCGGTCCCGCACCGGGCGGTCGTTGTTGGGCCGCCGCCCCGCGCCCGAGGGCTCGCGGGTCCGCACGATGCCGATGCGGATGCGGACGAGGTCGCGCCGCAGGCTCTCGACGACGACGTGGGCGAGGCGGTAGTCCACGACGCCGGCCGTCTCGCCGGCGGGGGACTTCGCGGTGAAGGTGCCGGCCAGGGGGTTGGCGCTGTGCAGCACGTATCCCTCGGCCGTGAAGACGCCGAGGGCCGCGTGGTACGCCGCGTCGCGGTCCGCGGCGAAGGAGCGCACCCACGATCCGTCGATCTCCGTGGTCGCCTCGCCGCCGCCGCCGGAGGCGCAGGCCGCGAGGACCACCGCGAGCATAGCGCGCTTCATGCGGCCCATTCTAGTCGCGCCCCCCCGGGATCCCCGCCGGCGGTAGGATGCTCCGGATGCGGTTCGTTCTCGCGGCGATCGTCCTCGGCGCGGTCGCGTGCGGCGACGTCGCGAACCCCGACCCCGTGCCCCCCGGCGCCCCCCTCACGGCGCAGCAGGTCGAGCGCGCCATCGCCGACCTCGTTCCCTCGGACGCCGTCGCGGTGGTGCGCGTGCGCTCTCCCTCCCACCTGGCCCGGGTGGGGGAGGTCGCCCGCGGGCTCGGCCTCCCTCTGCCCTCCCTCGATCTCTCCGACGTCGCCCGGGAGGCGCGGCTGCCCCTCGACGCGATCGATCCCGAGCTGCCCGTGGTCGCGGCGATCGCGCTGGTGCACCAGGCGACCGGCGCCTCGCCCCGCGTGACGTGGGTCGTTCCCCTGAAGGATGCGGCCTCGGCCGCGGGGAGCCCGCTCCATCACGCGGTGCACGGCCGGTACGCCGGGTTCGCCGACGATCCCGCGTACGGGCGCGGCGGCGGGTCGCCCCTGGCCCGCCCTTCGGCCGCTCCCGTCTCGGTGCGCGTGGACATGAAGGCCGCGGCCGCCGCGCTGCGCGGGCGGATCGAGGTCGGCCTGGCGCTCCTGCCCACGCTCGTTCGCGCGGCCTCGGCGCGCCTTCCCGGCATCGCGCCGGACGCGCTGGCGGCGCGCCTCGCGAACACCGCGCGGGACGTGCTCGAACACGCGGAGACGCTCGAGATCGAGGTCCGCGAAGCCGGCGACGCCTTCGATCTCACGGCGCGGCTCGCGTTCGGCCCGGGCATGGCGATGCCCGCACCCGTGCCCCTCGCGTCGGTTCGCGAAGCGCTTCCCGGCGCGCTCGCTTGGGCCTTCGCGGGCCGCGTGCCCCCCGACCTTGTGCCCGCGGGGCTGCCCCCGGCGTGGAAGTCGCTCCTCGGCTCGATGGAGCGCGGTGGACTCCTGAGCGTCGATCCCGCGGCGCCCTTCGACCGGTTCCGCGCGGTCGTGCGCCCCGCCGACGCGCGCGCGTTCGCCGACGCGTGGGCCGGCGGCGGGCGCGCGCGGGCCAGCGGGGATCTCGTGGCGATCGATGCGGCAGGGGACGAGCCTCCCGCCGAGGCGGAACCGGGATGGACCGGCGACCCCGTCCTGTGGGTGAGTTTCCGCACTCCCCGCAAGACGAGGGTCGACCTGCGCGTTTTCGTGCAGGATCGGACTTTTCAATGCGAGCTGCGGGCGCGCCGCTAGGTTCAGATTCCGCGACATTGCTGCGCAAAGATCCGCTCGGGAGGGCATCCGTGCTTGCGCGGGAGAGCGGAAGCTCATAGGGTCGGGTCCCATAACGAGACAGGTATGGGTATGGAGGCCGTCATGACCGGCAGTGCGTTTCGGATTCCGGGTGTCCTACTCGGAGTGCTCCTCTTCTTCGTCGCGACGGGTCCCGCCTTCGCGGACCCCGTCGACCTGACGGACACGAACAACTTCGCCGACGACGACGGCTTCGGGCCCACCTTCGCCGTGGACGTGAACGTGCCCCCCGGGGGCGTCACGATCAACGAGTTCTTCTTCGGCTTCAGCCCCTGGGTGAACGACCCGGTGGGACTCGGGCACAACCAGATCGTCGCGCCCGGCGACACGGTGTCCTTCGACTTCCGCTTCACCATCGGCGCGGGCGTCAACTTCGACACCTTCTCGGCGCGCATCTACGACCCGACGACCGGTTTCACGGTCGGCGGACTCTCTTTCTCGACCACGTCCACGTCCGCGGGCACGGTCACCTTCAACGTGCCCGGCGTCGCGCCCGGCGTGCTCGGTCTCGAGTTCGCGATTTTCTCCGGCATCTTCGGCGGCGACATCGCCTTGACGTCGACCGCCGTCATCACGAACCTCGACGTCACGTCTCCCGGCGCCGTTCCCGAGCCCGCGTCGGCGGCGCTCTTCGCGGCGGCGGGGCTCTTCGTCGCGCTCGCGCGGCGGCGCAAACAGGCGCGCGCGTAGCGCTTCGCGGGATCGAATCCGCGGGCGATGCCGGACCTCGCGTCCGGTGAGGTCTTCGTGTCGCCGCACGCAGTCCCATGCATTCGCGCAGGGCGTTTCTTTGCTCGCGTTCGACTCCTGATCGGCTTGCGACGCGCTTCTGAAAGGAGTACGGTGCACGCCGGTACGTTGACTCCAAGGCGGCCCCCCCGGGCCACGGCGAGCGGGAGCGAAGGCTATGCGCGGAACGATCTTTCTCCTTGGCGTCTTCCTGGTGAGTGCCGGGTTCCTTGCGGGGCCCGCGTTCGCGCAGGAACCTCAGCAGTCGGATCCGACGCCGCCTGTCCTGCCGCCCGATCCGGAGTCGTTCGACGACCTCGAGCTCATCGCGACGGCGACGGCGACGCTGGGCAACGCGTCGCTCAACCGCGTCACGCTCGAGTACATGCTGACGGCGACGATCCGCAATACGGCCGCGACTCTGATCGACCTGCCGTACTACGTGACGGTGGAGAACGCGCCCGCCGGGGCGAATGTCGTCAACAACGACTTCAACCTGGACGACGGGACGCCGGTGTTCCGCATCGAGGAGGCGCTCGCGCCGGGCGACACCCAGGCGGTCCCCATCACGATCGCCCTGGCGAACCGCGTCCGGCTGCTCTTCTCCGTGCGCGTCTACCGCCTGAAGCAGGAGCCCGCGCCGAACACGCCGCCGCCGGCGCCGACGGTGTCCATCCCGCAGTCGCCCACGAACGCCACCCAGTCGAACTTGACCGGCAACACGCTGCCGAACGCGCTCGTGCGCATCACGGGCGGCCAGAACGTCATCAACGTGAACACGGACTCCAACGGCGACTTCGCCGTCACGCTCAACCTGACGTCGAACAAGCTCAACCGCTCCTTCTTCTCCACCGTGGACAACGGGCTCACGCGTCCCGCCAACCCCGTGGAGATCATCCAGGACAGCGAGCCGCCCAACCTCTTCATCGACTTCCCGCTCAACAACGAGACGCTCGTCACCAACGCGACCACGTTGACCGTGGGCGGCCGCGTGGGGGACCGCCTCAGCGGCTTCATGGGCCTCAACGTCACCGTGAACGGACTCGTCGCGAACGTCGCCATCGGCATCGGCCCGAACGGCACCTTCGAGCGCTCGGGGGTCCCGCTGAACCCCGGCCTGAACGTGATCACGGCGATCGCCACGGACGTCGTCGGGAACCAGCGCACCCGCACGATCAACGTGACCCGTCAGGCTCCCACGGGGGCGACGATCCAGGTCCTGAGCGGCAACGGCCAGGCGGGGCAGGTCCAGTCGACGCTGCCCCAGCCCCTCGTGGCCCGCGTGCTCAACCCGGACCTCACGCCCTTCGCGAACAAGCTCGTGACGTTCTCCGTCGTGCGCAGCGACGGCAACCTCGGCCTGGTGCCTCCGGTTTCGGACGAGGCGCCGCAGGTGCTGCAGGTGACGACGAACGCCGCGGGGGACGCCGAGGTGTTCCTGCGTCTCGGCTCGGACGCGGGCTGCGCGTCCAACCGCGTCCGCGCCACGGCGGCCGATGTCCAGGGCGAGGCGCTGTTCTGCGCCAACTCGACGGGGGCGCCTCCCGACCGCATCCTCGTCGCCACGGGCAACAACCAGGTGGGGGAGGTCAACGGCTCGGCCTGCGAGCAGCTGAGCGCCTGGGTCAACGACGGGTGCAACGGCGCGCCCAACGTGGCCGTCACCTACCGCGTCCTCTCGGGCGGCGGCAAGGTGAACGGCGTGAGCCAGTCCACGGTGCTGACCGGCCCGACGGGCCACGCCAACGCCGACTTCTTCTTCGGCCCCACGCCGGGCCAGCAGGTGGTGGAGGCCAACTTCGTCGGCAACGTGAATCCCCCCGCCACCTTCGTCCTCACGGCCCTCGAGCGGAACGAGAACCAGCCCACGTCCTTCGAGACATTCGTGCGGGACAACGACAGCCAGCCCCTCGGCGGCGCCGAGTGCACGCTCATCGTCGACGGGGTCACCCACACGACGACCAGCGACGTGGACGGCCTCTGCCAGTTCTCGGGCATCGGGGACGGCGCCGCGGACTTCTTCGTGGACGGCCTCACGGCCACCACGCGGAACGGAGCCGCGATTCCCCAGGGAAGCTTCCCCTCGCTCCACTTCGAGCCCGTGATCGTCCCGAACGCGATCAACCAGCTCGCGTCGGACGTGAAGCTGCCCGAGCTCAATCCGGCCAACGCGCGGGTCTACGACGGCACCGCCGACGTGGAGCTCACCATCGAGGGTGTCGAGGGCCTCTCCATGACGATCCAGGCCGGCTCCATGCGCCGCGCCGACGGCACGGAACCCACGCCCGCCGATCCCGCCATCGTCGCCCTGAACCAGGTCGACTCGGACGACATGCCCAAGCCGATGCCCGACGGCGCCGACCCGGTGCTGGCGTGGACGCTGCAGCCCGGCGGGGCGACCTTCGACCCGCCCGTGCCGATCACCTACCCGAACACGTCGGGCCTCGCGCCCGGCGCGGCCGCCTTCTTCCTGTCCTTCGACCACGACACGGGGCAGTTCGAGATCGTCGCCACGGGCGCGGTGTCCATGGACGGCTCGGTCGTCGTCTCGGACCCCGGCAGCGGCCTGACGGTCGCGGGCTGGGGTTGCCAGTGCCCGCCGTACTCGGTGCCGGGCGACTGCGAGAACTGCGCGGTGGAGATCACCACGCCGACGGCCAACCCCCTCTGCATCTGCCCGGGAACCGAGGTCACCTTCACGGCGACCGGCATGCCGCCGGGAGGCGACTACTCGTGGACGGGCGGGACGCCGGTGAGCGGCGCGAACACCGCGACCTACCGGGCCAACTTCCCCAACACGGGCGAGTTCACCGTCAGCGTCTACTACGAGTGCGACGACGACAACGACGCGTCGGCCAGCTGCACCGTGACCGTCGAGCTGCCCACGAACACGATCAACTTCAGGAAATCGCGCCATCCCGATCTGGCTTCGCCCAAGAACGCCCAGACGCTCTTCAACAGCGGCGCGGCCATCGTCCGTAGCGACGACGACGGCCCCGGCGACGGCGGTTCGGAGGACGATGTCTGCGCCGACCTCACCTTCAACATCACCGACGCCACCTCGCCGACTTTCCCGGACCAGTCCGCGAACACCTTCCCGGCGAACGAGCGGTTCGATTACCGCCTGGCGAAGTACAACAACATCACCAACGACACCGACACGACCAACCTGCTTCGGGCGACCTTCGCCAACATCAAGCAGATCCAGTCGGGCAACGGTTACACGGGCGTCGCCTTCCTCAACTCAAGCAAGATGATCCTGACCGAGAGCGCGAACGACCGCACCGCCATCCACGAGTTCGGCCACATGGCGGGGCTCGAGCACCGCGACAGCACGAACAAGAACATCATGTACTCCGTCTTCAGCACGACGAAGAACGAGGTGAACAAGACGGAGCGCGACGCTCTGGCCGGCTATAGCGGGACGGTGCTCGGGGATTAGCGGCGTGCGGGCATTCCTGGCCATCGTCCTCGTCGCCGGCGCGGCCATCGCAGTCTACCTCCTCATGGGGGGAGGCGACGCCGAGGACCGGAATGGCGGAGATGCGCCGGGCCCCGGACCCGCGGCCGAAGCGCCGCTCGACGCGGAGGCGCTGAAGCGCCTCAACCCCCTTCTCTCCGTCACCGCGACGCGGCCCCTGCTGGAGCATGTCAACCGCGTGAAGGACTCCGACCTGCCGGGCCTGATCGCCCTGGCGAAGAAGGAGCCCAGCCTCAAGCACAAGCGGCCTCTCGTGTGGACGCTCGGCATCAAGGGGGGCGAGCCCGGCGCCGAGGCGCTCAAGGACGTCGTCGAGCACGACTACGGCGCCGCCGAGCTCTCGATCGCGGACGAGGACGTGATCTTCGAGAGCCTCCAGGCCCTCGGCCTCGCGGCGGCGCGGGACAAGAAGGCCTACGAGTTCGCCCTCAAGGGCACGGACCCCGAGTTCTGGAGGGGCCGTCGCACGTGGACATCGGGGCGGGGCGACCATGCGACCCACATGCTGGTCTCCTACAGCGTGCAGGCCCTCGGCCTGAGCGGGAGGCCGGAGTCGAAGGAGCACGTCGAGGCCCTCAAGAACAAGGATGCCCACTACCTACACGCCTGGGCGGGGGACGTCACCCAGGCGGTCTTCTACCGCTGGGTGCGCGCCGTGAAAGGCGAACAGGCCCTGCACGACTATCTGCTGCGTCGCGACGACCACCGCACGTTCTGGTTCGATTGGCAGCGAACGGCGGAAGGCCAGCAGTGGTACCGCTGGGCGAGTGAGATGACGTCGGGCCCCGTGCCGCCGAAGCCCGACTGACGGAGATACGCATGAAGACGAAGAAACGCCGCGTCCGCTGGACCCTCCTGGGCCTGCTCTGGGTCTGGGTGGCCGTCATGGCCGTCGTCCTGGACATGTTCCTGAACGTCCCGGAGTTCGACGGGGTCCGGCCCGACAGCGATCTGTATCGCGGCATGCGCGCGGCCGCCCACGACATGGTGGGAACGCCGATGGAGAAACCGGTCTTCGAGCCCTGGTTCGGCACCTGGGAGGACCGGTATCCCGACGGCACCATGCGCCTGCAGCGCGAGATGCTGCGGCTTTCCTCGGGCGAGTATCTCCAGCACGGGCGGTGGACGCTGTACCACCCCACGGGCGACAAGGCGGGCGACGGGCGTTACCTCCGCGGCGCCAAGACCGGCCAGTGGTCGTGGTGGGCCGACGACGGCACCCTCAACGAGGAGGTCCGCTACGACAAGGGTGTCCGCGACGGCGCCGCGCGCCGGTGGCACGAGGACGGCACCCTCGCCGAAGAGGGCTCCTACCGCAACGGGGAGCGCCACGGCGCGTGGACGTGGTACCGCAGCGACGGCGCCAAGGCCGCCGAGGAGGAGTACCGCGAGGGCATGCTCCACGGCGACGTGATCCACTACCACGAGAACGGCGCGGTCGCCGAGCGCGCCCGGTACCAGCACGGCCTGCCCGTGGGCACCGTGACGTGGTTCCATCCCAACGGAAGGAAGGCGGAAGAGGGCGCCTTCGAGAACGGCAAGGAACAGGGCGTCTGGCAGGTGTGGGACGCCGACGGACGACCGCTGAAGCCCAAGCGCTTCGTGGACGGACGGCAGGTCGACTGAGACAGCGGGAGAAAAACATGAAACGGACGAAACTCTTCGCCATCGCGACGGCCCTGCTCTTGCCCCTGGCGCTGCTGGTCACGCGCCCCCTCTGGGGCCAGGATGCGGGAGGCGGCGTTCTCGACGAAACCTGCACGGTGACGGTCCTCGGGCAGCAGGTCCAGGTCAATGCCAACGGAACCTTCCGGATCCGCAACGTCCCGGTCGGCAACCCCCCGCCGCTGGTGCGCGCGACGGGCACCTGCGACCGCGGCGAGACCACCGAGTACTTCCGGTCGGACTGCTTCGAACTCGTGCGCAACGGCACGGCCACCGTCCCGACGCCGCTGGAGTTCAGCCCCGTGCCGTTCCCCGGCATCTCGAGGATCCTGTGCCCGCAGCCGCCGGCCGTGCTGACGGAGATCGGCGAGACGGCCCAGCTCCAGGTGCTCGCGCTCCTGACGGACAACACCCAGCGCGACATCACATCCCGGTCCGAGTGCACGATCTACCGCACAAGCAACCCGCGGGTGTGCACCGTCGACGAAAACGGCCTCGTGACCGCGCGGGGCACCGGGTTCGCCTTCCTCACGATCGTCAACGAGGGCGTCTCGGCAGTCTGCCCCTGCACGGTCTCGCTGGGCGACCCCCTCACGAAGGTGCTCGGCCGCGTGCTTCTCGAGGACGGCGTGACGCCTGCGGTGGGCGCGGATGTCGCCACGCTCGCGGGCATCAACGGCACGACCGGCGCCGACGGCACCTTCTGCCTCGAGAACGTGCCGAGCCAGCAGGGCAACATCGTCGTGACGGCCACCCTGGACACCCTCGCCGGCAGCTCGGATCCCACGCCCCCCGTGCCGGGAGGCACGACCGACGTCGGCGACATCAGTCTCGAGGTCTTCGACTGCCCGACGATCCGGATCGGCGAGCCCTTCCTCAACGGAACGGGCAACTGCTTCCCCTTCGGGTGCATCAGCAACCAGCAGTGGCAGCAGGTGTGGGACTCGAGCTTCTTCGAGGAGAAGATCGTCATCAAGAGCATCTCCATCTTCAACCGCGGCTTCAGCATCGGCCCCGTCATCACGGCCGACTACACCTTCATCATGGCGACGAAGCCGCCGGGCGGCGTGAGCTCGAACTTCGCCGCCAATCTCGGACCCGACCAGGCGACGGTGCTGCAGGGCCGCTTCCCCGACGCCGACCACGGCGCGGGTCTCGGCCCCATCCGGACCTTCCCGCTGGATACGCCCTTCTGCTACGACCCCGCCGAGGGCGACCTCGTGCTGTACGTACTCAAGACCAACATCGTCGGCGGCGCCACGTTCTTCGACACGACGAACGTCGGCGGCGTGACGCGCGTGTTCACCCCGTCCCCTCCGCCCGCGAACGGGTCGGTGTCCACGTCCGGCGCTCTGGTCATCGAGTTCAACACGCCTCCGGGAGGGCTCGTGATCCCGCAGGAGGCCGAGCCGGCCGCACCCGTCGCCAGCGACGAGGAAGGCTACCCGGTCGGCGAATAGCCGCAGGGGGGTGCGGGGGCAGCTATGCCCCCGCGCCGTCGCCCCACGCCTCGACGATCTCCTGGTTGAGCGGGACCTGGCCGCGCATGGTCTCGCGGCAGTCCTCGGGAACGTGCTTTTCCAGCTCCAGGAGAAGGCGGTGCGCCTCCTCGAGATGGGTCCGCTCCCGGGTTCCCTTCCAGAGGGCGAAACGCGCCTCCATGCGCTCCTTGCGGCCCACCTTGCCCTCGTGCTCCTCCAGCGCCTTCAGCGCCGCCCCGGCGTCGCCCCCGGGCAGGAG
>ERZ869936.2490-NODE-2490-length-10750-cov-5.121365_pt1 | contig 10750 bp, 6 predicted proteins | sample MGYA00520876_ERZ869936 | MGnify/ENA primary metagenome ERZ869936 (study PRJEB32218, sample SAMN09650985) | biofilter metagenome | isolation source: enrty point of leading RO module | place: Saudi Arabia: Thuwal, RO plant located on Red Sea | collected 2016-02-17 ... | reverse complement strand
ATGCTCGATCGCTCCGACATTCGCGCTGAGCCCACTACCGGTGCCGTCAGTGCGGGAGTGCCGCTGGATCTTGCCGTGGTGGTCTCACGAGTCGGGCGGGACAGCTGCGAACCGCTCGCTGACGCGATGGTGGACATCTGGCAGTGCGACGCGCTGGGCATCTACTCCGGCGTGCACGACATGGCCAACCGGTTCAACACCACGGGCCAGACCTTCCTGCGCGGCTACCAGGTGACCGACCGCGACGGTGTCGCGCGGTTCACCACCATCTACCCGGGATGGTACGAGGGGCGCACCATCCACATCCACTTCAAGATTCGGGTGCCTGGCACCGGCACCACCGTGCACGACTTCACCTCGCAGCTGTACTTCAGCGACGAGCAGTCCGACGCCGTGTTCGCGCGAGCGCCGTATCGCGACAACACCCAGCGCCGTGCCCGCAACGCGCAGGACGGGATCTATCGCACCGGTGGGCGCGAGCTCACGCTGGACCTGCAGGCGATGGAAGCGGGACTGCGGGGACGGTTCGACATCGGACTGGATCTCGGGTGAGTCACCACTCCCCGGGGCGAGGTGGGTCAGGCGCAGTGACTCGATGATCGGCATCCTCGTTCTGCTGCTGCTCAGCTGGGCACTGCTCCGCTGGCGCGACATGCCGTTCACCGCGCTAGGCATCGACAAGCCTCGACGACGCACCGTGGAGTTCGCGGCCGGATTCGCATTCCTCGGCGCGGTGCAGGCCGTTCGCCTGCTCGGTTGGGCCGCGCTGGGCGAATTCCGTTGGGAACCGGTTCCAGGTTACGGCCTGGTCGAGCTCTCCGTCGTGATGTATCCGCTCCTGAAGTCCGTGCTGTTCGAGGAACTGCTGTTCCGTGGTGCGTTGCTGGTGCTCGCGATCCGGGCACTGGGCGAGTTCCGCGGCATCGCCTTGAATGCCGTCGCGTTCGGTGTCTACCACTGGTTCTCCTACGGCATCCTCGGACAGGTCATGCCGATGGTCTGGGTCTTCACCCTGACCGCGTCCGCAGGGCTGCTCTTCGCCGCGGCATTCGCCCGGAGTGGCTCAATCATCCTGCCGATCGGGCTGCACCTCGGGACGAACACGATCACCGCTGCCGTCTTCTCCCAGGGCCCGTGGGGGACCCAGTGGCTCGAGCCGGTCCCGGCGCCGTCTGATACCTCGGTCGTCGCGATGCTGGGGCTGAACCTCCTCTGGCCGATCGGGTGTTCGCTGCTCGCGGTTGCAGCGCTCTACCGACTCTACCCTCGGTCCTCCGTCGCGCCGTCGCGCCGTCCTCCGCGCTCCTGACGGGCTACACTCTCAGGATCGTGCCATCCCCGATCGACCCGCGCCACTGGCCTCGCGTCCAGGAGCTGTTCCGGCAGGCGATTGAACTGCCGCCGGAGCAGCAAACCGCATTCGTCACCAGCAGCGAGACCGATGTCGGGGTTCGCGCGGCGGTGGCACAGAGTGCCGCCAGACCGAGCCGAGGCAGCAGGATGCGGGTGTTCATGGTCTCTCTCTCCCCTGGTTGGGTGGCGGCCGGGCCGCCGGATTCAGGGAGAGACGCGGAATCGGGAAGGGACACGTGTCACCGGCCGACCCGGGTCCAGAGCGCTCCCCGTACCCTCCGTCGCTCCGATCTACGTCCCCTCGCTTCGCTCGGAGCGAGCGTTCCGTCCTCCACCGATCCGCGGTATTCTTGGTCATCCCCACGACATCGGACGTGAGTGATGGCCAGCGACGCCTCGCGCGACCATCCCGAGCAGATCGGCCCGTACCGCATCCTCCAGGTGCTGGGGGAGGGCGGCATGGGGATCGTCTACGAGGCGGAGCAGCTCGAGCCGGTGCGCCGCCGGGTGGCGCTCAAGGTCATCAAGCTCGGCATGGACTCGAAGGACGTGGTGGCCCGCTTCGAGGCCGAGCGCCAGGCGCTCGCGGTGATGAGCCACCCGGGCATCGCCCAGGTGCTCGATGGCGGGATGACCGAGCAGGCCCGGCCGTTCTTCGTGATGGAGCTGGTCAAGGGCATCCCCTTCACCGAGTACTGCGACAACCGCCAGCTGCCGCTCCGCGAGCGGATCGCGCTCTTCACCAAGGTCGTGCACGCGGTGCAGCACGCTCACCAGAAGGGCGTGATCCATCGCGACATCAAGCCGTCAAACGTCCTCGTCACCGAGCACGAGGGCGAGGCAACGATCAAGATCATCGACTTTGGCATCGCCAAGGCGATCGCCCAGCCGCTCACCGAGAAGACCCTCGTCACCGCCTACGGGATGGCGCTCGGCACGCTCGCCTACATGAGCCCCGAGCAGGCCGAGCTCTCCAACCTCGACATCGACACCCGGAGCGACATCTACTCGCTCGGGGTGATGCTGTTCGAGGTGCTGGTGGGCGAGCTGCCGGTCGACCCGAGCCAGATGGGCGCGGTGCCGTTCCTGGCCCAGCTGGTGGGGCGCACCTCCGATCCCGAGCGTCCGTCGGCGCGGATGACCACCACGGCCAGGGCACGGCGCCAGGCACAGCTGCGCCGGGCCGCGAGCGGCCAGCTGCGCAAGCTGCTGCGCGGCGACCTCGACTGGATCGTGGTCAAGGCGATGGAGAAGGACCGCAATCGCCGCTATGACACCGCCAACGCACTGGCGCAGGATCTCGAGCGCCATCTCCGCAATGAGCCGGTGCTGGCACGGCCTCCCAGCACGTGGTATCGCTTCCGCAAGTTCGCGCGCCGCAATCGCGCGGCGGTGGCCGCCGGTGCCGGAATCACCGTGGCGCTGGTGGCCGGCGTGATCGCCACCAGCGTCGGCCTGCTGCGCGCGACCCGCGCCGAGGCCGAGGCGCAGCGCGAGAGCGAGACCGCGCAGCAGGTGTCGGAATTCCTGGTGGACCTGTTCCGCCAAGGCGACCCGGGCCGCGCCGGTGGCCGGCAGCTCACGGTCAAGGAGGTCCTCGACTCGGGTGCGGTGCGGATTCGCCGGGAACTCGCCGATCGCCCGCTGGTGCGCGCCAGGCTGATGAAGACCATCGGCGAGGCGTACTACATGCTGCGCGAACTCGACGCGGCGATCCCGCTGGTCGAGCAGGCGCTCGTCATCCAGGACTCGGCGGGGATCGATCCGCCGGAGCGGGTCCATACCCGCATCCTGCTGAGCTCCGCCTACATCCAGTACGGCGATTTTGGCCAGGCGGAACAGCTCGGTCGCGAGGCGCTCGCGATCCTCGGGGAGCATCCCGATCCTGATGACGAACACCTGCTCGTCGGTGCCACGACCATGCTGGTGTTCGGCGCGCTGCGGAGCGGCGCCACACCGCCCGACGCGGAGCAGATGCTCACCCGCCTGATCGAGCGTCGCGACCCGGACGCGCCAGACGACCATGAGATGGGAAACATCCAGGACATCCTCTGCTGGGTCCACCTCGACAAGGGCAACCTCGAGGCGGGGGAGCACTCGTGCTCACGCACGGTGGCCATTCGGCGCATGCGCGGCGCCGACGACCCGATGGGCCTGCTGGTGGGACTGGGTCGGCTGGCCAACCTCCGGCACAACCAGGGCCGGCTCGACGAGGCAATCGCGCTGCAGCGCGAGTCGCTGGACATCGGGCGAGCCACGTACGGTGACACCCACTTCGAGATCGCCTACAACCACCACGCGCTGAGCCGGATCTACCGCCAGCTCGGCCAGCTCGACTCCGCGCTCGCCAATGCGCGCGAGGCGCTCCGCATCCGCCGGGCGGTGCTCACGCCCGACAACTCCGAGCTGGCGACGTCATTGTTCGAGCTCGCGACCGTGCATCGGCAGCGCGGCGAGCTGAGGCAGGGCCTGGCCGCGTGGGAGGAGGGACTCGCGGTCTCCGAGCGATCGCTGCACGGTCGGCGAGGGAACCCCGCCGCAAGCCTCCTCGCCCTGATGCGCCAGCATGCGATGCACGCGGCCCTGCTGCGGGCGGCGGGACAGGCTGCCGAGGCGCGGGCCGAGGACGCGCGTGTCGTGGCGTTGCTGGATTCCGCCCGGGCCAGCGGGGCCCTCGGCGACTCGGTTTCCGCACTGACGCTCAACGGCGCCTGCTGGATCACCGCCCTCGCGGGACACGGCGCCCGGGCGCTCGAGACTTGTGACGAGGCGGTGGACCGAAGCGATGAGGGAAATCGCCCCCGGATCCGCGACAGTCGCGGCGTGGCCCGCGCACAGGCAGGCGACCTCACCGGGGCCATCGCCGACTTCGAGGCCTACATGGCCAATCCCGCCAACGTCTCCGGCATCCCCGTGCGCGAGGAATGGATCGCGTCGCTGCGCGCCGGACGCAGCCCGTTCACGCGCGCCGCGCTCGACGAGTTGCTGATCCCCTGACCGCCCGCGGGGCCGGCCACCTCGCGATGACCGACCCCGGGGCGTGCCGCCGTGCCATGCTACTGCGGCGGCAACACCTGCGTCGGCACGAGCCGATCATTGAAGGTTCCGTCACCCAGCGCGCCGGTGTCGTTGGCACCCCAGCAGTAGGCCAGGCCGGTGCCGGTCAGGCCGCACGCGTGCTGGAAGCCGACGGCCACCGTCACCATGCCGCGGCCACCAGTCACCTGCGTCGGCACGAGGCGATCGGTCGTGGTGCCATCGCCGACGTCGCCGCGCGCGTTCCATCCCCAGCAGAAGTTGTTGCCCGGGGAGACGGTGCCGCAGTTCAGGTAGCCCATGGTGCCACCGCGGGTGAAGATCCGGTTGCCACCGACTGCAGTGGGGATGGTCCGATCGGTGGTGGTGCCATCGCCGATCTCGCCATGCGTGTTGGCGCCCCAGCAATGCGCCGCACCCGCGGGCGTCCAGCCACAGCTGTGCAGCTGCCCGCCGTCGACCGTGGCGAACGCGAGGCCACCGCTCACCGCAACCGGACCGGCGGACGCGTGCGTGGTGGTGCCGTCACCGACCTGGCCGCGATTGTTGCGACCCCAGCAGTGCGCCACGCCGGTGGTGGGCACGCCGCAGGTGTGGTAGCTGCCGGCGCCGAGACTCGCGAAGGTGAGCCCGCCGGTCACCAGGACCGGCACGCCGCTCGAGGCGGTCGACCCGTCACCGAGCTGGCCGAAGAGGTTGTAGCCCCAGCACCACGCCTGCCCGCCCATGGTCAGTCCGCAGGCATGACTTCCGCCGGCGGTGAGCGCGGTGAAGGCCTGGCCGCCGGCCACCTGGTTCGGCTTGGTGGCGAAGTCCGCCGCGACGCCGATGCCGAGCTCGCCGGAGGTGTTGTTGCCCCAGCACCAGGCGCTTCCGGCGGTGTCGAGTCCGCAGACGAAGTCGAAGCCGGCCACCAGCTGGGTGAACTCGTGGTTGTCCGCGACGGCGGTGGGCGCCAGCTTCGGGCCGAATCCGCCCATCCCCACCTCGCCGGAACCGTTCGCGCCCCAGCAGTAGGCCTTGCCGTCCTGGTCGAGTCCGCAGCTCACCGTCTGGCCGGTCACGATCTGGCTGAACGGCATGAACACGGTGAGGGTGGCCACACCGGACTTCCCTTCACTGGTCGCGGAGATGGTGGCGACCCCGGCACTCACCGCCGTGACGGTCCCGGTGACATCGACGGTCGCCACCGCCGGGTTGGAGCTCGACCAGGTGACGGTCCGTCCGGTGAGCACCTCGCCGCCGGCCGCCTTGGTCTCGGCGGTGAAGGCGGTGGTGGCTCCGATCCCGATCGTCGACGTGGCGGGCGAGACGGTCACCACCGCCACCGGTGCCGGGCCGACCGTGATGGCCGCCGTGCCCGACTTCCCCTCGCTGGCGGCGGTGATCGTGGCACTGCCCTGCGAGACTGCCGTCACCAGGCCGTTCGACGAGACCGTGGCCACCGCGGCATTCGATGTCGTCCAGCTGACGTCGCGACCGGCCAGGGTGTTGCCCGCGGCGTCGCGCACCGCGGCGCTGAGGACCGCCGTGCCACCGCTCACCAGCGTGGCGGCATCCGGTGTCACCACCACCTCGGCCACCGCGGGGGGATCGTTGCTTCCGGTCGGGTTCTTGGCGTTCGAGCAGGCCGCCGCGAATACGGCGACGCAGAGCGTGAGTGTCTTCATGTGCGTGCGCATGGCTCTCCTCCAGTCACACCGCGGCGCCCCGACCGCGCGATCGCGGCCGGGACGCGCGCAGGTCAGCGCAGGATGACGTATCCGTTGCGGCGATTGCCGTTGGCATCGTCGGTGATGCCGCAGCGCAGGTGCTGGTCGGGCGCTGTCTCGCCCACCTTGCCCACGGCGGAGATCACGGTCGCGGCCGTCGGAGTGCCCGTGTTGTAGAAGTTGATGGTGTTGGTCGGCCCGATCGGGAACGAGTTCACCAGCAGCTCACCCTGGAACTTCAGGTTGAGCTTGCCGGTCCCGGCCAGGTCGGGAAGCGGCGTGCCATCCTCCGCGTACCGGGCGATCAACGCCAGGTCGGCCGGACCGTTCACATGGTCGAATGCCACCTGGTTGGGCCCGATCCGGAAGAAGGCGCGGGGCGAGCTGGTGAACGCCAGGCAGACGTGCTTCAGGTTGCCGTTGGGCCAGCCGTCCGACAGGAACACCCCGCCGGTGCCGGCGATGTGGATGTTGCCGTCGTCGTCGATCGAGAACGGAGGCAAGAAGACGACACCCTGCTGCTGGCCATTGGCAACGAGGCCGCGCACCAGTTGCGCCATGGTGCCCGCGCTCGTGGTGTTGGCGAACGCCACGGCCGGAGCGTCGGCCGCGGAAGTGTCGGGTGTGGTGACCCCCTCGCTGCAGGCGATCACGGCGAAGGGAATCAGGATCGGAGTGAAGCGTCGCATGGCATGGTCCTCCTGGTGGGTGACACGCCGCACCGCCGGAGGGACCCGGGCCGGACGGCGGTCAGGTGCTCCACCAAGCTCCGCCGCGGAGGCTCGCGGCGATTGAACGCATTCACCGGATCCTTGCCATTTCTCGTCACGGTCCCGCTGCACCGGCGCGGAGCGTGTTGCCGGGTCGGCGGCGGGCGTTAGACTAGGCAGTCCCGGCGGGATCCCCTCCGCCCAACACCGATCCGACCCCCGGAGGCACCCTGAGCGCCTGGCCATGGTCCGGCCCCAGCGACGATCGCACCCGGGAGCTGGAGGGTGAGCTGGAGCGGCGCGAGGCGATTGATGCCGCTCGCGTCCGATTCTTCGCCAACATCGCGCACGAGCTCCGCACGCCGCTCAACGTGGTCCTCGTGCAGCTTGAAGCGGCGCTCACCGAGTCCGATGTCGAGCACCGCAGTCATCAGCTGCGGGTGGCGGCACGCAACGCGCGGCGGCTGCAGCGGCTGGCTGACCAGGCGATCGAGCTCACCCGCCTCGATGCGGGCACGCTCAGCGCGCGCACCCGCCTGATCGAGGTGGTCGCCTACCTCGAGTCGCTGGTGCTGTCGTTCGGCGAGCTCGCGGAGCGGAAGGGAATCCTGCTCGAGTTCATCGCCTCGCCGCGATCGATCCGGTGCGAGGTCGATCCCGACCAGCTCACCACCATCGTGACCAACCTGCTGTCGAACGCGCTCAAGTACACGCCGGCCGGCGGTCGCATCGGCGTGGCGGTGGAGGCGCGACGCGGTGCCGGCACGGACCGGTTGCTGGTGACCGTGGCGGATACTGGGCCGGGGGTCGCCCCCGAGCAGCAGGAACTGATCTTCGAGCGCTTCGCCCGCGGCGCCGAGGCCGATGCGCAGCATCCCGGAGGAGCGGGCATCGGGCTCGCGCTCTCCCGCGAGCTGGCCCGAATCCATGGCGGCACCATCGTGGTCGAGAGCGAACCCGGTCGTGGCGCCCGGTTCATCGTCGAGCTGCCGCTCGGTCACGCCGCCGCCGACGCGCCGGCGGCGGCCCCGTTGCTCCTCGGTGGCGACGATCGCCCGCCGATCACCGACGAGATCCTCCACCGCACCACCGGGACCGGCGGCATGGACGCCGGCGGCGCCTTGCCCGAGCGCGCCACGCTGCTCGTGGTCGAGGACCACGCCGACCTCCGCGAGCTGTTCGCCGCGGCGCTTGCCGACGAAGGCGAGGTCGTGCCGGTGGCGGACGGCAGTGCCGCGCTGGAGCAGGCGCGCGAGCTGGTCCCCGACCTGATCGTTGCCGACGTCCGAATCCCCGGCATCGACGGGATCGAGCTCTGCCGTCGGCTTCGCGCCGACGAGCGCACCAGCCACATCCCGCTGGTGCTCGTCAGCGCCCACGCGTCCGTCGACCGGCGGGTGGAGGGGCTCGAGGCGGGCGCGGACGCCTTCCTCGCCAAACCGGTCGACCCCCGCGAGCTGCGCGCCAGGGTGGGCGCCCTGCTCGCCTCACGGCGGGAGTTGCGCGAGCGGTTCCGGGAGCAGGTCGTCATCCGGCCCTCCGACGTCACGGCAGAGCCAGCCGACCAGCTGTTCCTCGAGAAGCTGGTGGGCACGGTCGAGGAGGAGATCGGCAGTTCGTCATTCAGCGTTGGCGAGCTGGCGCGCGAGCTGGCCATGAGCGTCTCCCAGCTCTCGCGCAAGCTCTCGGCGCTCATCGGTCAGACACCGGGACAGTTCATCCGCACGATGCGACTCGAGCGCGCCGCCACCCTGGTCGCCGCCGGCGCCGGCACGCTCTCGGAGATCGCCTACACGGTTGGCTTCGCGGACCAGGCCCACTTCTCCCGGAGCTTCAAGAAGCACTTCGGCCAGACGCCGTCGGAGTACCGCCGCGCCGCCGCAGGGGACTGACCCCGCAACCATCGCCTCCGCGCCCGCATCTCATCCGATTGGCACCATCGCCCCGTGATCCGCGTACATTGCCTTGGGTGAACGACCGGCCCGCTCGCGGGCCGGCTCGCCTGCCATGATCCGACGCCAGATCCAGACAGGAGCAGCAATGCGCCGTGCAGTCCTCCCCGCCCTCTTCGCCCTCGGCCTGGCCGCCCCGCTCGCGGCACAGGAGCCCAACTTCGGCCGTGCGCTCGCCACCACCGAGCGCGAGATCCTCGTCGGCCAGCCGGTCAACTGGTACGGTCCCGGCGCGGTGTACGTCTTCCGCGCCGGCACCAACGACACCTGGGTGGAGCGCCAGCGCCTGATCGCGTCCGACTCGATGCGCATGGACGACTTCGGCCGCGCACTCGCCGTCGACGGCAACACGCTGGTGGTCGGCGCCCCGCGCAAGCGCGACGGCCGCGGCGTGGCCTATGTGTTCACCCGCAGCGGTGCCACCACCGCGTGGCAGCAGTCGGCGATCCTCGAGGCGCCGGCCGGCGGCGAGTTCGGCTCCGCCATCGCACTCGCAGGCGACGAACTGCTGATCGGGGCCCCCGACGCCGAGGGTGGCGGTGCGGTGCACCGCTATGTGCGGAGCGGTGGCAACTGGCAGGAGGCCAGCGCCATCCGCGCGATGCCCGGCATGGCCGGCGGCTTCGGTGCCACCATCACGCGCCAGGGCGACTGGCTCCTGATCGGCGCACCAGCCACCGACTCGATGCTCGGCTCGGTGTTCTTCAGCAAGCGCGGCAGTGACGGGAGCTGGGGTGATCCGGTCCGCATCCAGCCGCCGCGCGCGATCCTCGGCCCGCGCGCGCAGGTGGGCGCGAGCGTGCTGCTCGACGGCGACCGCGCCTATATCGGCGCGCCCGGCGCCGCCACGGTGTTCGTGCTCGACCGCAACGGCGCGCGCTGGTCGCCCACCGGCACCCTCACCCCGTACGACGGCGGTCGCGGCACCGGCTTTGGCATGTCGCTCGCGACGGTGGCCGGAGAGCTGTGGGTCGGCGCCCCCGCGTTCAACCGCGGCAATGGCCGCGTGTACCGCTTCCTCAGGAACGGCGAGAACTGGTCGGGCGCGCTGGCGTTCGAGGCCGACTCCGCCGATGGCACGCACTGGCCGTTCGCGTTCGGCTATGCCGTCGGCTCGATCGGTGGACAGGGGCTGGTGAGCATGCCGTCGCGCGACTTCGGCGAAGGCCGCGTGCTCGTCGCATTCCCGGCCGGTGCCGGATGGACCCAGCGCCAGCTGCTCACCGGCGAGATCTACCAGCTCGGCGGCAAGCCCGCCGAGCCGGGGCGCTGCGCCGACGGCCGGCACGGCGTGTTCACCTGCAACAACGTCGAGGTGGTGGCACACCTCCCCACCTCGGCGCTGGGCGGCGCGCGCGGCGCCTGGGTCAACGACGTGTGGGGCTGGACCGATCCGGCAAGCCAGCGTGACTACGCACTGGTGGCGCGGCGCGACGGCGCGTCGTTCGTCGACGTGACCGACCCGGCCAATCCCCGGCTGATCGGCGACCTGCCACGCACCCAGGGCTCTCCGCCTTCGGTGTGGCGCGACATCAAGGTCATCGGCAACCACGCCTACATCGTGGCCGACGGCGCCGGGGCCCACGGCGTGCAGGTGTTCGACCTCACCCGGCTCCGCGGCGTCCGCGGCGCGCCGCAGGTCTTCGCACCCGACACCACCTACCGTGAGGTCTTCTCCGCCCACAACATCGTGGCCGACACCGCATCGAAGTTCCTCTACGTGGTCGGCGCCAACAGCGGGGGCGAAACCTGCGGCGGCGGGCTCCACATGATCGACGCCCGCGACCCCGAGTCGCTGCGCTTCATGGGGTGCTACAACGACCGGGCCGGCAGCAACCCGCGCGGCTACACCCACGACGCGCAGTGCGTGGTGTACCAGGGTCCCGACGTCGAGCACCGCGGCAAGCAGATCTGCGTGGGAAGCAACGAGCGCGAGATCAACATCGCCGACGTGACCGACAAGGCGGACCCGAAGGTCATCGGCCGG
>ERZ869936.2489-NODE-2489-length-10753-cov-3.911759_pt1 | contig 10753 bp, 3 predicted proteins | sample MGYA00520876_ERZ869936 | MGnify/ENA primary metagenome ERZ869936 (study PRJEB32218, sample SAMN09650985) | biofilter metagenome | isolation source: enrty point of leading RO module | place: Saudi Arabia: Thuwal, RO plant located on Red Sea | collected 2016-02-17 ... | reverse complement strand
CACGCCGGGCAAGCCGGAGCAGAGCCTGATCTACAAGGCGATTCGCTGGGATGAGATCGAGATGCCGCCGAAGGAGAACGACCGGCTTTCGGCGGCGCAGATCGAACTGGTTCGTCGCTGGATCGCGGCGGGCGCGGCCTGGCCGGATGAGCGGACACAGAAGAAGTATCAGGATGAAGAGCGTGCATCGGTGGTCACGGCCGACGGCATGCTTGTCAAAACCAGCGGCGGACTTTCCGATACCTGGACCTATCGCCGTTACCAGCCCGCCGACGTCTGGGCCTTCCAACCGGTGAAGAAGCCGAACGTGCCGGCCAGCGCGTCGAATCCGGTCGATCACTTCCATCAGGCAGCACTGGCCGAAGCGGGTGCGAAGCCTGCGCCGCGCGCCGATGCGCGGACGCTGATCCGTCGCGCTACGTTTGATCTGATCGGCCTGCCGCCGACACCGGAGGAGACGGAAGCATTTCTCGCTGCCTGGAAAGCTGATCCAACCAAGGCGTGGGAAGCGTTTATCGATCGTCTGCTGGCCAGCCCGCACTACGGCGAGCGATGGGCCCAGCACTGGCTGGACGTCGCACGATACGCCGACACCGGCGGCATGGCCAACGATTTCGAGCGGTCGAACATGTGGCGTTACCGCGACTATGTCATACGCTCGTTCAATGACGACAAGCCTTACGACCGCTTCGTCATCGAACAGCTTGCCGGCGATCAGCTCGCCGACGTTTCCGTGCTTCGTCGATCGAACGGTGACGCATCGAAGGTCGCTGCGGCGCGCGCCTCGGGCCAGTACACGGAAGAGGAGGCGGAGTGGATCGTCGCGACGAGCTTCCTTCGCATGGGCCCGTGGGACAACGCCATGATCAAGGCGCCGCAGGCGCGTCAGATCTATCTCGACGACCTGGTCAACGCCGTGGGGCAGACGTTCCTTGCCACGACGATGCGATGCTTCAAGTGTCACGATCACAAGTTCGATCCGCTGCCGACGCGCGATTACTACCGGATGTACGCCGCGTTTGCCGGTACGCAGATGGCCGAGCGCCCGTTGCGATTCCTCACCAGTGAAAACCGCGACGGATTCACCGAGGGCAAGGCGTTTGTCCAGAAGCTGCTGAATCACGCGACGAGTGAAAAGGACAAGATCGAGGCGAAGCGGGAGGCGGCCGCGCGGCAGTGGTACGCCGAGCATGACCTGCCCTACAAGGACGAGAACGGCCGCAGAAACGATCCGGACGAAATGAAGCCGCCGCGGGATGTCGGGCTGGATCACGTCGATCAGGGCCGGCTCAAGGTGCGCGAACAGGATGAATGGATCTGGCAGCGTGCGCTGGAGCGGTACGAGCCGATGGTCAACGGCGTGTACGACGGGCCGGACCCCGCGCTGGCGTGGAACGTTGCTCTTAAGGTTCGCATGCCGGCGAAGATCAACACGAAATGGAAGCCGGAGTCGCGGATTCTCATGGGCGGCGCGCTGGAGGCGCCGGGCGACCAGGTGCAGCCGGGCGTGCTCAGCGCGCTGGGTGTGCCGATCCAAGGCACGAATGATCCTTATGTTCTGCCCCAGGACATCACGCAGCGCCGGCTCGCGCTGGCCAGGTGGATCGCCGACCCGCGCAACCCGCTCACATCTCGGGTGATGGTCAACCGCATCTGGCAGCATCACTTCGGCACGGGGATCGTGGCGAACGCGAACAACTTCGGCGCCAAGGGCGCCAAGCCGTCGCACCCCGAATTGCTCGACTGGCTCGCCGCCGACTTCGTCGAGAACGGCTGGACCATGAAGCGCCTGCACAAGCTCATCATGTTGTCGCAGGCTTACCAGATGAGCGGCCGACACCCGCAGCTCGATGAGCTTCGCACGACGGATCCGAACAACGACCTGCTGGCGTACTATCCCGTCCGCCGGCTTACGGCTGAAGAGATGCGCGACGCCATGTTGCACAGCACCGGTGAACTGAACCCGGCGATGGGCGGGTTGCCCGTCATGCCCGAGATGAATCTTGAAGTCGCCTTTCAGCCGCGCATGATCCAGTTCTCGCTCGCGCCGGCTTACCAGCCTTCGCGCACGCCGCAAGAACGCAACCGTCGCAGCATCTACGCTTACCGCGGTCGCGGATTGGCGGACCCGTTCCTGGAAGTGTTCAACCAGCCGAACGCGAACGACTCGTGCGAGCAGCGCGATGCCGCGGCCGTATCACCGCAGGCGTTCACGTTGCTCAACAGCGATGTCATGACGGATCGCAGCATCGCCCTGGCACTGCGGCTGGCGAAGGAAACCGACAAGCTCGACACGCAGGTTGCACGTGCGTTTGAGCTGGTGCTCGGTCGATCGCCATCGCCGGATGAGTCGCATCGCATGATTGCGTATGTCACGAAGATGCGGGCCTACCACGCAGGCACGAAGCCGGAGCGGGTGAAGTATCCGGTGCGCATCAGGCGATCGCTCGTCGAAGAACTGTCAGGGCAGGAGTTTGAGTACGACGAGATTCTGCCCGTGTTTGAAGACTACGTCCCCGATGCCAAGCCCGCGGATGTTTCAGCCGATACGCGTGCGCTGGCAGATCTGTGCCTCCTGCTTTTCAACAGCAATGAATTCATCTACCTGTACTGAGGTTGTTATGAAGATCACCGCTCCCGTCACACGAAGACAGGCGTTATTCGGCCTCGGCGCATCGCTCGGTTCGCTCGCGTTCAGCGACCTGCTGGCCAGGGATGCCGCGGCGCCGGCCGGGCCGCTCGCGCCGAAGTCGCCCATGCTGCCGGCCAAAGCGAAGAATGTCATCATGCTCTTCATGGAGGGCGGCCCGGGTCACATGGACACCTTCGACCCCAAGCCGAAACTTACCGAACTGCACAAGTCCGAATCGAAACTCACTGGCACGCTCGAGACAGGCTTCAAGTTTTTCGTCGGCAGCCCGTTCAAGTTCCGCAAGGTCGGTAAGAGCGGTCTTGACATGTGCGATCAGTGGGTGCATCTGGCGGATCCCGAGGTCGCCGATGAACTCTGCAACTATCGCGGCTGCCAGGCCGAGTCGCTGAATCACCCCGAAGCGCTCTACCACATGAACACCGGCAGCCGGCTCGGCGGCGACCCGGCGATCGGCGCGTGGGCCACCTACGGACTCGGCTCGGTCAACCAGAACCTGCCCGGCTATGTCGTCATGACCGAATTGGCCTACCCGCAGGGCGGGGCGGGCAACTGGAGCAACGGCTTTCTCCCCGCTTACTACCAGGGCACGCGCCTGCGGCCAGAAGGCTCGCCGATTCTCGACCTGAGCGCGCCGGCGCACAAGTCACGCGAGCATCAGCGGCAGTTCCTTGATGAGCTCGCGTTCCTCAATGACAAGCATGCGCGCCAGCATCCTGAACATCGTGACCTGGCCGCGCGGATGGAAACCTACGAGTTGGCGTACCGCATGCAGATGGAGGTGCCGGACGTGGTGGACCTGTCGAGCGAATCGCAGGCCACGCGCGAGATGTACGGCCTGAACGAGAAGGAGACGTCTGCCTTTGGAAGGCAATGCCTGCTGGCGCGGCGCATGATCGAGAAGGGTGTGCGCTTCGTGCAGATCTTCAGCGGCGGCTGGGACAGCCACGACTATCTGGAGCGTGGTCACTCGTCGCGTATCAGAAGTGTGGACAAACCTTTCGCCGGACTGATCAAGGACTTGAAACGTCGCGGCATGCTCGACGATACGCTCGTGATCTGGACCGGCGAGTTCGGCCGCACGCCCGACAACAACAAGCGAGGCGGCGTCTACTCCCTCGGCCGGGGCCACAACATCCAGGCGATGGGCATGCTCCTGGCCGGGGGCGGCGTGAAGAAGGGAACGATCGTCGGTGCGACGGATGAACTGGGCAACAGTGCTGCCGAATGCGTTCACCCGATCCGCGATTTGCATGTCACGCTGCTTCACCTGCTCGGACTCGACGACAACAAGCTGACCTACTTCCACGGCGGTCGGTACAAGCAACTCAGTCAGTTCGGTGGGAAGGTGATCAAGGACCTGCTTGCATGACCTGGCCTGTCGGTATCGCTGGTTGATGGGCGAGGCCCGGTGCTTCGGCTGGTTCGCGTCCGGTTTTTCCTCCTCGACCCGGCTGGCGAGATGGGCCATTGCCTGCATCATCAGCGCCTTGATGGCGGCGACGCATAATCCACGTAAATTCACGCGCATCCTTGCGCGATCAGCCCGGCTCTCTGAATCGCCTGGTCTGAGTGGACCGGCTTAGGGGAAAACGGCGTAACCCGCCCGGCTGCATGGACCAATGTGGCGAGTATGTTCCTGCGCATCACCAGCATGACTGGGATTAACTCTCCCCAGGCAAGTTCGACGCCTGCGGATTCCCGCCAGGCCTCGTCGGTTATGATCGGGATTCTGTTTCGCACCATCGGCCGGAGTGTTTCACAGCCTAGTGCGTTGCGGCAGTGATCAGCCGTGCGCCATTTCAATCGAAGGAATCAGCGTATGTTCTTGATGACGAAACAACCTTTCTCCGTTCTGCTGCTGGTCGCCTGCCTGCTCGGTACGGCCGCGCCTGCTCCTGCGGGCATCAAGCTCAGCAAGTCGGATCACATCTGCTACCTCGGCAATTCACTGGCTGAGCGCATGCAGCATGACGGCTGGCTCGAAGCGTACATCCAGGCGAGCATGCCCGAACTGGAGCTGGTCTTCCGCAATCACGGGTTTGTCGGCGACAAGGTGCTCGATCGGCCGCGCAACAGCGGGTTCATGGACCCGCACAGCTACCTGGAGCTTTCCAAGGCCGACGTCATCTTCGCCTTCTTCGGATACAACGAGTCGTTCGACAACAAGCCGGATCAGTTCAAGAGCGATCTGGCCAAGTGGATCGACGAGACGCGCAGCAAGAACTACTCGGGCAAGGGTTCGCCGCGCATCGTGCTGTTCTCGCCCATCGCCCACGAGAATCTCAACAGCCCCGACCTGCCCACCGGCAAGGAGAACAACGTCCGCCTCATGGCGTACACGGCGGCGATGAAGGCGGTCGCCCAGGAGAAGAACGTCACGTTCGTCGATCTCTTTCACCCCTCGCAGAAACTCTACGCCCGCCGGACCGCCCCGCTGACGCTCAACGGCATTCACCTGACCACCGAGGGCAATCGGCAGATCGCCCGCGAAATCTACCGCGCCCTATTCGGCACCGTCGCGCCCACGGACAACAGCGAGATCGAGCGGATTCGCGACGCAGTCATCGACAAGAACTGGCACTGGTTCAACCGGTACCGCGCGACCGATGGCAATGACGTCTGGGGCGGGCGAAGCAAGCTGCACAACAACCGCGAGACGCTCCAGCGGGAACTGGAGCAGCTCGATGTGATGACCGCCAACCGTGACAAGCGCATCTGGGCCGTGGCGCGCGGCGGCGACCTGAAGGTCGATGACAGCAACGTGCCGCCGGCGATCAAGGTCGAGACCAACTTCAAGGATCCCAACCTGAAGAAACAGGGCGGCGTCAACAAGACGGGCTCGCTCACCTTCATCAGCGGCGAAGAAGGCGTCTCGAAGATGAAGCTGGCCAAGGGCGTCAAGGCCAACCTGTTCGCGTCGGAAGAGATGTTCCCCGAACTGGTCAACCCCGTGCAGATGGCTGTTGATACGAAAGGCCGGCTCTGGGTCGCCGCATGGAAGACCTATCCGAAGTGGGAACCCACGAAGGAAATGGATGACCGTCTGCTCATCCTGCCTGATGAGAATCGCGACGGCGTGGCGGACAAGGCCATCACCTTCGCCAAGGTCCACAACCCCACCGGCTTCGAGTTCTGGAACGGCGGCGTGCTCGTCGCCAGCGCGCCGGACATCCTGTTCCTCAAGGACACCGATGGCGATGCTGTGGCGGATATTCGCATCCGCGTGCTGCACGGGCTGGACTCGGCCGACACGCATCACACCGCCAACAACTTCGTCTACGGTCCGGACGGTCACATTTACTACCAGCGCGGCGTGTTCCACGTCAGCAACGTCGAAACGCCCTGGCAGGCGAACCAGAAGTCCGGCACGTCCGGCATGTACCGGTTCAATCCGCGCACTTTCCAGTTCAGCTTCCACGCCCCCAACAGCCCCAACCCGCACGGCACCTCGTTCGACTACTGGGGCTATCACTACGCCACCGATGGCACCGGCGGCCGGGCGTACCAGGTCAAGCCCAATGGCAAGGGCGGGTTCACCATGCGGAATCTGCTCAAGAAGACGGTGCGGCCCGTGCCCTCCAGCTTCGTGCTTTCCAGTTCGCACTTCCCGCCCGAGTACGACGGCAATTTCCTTATCTGTAACGCGATCGCTTTCCTGGGCATCAAGCAGTACAAGCTCGAATACAACACGCAGACCGGCGACGTCAACGCCGTCGAAGTCGAGGACATGCTCGTCTCCAGCGATCCCAACTTCCGCCCGACTGATACCGAGGTCGGCGACGACGGCGCGCTGTACGTCTCCGACTGGTGTAACCCGATCATCGGCCACATGCAGCACAACATCCGCGACCCCAGCCGCGATCACGATCACGGCCGCATCTATCGTTTGACCTACCCGGATCGGCCGCTGATGGAGCATATCGACATTGACGGCCAGCCCATCGACGTGCTGCTCGAACGCCTCAAGCACCCGGTCAACATCATCCGCTACCGCGCCCGCATCGAGCTGAGCGAGCATCCGTCAAGCGAGGTGATCAAGGCGACGCGCGTGTGGATGAAGCAGTTCGATCCCAAGAAGAAGGAAGATGCGCATCACCTGATGGAGGCCCTGTGGCTCCACCAGCAGCACAATGTCAAGAATATGGACCTGCTCCAGACGATGCTTGAGTCACCCGAGCCGCACGCCCGTATCGCGGCCGGGACCGTCAAGCAGTTCTGGACGATGGACCCGACGCAGATGGTCGTGGGGTCAGATGATCCGAGCCAGAACGAGATCCCCGAAGTCAATATCCCTGGCGCGATCGTCATCAAGACGCTGCCGGAGATGATGAAGTACGACAAGACGGAGTTCACGGTGCGCCCCGGCGCGGACGTGACGCTTGTTTTCCAGAACGAAGACTTCATGCCGCACAATCTCATCATTGGCCTTCCCGGCTCGGCTTCCGAGATCGGCCCGATGGCTGAGGCGCTGGGCGGTGAAGGATTCAAGCTGCACTTCAAACCCGCCAGCGACAAGATCCTCGTCGCGTCGAAGATGATCAACTTTGGCGAGCACGAAGTGCTGAAGTTCAAGGCGCCTGTGACACCGGGCCGCTACGACTTCCTCTGCACGTTCCCCGGCCACTGGCGGCTGATGCGCGGGCAGATGCTCGTCGTCGCCGAAGGGCAGACGCTGCCGCCTGCCGAGAACGTGCCGGTCGCGCGCGACTGGAACATCAAGGACCTCGAGCCGATGCTCGCGCACCTGGAGCACGGTCGCTCCTTCGAGAAGGGCAAGGCAACCTACACGAACCTCGGCTGCGCCCAGTGCCACAAGATCGGCAAGGAAGGCGGCAACGTCGGTCCCGAGCTGACGGAAGTCTTCAAGAAGCTCAAGGGCAATCGCCGCGATCTGCTCGAGCACATTCTCGAGCCTTCGCTGGCGATCGAGGACAAGTACAAGGCCTACGAAGTCGAGACGCTCGAAGACCGGCTCTTCGGCCTGATCACCGAGCGCACGGACACGCATCTGATGATCGTGACCAATCCGCAGAATCCCGTGCCGCAGAAGGTGAACCTGAAGGATGTCGAATCCATCCGGCCGCTGAAGACTTCGCTGATGCCGCGCGGCATTCTCAGCATGCTGGACGAGAAGCAGATCCTCGACCTGCTCGCGTTCATCGAGGCCGGCGGCGATCCGAAACACAAGCTGTATCAACATTGATCATCAACCGGCCACAAGGCCGAGACGAGAGGACCTGAATGAAACGCAACATCACGTTCATCATGCTGCTGGCCGTACTGGCGATTCCTTCTTTCGCGCAGGCGGAAGACTGGGTCGTGTACGAAGGCGACAGCGGTCCCGGCAAGGGCAAGCACATCGTCTTCATCGCTTCGGATCACGAGTACCGCGGCGAGGAGACCTGTCCCGCGATCGCGCGCATTCTCGCCAAGCGCTACGGCTTCAAATGCACCGTGCTCTTCGGGCTTGATGACAAAGGCTTCATCAAGGCCGGCTCCTCGCGCATTCCCGGTATGAAAGCGCTTGAGAAGGCGGACATGATGTTCATCTTCACGCGGTTCCTGGCGCCGGACGATGAATCGATGAAGTACTTTGACGACTACCTCAAGCGCGGCGGCCCCGTCCTTGGCCTGCGGACCAGTACGCATGCATTCAACGGCTTGAAGGGCACATACGAGAAGTACAATCACCGTTTCGGCGGCGACGATTACAAACTCGGCTTCGGCCGGCAGGTGCTGGGTGAGACCTGGGCCGGTCACTACGGCCGAAACCACAAGTACAGCACGCGCCTGGACCCGATCCCCGACCAGGCGGACCACGTGGTCCTCAAAGGCGTCAAGGACATGCACACCAAGGCGGGCGCGTACGCCGCCAACCCGATGCCCAACTCGGTGATCCTGGCGAACAATCAGGTGCTCGACACGATGGAGCCGGACGGCAAACCGCTGGAAGGCAAGCCGCCGCTGCCCGCGGTCTGGGTGCGGACGTACAAGTCCGAGTCGGGCAAGGAAGGCCGCGTGTTCTGCTCGACGCAGGGCGCATCGGAGGACATCGTCAACGAAGGTTTCCGCCGCTGCATCATCAACGGCGTGTTCTGGTGCATGGGATTGGAGAAGGAGATCAAGGCTGACATGGATGTCTCCTTCGTCGGCCCCTACAACGCCAGCAAATTCAGCTTCAACGGCGAACGTAAGGGTGTGAAGCCTGCCGACATCGAAGGCTGGGATACGCCCATCTGGAACAAGGACGCCCCGACTAAGTGAGCCTGACCACCGGCGGCGATTGGCCAACAAGCCAGTTGCCGACACAAGCCAGTTCCGGTTGAGCTACCTGGTCGTTGACTCCTTGGTTGAATCGGGATCAGACTTGCCCGCCCCGGCGGGATTGACGTTCGTTTGCTGCAGGTAAGCAGTGATGTCTCGAACGTCCTGATCCGTCAACGCAAGCCTCGCGGCCGAGGGCATCCATGAAAAGTTCTTGAGGTATTCGATCTTCGCGCCGGATCTGCGGAAGAGGATCTTGTGAGTTTGGCCGCCGAAGACTTTCAGCTTCAGGGAACCGGCGTGATAGCTGTAGTTGGAGAGCATCCCTTCGGCAACGAACTTGCCCGCGACGATGCGCACGGGCTTTTCGTATCCATGCGCCAGCTTCTCAGCCGGATCAATGATGGCGGTGATGATCTCCTTCGGTGTGCGAGTTGTGCCCCATGAACTGAGGTTCGGCCCGAACGCAATGCCCTCGCCGTTGATCTTGTGACACGCCAGGCAGACCTGCGCCCGCTCCTTCCCGCGCTCGGCGTCGCCCTTGAGCCTGGCGATCTGCTCCGTTGATGACACCTTGGTCACTTCCGTGAACGTCGGCATGAGATAGTTGGAGCGCAGCAGCTTAGGCTCGAGGCGATGAAGGTCGCGCTGCAACACCTCGATGATGGTCAGTTGATACTCGTCGCCGCTGTAGTGAGCCAACTCGGCCAGCGATTCGACCATCTTCTCCTGCCTGGTGCGCTGGTCTTCATCGCGGTAGCTGGCCAATGACATGATCAGCCAGCGAAACTCGGCCAGCGATGCCTTCTTTGACGAGAGGACATTGAAAAGGTCTTCGACGGATTCAGGCGTGTACAGGCGCCATGCCAGGCTCTTGGCGCGGTTGTCCCACGAGGCCGGCGGTGTCTTGGCCAGCGCAGGACGGATGAGCTGCTGATAGACAGCCCGCTCCTTCTTCGCGCAGGCCGTGCCGATCGCTTCCAGGGACCAGCGGTTGTCGCCCTCATACTTATCAATGAGCGTGGCGAGCACGTCCTTGCACGTTTCAAAAGTAACGTCACGGAGCGAGAGCGCCACCTCGCGTCGAACGGCCGGCGAGGGATCGGATGCCTTGGCCGCAGCGATCGACATCAGCGATGCCGGCGACGCGAAACGGAGAGCGCGGTACGCCACGATGCGCGTCTGCTCATCGTCACTGCCCAGCAACGTATCCACGAATGCCTGGCCGGGCTCCCCCAGTTGCGCAGCGACCCAGATGGCCCGCGCGCGATGGTAGGGATTCGATGCCTCATCATGAAACGCGCGCACAGCGGGCAGTGCAGCAGCGCCCTGCTTGACCAGCAGGCCCACCGCCGTGTTGCGGATGCTGGCGGCAGGGCTTTGCAGAGCCGCGATCAGTCCGTCCGTTGTTTCAAAGTCGATCGTTACAGCCCTTGGCTTCTTCTCGTCCTTCCGTGAGATGCGAAAGATCGTGCCCGACAGTTGAACGGTGCGCCGGCTGGTGCTGTTGTAAAAGTCACTGATGAAGAGCGAGCCGTCGGGACCGACCACGACGTCGGTTGGCAGGAACGGTTCGTTCTGCGAACCAGCCTTCAGTGCAAGAAGCTTGTGTTGGGGCCCCATCTCGATCTGCGCGTCCTTCAGTTTCGGCGCGTAGCCGAGCAGGGCCTTGTGCACCATGTCGCACGCGAGATAGCGGCCGCGGAACGCCTTGCCCAGTTCATCGCCTTCAATGAAGATCACGCCCGTTGGTGAACCGGGGCCGTACACATCGCCCGGCGGCGTCGTGCCTGGGTAGTTCTCTCGCCAATGGGTCGCACTGGAGCGCGGAACGCC
>ERZ869936.2488-NODE-2488-length-10755-cov-4.533925_pt1 | contig 10755 bp, 9 predicted proteins | sample MGYA00520876_ERZ869936 | MGnify/ENA primary metagenome ERZ869936 (study PRJEB32218, sample SAMN09650985) | biofilter metagenome | isolation source: enrty point of leading RO module | place: Saudi Arabia: Thuwal, RO plant located on Red Sea | collected 2016-02-17 ... | reverse complement strand
TGCTTCGGAGATAGTGGTATACTAAAAGCCTTGCTGAGACTGCTTGGGTCGGTTGCTATGGCCGTACTTTCCGCTTCCGGCGTCAGCCGCCTCGCCATCCATCGCGGCGAATCGATCAATGCGATCTGGTTCGTAGTCGCCGCCATCTGTACCTACCTGGTCGCGTTCCGCTTCTACAGCGCCTGGATCTGCGCCAAGGTACTCACCCTGGACGAGACCCGGGCGACCCCGGCCGAGCGCTTCAATAACGGCCGCGACTTCGTGCCCACCAATAAATGGGTGGTGTTCGGCCACCACTTCGCCGCGATCGCCGGCCCCGGCCCGCTGATTGGCCCGACCCTGGCGATGCAGTTCGGCTACCTGCCCGGCACGATCTGGATCCTGGTCGGCGCGGTGCTGGGCGGCTGCGTGCAGGACATGATCATCATGTTCTGCTCCACCCGCCGCGACGGCCGCTCGCTCGGCCAGATGGCCAAGGACGAGCTCGGGCCGATCGGCGGCTGGGCGGCGCTGGTCGGCACCATGATGATCATGATCATCCTGATCGCGGTGCTCGGCCTGGTCATCGTCAAGGCAATGCAGCACAGTCCCTGGGCCACCGCCACGGTGCTGGGCACGATCCCGGTGGCGATGCTGATCGGCATCTACATGCGCGGCATTCGTCCCGGGCGGGTTCTCGAGGGCACCGCGATCGGCATCGTGCTACTGATCGTGTGCGTCGCCGGCGGCGGCTGGGTGGACAGCCAGCCCGAAATCCGCGCCTGGTTCGACTGGGACGGCATGACCTGCGCTTGGTTCGTGATGATTTACGGCTTCAGCGCCGCGGTGCTGCCGGTCTGGCTGCTGCTGGCGCCGCGCGATTACCTCTCCACCTTCCTCAAGCTGGGCGTGGTGTTCCTGCTGGCGATCTCGATCATGCTGCTGGCGCCGGACGTGAAGATGCCGCACATGACCGAATTCGCGAAGACCGGCCTCGGGCCGATCTTCAAGGGCGACCTCTTCCCGTTCGTGTTCATCACGATTGCCTGCGGCGCGATCTCCGGCTTCCACTCGCTGGTGTCCTCCGGCACCACGCCGAAGCTGCTGTCGAACGAGAAGGAGATCCGCATGATCGGCTACGGCTCGATGGCGCTGGAATCCTTCGTCGCCATCATGGCGGTGGTCGCCGCCACCGTGCTGGAGCCGGGCGTGTACTTCGCGATCAACAGCCCGGCCGGCGTGGTCGGCGCCGAGCCCGCCGCCGCGGTCGCCACCATCTCGTCCTGGGGCTTCCCGGTGACCGTGGAGCAGATGGAAACGCTGGCGGCGGAGATGGGCGAAGCCACGCTGTTCGCCCGCACCGGCGGCGCGCCGTCGCTCGCCGTCGGCATGGCCACCATCTTCTCCAGCACCTTCGGCGGGACGCTGCTTGCCATGTGGTACCACTTCGCGATCATGTTCGAGGTGCTGTTCATCCTCACCACGCTGGATGCCGGCACCCGCGTCGGCCGCTTCATGCTGCAGGACATGGCCAAGCACGTCTGGAAACCGATGGGCAACACCTCGTCCTATCCGATGACGGTGCTCTCCAGCCTGATCTTCGTGGGCGCCTGGGGCTACTTCCTTTGGCAGGGGGTCAACGATCCGCTGGGCGGCGTCAACATCCTGTGGCCGCTGTTCGGCATCTCCAACCAGTTGCTGGCGGGCATCGCGCTCACCGTGGCGACCGGCATCATCATCAAGATGGGCCGCGCCAAATACGCCTGGGTCACCGGCCTGCCGCTGACCTGGCTCACCATCGTGTGCAGCTGGGCGGCCTGGGAGAAGGTATTCAGCCCGAATCCGCAGATCGGCTTCCTGTCCGGCGCCGCCGACATGGAAGCGAAGCTGGCCGCCGGCCTGCTTTCGCCGGAGGCGGCCGCGGTCGCGCCGCAGCTGATCATCGGCCAGCGCATCGATGCGGTGCTCGCGGTGCTGTTCGCCGTGATCCTGTGGGTGGTGATCTTCGAGATGCTGCGCATGGCGCTGCGCCTGCGCAGCGGCAAGCCGGTGCTGCCGCTGGCCGAGTCCGGGTACGTGAAGACCCGGCTCGAGGCCGGCATGGTCGGCAGCGGCATGCACGGATAAGGAGGCCGCGATGACGACGCTGATCCGTACCTGCTGGCGCCTGCTGCGCCAGGCGAGCGGCGACGACGCCTACGAGCGCTATCTCACTCATCTGCAATCGCGCCATCCCGGGGCGCGGCCGATGACGCGCCACGAATTCTTCCGGCGCCGGCAGGAAGAAAAGTGGGGCAAGGTGTCGCGCTGCTGCTGAAGCGGCCGCCGCTGGCATAATGGCGACGGGAGCCTCCTGGCTCCCGTTTCTTTTCCCGAACGCGCCGACATGAAGAAGAACTCACCGATCCGCTACAGCGTCAGCCCGTCCAGCCCGCAGGCTCACCTTTTCACCGTGCGCTGCACGGTGGCCGATCCCGACCCCGATGGCCAGCGCTTTTCGTTGCCGTCGTGGATTCCCGGCAGCTACCTGATCCGCGAATTCGCCCGCAACGTGGTGCAGATCCGCGCCTTTGCGGGCCGCGAGGAAGTCGAGATCGGCAAGCTCGACAAGAACACCTGGATCGCGCGGCCCGCGCGCGGCCCGCTCACGGTCGAATGCGAGATCTACGCGCACGATCTGTCGGTGCGCGGGGCCTACCTCGACAGCGTGCGAGGCTTCTTCAACGGCGCTTCGCTGTTTCTGCGGGTGCATGGCCGCGAGGCGCGCAATCACGAAGTCGAGCTCGAGGCGCCGCGCGGCAAGGCCTTCGCCGGCTGGCGCGTGGCCACCGCGATGTCCCCCCACAAGACCAAGCCCTGGCGCTTCGGCAGCTACCGGGCGAAAGACTACGACGAGCTGATCGATCACCCCGTCGAGATGGGCGAGTTCGACGCCATCAGCTTCCGCGCCCGCGGCGTGCCGCACGCTGTCGTGATCTCGGGCCGCCACGAGGCCGATCTGAAACGGCTGGCGCGCGACCTCAAGAAATTGTGCGAGGCGCACATCGACCTGTGGGGCGAGGCGCCGATGGACCGCTATCTCTTTCTCGTGCACGCGCTGGGCGAAGGCTACGGCGGGCTCGAGCACCGCGCCTGCACCGCGCTGATCACCCGCCGCGACGATCTGCCGCGCGCCGACACGCCAGAGGGCGACGAGGGCTACCGCACCTTTCTCGGCCTGTGCTCGCACGAGTACTTCCACACCTGGAACGTGAAACGCATCAAGCCGGCGGCATTCACGCCCTACGATCTGGATCGCGAGAACTACACCCGGCTGCTGTGGGCGTTCGAGGGCATTACTTCCTACTACGACGACCTCATGCTGGTGCGCGCCGGCCTCGTGTCCGAATCCGCTTATCTCGAAACGCTGGGCAGAACGCTCACCCAGGTTTCCCGCGGCGCCGGTCGGTTCAAGCAGTCAGTCGCCGACTCCTCGTTCGACGCCTGGATCAAATACTACCGGCCGGACGAGAACACGCCGAACGCGGTGGTGAGCTACTACCAGAAGGGCAGCCTGATCGCGCTGTGCCTCGACCTGCTGCTGCGCAGCCACAGCGGCGGGCACCGCTCGCTCGACGACGTGATGCGCGCGCTGTGGATGCGCTATGGCCGCACCGGCATCGGCGTGCCCGAGGACGGGGTGGAATCCATCGTCGAGGAAGTCGCCGGCATGCGCATGCGCGGCTTCTTCGACCGGGCCCTGCGCGCCACCGGTGAACTGCCGGTCGCGCAGTTGCTCGGGGGCGTCGGCATCGAGGCGTTCACGCGCCCGGCGGAATCGTCATCGGACCGAGGCGGCAGGCCCGCTGCCGGCGACGGCCGCGCCTCGCGGCGCGCCGATCTCGGCGTGCGCACCCGTGCGGAAAACGGCGAACTCAAGCTCGCCCATGTGCTGGACGGCGGCGCCGCACAGCAGGCAGGGCTGTCTGCCGGCGATGTGCTGGTCGCCATCGACGGCCTGCGGGTAAACGCGAAGAACCTGGAATCGCTGCTCACGCGGCGTCGCCCCGGCGAAGTGGCGCGGATTCACGCCTTCCGCCGCGACGAGCTGATGGTGTTTACCGTGACACTGATGCCCCCAGCCAGGGATACCTGGGTGCTGTCAGTCACCAACGACAACACGCTCGCCCGCACCCGCAGGCGCTGGCTCGGCGGCTGATCGCGCCCGCAGCCGTTCAGCCGCCGCTCTGGGCGGCGTTGGGCGTCAGGATGATGTCGAAGCGCACGGTGTGGTACGGCGCGCTCATCCGCCGGCCATCCGGCGCCGTGCCCGGCGCCTGCCGCTCGAACGGCACCACCAGCGAACGCTTCACCGCGAACACCGCATCGGAGTCGAGATACGGGTCGCCCTCGACGAACACATGCGTAGTGAGCGGCGCGAACCCCGGTGCCGACACGATCATGTGGGTGTGCGCCGGCCGGTACGGATGCCGTCCCATGGCAAGCAGCATCCTGCCTACCGGGCCATCGGTAGGCACCGGGTAGCTCACCGGCTTCACTGTCCAGAACGCATAGCGGCCGTCGCCGTCGCTGCGGATACGCCCGCGTGCGCGCAGCGCGCCGCCCGGCTTCTGCACGTCGTACCAGCCCTCGCCGTCGGTGGACCAGATGTCGAGCAGCGCGCCGCCAACCGGCGTGCCGGACACCGCGCGCACCGTGCCGGCGAAATACACCGGTTCGCCCTCGACGCCCGCCGCGAGGTCGGCGCCATTCGGAAATTCGGGTGCGTCGCGCACATGGAAGGGGCCGAGCACCGTCGATTCGGTGGCGCCTTCCGCCCGGCGATGGTTGATTGCGTCCACCAGCATCGACACGCCAAGCGTGTCCGACAGCAGGATGAACTCCTGCCGCGTGTGATCGCATTTCTGGCCGGTCGCGGTCAGGAACTCAATGCCTGCCCGCCACTCGGCCTCGGTAAGCGCGGTTTCCCGCACGAAGGCATGCAGGTGACGGATCAGGCTGGCCATGACTTCACGGAACCGGGCGTCGGCCGCGCCGTCCAGCCTGGCCGCCACCGCCTCGGTGATGCGGTCTTCGATTTCGCGTGTCATGTACCCTCCTTCGCCGGCGCCTGGGCGCCGCCGCTCAAACGCGCTCGATCGCGAGCGCGATGCCCTGCCCCACGCCGATGCACATGGTGCACAGCGCGCGCCGTCCGCCGGTCTTCTCCAGCTGGCACAGCGCGGTGGTGATCAGCCGCGCGCCGCTCGCGCCCAGCGGGTGGCCGATGGCGATCGCCCCGCCGTTGGGATTGACCTGCGGCGCGTCGTCCGCCACGCCCAGCTGGCGCAGCACCGCCAGCGCCTGGGCGGCGAACGCTTCATTCAGCTCGATCACGTCGAACGCGTCGATGCCGAGGCGCAGCCGGGCGGCAAGCTTCTGCGATGCCGGCACCGGCCCGATGCCCATGATTCTCGGCGCCACGCCCGCCACTGCCGCGCCGAGAATACGCGCCCGCGGGGTCAGCCCATGCGCCTTTGCCGCCGACTCCGAAGCGAGCAGCAGCGCGCAGGCGCCGTCGTTGACGCCGGAAGCGTTGCCCGGCGTCACCGTTCCCCCCTCGTGCACCACGCCTTTCAGGCGTGCCAGCGCTTCCATCGAGGTCTCCCGCGGATGCTCGTCCGCGCTCACCGTGAGTGCCTCGCCTTTGCGCTGCGGTACAGTAACCGGCACGATCTCGGCATCGAAAAACCCGGTCTTGCGCGCGGCCGCGCAGCGCTGCTGTCTGGGCAGCGCGAGGGCGTCCTGGTCGGCGCGCGCAATGCCGAAGTCGGCGGCCCCGTTCTCCTCCGTCTCCGGCAGGCTGTCGATGCCGTAGCGCCGCTTCATTTCCGGATTGACGAAGCGCCAGCCGAGCGTGGTGTCGTATACGGCGTTGCTGCGGGAGAACGCGCTGTCCGCCTTGGGCATCACGAACGGCGCGCGCGACATGCTCTCGACTCCGCCGGCGATCATCAGCGCCGCCTCGCCGGCGCGAATGGCACGCGCGGCGTCGGCGGCCGCCTCCAGGCTCGATCCGCACAGCCGGTTCACCGTCATGCCCGGCACCTCGACCGGCAACTGCGCCAGCAGCGCCGCCATGCGGGCAACGTTGCGGTTGTCCTCGCCCGCCTGGTTGGCGCAGCCGTAGATTACGTCGTCCAGCGCCCGCCAGTCCACGCCAGCATTGCGCGCCATCAGCGCGCGCAAGGGCAGCGCAGCCAGGTCGTCGGCGCGCATCGACGACAGCGCGCCGCCGTAGCGCCCGAACGGCGTGCGCACCGCATCGCAAATGAAGGCTTCAGTCATGGTCGTCGTCCATTTTTCGATTGGCTCGCTTGCGCGGCAGGCCGCGATGGCGCCGCGCTGGCCCGGTATCCTGCCACAGCCCCGGGTGCCGCTAGATTACCCGGATGCCGACCTTCAGCACCTTGCCGTCGTCGATTTCTCGCACCACCAGCTCCATGCCGCCGAGCCGCACCCGGTCGCCGATCACGCAGCGCTTGTAGAACGTGCGGTTGAGATAGTCGGACAGCGTCAGGCTGCGCGCTTCTTCCGGCACCTCGATGCCGTAGACATCGGCCACGTCGCCGACCAGCGCGTCGCCGCGCAGCGTGAAGCTGCCGAAGTACTGCATCTGCGCCGTTTCCTCGGCATCGTCCTCCGGAACCAGCAGCCGGTCGACCAGCGGCACATCCTCGTCGCGCGCGATCACGTACAGCAAATCGCCGGGCCGGATGTCGAGCGCGCCCACTGAGTCCATCTGCCGGCCGTGGCGGAAGGCGGCCGCCACCCGCACGCCCGCGGGCAGCGGTAACTGGCTGATCAGTCGCCCGAGTGCCGGGCTGGTCGAGGCCACGCGGTAGCCGACCAGCTTCAGTTCCGACTGGCCCGGCACTTCCAGGCTTTCGACGAAATATGGCGCGTGCTCCTTCGGCAGCTTGAGCCGCAGCGCCTGCGCCAGCGGCGCCACCGTCCAGCCCTGCAGCAACAGCGAGGTCAGCACGACGAAGAATGCGACGTTGAAGTAAAGCTGCGCATCCTCGACGCCGCCAAGCACCGGAAAGGTGGCCAGCACGATCGGCACCGCGCCGCGCAGCCCGACCCAGCTGATGAACAGTTGCTCCCGCGGCGGAAAGTGAAACGGCAGCAGGCTCGCCACCACGGCCGCCGGCCGTGCCAGCAGCATCAGCACCAGCGCCACCAGCAGCCCTTCGCGCCACATCGGCACGATCGCGCTCGGCGTGACCAGCAGCCCGAGCATCAGGAACAGCGTGATCTGCGACAGCCACGCCAGCCCGTCGTGCACCCTCAGGATGTGACTGCCGGCGTGCAGCCGGCTGTTGCCGAGCACCAGTCCCACCAGATAGATCGCGAGAAAGCCGCTGCCGCCGGCGACCGTGGTCATGCCGTAAATTGACAGACCGCCGGCGGCGGCGAGCAGCGGGTACAGCCCGGTGGTCAAGTTCACTCGGTTGATCAGCCCGGCCAGAAGCTTGCCGCCGATCCATCCCGCCACCGCGCCCAGCCCGAACTGCTGCACGAACTGCAGCAGCACGCCGGCATCCAGGTCCGAACCGCCGCTGCCCAGGGCCGCGGTGAACACCACTGTCAGAAAGACCGCCATCGGATCGTTGCAGCCCGACTCGATCTCCAGCGTGGTGCCCACCCGCTGCTTGAGGCGCATGCCCGCCGCATGCAACAGCGAAAACACCGCCGCCGCATCGGTCGATCCGATGATGGCGCCGATCAGCAGGCCCTGCAGCCAGTTGAGGTTGAGCAGCCAGGCGGCCGCCAGCCCGACGATGGCCGCCGTCAGAATCACCCCGAAGGTGGCGAGCGACAGCGCCGGGCGCAGGCCGATGCGGAAGCTCTCGGTGCGGGTGCGCATGCCGCCGTCGAGCAGGATGATCGCCAGCGCAATGGTGCCCACCACGTAGGCGGCATCGAAGTTGTTGAACGCGATGCCGCCCGGCCCGTCCTGCCCGGCCAGCATGCCGATGCCGAGAAACACCAGCAGCAGCGGCACGCCGGTGCGCTGGGCGAGAAGGCTGGCGAGAATCGCCGCCACCATAAGCAGCGCGCCCACCAGAACCGCGTTGTTCCAGAACTCCATCGCTCGCGTCCCGGGTCAGCTCTGCGCCGCGCCCGGCCCGGCCGGCCGCCAGCGCAACAGCCGGCGCTCGGCCAGCGTGACGATCCAGTCGAGCACCAGGGCGCACAGCGTCAGCACCAGCACGCCGGCGAACACCGTGTTCACGTCGAACACCCCCTCGGCCTGCAGGATGAGATAGCCCACGCCCTTCGCCGAACCGAGATACTCGCCGATCACCGCGCCGACGAAGGCCATGCCCACCGCGGCGTGCAGGCTGGCGAACACCCACGCCGTCGCGCTCGGCAGGTACACATGACGCAGCAGCTGGCGCTTCGACGCGCCCAGCATGCGGGCATTGGCCAGCAGCACCGGGCTGACCTCGCGCACGCCGTGGTAGACGCTGAAGAACACGATGAAGAACACCAGCGTCACCCCGAGCACCACCTTCGACCAGATGCCCAGCCCGAACCAGACGGCGAAAATCGGCGCCAGGATCACCCGAGGCATCGAGTTGACCGCCTTTATATAAGGATCGAGCAGGCGCGACGCCGTGTCCGACAGCGCCAGCCACAGCCCGACCACCAGGCCCGCCAGAGTGCCGATCACGAAGGCGAGCAACGTCTCCAGCAGGGTGATGCCGAGATGCGGGTAGATGCGTCCGCTCGCGAACCATTCCCAGATGCGCGCCAGCACCTGCAGCGGCTCGCCGAAGAAAAAGGCCGACAGCACCTCGAGCTTCACCAGCACATGCCAGGCCGCGAACAGCAGCACCAGCAGCAGCACCTGATAGACCGCCAGCACGCCGCGCCGCATCACGCCTCCGCCCGCTGGTAAGTTCTCAGCACCTCGCGCTTGAGCGCCTGCCAGATCGTCTGCTCCAGCTCGACGAAGCGCGGCTGAAGCCGGATCTCCGACACGTCGCGCGGGCGCGGCAGGTCGATGGCGAACTCGCCGACCGGCCGGCTCGCCGGGCCGGCGGACAGCACCACCACCCGGTCGGACAGCGAGATCGCTTCTTCCAGATCGTGGGTAACGAACAGCACCGACTTGCGGTCCTGCGACCACAGCGCCAGCAGCTCGTTTTCCATCAGCGCGCGCGTCTGCACGTCCAGCGCCGAGAACGGCTCGTCCATCAACAGCATCTTGGGGTCGAGCGCCAGCGTCTGCGCCAGCGCCACCCGCTTGCGCATGCCGCCGGACAGCTCGTGCGGATACTTGTGCCCGTGCCCGCCCAGGCCGACGCGCGCCAGCCAGTCGTCCGCCAGGCGGTCGGCATCCGTCTCGCCGCGCAGCTCCAGCCCGAGGCGGACGTTGTCGCGGACGCTGCGCCACGGCAGCAGCGCATCGGTCTGAAACAGGTAGCCGGCGCGCCGGTTCAGGCCCAGCAGCGGCTCGCCGAACACCCTCACCGCGCCGGCGGTCGGCGCCAGCAGGCCGGCCGCGACGTTGAGCAGCGTCGACTTGCCGCAGCCGGTCGGCCCCACGATCGCCACGAACTCGCCTTCGGCCACCGACAGCGACACATCCTCGATCGCAACATAGGTCCCGCCGCCGCGGGCATCGAAGCGGCAGCTCACACGGTGGAGTGCGAGCGCGGGCTGCGGCGACACGCTCAGCCCCCGCGTTCGGTCGACGACTGCGCGACGAAGCTGGCACGCCGCCGCATTGCCGGAACCACTCCAGCGGCAATTTCGTACCGCACCCGCACCGCCCCAGATCCCGTCGATGACCCGCGCACTATTTCCTCCTTGTTGTGTGCCTGAACGATAAGTCCAGTCGCATTCTACGGGATGGCGCCCGCCAGCCCGGTCGCCCACGGCGCGGCCGGTCTCGGCCGGGCGCTATACTGCGCGCTGCTTACAACGGCCCGCGCCGGTGGCGCCGGGCCGTCATACAGAATCCTTATAAAGATGCGTCTCGGGGACTCCGACTCCTATATCGATATCGAAGTGCACGGCACGGTCGCGCGCAACATGCCGCGCAGCGGCGACCTGCGCCTGCGCGTCACGGTGAACAGCACCGGCTTCAAGGCCACTCAGAAGGACGTGTGGGTGCGCGGAAATTCGGTCGAGCACTTCATCGCCGAGCTCTACGAGATGGCGCGCGGCGAGCGCGACGACGCTACGCTCGGCGGCGGCAACCGCAGCGAGCTGACGCTGCGCTTCAGCCGGCCGATGCCCACCCATGTGATGGTCGAAGGCAAGCTGCGGCGCATCGGCCCCGGTTCCCCGGCCACGATCTCGGCGTGGATCGGCTTCGCGGTGTACATGCCGGCGGAAGCGCTGGCGCAGCTCGCCGAAAGCCTGGCGGAGGACTGGCTGGCGCCGGCGCAACCAGGCAGCGCGCATCACTGAACGGCGCGGGCAGCCAACAACAACACGTACAGAAAGCTCGGAGGCGAAATGTCCGGCTGGCTCGGCAGCTACGAGTACATCATCGTACGCGCAGGCGCTGCGGGCTGCGCGAAGGCAGCGCATCCGAGGGTCAGCACGGTCGCGACGAACAGGCAACGCTGCATGGGGCTTCTCCGGTGATGAGCGTGAATTGGCTGGGACTTTCGGGTGCCACGGGTCGAGGAGGGCTGCCGACGAAGACCCGTGCGGAGCCTTGAGGCGATCGTACATTCGGCGATTCGGGCGGCCGGCACGGGTCTCCTCGCGGGC